>Ga0209349_1000346_pt1 | contig 25379 bp, 29 predicted proteins | sample ETNvirnome_2_130_FD_184067 | JGI IMG/M metagenome (GOLD analysis project Ga0209349, IMG submission 184067) | Marine viral communities from the Pacific Ocean - ETNP_2_130 (SPAdes) (version 2) | ecosystem: Environmental > Aquatic > Marine > Oceanic | place: Pacific Ocean | collected 2013-06-22
ATTGATCAAAGTCTACGTTTGCTTGAAGCCAGTAAGCAGTTTGAATATTTGGAACACCTGCTATTTCGAAGTCAACCGCTTGGCCTTTTGCATGTTGCGACGTTTTTTTGCTGCCGATCGCTTCACACAGCGCCTCGGAGCGGTAGCCCGATGTAATAGTAATGGGTTTGTCAAACTTCGCACGAACCGGTTCCAAAATTTCATAACAAACGTTTTCTAAATTTTTTATATCGCCAGCTCCTGGCGAGTTGTCGATACCCTTACGGGTAGCGGTCATTGATTTAGTAAATTCCTCTAGTTTAAAGTGTTTGGATAATTGCATGGTCCCCCGTGTTATAAGATTAGTTTTTAAAGAAAAAGAATACAGAGCCTAGAATTGAAAATATAATAAATAGAAGAGCGCCTGCCCCTTTGCCACGGTTCATGAAAGTTTTAAGTTCTTTAACATCGCTACCCATTTCATCAATCCTTTTGAATAATGTTTTCATACGGTCCGCACAGATTTTCTCGTGATACGAGATCCGCAGATGTGCATCTGCTGTTACTTTTGCTTTTGTCCTACGAGTTTTTTTCATTAAGTCCTCCCCGCAATTACTTTTTCGGTAGGAGATAGTAAAGCAGTCTCCGTCGGTGTCAAGTTAGTAATTGGATCTTTTTGTGCCATTTGTCCTTGATTTACAACAGGCATTGATGTTGGTGGCAGGGGTGGTGCTTTCGTTTCATAAATAGTTTTAACATCTCCTTGTCCCGGTAACATATCTTTCATCTTATCCAAGATAGAACCTTCTTTAAATAAAAATTTATCTTTATCTATTATATAATCTTTATTTAATCTTTGCTTCTTCAGTCGTTTGATAATTCTTTTAATTCTTTTTTTAACTTTTTTATTTAATGGATTCTCAATTCCTTTTCTCTCTGCCAAGTCTTTATATGCTTCTTTATATCCGTCACTAATCTCAAAAGGTTTAAATTTATTTTTCTTAATCATTTTATAAATATCCATTCTATTTCTAGCTTTGAATATGGCTTTGATATCTTTTTCTTTAAACTTTAATGATTTAGCAGCATCATAGTATCTTTTCATTTCATTAAACGCATCTAGTCTTTGGTGATTAGCCCAGATAAATTGTTCTATAATTTTATTATCATCGGTTACAGGATCTCCACTTAAGGTGCCTGCATAAATTAATTTTCTTTCATCACTCTCTCTTCCTAAAAACTTTCCAATATTTATTTGCATAGATCTATAAATATCTAAGGGTGCTTTTCTCATACCAATTAATCCTAACAATTCATCAGTCATTTGATACTCAGTTCCTTTTAAAGTTTTACCAGTATAAGCATGATATAATCTTCTCATCTGAATTGCAGATCCAGGTGAATATAGTAACGTCAAATGTTTAAAGGTTTTCCATGCTTTATCTCCGGGTGCATCTTCTTCATTCCATATTCTAGTTCCTTTCCTAGTGACTCCCCCTCGTGCAAACACATCTAAAAATCCACCTATCCAAATTGATTCTGCTATAAAGGGCTCAACAAATCTAGCCAATCCTGCTGCCATACCCTTGACTGTTGCTGGAAGAACGGGATCATCTTTGTTTGTCTCTAATGAGGTAATGATAGATTGCAGTGGATTAGTTACAACGTCATAGAAAAATGCTCTACTAAAATCTATATATTTATATTCACCATCTTCATACACTGGTATGATTGTAGAATCTTTAGAGAACCAAGGTACAAATTCTTTAATAGCATACAATTGATCTTTGGTTATGCCATACATTGTCATACCACCCCATACAGCTAGTGGTGGAATCGCTGCCATTGTAAATGCCCAACCAAATAATCTTTCATAACCCATACCAGAAGCTAGTTGTCCAAAGACAGGATGTTTAGCTTCTGCCTTAGCCGCCATAACAATGTTAGTATTCGTTCTTACTTGTTCTGCACTCCATGATACGAAGTTTCCAAGAGGTGATCTTCTAGCTGCCTGTACTATTTCACTAACGTAAGCATAGTTAGGCATGAAGTCTCTTATCTTTTTAGTTGCCATCTTCATTATTTCTAGGTCAGCAGGAATATCAGCTTGTTTAATTAAACCTTTTTTTAATGCGGCTGCGTATGCGTCATGGAGTTTCTGATCTTCAATAAAAAAGTTTGCTATCTTCCAGATGTCATCCTCTGCAACATACAATTGTTGTGCAGCTTTTATAAAAGATTTAGTTCTTCTCCCCATCTTGCCCCAAATACTTTGTAACCAACCTATCTTTTGAGTATCTTCGATTAGTCCTATTACATCTCTGTAAATGGCACTTGAGTTAACCATCCCTTCGTCAAGAAGGAATCTATATAAAGCTTGGCCACCTTTTTTTAATTCTTCAGCGCTTACCTTGGAGCCTGCTGTATAATTAACTCCAGGTTTATTTCTCCATAAGAGTTGAGGTTGAATTGTATTCAATGATCTCCATAAAGCTTTACCAAACACAGCAGGATTAGTTAAAGCATAACGAACATTACCCAATGCTACCATTGTAACACCACCTGATGTAAAGTTTCTGGCGTGAGTAAAAGGACCACCCACTGTTTTACCCGCTTGAATTAATCCTTTAGGTGCCATGATGATTGCCTGGTAGTATATATTTTTAGTAATGCTACCTAAATTATTTAAAGCACCGTGGACCAAACCTTGATAAATTTTTTCTGTGGTAAACATTCCATTGATTGGGGGAGTATAAACTGCATCCCCTAATTTATTTGGAAGTTTTATACCACTACTCATTTCAATAATTTTTTCTCCAGTGCCGGCCCATCCCTTAGCGGCTGCATTGTAGCTTGGATAAACTATTGCTCTTTCACCCCGAGCAATTTGTTCTACACCTGCTTGTTTTATTACATTATAAAATCTATCTCTTCCGGAAATCTCTGCAAGATCAGTAGTTACATTTGCAATAACATTCATTGCATTTTTATAACTACCAAATAATTTTTGAAAAGCTAAGAGGTCAGACTCTTTTTGTATTAATCCTCCTAACTCATCAGGTACAAATCTTCCTCCTCCTGTAATATTTTTAGCTATTGATTTTGTAATTAATGCCTGCTCGGCTGCCATGCCTGCTGGAGTATATTTAAAAAAAGGCTGTCCTGTTGCAGGATCTAGCCTAACATTTCTGATGACTTGATCTACCTGTAGTCTAGCTGTTTCTTTAGATATTGATTTTCCCTGCGCTGTAGCATTCACTTGAAATATTTTTGCTACTTCATCTTTAATTTCTCTTGAGACAATGTAGCCGTCTACTGGAGACAAACCATTGTCTTTAAAAATTTTATATTCTGTAGATAAAGTATCGCCTATTCTTTCATTCATAATTTTAACTAATCCTTTTAAACCAACCTCTGGATGTAAATTTCCACCTTTAGCAATGGTGTTTAAATATTGTCCCCAATATTGATGTATGTTTCTCATCTCCCCAACAATATTATCTATTTCATTTTTAGGGATTTTTAATTGCTCCATTGATTTATAGAAAGACTTTAAAGATCTCTCATCAAATCCTCTAACCACAACTTTGCCTTGGCTTACTGCAAACTTACCTGCATTAATAACTTTAATAATAGCTTGAGAGATTCCATCGGTAAGACCCGTGGCACTTGATACTATCTGGCTGTCTCTAGATATTCTTTTAACAATGTCATCTATATTTTTTAAAAAATCTTGTGATAATAATTCAGCCGATTCTGTTTTACCTCTTAGTCTTTGCATCGCTTGGAATTGTTCTTCAGGAAAAGGACCTCTGCCTCTAAAAGGTTGGGATACAATTTTCTCTACCATCTTGTTAAACTTGGTAACGTTGGCTGCTCTTTTATAAACTCCGCTCACGATACTTTTACCTACTTTACCTAGACCCCAGATAGCAGGGACAATTGGAAAACCCATCTCACCTGAAAACTTTAATTTATTCCAGAGCATTCTTGTGGCTTCATCTTTAGATGTGCTTTTCTTTTTTCTATCTAAAGCTGTTATTTCTCCGGACTCAAAACCTAAGTCCACGGCTAGGTCTCCAAAGGTACCTATGTTTTCTGCATCATAGACCACTGAACCAGCCAGTCCTCCGCCTACGGCAATAGATATAAATTTTTGTTTACGAGATAAATTAGTAAATTTGTTAACATCTTTTAAACCTCTACCTAGATTAATATTTTTAGCTGTTCTTACATACTTCCCACTCTTAACTCCATCGTATGCTTTGTTAAATATTTTCAAAGCTTTGTCTGTAACTTTAACTCCGTGAGTACCCACTGCTTTCCAGCCACCATACATTTGAACTATGACTTCAGTCAGTTTACCTAATGCATTTTCCCGTGCTTTTTCTTCACTGTACTTCATTAGGTTTCCAAAATAAGTTTGTTCAAACCACCTGTCTAATTGAGCTACGGCACTTTGATTCACTGGTAAGTTTTCTTTATTAGCAAAATCTATAAGCATTGCTCCAAGATTCATAAAGCCGTAAGGAATTTTAATAGCTCCAGATATTATTCCATGTGTAATTGATTCTATTTGACCTGTTTCTCCTGCAAAGGGATCAATGGTACTTTTTGATTCTATGGGGCCAGTCGTTCCATCCAAAATATAAGATGCAAACTGAGGTTTAATTTTTTCGTCGTCCCCGTATTCTTCCTCTAATGTTTTAGATTTATCTGTCTTAAACATTTTACCCAATAGAGTATTATCCTGCCACTCGTTCCATTTTTTCCACGCTTCTGAATCTTCTTTCTCTTTAGCTTTAAACCATGCATCTAAACCATATTTGTCAGCATACTTGGTTTCTCTAATAGCTTTATCCGCCATAGAAATGGCTTCTTTAATCCTGCTTTGTTTTCTAGCCTTAGCGTTTTGTTCTTCTAAAAGCTGATCATATGCTTCTTGAGCCGATATAACTTCTTTTACTTTCTTTTGTTCGTTTTCTTTTTCCTCATCGATGAGAGTTTGAGGATCAAATATTAATTTTGATGCCATGAGACCTCCTAATTAATTTTGATTTCGTCTAAATCAATCTTGATTAATTCAGTGGATCCTGGACCTACTTGATATACATCTCCGGTAAAGTGATCTACGTAATAAAGACCTTCTGTATATGTTTTTTGTTCATCTGGAGAAATAGCTATGTTTCCTTCAGGACTTAACCAGTCTTCTTGTTTTTTACCTGCGGCTCTCCACTCCTCCTGGATAGCTGCTAGATCTATATAAGGTGTATCTGCTTCGTATCTCCATCCCTGGTCCTTTGCTTGTTCATAAAAATTGTGAATTACCGCTGCTTGTTCTTTACTAATATATTCAGTTTCTGAAGATAATCCACTTTGAATAAGTGCAATCTCTTTATCAAGTTGATCTCTCTCATATTCTGAGTCCAGTATCTTCTGCTCGTTCGGATCTCTTTGTTTTCTATATTGAGGTTCAAGCCTGTTTAATGCTTCCAGTGGAGTTAAACCATGTTCTTCTACTAAGTAATCTACTTGTTCTTGCAAAGCAATTTTTTCGTCTTTAGTCAGCGCTTTGTACCATTCTAATTGAAATTGTCTTTCACTTTGAGCATGTTTATATTTAAGTAGGTCTTCTTGAGATCTTTGTTGTTGATAACGTGCCAGAGGTTCTCTACCTGCGGTACCTAGAGTTTGTAGTATAGGTCTTCCTCCAGGTTGAGCTAGAATATTTGATCCAAAGTTTAACCAGAAGTCTGCGCCTGCTGAACTTTTAGGAGGTTCAGGTATCTTCTGTGTAACTATGTCTTCTATCTTCACGCTTTCACCGTCGCCGTATCCTGGTCTCAGTCCAGACGTAATACCTTCTCCGGTACTTCCGCCTCTTCTAAACATGGGTCTGTGTAAAAATCTACTCATTATTGAAACGATTTATACGCTCCTATTCCTGTTCCTATTATTCCCATCGCCTGCTGCAACGCTGATTGGTTAGGGGATACTGTTGTTTGGTATTGCCCTTGCATTCCTCCTAGAACATTTCCGAGTCCTGCTCCCATGTATCCTAGTCGTTCGTAAGGTTCGTAAGCTGCCATTCTATTTGCTTCTCTTTGTGCATCAAGAGTAGCTTGTGTTTGCGCTTGTTGGATCGCGCCCGCTGATCCTAACCTTGCAATATCTTGTCCTTGAAAAGCTGGTGCAGCTTGTGCCATTTGCATTTGATTTTGTGCTAATTGTTGTAATCCACTAAAGTCTTGTTGTCTTGCTTGTGCTGCCTGACCATATCCTTGTTGTAACATTTGAGCTTGCAACATTGCTCTTTGTAAATCTGATTGATTTTGAAATTCTGATCTCATCACACCTTCACGTCCTCCACCTAAGTTTCCAGACTTAGCTGCTAGTGATCCTATTCCGGTCATACCTTTTTGTGCTTGAATATCATATTGATCTAAAGTTTCTTGTATAACCTGTTGTTGATACGGAGACATATAAGACGCAATAGAACCTGTTCCAGTTCCTGCGCCTGGTCCAGTTAACCCTGCGGCTTGTGTTTGATATGCTCCAGCTTGAGTAAGGTAAGGTTGGTAAGCCCCGATTCCTTGTCCGGCAGTTGTAGCTCTTGTGTAAGCGTCTAATTGTGCTTGATCCTGGCCTGCAACCGTAGGTGCATAGCCAGCCGTTGGCATCGCCTTTCCGGTTAAGGCTGTTAAATCTTTTCCGTACTGTTCACCTAGGGCCTCAATATAGGGGGCCTGTCTACTTATTGTTGTTTCTGTTGCCATTATTTTTTACCTTCTGGTTTTTTTCTTTGATATGATCCTGGATGTCTCTCCATAAGAGTTTTTGCAGTTCTCTCTTTAGTGGGTGTTTGAATAACATTTCCACCTTTACCTATTACAGTTCCTTTTTCTGCTTGGTCTCTTATGCTTATAAGTTTATTCCTTACAAAAGGATCTTGTTCTTTTGCAATTAACTTATGAATATTTTTTGAAGTTGGATAATTTGAAAAGTCTGGTTTAAAATCTTTCTTTACAGGTTTTTTCTTCGTGAATACTTTTTTTGCTATTTCTTTTGCACCTTTTAAAATACCACCAAGACCTTTTCCTGCTCTTCTCCATGATTTAGGATGTTGTCCTTTTGAATACGCAGCCTTCGTCTCTGGAGACATAGGTTTTATATATTTTTTATGAAATGCTTTAGATTTTCCTTCTTCTATTCTATCTGTTTTTCTTTTTAGAATTTTTGTTTTTCTATGATAATCTTTTAATCTTTGTGCCTGATCCATTCGAAGTGGATTCTTTTTTCCTTTTACTATTTTCATACCAAGTTTTGTTGCTGCTTTAACGGCTGAACCAAGTCCAAAACCAGGTCTTCCTGCTGTAAGTTTATTTCCTCTTAATGCTATATCACCCATTATACTACCTCGCTTAACCTCTCTGATACACCAAACATCTCTTGAGCGCCAGTTAAACCTTGCGTCTCTTCAGATATTTGTCCACCTTGTTCTAAATTTTTCATAATATTTTCCATAATCTCTGCGCCCTTGTCAATGTCTCCATCGCCTGCGCCTCTTACAGCGTCCGCTGTAAATACAAATTCGTTTTTACTTAGTCTTGCTGGAACGTCGTCGGCTTTTTCTTCTCCGCCTAATGGAACAAAACCTCCATCGTTTCTATAATCTTTTTCCATACCACCTAGATCCATAAGCCCTCCTTCTTGAGCCATTCTTCTTCCACCCATAGGATTCATCATAGGTCTATTCATCATAGGGCTATTCATCATAGGATTCATCATAGGATTCATTCCTCCTGGCATTCCTCTCATTCGATTTGGTTGTGGTGCTGGCATTGGATTTGGCCGTTGAGCTGGCGGTGGTGTTCGTCCAGGTGCTTGTGGTACTTGTCCTGTTGTTATTGGAGGATTACCTGATCCACCTGCATACCCAATTCTTCCGCCGTCAGCTGCATAATCCCAAGGGCTTCTATCAATTTGATCAATAAATTCATCGTAAGATCCTTTAAAACCATCTCTAACTGCATCTAAATATTCTTGATACATAAAAGGACCTTCTCCCATTCCTGGATCGGAAGCCACCTTAACATCTCCAGCATCTCGATACCCAATTCTTCCGCCTTGAGCATACAAACCACCCATTCCTAATAAATTATAAATTTGATGTAAACCTTCGAATCCTAAGTCACCTGCTACCATGCTAGGACCACCAGCCCATCTAGTAAGTTTATCACTTAAAGATTCTTTTCTTGAACCTTTTTTTAAACCAATTCTTCCGCCTTCAGCTTTGTTTTGTTTTAATTCTTTTATCGCCTGGGCCATTGCTGAACCCAAATCTAAACCTTCATCTTGTAATTCTTTTACTCTTGCTAATATCTTGGATATATTGTCACCACCTATTTCAGCTGGTCCACCATTCTCTGCATAGAATTGACCTACACTTCCTTGACGATTAAGATCAGCTTGTTTCATTACATCTGTAATGCCACCTAGTTTGTCTTGAGTTGTAGTCATCATTGCATCTTCCATAGTATAGTCTGATGGAACTGATTGACCACCGGCATAGTATCCTGCTCTTCCACCATCTTTAACTCCTAAATATCTAAATTTAGTAGGATCTAAAGTACCAGCCATAGCCCCTGCTTTAATTCTCATCATTTCTTGTGCGTATGCATTTTTCGCTGCATCGTAATCAAACTTCTCATCTTCATCCTCTTCTTTACCACCCATGAAGAAAGGTAAAGCTGAAGCTGCAGCGATCCCTGTCCATGGATTTATTTTTTTGTACCATGGTAAGGCTTTAAATGCTTCGTCGCCCATTTCCCAACTTTTGGGTGCTTTACTTCTCATAAATAAAGCTCCTAAATTTTGTTTAGCATTACCCAAAGCAAATCTTCCAAATCCTGTTCCTGCTCCGCCAGGCATAAATGATCCTAGTCCAGTTCCTAAACCATACATTAAAGCAGCCTTACCTATCGGACTCTTTAAAACTTTCTTCGCAGCTCTTCCTATTTTTTTAAATATACTTCCTAAACCGTAAGCTCTTCTTCCAGTTTCAGTATCCATGATACCACCATACGCTGCCGGTATTCTTCCACCGTCTGCCCAAGATGTTTTGTACATGGTTCTTGGATCTACTCCAAACTTTTCTCCCCATGCTAAATTTGCTGCTGTTGGATCTTCCCCCACATAATAATCAAAAGGATTATTTACACCAGTGGTAAGTGATTCTTGAAATGCCGATGGAGTAGTCGTAGTCGCTGCTGTAGTTCCACCTCCGCCGCCTCCACCTTGAGTTAATCCTCTATTTCTAAAAACATGAGGATCTATGCCTCCCTCTCCTGGTCTTTCCCTGTAACCATACTGTAAAGCTCGTCCTGTAATAGGATCTTTTTCAGTAACATATTTTTCTAAGTTACCAATGTCTCCTGAATGTTTAATATTTGGAGCACCTTTGTACGTTGCCATCCAATCTCCATAGTTTAATACATTTGAAGGTTTCTCTATGTGAGGAAGATGCGATACTGTTGGTTCATAATTATATGCATCGCTTTCCCAAAAACCAAATGGATTTTCCTCATCTAAAGTAGATGGAATATTAGTAACACCGAGCTCAGATAAATAATTTTTATAATCTTGGTGATATCCTTTTACTTTTGCTTTATTGGGTCTATACAAGTATTGTTTTATCTGGCTCTTTATAGATTTTTTCTCAGCTTTTTTCTTTGCTTTTTCTTTTTGATCAGGACCAGTATATTTCTTTATATTTCCTATGTCTTCTAATCCAGATGGTCCGGGGTCATCGCCCCCTCCATGTTTAGCTGTTCCCATAGCACCTTTTCCCATTGCCGCCGCTGATTTTCTAGCATCGTCACCACGATATCCTGGTCTTCCTATACCTGGTTTAACTAACTGTGATATCCCACCATCATCTTTCTTAATTCTACTTCCATAGGTATCGGTCCAGTCTCTTGCGATTTCTGGTTCGTTAGCCCATAGGTATCTTCTTTGCTTTTCTGATTTGAAAGGCATTATCTTCTTCCTCTTAAAGTCTCGATTCCTTCAATATCAATATCTTCTAATCGCTCAAAACCTGGGTCTATATTTCTTCCTCCACCTTCTAGTCTAGGAGCAAAACCTGGGTCTATATTTCTTCCTTCACCTTCTAGTCTAGGAGCAAAACCTGGGTCTCTATTTTTTCTAAATTTTGGAAGAACCCTTTCGAAAGCTTCTTCTTTTGATAAGCCATGCTCGTTCATTAAATACTTTATCGTTCTTATAAATACAGATTCATCTACTCCTGTACTAATTCCTTCTTTTATACCTTCAACCATTTCTCCACCTTGATATCCCATTCTTCCACCATACTCTGCACCCATTCTAGGCATAGGCATTTGTTGTTGCATGGGTCGTGGTCCAAGGCTCCCGATTCCTTGTTGTTGTTCTGGTCCTTGTCCTTCGTCAGCTTGCATTTGCTGGAGGATTTGTTTCCAAACCCCACTTTGAAAAAATTGTTCAAAGCTTTGAAACTGGCCCTGTTGTTCAGGACCTAAAGCGTCCCATATCTGTCTAGCAATCATTTGTTCTTGTTGATGCTGTGGAGAAGCTTGAGGACCTTCGTTCCCTGTATATTTAATAGAAGGAGCGTCTGTCTGTAATTGTTCTGAAATATTAATATCTGTTATAGCCATATATATCCGTGTGTTTAAGGTTAAAGAGCAGGTATTTCTCCTGAGTTTATTATACTACTTTGTTTTTGCAAACAAATCAAGGGGTGGCATGATTACTCTAACATCTCTTCGCACATCCTCCTCTGGGATATTAGCCGCTTTCAAAGCTGCTTCATCCTTATATTTCTCCCCAGTTTTCTTGTTAGAAATAGTTGTTATTACTTCTTTGGGTTCTAGTACTTGCATTATGTTGTTACCTCTTTTTTAATGTTTAGATAGCTGACACCAAAATCAAATGAGTCTGCGCTACCTGCTTTAATTGTAAGGGTTGTACCCCCTACTACTATTAACGGTTGGGTTAATAATTCCACTGTAGTGTTTGCCGTTAAAGCTGCTGTTTTAATAGCTGTAAAAGCATTATTAGTAACGGTTACACTGGGTGTTCCCGCAGAAGTAACGAGTATAGATTTAATAACATAGGTTTCACTAACTAAAGGATTACCTGCACCAAACGGATTAAGTTCCGCATCGGTAGTATCATTATCTATTCCTACAAAGTCGTATTGGTTTACTACTGCCATTATTCCATAAAGAAGCTTCTAGCTTCTATCTCCTGTTTTAATTCTTCTTGAAAGGTAGTGTTTAATTTCTCCAGAACAGCATCTAAATCTCTTACTAAAGATTGTGCCACGTCTACTTCATATTCATTGCTTGCTCTAGTTAATGATTGTACTATCTTAGCCATTACCTTCTTCCTCCTGCATGTACATCTAACCTAAAAGTTCCCAGTTTCCAATTAGAATCTATTGCAGTGTTGGATATTTTTACTGCAACCGATCTGCCTCGTGCCCTGCACGATTGATAGTTAGTGGCTGAAGTAATAGTAAAAGGTCCTAGGGTAGAGCTTGCTGCGGTTTGATTAGGAAAATTTCTTAAGTCTAATTCAACGATTGTATTTCCAGATTGAGTTATAAAATCGGGTAAAAATCTGCTCACTCTCATTATAAATTCTCCATCTCCTCTAAAAGTAATTCCTTGTTTTTTGTCCTGAGTAATATCAAAATCTCCAGACAAAATATTGGCTGGAACAGCATAGGTAGTTCCACCCTTAACATAATTCACTCCTTTTTCATGTTCATAGTAAGTTGAAATTCCATCTGTATTTCCTACAGTATCACAGGTATCGGTCCCTGCATCATATGATGTAGCATGAGGTAAACCAAAGATAGCTGAATCTATCCAAGTACTTCTTGGAAAAATTGAACTAGCGTTTGTAAACCAAATAGGTCTAGATGGGGTTGAATCTAAATAACTATAAATGACACATCTATTAACCACGTTAGAATCAGAGGTTGGATAAAACCACATTACCTCTCCAAACAAGTTATTAATTCCACAATAAATAAATTGATTTGAAGTTGTATTGAGATCATCGTAAACATAGTCTTCTACTAGGCAATCCATCGATTCTAGTTTACCGGTAAATCTAAAGAAACCATTATCAGACATCCAGTACGCAGCACCATCTACTTCAACAGCTGCATTCTTTCCTATCAAACCACAGTTGGTTCCTACTTGTTCATAGGCGAAAGTAAAAGGTTGACCTACAAAACGCATGGTGAATAATGAGGTATCCGTCCATACATAAAGTGCATTTCTTCCTAGTTTAGATCCCATGATCCGTGAGCCGGCAGCCAGTCTTTGTGTGCCAGCGCTATTGATTGCAGTAGGTGCCCAGTCAGTTATATCCTCTTGAGAAGAGAATCTTAAAAACATATCATCTTGAGTACTTGTGTCTCCAATCGTGGTTTCAGTTCCAAATAAAACTAAGTGACGATCAGGAGTCGAGACTAACATATCTCTAGATGCTGTTGGTGCACCAGAAATAATTGTCGCTCTTGTAGTTGTAGCATTGGTTAAGTCTGAATCCCATTCAAAGACAGCTCCATTAAAAATTAAAGCTATAAGTGTAGATCCTAAATTGTCCAACGACCATAATCCTGGTTCAGCAACTTTATCAGTTGTAGCCGCAGCTTGACCCCATGCAGCATAGTCACTGTAATTAGTAACCGTTGCTCCATCAGAGTGAGCAGCTCTTGTTGTTCCTCGAGCAGCTCTACTTATTCCTGTTAGATCGCTTCCTGAAACTCCTGTATAAGAAATCTCTTCTGTGCCGACTTGAATATAATTTGTTCCTGTTGTTGGAAATCCTGTAACTGAATCTAAAGTAATGCTTGTTCCTGATCCTCCAGTTCCATAAACATTGTCTCCTAAGGCTCCATCTAAAGTTGTTGTTTGAGGATTGGTTACGCTACCACCAAACTGGGATATACCCCATCCATAAACTCCAACCTGTTCAGCTGGGCCTACTGGATAGTAAAATTTAACAGAAAGATCTCCATCAGTAGCGGTTGCGCTTGCAGTAGATCCCATTGTAATAGTAACCGAGGTAGCGTCTACTACTTCAGTTATCATAAAACTTTTATTATCAAAATCAGAAGCAGAATAACCAGACCCTGTAGGAACGGTAACACTTTCAAGAAATAAAATATCTCCTGCTGTCATTCCTGCGGTAGAGGATAAGGTAATTGTAAGAATAGCAGACCCACTAGTAGAAGCTAGTTTGTCGGTTAAGGCTCCGAAGTCAGTTTTAATTGGGTGAATGTCATAATACACCCCGCCAGAATATGCATATAAAATTCGATTGGTTCCAATGATGGCATATTTAATACCTTCTTTGTTAACCATTTGATGAAGAGCCCGAGCTGATCCAGTTAAAGCTTTATCTCCTAACTGGGCCCATCCTCCTATTTTTTCAGGTGTGCCATATCTAAAGCGAACATTCTCGCCTCCTGTCCATTGTGCTTCAGCTCCTGTAGGGGTAATTTGTTTATTAAATCCTGGTAAAAAACCTATCTTTTGCAGCATAAAAATCCTAATTTATTTTAGGATATACTATATTTACACCATATACAACGGTTAAGAAATATTGAAATTAACAGCTACACTAATTCTTTCGCCCTTGCTTTTAAAACTATTTACAAAATGAGCTAGCCCAGATGGAAAGATAAAGAAATCACCTACTTCGGGTGTAAATGTCTTCATATTAATAAAATGTTTACTGGTTTGAGCATTTATGAAAAAGTTTATATCACCAGGTTTGGCTCCACTTGTTTCAAAATCATCTCTTTCTTTTTTTAAACCTTTGGGCATTTTTAAATAAAAAACAGCAGAAAACTCACAGAGAGTATGGGTATGAATTGGATTTGATTCACCAGCCTTCATGTAATTTACCCAAGCAGTATCTAGAGCCAGATCATTGCAGGGCTCTTTATACCAGTGTTTATAGGCGTGTTTATATAAGATTAAATATGGTTTTAAAAGTTTCTCTAATTTTTTTTTATCTTTTATTAAATATTCTTTTTTAATTAATCCAGCTAGATTTTTATTCCATTTTTCTTTTTCATCTGTTTCACATAAACTTAAAAAAACTTTTAAATCTTCTTTCATTAAAGAAGATTGAAATAATAAAGGTCCAGTATAGTAAAAATTATATGTAAATTCTTTTTTCATTTATTTAAAATTAGGTCCTTTTATAAATAAAATTAAATTTCTTCTTTCACCTTTAGTCACAGGGGTTACCTTATGTCTTGAATGTGGTTTAAAAAAAATCATGGAACCTCTTTCTTTCCACTCAGGTACTTTAATATCATTAGTCATTTGTAAGATCAAGTCTCCTCCTTCAAATGGTTTTTCAGAAAGATTTATGTTTAACGTAAGTTTAATATCTACATAAGGGTTGTTATCCATATCTACATGCCAATCATAACCTGCTTTTTCATCTCCTGAATATATATTATATAAACAATTGTCTTCGTCTCCATAAGGCCATAAATCAAAATTGTATGCTCTAAGGTTTGCATCATAAGCTTTGTCTACTAATTTAGAAATATATTCTTTTAATTGTCTATAAGGAATTACATAAGTTTTTACGTTTTTCTTTGGTCGACCATCGGGATGGCGTGCCTGTTGGTTTTTTTCTTCTTCGTGAGAATAATTTGACATTATTAACTTGTTTAAACGTTTTATTTCTTTCAAACTTAAAACATTTTTCCACAACCAATAAGGAGGATGATTAGCCATTTTTAATTTCTTTTACAAAAAAAATCAGGTAGACCTAAATGAGGTCTCCCATCAAACAATATTGATTTTTTATTTTTAATGTTATAGTGAAGAAAAACTTGAGAGCATTCTTCACCTTTAAGTTCTTCTCGCCAATGTTCTAAGACAGATCCTGAAAAAATGAGCATATCACCTGGCTTAAGGGTGACTTTAATTCCTTTTGTGGTGCCTGGTACATAACCTTTACCTGGAACTATCCTTCCTTTTTTAGGGTCTGGTTCTAAATAAATGTCCCAAGGATCTCCTCCTAAACACACCGTAGTAGAAACTTCACAAGCAAAACGATCCTTATGGCGATGAAGAATGTCTCCTTTTTTATAATTACGAGCATAAGAATAGGTAGGAGTTAGTTTTAAACCTGTTTCTTTTTCCATTAATGGTTGAAGTTTTAATAATAAAGTTTCCATAGCAATATCTGCATAGTGAGCGTAGGTATTAGGAATTTGAGTATCGGTCCATACACCAAAATAATTAGTAAATGGTGATATAGATTTAGTATCAAACAAAGTCTTTGCAACTTGTTTTTTCATTGAAAAATAATTATTGAGAAAAAAACAAAGGTCTTTTGATATTGCTTTGCGTACAACGGTAAAGTCCGGATATTTAAATTTCATTAGGTTCCTCCCTCTAGTTCAAAGAAAAAAAATGATACAATAATATATTTAAGATTACTTATTGGTGGTGCTCCCCCATGAGTATGAGTATAACCAGCTGGAAAAAATACTACTTTTCCTACTTCTGGTTTAACTTTTATGTCCTGATACGGCAATTCTGTTTCACCGCCATCTCTAACATCATTGAGATAAAATACAGATGCTAATATACGACCTTGATCTCCTATAAAATTCTTTTGTGCCTCATAATGCCAGTCTCTACTACTATAATGTTCTCCAATTTCAACTCTTCTCAACTTCCAAAATTTAGCTTTATGATATGGTGAATGAGTTAAAATTGGAAATTCTTCAACATATTTGTCATATGCTTTTTGTTGTGCTTTTATTATAGTAGAAAGTTCTTCTTGAAATTGATTGCGATGTTCTTGCAAGAATATATCATGTGTAACTCTACCTCTGTCATCCACATACTCCTCTTTAACCTTTTCAAATTTATCAATAAGGTGTGCACAAAAATCTTTAGATAAAACATTTTTATATGCTCTAACAAAATTCTCATTTGGTTTAACTGCTAAATCAAAACTTTTTATCATTTATTTAAAAGGTTGTCCTAAGTTCCATATAACTAAAGAATATCTTGTGCCGCTTGTTACAGGACATACTCTATGCCACATAAATGAAGGAAATACCACCAAGGAACCTTTGGGTGCTATTTCTTTACACTTTCTAATGTTTGGTTCTTTATCTGGGTCCCGGTTTCTAAAATCAAATTCTAGTCCTCCGCCTTCATATTCACTTGGATCTGATAAATGAAGTACTATTGTTAATTTTCTAATTTTTCCCATAGGTAGGCCTTTTCCCTCGTATGGTTTTTCCGAACTATCAGTGTGCCAACCATAATATTGACCTTTTCCATATTTTGTAAATTGACAGTGTTCACTTTGATCCCATTCAAAGTTCCAACCTGCATTTTCATTAGCTCTATGAACATAGGGAAGAAGTTCGTTATAAATCCATTGCTCACTCATCCATACAACATTGGAATCTCTCTTCTTCTTTATAGTTTTAAGTTCGTCCTTTGTTATAGGATTTTTTGTTAAATCTCTATTTAAGTTTAAGTCTCCAGTAAGAGCTTGTTCCTCTTTTCTTAATTTTCCATATCTAAGAATGTCATCACATATTCTATGTGGAACTGCACTTGAAAAATACCAATATTTATTATCTAGATTCATGACACCATTACGTACGTAGTTGTTAAAAATATATTAGTTTGAAAGGAAATATTTTCATTAATAAAAAATTTTAAATATGAAGGAAATAATAAAAAATGGTTATTCTTTATTTTAAATAAAGATAATTTTTCAATTCCTCTTTTATCCTTAGTTTCTATAATAACGGATGAATCTTTATCAACATCAACTCCATAAATCATAACATAATCAGGAGAGTCTTTTATATTTACCCGATCAATTGAATTTCTAAAAAAAGATTGTTGTTTTGGGTCAAACACATTTCCAAAAGATAGTCGGGGACTTATTGTAATTCTATGATCCAGATATATATTTTCACTTATGTACTCTCTTAATAAACTTAAAGTTTTTGAAGTAGGAACTTCATAATCAGAATATGCATAATGATAAGGATTATCACTTATAGTCTTGTGATGTAATTTAGAATTTAAAATTTCTGATTTAATTTGATATCTATCAATTTCATAATGTTTAGGCATTTTAACTTCGCCTTCAAACAAACAAGTTTCTGATAATATCTTTTTATTCATACCTTTATACTTTCTATCCTATATATTTTTTACATAAAATTCAATATAAACTAATCATATTTGATCTAGATCAATTTCGAACTAATAAGGATTTTGAGTTAGTTTATAATTTTGATTTTCCTCGTCCCAAATATAGTATTTTCCCTGATCTTTTTCTTCTTGAGTAAGTTCCGGAGCATCTCCTGTTGGAGATACCCATCTTTTTTCTGCAATATTTTTAGTCCAATTTGCAAAGGGCATTCGTGGCCAAAAAATTTGATTTGTAGGATCCCATTCCGATCCCATTAACATAGGATATTTTCCTTGACCATTATCCCAAATCCATTGATTAGCTGGCCAACCAGTAATATTTTCTAAAAAAGCTTGACCTAGGGATTCTTGTTTAACCCCGTCGCCGTCTAATAATTGTTTATCATCTACCTTTAATACAGATAATACTACATTAGCTTCGTTTAGTTTTCCAAAGGATGCCATGTTTATTTATATTTATACCTTATTATAACAACGCCTGAACCACCGGCATCAGAGACATTTGAAACGTCTCCTTTGCTTCCTCCACCGCTGTTTGCCGCACCAAAATCTGCCGGCGTGGGAGCAGGATTATAAGGATTACCTCCTCCTCCTCCAACTCCTCCGCTTGTAGGAGATTGACTAGGAGCACCACCTCCAGCATAATATTGATATGCTGGGTCTGGACCTGGAATTCCAGATGTTGCACTAATTTGTGTTGCAGCGCCCGCTCCACCAGATCCACCAGGGTGTCCAGCTCCAGCTACTGTAGCTCCGCCACCGCCCGCAGTATTTGTTCCGGGGCCTCCGTCAGTTCCTTCAGCAGGTGTATAACTTCCAGCGTTTCCGCTTCCAGCAGATGAAGAACCAGGTTCTCCTCCTCCGCCACCGCCGGATCCTCCTGGTTTTCCAGAAGTTGACGATCGGCCTCCACCGCCTCCTCCGCCTGAGGATGAGATAGTAGAAAAAGTAGATACGCTTCCTGGTTCACCTGCACAGCCGCAAGCAGGTGGGCTGTTGGTTTGACCGCCTCCCGCGCCAACTGTTATTGGGTAACTTGTTTCTGTAATTGGAATTGAAGTTGCACTAGCTAGAGGACTTGCAGTGTACGTACCAGAAATTGCGTCAACATGTGATTCTCTAAAACCTCCAGCTCCAGCGCCTGCACCCCATGAATATCCTCCAGCTCCCCCGCCAGCAACGACAACATAATCTACTGCTTTTGCGGGTGCGGGTAAACTAGCGTCAATAGAATCAACTACAAAAGAATCAGTAGATGTAAAAGTGTGAACTCTGTAATCACCAATTTCTTCGATTGTACCGCCAGTAGCTTCAATTAATACTTTTACAGCTCCACCACCTCCAAATCCTAAAACTTGATAGCCAAAAGACATATTCTATTTCTCCTATGCGTCGTTAGCAGCGTCAGTAGTATAGAATAATTTAATTCCTAATACTCTTGCTTCACCTGTAAAGGTATCGCTACCGTCGGCTGCATCTCTGTAAAGTTGAAAAAACGTTTGATCATCGTCAGCTGGAGAGCCGGCAATTGTCATTGCAGAACTAACTGCAGTCATTTGCACATCTTCTACAGTTCCGATTCCAGCGTCTGTGACTTCTACAGCTGTTCCAAAAGCTACATCGGCTGTGTCGCCTTCACTAACGCTAACACCTTGAAGACCAAAAATACAGTTATCTGTATTCGTAGTGCTTGGACTCCAAAAAACTTGATAGGTTACTGTTCCTAAATTCCATGATTTTGGCATTGCAATAGCAAACTGTGCATATTGTGCCGTACTCGCATCAAAATCTAAAACCTTTAATTCAGGTCTAGTTGCTGTTGTTTCAACCGATGCCGCGTCAGCGGGATTAGTTGTAGGAAGATAAAATGCATTTGCAGGTATCCACATAGTTTCTGTGCCTGCAACTTTGACTGCTGCTGTTCCTGATTTAAGAACACCAGATCCTTTGGGATTTAAATTTATATCAACATTAGCTTCATCACCTGTTGAAGATAAAGTAGGTCCAGCACCTGATGCTGCATTAGCTATTGTAAATTCATTTACCGCAGATCCTGTAGCTGTTATAAGAGCTAATTCAAGTCCATTGGTATCTAAAATAGAAGTACCAATTTTAGGACTTGTTAAAGTTTTGTTTGTTAAAGTTTCTGTTCCTGTAAGAGTTACAGTACCCATTCCAACGTCAACAATATTTGGATTCGTTGCATCATCCGCAGCTGCATAAACAATTTTAGTTCCTTTATCAGTAGTTCCCCATGTAATACTGGAACCAGAACCTGAAACATATTTAAAATTAACAGTGTAAGCACCTGATGAGCCATTTGTTATAATATAAAAAGTTTGAACATCTAGAGGAATTGTTACTGTAGTGTTTTCACCGATTGATCCTGTGAATTTTATAATTCTGTGTGCAAGAGTCGCTCCTGTTGATCCATCAGAAACAGCTAATGTAGTAGGCGTTGATGCTATAGATTGCTCTACATAACCACCCGCATATTGTTCACCGATTTGTAAATTTACATTAGTTTTTGTTCCCCATGTACCAGCGTTTTCGCCAGTGGCCATTAATTCTACGCCGAGAGGGGTATAAGTTGATGCCATAATTTTTCTCCTAATTGATACTTAGTTCGTTTTTATATTTTGTTTTGTTCATATTGTCAACATGGATTACTTAGTATTTCTAGTCCAGTTACCAGTTTGAGTAGCCGTTACTTGACTATAATTACCAGTTTGTTCAGCTGTAACACGTCCCCATCCTATAGGTGCTACGCCACTAGGAGAAAGTGTAACAGTTGCTGACACTCCAGTCAATCCCATTACGTCAGCTGGTGCAATAGCTCCTACTGATGCAGTTGCCGAAACTCCAGTTAAACCCATTTTTTGAGCTGGTGGTGTAATTGCTCCAACAGCAGAAGTTGCTGAAAGTCCTGTAGGCTGAACTGTTGGATTAGATGTAATGTTTGGAGCACCTACAGCACTCTCTGCTGAAAGTCCTGTTAATGATTCTGTATAATCTCCTCTAGCGACTGGAGATCCTACAGTTGCTGTTGCTGAAAGTCCGGTTAAAGGAACTCCTTCTCCAACAATAATTGAACCTACTGCTGAAGCCATAGCTTGACCTGTTAATGATTCGGTATAGTCTCCTCTTGCCGTTGGAGATCCTACGGTTCCTGTTGCTGAAACCCCAGTTAATCCCATTACATCTGCAGGATTTAAATAAAATATTCCACCATATCCATCTTCACCCCAAGTTTGATATCCCCACGTTACATTTGGCAAAGAAGCTGTTGCAGAAACTCCGGTTAAAGAAACAGTGGTTGCGTTTTCACCCCAGTTATTATCGCCCCACGCATCACGGCCCCAACCATCAGTAGCCCCTGCATAAGATAAATCACCTAAAGCTGTTGTTAAAGATTGTCCGGTTAAAGTTAGAGTGAGAGCATTTTCTCCCCAGTTCTCTGTTCCCCATGTATCACTTCCCCATCCTTGTTCAGGATAAGCGACTGCAGTTCCAAGAGCGGTTGTTAATGATTCTCCTGTAGTAGAAATTGTAACAGTATCAGATTGCCAAGAGTTATAACCCCAGGTTGTACCGGCTTTATTCCAAGTATTCGCCATAAGGAAGAACTCCTTATGCTATTGCTATAATAGCTGTTGCCGCAGCTGCTGCTGGAAATTCAATTGTGAAAGTTCCACTAGTAACTGTTTTATCTCCACCGAATGCGATTGTACAAACAGCTGGATCTCCACTTGCTGAATCATTAAAAATCATACATCCATTAGCTGTGAAAGTAGCAGTAGTCCAACTCGTATTTGAAAAATCACAAACCGCTGTATCTGAATCTAAAACTGGAGTTACACTCGTTAAAGCATTTCCTTTAGCAGAATAAGCACTTCCAGATGTATTAGAAATTTCGTTAGTGGCACTATATGCAGTTGTTGATTTATTAATAGTTGCTGAACTTGTATATAAAGCTAGATTAAAAGTATTTCCAGTTGATGCAGTAAAGTCATGAACAGCAGTTAAAATTTCTGTTTTGAAGCTATTACAAATTGCTGATGTTATTGCCATAAATTTTCTCCTAATTATTGAGGCGGTGACTCGATTGGTATTCTTATTGTACCATCCGTGTAATCGTCTCGTCTTCGTCTTCCAATTTGCATTGATGCAAACTTTTGTAGTTCTTGTTTATACTTTCCCTCGTATAATGTCAACATATCTGCTGGACCTTTTAAAAATCCAAAAGCTTCTCCTAAACAGGCATATAATAGCCCTTGTGGGAAGTACCTACTTACATAAGTCCCAGAAGTATTAGTCCCTAATCCTGTTGGTATTGCATTTCCGTATATTTTAATAACATAATTGGCGTCTGGAGTAGGAGCCATTAAAATAGATCCAGAAGTAGTGTCTGTTAATCCTGTTGCTCCTCCAAACATAGCATAATATTTAGGTTTCCCTGTAACATCAGCTCCTGAAGTTGTAGAGCCTTTAGGCCCAGTTAATTCTCCCACATACTCACTTAAAAAAGTTTGATCACGTTTTTGTAACCATGTGCCTTTTTCAGTAGAATTAGAAGTATTGAAAATTTCAACACCTCTTACAAATTGAAAACCTGCTGGAACTCTAACGGTATTAACATCTGTAGCAACTGTTCCTTCCCACTCTTGTCTATCTGAGTCCATCGGAATATCAAGATTGATTCTATGTTCTGCATTTTCTATAAATCTACCTAGAACAGCACCACTAAAAACAGTACTGTCTACTTCAGTATAACTTCTAATATCAGCTTCTAATGCTGAAAGTGTATATCCTGCCATTATGCTTCTATGGTTACCGGTCCAACGGACACTGGATAACCACCTCCTTCTATTCCACCTGTTGTAGCTGTATCAGTATTTACAACAAAATAAAACCAGTCAGTTGTAAAATCTGTATCTCTTGCACCTGCCACATATTTTCCTGTAGTAATAGCGTAACCTGCAGCTAAAGCAATTTTAGCTCCAGTAATTCCATCCCAACTTTCTGGATTCGCATAGGCTCCTGCTGTACTTGGCATTCCTCTAAAACGATAAGTGTCTCCATTAGTTAAACCATGATTCGGTACATTAACATTTATATAAGCAGATCCTGCACCGTAAGTTGTAAAAGGATTAAATGGCATTAACTGTGGGACATCTGGAGCAGTTCTTGAAGGTCTTGCATGTTGCAAACCTTGAGGATCAGCTCCTACTGGATGAGGTTCTAATTGAGGTTGTTTAACTTCAAATTCAGAAGTATGCACCCATGCACCGGTCCATTCCTGTACCATTTCTCTATATGGAAATGCTACACCAGACCTGTCTGATATTGCAAGTGCTCTTCTACCTTTTGAAAATCTAGCCATTATTTAGGTTTTCCTGTAAATATTTTATAGGATTTTTTTACGTCTCCCCAATCTAAATCTTTTACCTTTTTTTTATCTAATATTTTTTTCAACTTTTTTTGATCTTTGGTTAAAATTTTTTTTATAATACCCATTCCTTTAGTTAATAATGTCATATGTTTGGATAATAAATTTTAGGGGTTATATAAGTACTCGCTGGAGAACCGTCTTCTGCTAATGCTCTCGCAAATTCATCTTCGTATAATAATTTCATTTCTTGTGTTCTTTGTGGCGCAAACTTCATTGATAAATAATATGCAAGTCCTGACACCATGGGTGGAATAAATCTATAAGGAGTGTCAGTTGCATTTGTAAATGTTCCAACATCCTGAATTCTTTTTACATAATAAATATTTATATAATTAGATGCTGCTGTTGAATTAGGTAATGGATAAAGAGTAATACTAACTCGATCTACTAATCTTTGAATCCAATATTGTGAAGGTGTTCCAAGCGATGCTTTATTTGCTGTTGCAGCATAAGCGTCTCTTGCAACTTTAGTTAAACCGGTATCTGATTGAGAAGTGGTATTATAATTTTGTCTGTATGTAACATTTAAAATATCTGTAATACCATAGATATTAGTTACTGGAGTAGTGGTTGCTTGAGGCGATGCGGCAGCTGCTGCTGCGCTATCAACAGAGTTTCTATAAAAATTATAAACACCCATTCCTTCGTCAGTTGCATCTACACTTGTTGCAGAACCTTCTATGATATTTATATTAGTATTTCCTACTTCCCAAAAATGTACACCTCTGTTTCCCCATTCTTGAAAAAGAATATTTAAAGACCTTCGAGCTGTTTTTAATTGATGACCGGCAGTTCCTACTAAACCAATGCGTTCATACGAATCAGCTATAATTTCATCAATAGAAAAGTCCTGGTCAAAACTATATGCTCCTGAAGTAGTGTTTGCCATCGGCTACTCCTTAAAACGTTCCAACTATATATAAAAAATCTACGTTTGTTACATCTGCATATATTCCAGTGTCAGCATAAATACCAGCTCCTGGTAGTTTAAACTCCTGAACTGCATTATCGGCTGCACCAAACTTACCATGAAAAATTAATGCAGAAGCTGTTTTAGAACTGTCTGCTTCATTATAAAGTTTAATTTCACCATCAGCTGCATCACTTTGAGCATACACAGTCATAATATTTGCTTTAGTAATATCGGCTGCTGAACCTCCAACCAAAGCTTGTACTTGGCCATCTGCTGTAAGAACTACAGATTGTCTAACTTTAGATGTTATTCCCATAATCTTATCTCCTTAAAAAGATGCTCCCGAAGGAGCATCTTTAATTATTTATTAACTGTCAGCAAAAGGTGTTACCAGAGTACTTGACCCTAATAATTGTCCTGTGACATAGTAAGCATCGTTTGCTATTGCAGTGATCTGTACCACACTTCCAGCTAATCCACCTTTAGTTGAACCATTCATAGTGATCACATCATTACTTGATGAATCAGAAATGAATGTTTTTCCACCAGCACTATCATCAATACCTGTATACACAGCACCGTAAAACTTATCGGTTCCGTCTGTTTTGATATCCATGTCTGTTGCCGCTGTTTCTACCAAAAAGGTAAATGTAGCTCCAAGATTACTTAGAACGTTGTAATCGTTTGCTCCAGCTACCGCTGATGCACTACTCGCTAAAATAGTGGGTAAAGTAAATACACCATCCGCATCATTGCAAGTTAAAACTCTACCTGCATGAGATGCAACTGTTAAAGTTGTATTAGCTGTTAGACTAACGACTGCTTTAGGTCCGAAACTAATAAAACCATTTAATGATCTTACTGGTCCCGAAAATGTTGTGTTTGCCATATTATCCTCCTAGTTTCTGAACATAGTCTCTAGGCCGTCGACTATACTCGTCTATGTTCTTAATTAATTGTATAGTGTTTTATTTATACGCTAAATTTTAATACAGCGCAAGGTATCCCTGGGGAAAAATTGATTTTTGATAGCGCTTAAGTGGCTATCGAAACTTGAGCCTTGGATTCATCTACTTTATTAAGGCGAGTAGACTCTTCGAACTCTTTGGCAATGATTTCTTTAACAATTTCCTGAATTTTTTTATCAATATAGGACATGTTAATACTATACTTGCCCTCCTTCAGGTGCTCCTGTTGCCATTCTAACTCCAAGGACCGTTTTGTGTTGTATAGGTCTTGTGTCATTTATAACCTCCTCATAGGTTATTCTTTTTCGGTCATGATACGCATTCCCGAGATTTTCCCACTTTATACTCTTTTCTCCTAGCTTGTCAAGGATTGATTTTTCAATGGAAAGGGCATTATCTTCCGCTAAAACTTCAAATTTAGCATGATGATCGTAAGCCCAGATTGTTATGAGGAATTTTTTCATATTATTACTGTATTTTTAAAATGAGGCCGTTTTAAGGCGGCCTCATTAATTAGTTTAGGTTACGCACCTTCAACGCCATAGATACCTCTATAGTCCGAACAGCCGAAGCTGTATCTTTCTCTAGCTTTGTATCTAACGTTACCAGTATCAAAGTCTCCTTCCATTGATGTACTCAATGGAGTTCTTGAAAACAATTTCATACCGTTTGGAACGTCTGTAATGATGTACCATGAATCAGAGTCAGTTAAAAAGTTATTAACTCTATAACCTTGTGGGATCATTCCCATACTGTTGATTGCATTGATGTCATTATCAGCTGTC
>Ga0209349_1000348_pt1 | contig 25332 bp, 28 predicted proteins | sample ETNvirnome_2_130_FD_184067 | JGI IMG/M metagenome (GOLD analysis project Ga0209349, IMG submission 184067) | Marine viral communities from the Pacific Ocean - ETNP_2_130 (SPAdes) (version 2) | ecosystem: Environmental > Aquatic > Marine > Oceanic | place: Pacific Ocean | collected 2013-06-22
AAATGGACAATGCCAATCCATAATTGGAATCTGACATTGTCGCAATTGGCCATCCACTTCGAAGGTAGGTTAGATGGTGTGCTAGATATTTAGCAACTTAGGCTGACACAGAATTCTGAACGCCCTCCTTAAATCGAAAGAAAGAAATAATAGAAGGCCTCTAGAGCCTTTTTTGAACGTATTATGTTTTTATTTACTGGTACACGGAGGATTCGCTACTGATATATCAATATAACCAAAGTTGTCTAATATTTTATTTGATAAATCAGGGTCTAAGCCATCCCCAAAGCCAATGTGTAAATTTTCACCTTGTAAATTATAGTTAGTTGGGTCGATATCGTACCCAATAAGTTTGGCTTTTTTCCATCTTCCTCTTGCTGCCTCTAATAAACTAGCTTGTCCACAGCCTATGTCTAAAACATAATCAGCTTTAGTTGAAAGCATGTTCTCTATCAATAGAGTACTAAAAGTTTTAGGTGTGTAGTATTGTCCAAGTTCCATTGTTTTATGGCTATTTTTTATTTAATTGTATACGACAATTTACTTTTTTAATATAGGCTCAACTAATTAGATGAGTCTTTAAGTTCTTTGATTAATTTAAGCTTCTTCTCTATATCTAATTTCGAGATTTCGATTACTAGCTCTGCTGTTGTCTCATCTTCACAGAAAAAATAATTCAATGGAACATTTAGTTCATCAGCGATCTTTTTTAGGGTAGCTAAATCTGGAATGTGGCGGCCTTTTTCATAGTGGTTCATGCGACCACTCGCTGAATTTTCATCCATACCGATAAGTATCCCCAGCTGCTTTTGAGTAATACCTGACTTAGCGCGGGCTTGTTTGAGTCTAATTGGAATTGGATTTTGGAACACAGAAATATCATTTTTCAGTCTCTAATTGCATAGATTGTCTAAGTTTTACAATGGTTTGTACACTTAGGAATCCTAAGTTTGTTTTGTGGGTGTGTTCTTAAAAATGCTCTCAAATATAAAACTTAGTATTTCTAAGTTTTGCATTGTTCTATATACTTAGCAACCCTAAGTTTTCTTAATTGTTGTAGTATAAGAAATGCCCCAAGTTATTAAATTAAACCACCACATTTATTCTCTTTTGATCGAAAAAGAGTGCAATGGTTTTACAATTGTCGAGCTCAGGGATGAGTTATTAACCGTAACTGATAAATATCAAGATATAGATGAGGCACGTAAATTCATTTATAGGCAAACGACAACTCTTGAGCGGAAGGATCTCTTAACTTCAAAAGGAAGTGGCCGCCATAAAAAATATTTTAAAACTGGGCTGTTTAATAACGCTACGTTTGTAGCGAAACAGGCTTTAATTCAACAAGAAAAAGCAATTAACAGTCATACTGATAATCAAGCATCACCGCTTGTTGAGACTTTATTGAATGAAAAGAAACAGTTTGAGGCTGAGCTTGCGATTTTGTTAGGGGAAGTTGATGAATATAAAGCCCTACAAAAGCGATTCCCTGAGCACCTTAGCTTGTTCTATTCTGCATTAGACGATGCTAAAAATAATTCAGCTAAGTTATTAGGAAAAGTTAATGCTTTAACCACTATATTGGCTTCTTTGAACAATGGTGCTTCGCGATGCTGAGAAGTTGGCAAAAAGAATGTGTTGAGTTAGCAGTAAAGAAATACACTGTTAGTGATAAGCACTTTTTATGTCAGGCCACTCCTGGTGCTGGTAAAACAATAATGGCAGCATCATTGGCCAAAACGTTATTTGATAAAGGAATGATTGACAGAGTGATCTGCTTTTCACCATCGGTTGAAGTGGCTAATAATATCAAAAGAACATTTGGAAAAATAATTGGGTGTTCATTTGATGGCTCATTTACCGCTGTAGGTGCCTCGATGACTTATCAAAGTTTATGCTCCATTCCTCAAAGTACCTGGGATGGTCTAAGCAAATACCGTACATTTTTTATTTTTGATGAAATACACCATTGCTCGTTCTCGCAAGATAAATCTAAAATCAATACGTGGGGTGAGAGAGTTGTTTTTCATTTACAGGATATTGCAACGTATACACTTGCGCTATCAGGCACTCCTTGGCGCTCAGACGCTCTTCCTATTGCTTTAGTGAACTATTCTGACCCAGAAGGTGAGTTGATATGCGATTATCAATACAGCTTGAGTCAGGCCATTAGAGATAATGTGTGTAGAGAGCCAAAAATAGTTTTAGTTGATAGCAATAATATTTCGGATGGTCACGAAACATATGGGTCTATAGCTGAATTTGTTAGGCAAACTCACTCAACGTACCAAGAGGTGCTTAATAATGACCCTGCACTTAAATATTTATTGAAGTTAGCCGTATTAAAATTGTCGGAGATAAGAGCTTCAAACCCGACTGCTGGCGGTCTAGTGGTCGCGTCTTCAGTTAAGCACGCTGAAATGATAAACAGTCTATTAATTGATGAATTCAATCAAACATCAACCATAGTTACTTACTTACACGATAATTCAACAGAGAAGATCAATTCATTTAAGTCATCTACAGAACAGTGGATTGTTAGTGTTGGTATGATCAGTGAAGGGACCGACATACCTAGGCTACAAGTATGTTGTCATTTAAGCTCTATAAAAACCGAATTGTATTTTAGGCAAGTACTAGGGCGCATTCTTAGGTCAGGCAAGGACAAAATTGAATTCGCCTGGTTATTCACATTTGCAGAAACAAGCTTAGTTGAGTTTGCTGAGCGCATTAATATTGATATACCAGATAGTTGTTCTTATGTTGATATGGAATGTGACACAATTTTGGTGAGAGAAGATATATTTAGACCTTTAACATCGCCAAAAATAAACAGGGATAATAAGTTAAAAGAAAACCTTGATAAACTCGTTCTAGGGGGCCTGACTCCAGAGCTCGGTATAGCTTATGATGAGCTGCTTTCAGGTTGTTCATTGAGCAGTATACAAATTAAATCACTTAGAACTAGAGTTATAGAAGCATTTTTATAGTTCCATAAAATGAGCCATATTCTGTTTATATTATCACTCTTAGTACATAAATAAGGCTAGCTTTTATTTGACTCTGCTAAGTAATGGAAAATTTTTTAGGGATAAGTATCGAAATTATTGCCCCATCTACATCCTTTATTTCACTATATTATTAATTTCAGGAACAACCTTTTAGGGTATTAAATTTATTCCAAATTTGCTAACAACGAATGCAAACACTCCAAAGAGAAAACAAGTTATTAAGGCGCTAAGGCCGAGTGATGGCCAAAAACCAAATCGGTGCAGTAATGATGGAAATATTAAAAACATCGGTAAGGTAGGCACGACATACCAAAAGGTATACCAAGCATGGTTCGCAATTTTCTCCGTTGGTTGTTTTTCAACGTACAACCAAATCATTGCTAAAATAGTCACTAATGGAAGTGCTACAATTAGTGCTCCGAGTTTATCACTGCGCTTTGCGACCTCTGAAACCGCTACAACAATTGCTGCTGTCACTAAGTATTTAAAAATTATCCAACCCATGTATTACTTTCCTTTTTAAATAAAAAAATAAAAACCGATTGCCTATCGGTTTTTATTTTGCCATGATATGGCTATGTTGTTAAGAGATATTTGATTATGCAGTTAGGCGAATTAGAAAAACTAGTACTTCAATATTTGTGGTCTTCTAAAGAAGCGGATGCAAAGCATGTGCACAGTCGTTTAGGTAAAACACGTGGCTGCACTCTCAATACTATTCAAAGCACCCTTGAAAGACTTTATAAAAAAGGCCTTCTTAGCAGAACTAAGCAGGGTCATGCTTATAATTACCGAACTAAAGTTGATCGTAACTCGCTTATAGCTACTTTAATAAATGATATTACAGCTGACTTTGTTGAAGAGGGTGAAAACAGTTTAATTGCTGCATTTTCTTCTACTTCGACTAATTTTAATGATACACAATTAGATGAGCTCGAAAAGCTTATAGAGCAACAGCGAAAACTACGAAGCGGAAAAGTGTAAACATGATTGTTGGAAATTGGGCCGTGTTTTTAAATCTAGCGAGCGCAGCGGTGACCGCTTTTATTTGTGTGATCATATTGATTTCCTTCTTCCACACCTCGCTTTGTAAAAAAATTACTATTTTCCAGTTTACCGAGCGTAAGTTCATGCTTTGGTTAACTATTAGCAGCCCTTGGTGGATCTCCTTATTGTGTGCAGCTGTATTTTGGCAGGCACATCAAAACCAAATGTCTAATTGGTTGCAAGGGGTTGCTCACTGGCATCACCTAGAGGTTTTCTCTGTCTATAGTTGGCATTCGGTATTACTTATATCAGCAGCTTGTTTGATGACAAGCGCTAGCGTACATGCATTTTTTAGTCTTAATAGACATAGTTCAGCAATGAGCAGTCTGTTGGCTTTATCAAATACTCAACCTCACAAAGATTATCCCAACCAGTCTGTACACGTTATTGAACACCTTGTACCAGAGGCATTTACTGTTGGTTTTTTCAATCCAAAAGTGTATATAACCAGCGGATTACAAGCACTTGATGAAAAAACAGTACACATAGTCATACAGCATGAACTAGCACATTTAAAAGCCCGAGATCCGCTTTTTAAAACTTTGTTTAGTTTATTTAGTTGGTGTTTTCCTTCGCCAACGCGCGCGGCGTTACAGCAATCTTATACGGCTTTAACTGAGCAAATTGCTGATGTCGGTGCCACACAGTATTTTGATGGTTTAGATGTGGCTCAAGCGCTTATTAATGTTGCTCGATTTCAACGACAACAACGTATCACTAATGACAATATTTTTACGAGTCATTTTAGTAATGAGCAAATAACTCAGCGTATACAAACATTGTTAACGCCAATTCCTACTACGCCTAAACCACTTTTAATTGTCACGTTGTTTAGCTTTATGGCTATCGCTTTATTCACACTGTCGACTGTCGATAGTGTTCATCACCTTATAGAAACTTTTTTCATCCACTAAGTAAGGATTAAAATGAAATTTTTCAGTCGTCATTTCACCCACAAAAAACCGATCGCCAGTCGGTTTTTTGTGGGCTTATTTATATCTTTCTCAGCACTACCATGTTTTGCAAGTTCTGAGACTTATCAAACATTAAACCTAAAGCAAGCAATCTCATTCACACTTGCTAACAACCCGCAACTACAGGGCTACTTTTACCGAGACAAAGCGCAGCAAGGTAAGATAAAACAAGCAAATATAGGCCAAAGAGCGCAAATAGGCTTAATGGTTGAAGATGCTTTTGGGACAGGTGAGCATAGTGGTTTGCAAAATATGCAATCAACCTTAACTTTTTCTTGGCTGATGCAACAAGAGCAAATTGATAGTCGCGTAAAAGCAAGCCAGTCTGAACTTGAGCAGATACGTATAGAGAAACAAATTCTTGCACTTGATTTAGCTGCGATGACCGCGAAGCTATTTATTCAACTACTGGTGAAAGAAGAGGCGCTAAAGCTCAATAAAATGGCTGTAAGGCAAGCTAATGAGGTTATAAATGCAATTGATGAACGGGTTCGTATAGGTAAGTCATTATCAATTGATAAATACTTAGCCGAGGCTGAATTAATTAATCAAGAATTACTCCTCGAAGATCTTGAGCATGAAATAGCCAGTGGAAAATATCAGCTTTCTGCCTTGTGGGCAGAGCCTCGCACTGACTTTACACTTGCAGGTAACTTATTGCAGTTACCTAAAATTGTAGATTTTCAGTCACAGTTCGAGCGCTTTAAAAATGCGCCTCGTTTGATGCAGTTAGCAAGTCAAAAACGTATTGCACAATCACACATTGAATTAGCTCAAATTGAAGCAAAACCACAATGGCAATTTACAACAGGCTTACGTCGCTATGAATCAACGGATGACTTTGGGCTCGTGGCCGGTGTTTCTATTCCGTGGGGAGCATCTGGCAGCAATGCCGGAACGGTCGCTAAGTTACGTGCCGAGCAAGATGTATTAACAGCGCAAGCGAAGAGTTTAACTCAACAAGCTAATAGCCAGCTTTATGCTTTGCTTCAAGAAGTTAAGCATTCTGTTCATGTAATTACCACCTCAAAAAATGAAATCATTCCCACGCTAGAAACCGCGCTTACCCAAGCAAAACAAGCATTTAACGTTGGTAAATTGAATTACAACCAGTGGAGTAGCGTGCGTCAGGCGCAATTAAGCGCGCAATCAGAACTACTTAGCGCTTATGAAAGCTTACATTTACAGCATATAGAAATTCAGCGTCTTACTGGCGCATCGATAGAACAATGAGATTATTTATGAAAACGACAAACTTTATTCCCTCCATAACCGTTGCCGTATTACTCGGCCTCAGCGCGGGGGTACATTTACCCGCTAGCGCAGTATCAACACCTACTACAGAGCAAGCAGAGCCTGAAAAAGGGCCGCATAATGGTCGTATGCTTCGTGAAGGAAGCTTCGCATTGGAGTTAGCGATTTTCGAAACAGGCGTACCACCTGAGTTTAGAGTATGGTTAACGGATAATAAAAACCCAATTAATCCCGACGATGTTGAATTAACGGTTACGTTAACCCGATTAGGTAATGTGATTGATGATATTAAGTTTATTAGCCAAAGTGACTTTTTACGTGGGGATATGGAAATTTACGAACCGCACTCTTTTATTGTCACAGTAAATGCGAGCTACCAAGGAAAAAAATATCGTTGGCAATACGATAACCTAGAGGGGCGAACAAAAATCGAACCCGCAGTAGCAGATGCAATGGCGATTGAAACTGCAATTGCAGGGTCTCAAAAGCTTCATCAAACGATCCCTGCTTATGGACAGGTTTGGTTACCGCCGAGTGCGCACCGCACTGTTTTTGCACGTTTTGAAGGTGTTATTACACACTTAAATGTAAAGCTTGGCGATAAAGTAAATAAAGGCCAAACTTTAATGACGATTGAAAGTAATGAAAGTTTAAACCCCTATGAGATAAAATCGCCTATTGCTGGTTTTGTCGCAAAACAAATGGCTAATTCAGGTGAGCAAACGAATAACCGAGAACTGCTTGTTATCACAGACGCGAGTCAATCTGTCGTTAAATTAGCAGTCTACCCGAGCGATTACAGCAAAGTATCTCAAGGCACTCTAGTGAGCATTAAGGCAGAAGGTAGTCTTGTGAATACTGCTGGTAAGGTATCATTTATAGAGCCAAAAGTTAGAAGTGATCAGGCAAGAATGGTGTGGGTTACGTTGGCACAACAGGCTGAGCCTTTGTTGGAAGGGAGTTTTGTTAAAGCCGATATTGAAACTGCTTCTTTTGAAGTTCCTTTAGCGGTAAAGAAAATAGGCTTACAGAGCTTTCGTGATTTTACGGTCGTGTATGCAAAAGTCGCTGATGAATATGAAGTCAGGATGCTTGAGCTGGGTCGTTCAGATGCAACATGGGTAGAGGTACTAGGTGGACTGCCTGCTGGTACTGAGTATGTTACTGAAAATAGCTACATCATCAAAGCCGATATTGAAAAGTCTGGCGCGTCACACGATCACTAGGAGAGCGTAATGTTAGAATCGATTTTACGCTTTGCTATAAAGCGAAATATCCTCGTTCTTGTCATGGTATTAGCCATTGCAGGATTAGGCTTATGGAATTTTACTAAACTGCCTATTGATGCAGTACCTGATATAACTAATGTTCAGGTTATGATCAACACCGAAGCGCCAGGCTATACGCCGTTAGAGGTTGAACAACGCGTTACTTTTCCCCTCGAAAATGCATTAGCTGGGCTACCAGGGCTTGTAAACACACGTTCTGTGTCTCGTTATGGTTTATCGCAAGTTATTGCTATTTTTTCTGATGATACCGATGTTTACTTTGCTCGCCAGTTGGTTAATGAGCGGCTGTCTAGTGCTCGTTCCGAGTTACCGATAAACCTTTTACCTGAGCTTGGCCCGATAGCTACTGGGTTAGGTGAAATTTTTATGTTTACGGTTGATGCTATACCTGGCGCTAAAAACCCCGACGGTAGTGAGGTAACTCCCATTGATTTACGAACAATACATGATTGGACAATTCGCCCTCAATTAATGCGGGTGCCAGGTGTTGTTGAAGTAAACCCTATTGGTGGTTACGAGCGAGAAATTCTCATTGCGTTTAAACCTGAAAAACTACTGGCTTATAATCTTACCTCAGCAGATGTTGTTGATATTATTGGTCAAAACAATCAAAACCAAGGCACAGGATTTATTGAAAAAAGCGGTGCACAATGGTTAATTCGCGTCCCTGGTCAGGTGGCTGATTTAACTGAAATCACAAATTTACCCATTAAAACCATCAACGGTAGCGCAGTGTTTATTAAAGATGTTGCCACTATAAGTGATGGTAAGGGGCTTCGTACCGGTGCTGCTACTCAAAATGGCCGCGAAGTGGTGATGAGTACCGTGTTCATGCTAATAGGAGAAAACAGCCGCACAGTTGCACAAGGCGTGGGTGAAAAGTTAAAAGAAATCAATGCCAGTTTACCCGAAGGTATAGTTGCAAAAGCCGTCTATGACCGAACTAAACTGGTAGATAAAACGCTTAATACTGTTCAAACTAACCTGCTCGAAGGGGCCATTTTAGTTATTGTTGTATTATTTATATTACTGGGGAATTTCAGAGCCGCATTTTTAACGGCTTTAGTGATCCCATTTGCAATGTTGATGACAATAACCGGTATGGTACATACGCGAGTCAGTGCAAACTTGATGAGTTTAGGGGCATTAGATTTTGGTCTATTGGTTGATGGTACGATAATTATCGTCGAAAACTGCTTACGTCGTTTAAGTATGAGAGGTGATACCCCTCTTTCTTTAAAAGCACGTTTAGACATTGTTTTTACGGCTACACGAGAGGTTATTCGACCCGCTTTATTCGGTGTATTCATCATCACCGTTGTTTATTTACCTATTTTCGCGCTTGAAGGCGTTGAAGGAAAAATGTTCCATCCAATGGCATTAACGGTTGTGATTGCTTTGCTTTGTTCAATGGCGCTTTCGATCACATTTGTGCCTGCAATGGTCGCCCTATTATTTAAAAAGCCAATTAAAGAAAAACCTAATCATATTATGCTGGGGTTAAGCCGTGTTTATAAACCAGTACTCGCATTAGCATTAAAAGGCCGCTGGGCAGTAGTACTAATCGCTTGTTTACTTGTGACATTTTTTGGTTATCAAGCAACACGCTTAGGGAGCGAATTTGCACCAAATCTTGATGAAGGTGATATCGCTATGCACGCGCTTCGTATTCCAGGTACTTCCTTAAGCCAAGCGATTGAGCTACAAAAAGTCTTGGAAGAAAAAATTACGCAGATGCCTGAAGTAGAACGCGTATTTGCAAAAATTGGTACCGCGGATGTAGCAACAGATGCAGTACCACCTAGCGTAGCTGATAACTTTATTATTCTAAAACCACGAGATCATTGGCCAAACCCAAATAAATCTAAAGCTCAAATAGTAGAAGAGTTAGCTGCACTAGTCGAGCCTATTCCAGGTAACAGATATGAATTCTTACAGCCAATTCAAATGCGCTTTAATGAATTATTAGCAGGTGTACGCGCTGAGCTGGCAATTAAAGTGTTTGGTGATGACTTTGAAACACTTGCTGCGTTAGGTAAAGAGATTGAATCTGCTATTGGAAATGTTGACGGTATTGCCGATTTAATGGTTGAGCAAACAAGCGGGTTGCCAATGCTTGAAATTATACCCAATACTGAAAAGCTAAGTCAGTTTGGTATAAGCAAAGCACAAATTCAGTCACAGTTAGCTACCGCATTAGGAGGAACTATCGCAGGTAAATATTATCAAGGCGATATTCGCTCTGATATTGTTGTTCGCTTAGACGAGACACAGAGAAATAATGTTGAAAAGTTGGGTTATTTACCTATTAGCCTACCTAGTGGAAGCTCTATCCCATTGCAAGAATTAGCTACCATCAAGCTAACTAATGGTGCAAATCAAATAAATCGTGAGAATGCCAAACGTCGTATTGTAGTAACCACCAATGTGAGGGGGCGAGACTTAGGAAGTTTTGTAGCTGAGATTCAGAAAGTGGTTAAAAGTAAGGTAGATATTCCTACTGGCTACTGGGTTGAATACGGTGGTACCTACCAAAAGCTACAATCAGCCTCTGAGCGTTTAACTATTGTAGTACCCGTGACACTATTAATGATTATAGGCTTGCTTATTTTAGCGTTAAATTCACTCAAAGATGCCGCTATTATTTTTACCGGTGTGCCTTTAGCGCTTACGGGCGGAATCGCAGCACTGCTGTTACGTGATATACCATTTTCAATATCTGCTGCGGTCGGTTTTATTGCTTTATCTGGCATTGCAATATTAAACGGCTTGGTGATGGTATCGTTCATTCGCGAATTACGCAGCTCAGGAATAGGGATTAATCAAGCGATAACAGAAGGAGCGTTAACACGTCTCCGTCCTGTTATAACCACTGCATTGGTTGCATCATTAGGGTTTATTCCTATGGCGCTTAATACAGGGATTGGCTCAGAAGTACAGCGGCCTTTAGCAACCGTGGTAATTGGCGGCATTATTTCGTCGACCTTACTAACATTATTTGTGATCCCCGCACTGTATCGACTTTTACACAATGAAAAGGAGTCTATTTTGACTGAAAGTGAAACGTTGGAGCAACATGATGTCAACTAAAATAATAAACGTTAGCATAATGATTATGGTGCTTGTTTTGGCTTTTCTTAGCTTTGAGACCTTGGCCCATGGAGTTGATGACAGCACTCGCGCTTTTTTAGAGCAAAACCAAGGCGTACAGTTTGTGCCATTTATTTATATTGGTGCAAAGCACATGATCACCGGTTACGACCATATATTGTTTTTAATCGGTGTTATCTTCTTTTTGTATCGCAGTAAAGAGGTTTTGCTGTATGTCACCATGTTCACCATCGGCCACAGCACAACGTTACTATTAGGTGTGCTTGGCGATATTCAGATTAATGCCTATTTAATTGACGCTATTATTGGTTTTTCAGTTATTTATAAGGGCTTTGATAACTTAGGTGGGTTTAAGCGTTGTTTTAATTGGCAGCCAAATACAAAAATGGCGGTGCTTATTTTTGGTTTGTTTCATGGCTTTGGTCTAGCAACCAAGTTACAAGAGTTTCAATTACCCGAAGATGGATTACTGACAAACCTAATCGCCTTTAATATTGGCGTAGAGCTTGGCCAATTTTTAGCGCTCGCAGTTATTTTAATTGCCATTAATGTGTGGCGTAAACGGCCGTCATTTCATCGTTTTTCAACATTTATCAACGGTGCGTTAATGAGTGCCGGCTTAATGCTAGTCGGCCTTCAATTAACCGGCTATATAATTAATTAATTTAGAGAAATATATGCAACATACAGTTAGTTCAAAAACACTTATAAAAGCCAGTATCACCGCTTCATTAGTTGCGATAATCGCCTTTGTGCTATTTATCCTTCCGGCAGAATATAACATTGATCCAACCGGACTCGGTAAACAACTGGGCGTTACTAAAATAGCTCAGGCATCAGCGCAAAAACCACTTAAAACATCAGATTCATTGCAAGTGGGCAGTGATGAGTTTCAAACAATTGAAGTCACTATCCCTGCAAATCGCGGGGTTGAATATAAATTTGAGATGCAACAATATGAAAAAATGACCTACGAATGGATGACCGATGGCGCTTCTTTACATTTTGATTTACACGGAGAGCCAGCAGGAGACACAACCGGTTACTTCGAAAGCTATGCAATTGCCAATTTAAGCGAAATGAAGGGCAGCTTTACCGCCCCATTTGGGGGCTCACATGGCTGGTACTGGAAAAACAACTCAGATAACCCCGTAGCTATACAGCTTTTAGTAAAAGGACAATATAAAGTAATTGGCTTAAAATAATAAACTTAAAACTTAATAGGAGAAAACAATGAATAGATTAATTCCAATAGCATTAGTTTGTATTTCATTAATGAGTACTGGTGTTCTAGCACATAGTGATCATGGTCACGTTAGCGATCAACAAGCTATTAGTATTGCAGCTAAATCAATAAAGAAATTGGCCTTTAAAGACTATGGTTTTGAGGTTGGAAAACTAAATGATTCTTGGAAAGGTATTTCTTCAGAAGCATTTACTGTCGTAAACGAGAGCGATGATACTTATATTATCCAAGCATCAAATGATAGTGAACAAGTTTATTTCAAAATAGCTAAAAATGGTCAGCTTGTAGATGTAAAATCGAAGAACGATTTCTAATCTAATTGTTAATTGGCACTGTGAGTTTTTACAGTGCCAATTAACTATTTATCGTCAAAAACACTTTTAGCTAATTAGCAATCGAAGTTGGTGAGGTCTTCGAAGTGTCAGAACAGATTGATGCTGGACTCAAAGAGATAATTCAGACTTTAGACTGAGTCAGGTACCCCCATAAATAAACTGTTCATTATATTTTTAAATTAAATACTTTATCTTCTACCTGGCAAGCATCCATATCCCAGCAGCGATCATAAACAGGTTTTCTGTAAGTGAAATAAAGCCTAACGGTACATTACTATCACCGCCTACACATGCACATTTGAGTTCCCGCTTATCTATATATACGGCTTTAAAAACAGAAACAGCACCAACACCACCAATAAATAATGAAATAGGAGCAATACTATATGCTGGCAACCCAGCTATCATTCCAATACCAACAAACGCTTCTAAAAATGGGTAAACATAGGCATACCTCACTACTTTCATCGCCACTAAGTCATAAGTGATAAATGAATTTGAGAAACTAAATAAATCTTGAAGTTTTTGTATTGCCAACACAGCCATAGTTAACGCAACAAATAGCTCCACGGTTTTCATGGAAATTAATCCATGACCCATTGCAAAACTAAATGCCAAACTTAGTAAAAATGCGACCGCGAAGATTGCAATAACCGGGGTGTAAGTTGTACCTTGCTGTCCAGCTTTTGGCTTATCAAAGTAATCACGTAAGTCGTCATAACCACCGATACGTTTATCAGCAATAAATGTTTGTGGTGTGGTCTCTACGTTGTGCTTTGCTTTAAATTTATCTGTTTGTTCACGAGAAGATAATAAGTGATCATTAACATCATAACCCTCGCGTTCTAGAAGGTCTTTTGACTTTAAGCCAAATGGGCAAATATGCTCATCTGTTGCCATTCTATAAAGCTCTGCTGATTTACTCATGTTTAGCTCCCTTTTACGTATTCTTATAAAATTTTACTTAGCATTAAAATCCGGTACAGCTCTAGATTGTGCTTGTTCCTGAGTTTCTGCTAGGCCATTTTTTTCTATATCGTTCAGTAACCACTGCATCTCTTTAATCTCACGACGCTGTGCTTCAATAATATTTGTTGCAAGCTCTTGGACGCGCTTGTCTTTGATATTAGCTCTATCACTAGTCAGTATAGCGATTGAATGATGCGGTATCATGGCTGACATCCAAGACTGATCGTTGACCGTTATTTGCGAACGTACTAAAAATAATGCGCCTACAAAGCTAATAATGCTGATCCCTAAAACTACGCTGTTTTTCTTTTTATCCTTATACATATTTAGCATAAACAACAGCATAACTACCGCCATTGCAGCCCCCATATAAATAGCCATATAGGTACGCGTTTCACTAAAAAACACATGGCTTAGCTGATAACTATTCAAATACATTAGTACAAACATGACTAATGTTGATGTGGCTATCATTAAGAAAAATTTTAAATACTGTGACATTACAATGGCTCCTTTTCAGTTGTTCAACTTGTATTTTATTTATACTAAGGGGTATTACTTACAATTTATAAGGCGTAAGCCCACTATATATTTAATCATCGCATCAATACTTACGGCTAACTCAATAACTATGCCATAAGAGTTAAAACTGCACTGCGTATTTGCTGATATGCTTATAAGTATGTTGCTGTGAATCTTGAGTAAGTACTTCAATATTATATTTATGAAAACGATTGCCCATCTCCATACCTGGCGTGCCAACAGGCATTGCCGGAACTGTCAGCCCGATCGTTTTCTGAGGGTGTTGTTCAGCTAAAAACTGCTTTATATATTTAGCTGGCACGTGCCCTTCAAAAACATACCCATCGGCTGAAACAGCGCTATGGCATGAGCGCATATTTGGCTTTATTTGATATTGAGCTTTAATTAGCCCCATATCAGCAACATCTATTGCTTTTGTTTTAATGCCACTTTCATTAATATGCTCAATCCATTTTTTACAGCACCCACAGTTTTTACTTTTATAAACTGTCAACTCAATCTCTGTTTTATCTTTTTCTATGGCCTCTTGGACTGGCAATACACTGTGTGGGTTTTCCATACTTTTTACTGATATAGACACCGCCAACATCACTGAAAGTGCAGTTGTTATGTACGTTAATCGCATGTTACTTCCTTAATTTGACCAATGAATATGTGTGATTTTCCAGCCATTGCGGGTCTTTTTTAGAGTCATTGACTCCATACCCGTTGTGTTAATGGCTTTACCTTTGTAGCTGCCCATCGTTTCACTTCGCGAAATGGAGTAAGCGATATCACCACTTATATAAACCTGATGTTCTAATAGTTTGCTATTAACCGAACTGAGGTATTTCATATCCGCTAGCATGTGGTGATTTGCATATTCATCGGCAGAACGCTCAACGCCTCCGCCTTCAAAAATAATGACGTTATCAGCTAATAATGAGCGAGCTTTTTTTTGATCACTTTGATTTAATGCTTGGTGAAAGGCACTTACTGCTTGCGCAGCTGGGGTATCGGTACCAACAAATAACACACGCTCATTTGCATGTTCCTCATTCTTGTGTGCGCTTACAGCTAGTGAGTTCAATGCGCCAAAAAGTAATAGCGATGTTATGATTATTTTTGCAGAGTTATTAAACATGTTGCTCTCTTTTTATTAAATTAATTTGGGGGACCAACAAGTGTGGTGAACACGCTTGTTGTAATAAGTACAAAAGCAGCTATCAGCATTTCTACACTGATGGAACGTTTTAGTGTACCTACATGCTGTTTTTGGGTGATTCTCGGAACTAAAATTAGTTTGTGCCAAGCCCCCATCATAAGCATCGCGCTCACTAGTAGCAGTTTTAGCAAAATTAATTGCCCATAACTTGACGTGAACAGCGCTGATAACGAATGCAGGTAATTAAGCAAAAGCGCTAAACCTGAAATAAGCAGCACAAATACAACGATGATGGCTAAGTGCCCAAACAGGTGCATTACCTTCTTAACTTCATGAACAGATAATATGGTACAGCTTTTATATAGTGGCCACAGTGACCCCACCCAACTTGCTATTGCAAGAAGGTGAAAAGTTAACATGCTTTTTACTAACCCATTTTCATTTGCACTGTGACCTGTGAAAGTGAAGCTATATGCAATAGATATAAGCAAAACCAACATAACTGTATTATTTATAACCACTGCAAAACGGTGCTTTATGTTAATGCGCCAATTAAGTGCAACAATCATAGCCACAAAAAGCGCTGCGCCTCTGAAAAGAGCTTGTTCTCCTATAACTGATTGCCAAACAATCTCTTGCATAAAAGGGTCTAGCATTCCCGCTACACCAGATTCTGCAATTGCACCAGCTTCAATTGGTACTTGTAAAATGACAGCAATAAAACCCAATGCCACACATTGAATTTGCCAGCGCTTTAAATACTGAGAGAAACTTATAAAGTGATGACCAGATAAATTACTGGCGATAATAAAACGAATTAAAAAAGTACCAGCAAGTGCGGCCAAAGCACTATAGCTTGCTAGCTTTAATAATAGTAAAAGTACTGACCATTCACTTACTTGTATCATGCTGCTACTTAATGATTGTGTTTGCTGTGGGCATTAGATTGTTCTTGCATCATATTACTTGACTCACTTTGATGTACCATAAAAGAAAACGAATCTGACATTTTATGTCCATCCCCCCCAAGTACTGTCCATTTAACCGTGTAGGTACCATGTGCTAAACTCGGCAGCGACCAATTAAAGTCTGTGCTTGGGGTGGAGCTAGGTTTGAAATCAAAGTTTATTGATTTATTTTTTTCATCTTTGATGATGACTTTTGCTAGCCTTACTTCACCACCAAAAGTTAACGAAAGTTGCTCTGGGCTTTTCATTAACATGGCTTCTTGCGCAGGTGTTGATTGCTTGAGTGATATATGTGCTGATGCGGAAAATGTAAGCACTAAACCTAAAATAACTACTGCAGAATTAAATAACTTCATAATTACCTCTTATTTAAAATGATTAAAACCAAAATTTAATACCCGCAACAAATGCGGTGTTATTGCTACTTTGTCCACTTGATGTGGCATAGTCGGCGGTATTGCCAAATTTATTGCTCCATTCAACGCCAATATAGGGCGCAAACTGGCGTGTAAATTCATAACGAACCCTAAAGCCAATCGCGCTGCTTGATAGGCCACTTCCAAGTTCGTTTTGTTTATCGTTTTTGCCATAAAGTGTAATTTCGGCTCGCGGTTGTATAATTAGCTTTTGCGTGAGTAATAGTTCGTACTCTGCCTCTAACGTAAATGCGGTATTGCCTCGCTCACCTACGTATGCTGTCATATCAAGTTCAAACCAATAAGGGGCTAAACCTTGTAAGCCAAAAGCTAACCATTGCCGATTTTCACCTTCTTTATTGTAATCAAGACGAACACCTGCTTGAGTATCCCAATATGCTGATACGGCGTGACCCCATAAAATATCGGTTTGGTTTTCTTCAATACTTCCTTCGCTGAAATCACCCTCGGTTTTAATTACCAATCGATCAAAGGTAGTGCCGTACCATGCTTGTAAGTCAAATACACCTGCGTTTGCTTGCTCGTTATATTCAAGACGATCGCCTAGTAATGCGTAAAATGGATGCTCATCAGCGAGTGTTAATCGCTCATTGCCCTCAAGCGCATATGGGCCTTCTGTTAAAGTTGTTCCCGCAGAGTAAGCATGGGGGTCTCTTGCATCTTTAGGTGCACTTCCTCCTTGTGGTTGCATCTTAGCGCTATTCATTTGTGCCATTTCACTTTGCGCTAATAAAGGGAAACTAATTAATGAAGCCCCTGTTAACATTAATAAACCTAATGATTTAGATAGTTTTAATTGTTTCATGATACGACTACCTCTCTAAACATACCGGCATCCATATGGAATAATAAATGGCAATGCCAAGCCCAGCGACCTACATCGTGAGGGGTGGTTAAAAAGCTGATTCTTTGTGCGGGTTGAACAGGTATCGTATGACGTCGCACTTGCACATCACCTTGCTCGTTTTCTAAATCACTCCACATACCATGCAAATGCATAGGGTGCGTCATCATGGTATCGTTTTGTAAAATAACTCTTAAACGTTGGTTATGCTTCATATGCACTGGCGTACTTTTACCAAATTCTAAGCCATCAAATGACCAGCTATAACGTTCCATATTTCCGGTTAAATGCAGCTCAATTTCAGCTTCTGGCTCTTGCTGGTTAGTGATCCCTTCAAGTGAGTGTAAATCTGCAAGTGTTAAAACACGACGACCATTTTTACGTAAACCAATACCAGGATCATCAAGATTTGTTCTCGGCATATCAACGCGCATATCAACTGAAGCTCCATACTCCGTTTTTGCATGACGCACTTTAGAGCTGGCAACCGCTAATGGGTTTTCAGACATACCATGTTTGCTATGATCCATCGCCATTGGACCGTGATCCATAGCGCTATGATCCATTTCTTTAGAGTTCATACCTGACATGCCAGCCATACCTGCCATTGCAGAATGCTCACCGCCGTGGGTCATATTGCCCATCATATCGGTCATCGTTAACCATTCAACAGGGTCAAGTGCAGGTACTGGCGCATCAATATTAGGCGAGCTTGATAAAGTTCCTTTTGCGTAACCAGAGCGATCCATACTTTGAGCAAAAATCGTATAGGCATCATTTTTAGGCTCAACAATTACGTCGTAGGTCTCACCAGGGCCGAATCTAAATTCATCTACTGTCACAGGTTCAACATTTTGTCCATCAGCTTGTACAACTGTTAACTTCAGCTCAGGTATTCTTACATCAAAAAACGTATTGCTAGAACCGTTAATAAATCTAAGCCTAACCTTTTCGCCAGCTTTAAACATTCCTCGCCAATTTGACATTGGCGTACTACCATTCATTAAAAAAGTCATTGCAGATGCTGATAAGTCAGCAAGATCTGTAGGGTTCATTCTCATTTTATTCCACATTTCCCGGCGTTGTAGCGCATTTGAAACGCTGCTATTTGAAATGTCATCAAAAAACTCTGGAACAGTAGGTTGATTAAAGTTAAATACATCGCTCTGTACTTTTAACTTGCGGAACAAATCCATTGGGTCATCATCAGTCCAATCAGATAATTGAATAACATGCTCGTTATCTGCACTAATAATATCTTTTTCTCGCGGTTCAATAATTAATGCACCGTACATGCCAGTCATTTCTTGAAAGCCACTATGTGAGTGATACCAATATGTACCGCTTTGTTGTAATTTAAATTTATAAACAAAGGTTTCGCCAGGCATAATCCCTTTAAAACTGATACCAGGTACGCCATCCATTTGATACGGTAAAATAATGCCATGCCAATGAATTGAACTCGGTACTGATAACTTATTTGTTACTCTAATAGTAACGTCATCGCCTTCTTTGAGGCGCAAGGTAGGGGCGGGTATAGAGCCATTGATAGTTGTCGCCATACGTACTACGCCAGTAAAGTTAACCGGCGATTCATCTATAACCAGATCAATTACTTTGCCGCTAAGTTCGGGCACAGTGCCTGTTATTGTTCCTGCTACTAAAGATGATGCAGCATGTAATACACTCGGAAAAGCAGCAAGTACACCTCCTGCAATTAAGCCTTGAACAAATCGTCTTCGTGGTGTGCTAACCTGTTGTGATGACTTTTTAAACCCCATTTCCTTACTCCTTCATACCAGAATATGTATTGAGTATAGAAAATAGACCTGTCTTAAACATGACGCGAACATTACAAAGTTGTAATGTTGGTGTCATGTTGCTGTAGTGACAGATACTGCATAATAATTTGCAGAGGTAGTTGTTAGGACTTTAATGAAGGAATTGTATGCGCTTATTAGTTGTTGAAGATGAATCAAAGACAGGAGATTATTTAAAACAGGGACTAAGTGAAGCTGGTTTTCAGGTTTCTTTGGCGCGCAATGGACTTGACGGTCATCACCTAGCAATGACCGACTTATTTGATGTAATAATACTTGATGTCATGTTACCTGACGTATCCGGTTGGAAAATTTTACAGTCGCTACGTGAAGCAGATAACAAAACCCCAGTACTATTTTTATCTGCTCGCGATAGTATAGACGATAGAGTAAAGGGGCTCGAACTTGGTGCTGATGACTATTTAATAAAGCCTTTTGCTTTTGCTGAAGTTTTAGCAAGAGTACGCACTCTTATTCGCCGTGGTGTAGTACAAACAGTTGACGATATACTGATAGTTGCTGATTTAGAAATGGATATTCCAAAGCGAAAAATACAACGTGCAGGCAAGCGTATTTTATTGAGTAATAAAGAGTTTAGCTTACTTGAACTATTGTTACGGCGCGAAGGTGAAGTACTGCCACGTTCGTTAATTGCTTCTCAAGTATGGGATATGAATTTTGATAGCGACACCAATGTGATTGATGTTGCCATTCGTAGGCTAAGAGCAAAAGTTGATGATGACTTTACTGTTAAATTAATTCATACGGTTCGTGGTATGGGCTATAAATTAGAGGTTGAAACTGATGACTATTAAGTCACGGCCTTTATCCCTTACGATGCGTGTTGTGTTGTTTGTGGCTGTAACCGTTATTGCGTGCTTAACTTTAGTTGCCACCTTAATAAATAGTTCGATAAAACATCATTTTTTCAAGCAAGATAGTAGTGAACTGCATGTTATTAATCAATCTATTGAATTAGTTTTAAGACAACAGTATAAATCAAACCTGAAACTTAAAAATGAATTATCTAACGCTGTAGCGGGTCATCACGGTGTTTACTATCAGGTAAATACCGCAAAAGGAGAGCTCATTTTTCAAAGTTCTGAACGAGATTTTAGTGATTTTGTAATGAGTGCTAAGGCTTCAGCTGGCTTTAACCGTAACAACATTACCTCATGGCAAAATGATACCCACACCTACCGAGCTCTGGTGAGTAATTTAAGTACTGGGCAACAGCAATACGAAATTACTACAGCGATAGACATGAGCTTTCATTTACACTTTCTCAATCAATTTCAACAAAGCCTTTGGGCTATTATGTTTGGCTCTGCGGTACTCATTTTATTGGTGGCTTGGTTTGCTATACATCAAGGATTAAACCCTTTACGAGGTTTGAGTCAGAAAATGCATGACATCCAAACTAATAAGATGGATGTAAGGCTTGATGAAAATAAAGTGCCTATTGAGCTTGTTAATATGGTGCAGTCGTTTAACTCGATGCTCGACAGGCTCCAAGGTGAATTTATTCGTTTATCAAATTTCTCTAGTGATATTGCGCATGAGTTACGTACTCCACTAACAAATATAATCACTCAAACACAGGTTGGTTTATCTAAAAAAAGACAGTTGTTAGAGTATCAAGAATTATTGTTTTCTAATCTAGAAGAGCTGGAACGACTAACTAAGATGGTTAGTGATATGCTTTGGCTTGCAAAAACTCAGAATGGACTGGTTAAACCCGTTCAAAATACTCTAAAAAGCCATGATGAAATTGAAGCATTATTTGAGTACTTTGATGCTTTGGCTGAAGACTCATTGATTACATTTAAGAAAAAAGGTCAAAACCTTTGTTTTTATTGTGACAAATTACACTTTCGCCAATTATTATCAAACCTCCTATCCAATGCAATAAGGTATGCCCCAAAAGGCTCATCAATCACAGTAAATAGTGAAATATTTACCGCTGAAAAAATATGTATTTCAGTGATTAATACTGGGGAGAGAATACCTTCTGAGCATTTACCTTATTTATTTGACCGCTTTTATCGACCCGATAAATCGCGCCAACGACACAGCGATGGAGCTGGTTTAGGGCTTGCAATAGTTAAAGCTCTAGCGCAAGCAAACGGTGGAAATATAGAGGTCAGTTCAAATAATCAAACTACCAGCTTTAAAGTTTTTCTAAATTTAGCTAAAAGCTAATTATTAAAATTAATAACTCAATGTTTGCTCTCAGCATTTTGGCGAAGTTTAACTTGATCTGAACCAATAGTTTTGGACACCTCATTAAGTGAGTAAACTAACTCATAGAGGTGAAACATGACAACTAAGACCAAACGTAAATCCTATTCAGAAGAATTCAAAGAAGAAGCACTAAAGCTGGCGAGTAAAGTAGGTTTTGCTCAAGCTGCCAGAGAATTAAGTGTCGCAGAGTCCCAGCTTTACTATTGGCTAACTGCTGCTCTGAAAAAGGCATCTACATCAGATAGAGAAAGTACGTTAGCTACCGAGAATGCTCGTTTGAAACGCCAACTAGCGGTGCAAGCAGAGGAGCTAGACATATTAAAAACAGCCGCCACCTACTTCGCGAAAAATCCAAAATATCACGATTTGAATTTATGCAAAGCTACCGAAGCACATTCAGCGTTATCAGAATGGCTAAGGTACTTTGTGTATCGCCAAGTGGGTTTTATGCATGGATAAAATCATGTGAGCACGTGTGTAAGCGCAAACAACAACAGCAAATGTTAGATACTCAGGTCAAAGCCGTATTTGTTGACAGTAAAGAGCGAGACGGTGCGAGACGTATCCAAGTCGAGCTGGCGGAGCAAGGGAATAAACATGATGTAAAAACCATCAACAGAAGCATGGGACGTCAGGGTTTAGTAGCTAAAGCAGCTCGTAAATTCAAGTCGACCACCGACAGTAAACACAATTTACCTGTGGCCCCTAATTTACTTGAGCAGAACTTTACCGCCGATAAGCCCAACCAAAAATGGGCAGGTGATATCACGTATCTAATGACCAGCGAAGGATGGCTTTACCTCGCTGTGATTATCGACCTGTACTCGCGCTCAGTGATTGGTTGGTCAATGAGTACACGCATGACATCATCTTTGGTGTGTGACGCCCTGCAAATGGCTATCTGGCGCCGAGGTAGACCTAAAGATGTCATTGTACATAGTGATAGAGGCAGCCAATATGCTTCCCATGCTTATCGTGATTTATTAAGCGAACATCATTTAATGCAAAGTATGAGTCGTAAAGGCAACTGCTGGGATAATGCGTGTGTGGAAAGCTTCTTCCATTCACTCAAGGTCGAAGCCATCCAATATGAGCCTATTATGAACCGAGAAACCATGAGGCAGCATGTATTTGAATATATAGAAATTGATTACAACAAAAAGAGAAGGCATAGTGCGTTAGGCTATTTAAGCCCCGAGAAATTTGAACAACTAAATGTCGCTTAACGAAGTGTCCACTAATGATGGTTCAGATCACTTAATAAAAAAAGACAGCAAATACACTTGAATAGGGGAGAAGCATTAAGCTTCTAACCTAATATTTTCGTATATTCCTATTTTTACGTATTAACGATTATTAAAAAATTAGAATCCATTTGGTTAGTGTTCATTATAGTTGTTGTAAAATAAGTACATAGATTAGGAAAATTGAGATACACAATGTGTATCTCAATTTAAATTATAACTTATTGTTATAATATTAAAAAATAGAAAGTACACAGTAATCACTATATATTATGCCTAGTATTGGACATAACGAAATTTTGATATTTATGCTAAATGCAGATTTATTAACCATATACCTTATTAAAGGAAAAATCATGAAAAAATTACTTCTGTTGAGCATGTTAGTTATTAGCGTTTTATTAACAGGTTGCGCTACTACAGGCAGTGCTTCTCCTGGAGAAAAACGTGCTTTAGTACAAAGTATGAAATCGAATACATTAACTGCTTTATACGAAAAAAAACCAGATGTTAAAACTCAAATTGCAAACTCTGCCGGTTATGCTGTATTTGATAATGCCAATGTAAACGTTATTTTAGCCAGTTTTGGTGGTGGGTACGGTGTAGTAAAAAATAACCTAACCGGAAAATCTACCTATATGAATATGGGCGAAGCTGGTTTAGGCTTAGGTTTAGGTGTTAAAGATTTCAATATTGTGATGGTTTTTCACGATCAAGCAGCGTTAAATAGATTTATTAAACATGGTTGGGCGTTCGGTGGTAATGCCGATGCTGCTGCAAAATACCAAGATAAAGGTGGCGCTTTAGTTGCCGAAGCTATTGCTGACCAAGTTACTGTTTACTCTTTAACCGAAAGTGGCCTTGCACTACAAGCCGTTTTAAAAGGCACTAAATTTTGGGTAGATTCTGAGCTAAACTAAGCTATCAAAACCCTATCATAAGTGGGCTAGTTTTATGGATTACGCCCACTTTAATTTAATTAACGTAATTTAACATAACGTGATTTATGGGTTGTTGGTGTAAGTGGAATAGAAGATTTATTAATTATAAAAGCAGCTAATTAGCATGTCGGCCGCGGCAAGCGCTGGCACGACATTGCTAATTTTTAGCTGCTTATTTCATCGGAAGATGATTGATTATCAGGTTTAGCTGATGAGTAAGAATCAACTCGGTAAGGTAAACAGTTAATATTATAATCATTACCGTTATAGGTAAGTTTTGCAGTACAAGAAGAAACAACATTAACAATAGCGTTTAATGACGATGGATAGAATGGTTTACCGTCTTTTTCAAAGCAATATGTTGAGTTGTTACGTGTAGAAATTACGGAACAAGTTATATAAACACCATTAAAAATATCAGGTAATTGATTTTGTACTAATGGATTTTTAGCTGATGGTTGAGACTGGCCATTAAGTAAAAGGTTAGCTTCATTAGGTTTTTGTGTCGGGTATAAGTAATAAGCTAAATAAGCAATTAAAAATATACCCCCTACTTTGTGCCAAGGTTTTAATATTGGGTCTTTATTTTTTTTCTCTTCTAAAACTTCGTTTTTTCGTTCTTGTGATTTTTCCTTTACGAGATACCATTTTTTTAATTGTTCGGTAGGAACTAAACAATAACTAGATTCCATTTGAACTAGTCGACCAGATTTGGTGGTCATTACATCAGGTAGAAATTTTTGGGCTGTGTTATACCAGTCGTGACACCATGACTTAATATAAAATTCATAGCCCTGGGCTTTGCGTGTTTTTGCTTTGCCGTCATAAAATCGAGCTACTGAAAATTTAGGAACTTTTAAAGCTGTAAATAGACGTTGGACTAAACTATTAAGAAAACCAAAGCCGAAATAATTAGCACCTGATTTTACGTTAATTAGTTGGTCTATTGTGGTGTCACGTAATTGTTTATCAACGCCCTCAAAATCCTGACCTATTAAAACTAAGTCCCAACCATACTTACCCATTTGAACAAACCAACTAACAATTTGTAAGCGGTCTTTATCTTTAAAGGATCGCGAATTAAGGAAAGTTAAAAGTTCATCAATTACAACTAAACCATTTTTTGATTCATCATAATTTTTGTCGCTTTCCTCGAGTTCTGGATAACCCATACCAAGGTCTTTTAAATGAGTGCTGCTCATATGATCAGGTAAACGGATTACATGAGGGTTTTTTACATCCATTTTATCTAGATATAAATCTAAATTAGTGGCAACTTTGCGCCCTCTTTTTAAGTAATCATTAATTAAATCGATAGCATATTTTGTTTTACCTGAGCGTTTAACACCCTCAATAAATATTCCTTTAGACATAATATTAAGCCTTTAGTTTTACACGTAAAATACCGATTGAAAAATAGAAAACCATTTGAGCGATTTTTGCTGTAACAACAATGGTTGCACAAGTAATGGCATTTGTTGGTACAAGTGATAAACCAGCAAGTGAAAATGAGTTGTTGGGTAAAGATGATAAGAGAATGTTAAATTGACTGTTTAGTGTTGTAACAAAGGTCAATAATAAAGCGGTATAAATACCGATAAACAAAGTACCTATAAAAAGCTTTTTACCATAGGTATGTATTAGAAAAGTTATTATTGAAGTAATACCAGCAATTATGGCGGATATTAGAGCAGGAATAGCTGCAAGTAATGGCATAGTAATAAATCCTTATAAAGATGAAAAAGCTCTAAATGATTGAGAAGATATATTGATTAATGCTATGGGAGGGCGTTCAGAATTCTGTGTCAGCCTAAGTTGCTAAATATCTAGCACACCATCTAACCTACCTTCGAAGTGGATGGCCAATTGCGACAATGTCAGATTCCAATTATGGATTGGCATTGTCCATTT
>Ga0209349_1000353_pt1 | contig 25059 bp, 29 predicted proteins | sample ETNvirnome_2_130_FD_184067 | JGI IMG/M metagenome (GOLD analysis project Ga0209349, IMG submission 184067) | Marine viral communities from the Pacific Ocean - ETNP_2_130 (SPAdes) (version 2) | ecosystem: Environmental > Aquatic > Marine > Oceanic | place: Pacific Ocean | collected 2013-06-22
CTCCGCAAGATAACGATGTAGTTGTCGCTGGGTTCCTTAAATTAGGAGTAATTATGAGAATATCACTTTGGGAATGGATAAAGTGTAAGATATTTCACAGGCCTAATGCTAGGTACGAGAGAAAATATTGCTATGGTTGTCATAAATCATATTGGAGTAAAATTAAATGAAACTATCAAGAATAGAATGGTGTGAAAAATGTGATATAAGTGCGTTGAAGACAGTGTATAAAGAAAAAAATGTGTTTGAATATATTGTTGTCCCTACACTGATAGTAGCGTCATTTATATTTTCAGTATGGATAGCATATTATGTACTATCACATTAATATCATTCATTAGGATATTAATATGCCAAATAAAAAAGCTAAACGTCGCAAAGATGAGAAACGTGAAAAGGATGAGTATTTGAGTAAGCATGGTAGAACACCAGCTCAAATTAAAAGAATAAAAAACAGAAAAAGGAGAACTAGTTATGGGCTTTGATGTATATGGTTTAGAACCAACTAATCCACATAATGTAGAGAGACCAACGATGGATTGGTCTAAAGAAGTAACTGAAGGTGAAAGAGACCGATTTTTTGAAGACTTAAATGCTTTTGAAAAAGCTGTACCAGGCCACTATTTTAGAAATAATGTCTGGTGGTGGAGACCACTATGGGAATTTATTAGTGGTGAATGTAAGAGTATATTATCTGAAAATGATATAGAAGCTGGATATAGCAATGGTGGTCATTGTATTAGCAAAACAAAAGCAAAGAAGATAGCGGCTAGGATAAGAGCTCTACATAAAAAGGGTTTAATAGTAAAGTATAAAGATAACTATGAAATCTTCATAGAGGAGTTACCTGATGAGGACTGTGGCTTATGTGATGGCACAGGCCTCAGAATGGATAAGCTAGGTATAGAGAAGAGAGAAAAAGACCCAAACTTTACGTGTAATGCATGTGATGGTAAGGGTAAGAATAAACATTTCGCTAGGCGCTATCCATTTTATGAAGAGAACGTACTAGAGTTTGGTAAGTTCTGTGAAGAGAGTGGAGGCTTCCAAATATGTTAAAAAAATGTAAAGAAGAAGGTTGCGGCAAATGGTATGATACTATATATCAGGATAAAGATGAATGGGGCTCTATTAGAAGCTATCTTCTAAGACGTATTAGGGAAGAGAAATATAGACAGAATAAACATAACATATATGGTCTTGAATGGAGCAGACAAAGAGTTGTTCAATTGCTACAACAAGAGGTTGATATTGTTGAATATAAATTGCAAAGGCAGAATAAAACTAAGTGAGTTAGGGTCGTAAAGCCTTTTCTGTCTTTATATAGGGGCAAAAGAAGTGGTTAGGCGAGATATCTTGAAACCCTCGTGTTGGAACTAACCTGTGTTCAGCTGGCACAAAGGCTTTTGCCCCAAAGGTTTAATAGGGGCACTCTATTCCTTTTTTCCTCACTCCTTATCCTTACCTCGGATAAACACCAAACGTGAGGCTTTGGTTGAGGGTGCCCCAATTGTTATTTGTTAACTAGTCTATATTTGTTAAATTAGAGACACTAATTAAGGAGAGAAATTAGCATGAAAATAGATATTGCTGACCTGTATCATAAGTATATACAGCACGAATCTGACCTTAGAAAAGGGGCGTATATAAAATACGATGGCTGGTTTAGAGCTAGCAGCGCGGGTCAATGCTTTAAGAAGCAAGCGTATAAAATGAGAAATTATATAGGAGAAGAAATCGACCAAAGAGTAGCTAGGAATTTTAGACTCGGTACTATTGTACATAATGATATTGCTGAAGCCTTAGAAGGCTCACAATATTATACTGAGTATAGGGTGGAAATACCTGACTTTAAAGTAGTAGGTCATATTGATATATGTACAATGGATGGTGATGGACCTGATAACCCACCTAAGAATGGCACAATAGTAGATATAAAAACTGTTCATAGTTTTAAGTGGAGAAAGATGTTTGGTCTTAAGAAAAATAGAGACCCTAATCCGAGTAAGAACTATGAAACACAGATAGGTACATATGCTCTTGGTCTTGCAGATAAACATAAACTGGCACATGTAGACATGTCCATATTATGGTATAAGAAAGATGATGGTAGTATAAAGTCTCAAACAGTTCACCAAAAATATATTGCTATAGCTTTAGAATATTGGGCTGAACTTAGTGAGGTAATAGAAGAAATAAAACATTTCGAGGTCGATGTCCTTGTAGCAGGTGCAGAACCAAATGTTCCAGTATATGAGTGGGAATGTAGATACTGTGAGTTTTCTAATATATGCGATACGCCATTTGGCAAGGGGTAGTACATGAATATAAATGCATGGATAGATACATATCATTCAATGATAATGATGCCTATTAACAAATATAGTGGAATAAGTGGTTTCCAGCTTACAAATAATATGAGAATATATTTTAAGGATAGCCACTTGACAAACAAATCAAAGCTAATTATGAAAAGGCATTGGGAAAGACAACGTGAAAAGAGTCGAGCTGTTAAATAAGGAGGTAGAAATGAGTAAGTGTAAGTATTGTGAAAAGACGTTCACAGATAAGCGAAGACCAAACTCAACACAATGTCCCTCTTGCCAAGTCTCCAAAAGGCGGTGGGCAAGGAAAAGAGAATGTGTTGACTATCTTGGTGGAAAATGCCAACGCTGTGGTTGGGACAAGCACTTAGCCGGGCTTCAGTTCCATCACCTTCGAGACAAGAAGTTTGAGCTTAATGCAAACGGACTTCTGTTAAGATGGGAACAGTTGATTAATGAACTGAAAAAATGCATATTGCTGTGTGCGTGTTGCCACGCCATAGAAGGATCGAATAGCAACAGGTTTCAAGTAGCTAAAGGAGGTGCGTATAGAGTACGTGTGGACATTTAGACATATGACAGATAAAATAAGACAAAAGGGGACTTAAATGAAACAAAGTGATATAGTTGTAAGCACTGGTGCTGGTGTCGAGATAAATCTTGACGCTGCTAAGGTTATACAAAAGAAAATAACTGATAAACATAAGAAGGTAAGCAAGTCTAGTACTCCTCCTTTGTATGTTAAACAAAAGATGGGTCTTGACTATGTAGAATATAGTTACATGAGAGATGTAGCTGATAAAGAATATCCAGGTTGGAGTTGGACTATACTTAGATCAGCACCTATTGGAGATGTATTTTATGAAGTACATGGTAGGTTGAAATGGTTTGATGAAGGTATTTGGAGAAAGGGTGATGCTGTGGCAGCTCATAGGATACAGAGAAAACAAGGTTCTACTGAATTTGTAGATATTGGTAATGATATAAAAGCTGCTAATACAGACTGTATCAAGAAAGCCTTTAATATGTATCTTAATATTGCTGATGATGTATATAGAAATATAGTGGATGACCAAACTCTTACTGATGAGCAAATAGAAGAGTTGGTTGCAATATCTCAAGACGCAGATAGAATGGATGTAGTAAAACAAAAGATACAGAGTATGGAAATAGGACAATGGAACTATGATGCATCTATTAATAAACTAAGGAGATTAGCAATTGATGAATCAGGAAGATCAGAAATGTGAGGAGTTAAACCCTGTGGAACACTTAACAGCAAATGAATTTTGGGAGTATAAAGGAATGAAAGAAGTAAGCACAAGTTATGACGAAGGATTGCTACTACCAGGCAATAATTACACGGTTGGCACCAATGATGGTAGAGAGTTTCAAAGGATAACTTTCGTTGGATACAAACAGTTAAACGGTAAGCCTATGATGCTATTTAGCACTGAGGATAACAAACAGTTAACAGTTAATCCTAGCTTTCACACATATACTGTGGAAGAAGAATCTTCTGTTAATGAAGTTACCTATGAACAGGCTAGAGCATCTGGGTCTTGGAAATAACACAAAAGGAGTCATATTATGGCTAAACTCACAACGGATGATGTTGAGAAACTTCAGAAAGAAGGCGTTCTTAACAACAGCACGGTTAAATCTCTTAAAGAAAAGGGCCTTGCAAGCTCCAGAAAAAGAGGTAGTAAACCTTACATGAAGACCAAGAACAATGGATGGGTATCACCACAATTCTATTTTCAAGGAATTAACGGTGACAATCCTTCTAGTAAAATGGTTGAACTAAAAGACAAAATAAGAAAGCTCATTACTGAGTATTCAACAACAAGGAGCGGTAAATGAAAGAGATAGATGCTACTTATGATCCATCCTCTAGTGGGGGCACTGGAAGCAGAGTCCCAATAGAACCAGGATCATATCCAGCACATGTTTGTGGATATTCCACTAGAGAAGTAAATACCAAGGCTGGTCCAGCCACTGTCGTAAACCTACAATATGTTGTAGCTGATGAAGCTAAACATCAAGTACAAAAGATGTGGGATATGGAAGGTTGGACATATAAAACAGATGTTAATGGTGACCGCATACCACTCAAGAATGGTAGTGGTGAACAATTAACAACTGGATGTAGCCATATGGTAGATAAGCGTTTTTATGGGAATGGAGTATTCCTATTTCAAGGAGGAGGTAGCTCTTCTAAGAATAGGTTCTATTTTGAGTTCCTTAAAGCGCTAGGCATCGCAACAGAAGAAGTAGAAGTGGATGGAAAGAAAGTCCAGAAGCTTATGCTTGTTGAAGAAGATGATGTCGTTGGTCTTCCCTGCTATGTTCGCATTAAACGAGAAGAGTGGGTTGATAAGAAGACAAATGAGAAAAGAGGTGCGTGGAAAGCTAATAGGGTATTTCCATGGACTGAAGGTTCACGCCTAAGTCCAGAGGAAGTTGATCCTAACGCTGACGTACCGTTTTAGTACATTAGGCTGGGCATTGCCAGTGGGTTATTGCTGTAATAAAGCTAGCGTCCTATGCTATGGCTCCAGCCTATAAATTTTAAAAGGAGATAACATGAATCGACCAACTGAACTATATGCTAAGTATGATACTACATGTCCTAGACCCAGCTGTGATGTCCCAATAAAACAGGGCGACAAAATAAGGGTGTATAATGATAAGTGGTATCATGGTAATTGTTCACTCGACTTAGAAAGAAAGAAGGATAAGAGATTGCAAAAGAAAGCGAGGAATCTTAATCGTAAATCAAAGGTTACTTTCTTTGATAAAGATGAAGGTGATAAAGTATTTGATGTGGATGTAGATGAAGATGGACCATTTATAAATGTGGCAGGTAAAGCTATGAAGGATATTAAAAAGACAAAGAAATTTGGGCCTTCTCCAGTAGAAGTGTTATGTAAAGACCTCGCCATAGAACGTAAGAAACACAACATTGTAATAACAGCATTAACATGGTATGCCCGGCGTTCAAACTATGAATGTGGTGTCGAGCATGATAGACCGGCGATTATGTATGATGAGGGAGTTAAAGCTAGAAAGGCCATAAATGACTTGATGGATATTAAGTGAGGTATTAATTTGAGATGGGTACAAGGACTATAAGAGACATAATACTTAGGGGGCTTGGCTCCTTCCAAGTCTCTCCTTATCTCCCTCTCGCCGGGCCTCCTATTAAATTAGTATAGGCGCTCTAGTATTGACTAGGGTGCCTATATGCATCTGGAGAATGAAATGGATAATCAAGGTTCAATAACAATACAAATAAAGATGGATGAGTATAGAGGTCTTGAGTCAGCCCTTGCCGCAAGAATATCAGAAGTAGCAAAAGAACTAGATAAACACAATGGACAAGCAGAAACATTACAAAAAGAATTGAATGTAGCTAATGATCTTGTTGAAAACTTTAGAAACATGAGACAAGAATATGAAAACGAATATGAAAAATTTAAGGCTACGGAGAATGGAGAGTTAAAAAATGAAAGTAAAACAAGGTTCGAACTTAAAAAAGAAGAAGCGGAAGAAATTGACGCTCAAATATCCGATAGGTTACGGGGCTCTAGATGCCCTACCTGTTAATACTGGATTTATAATAGAGGGAAATAAAAGGGGACTGTCTATTGATAAGAATGAGTATGGTGTAAAGGTCCTCATAGAATCAGAAGACGGATGGACTAAGGCTTGGATTGCTGGGAGCACATCCGTTAAGAAATTACATAAGGAGAGACGAAATGAGTAAAATGTCATGGATAGCGTATTTAGTGGATGGCAATAGAAGAGCCGAATTAATTGAATATTTAGGAGAAGAGTGTGGATTTATACATGCTGAGAAATCAGCTGATGAAATGCTTACAACAAAAAATAGTTTAATAGATGATGGTATATGGAAGGGCGACTCAGTACGGTATGATGAATCTGATATAGGTGAATCTTATGGCGGAGAGTAAGAGATGTCCTAGATGTGGTCACCAATACAGTATAAAAAGAAATAAAGAAATATCAGTCTTGTTACAACAGAGATCAAAATCTACACGAGTTGGTCTTACAAGAATGATGAGAAAGATGCAAAGTGCAATCCCTTCAAGTAGAATAGATACTAATAGTGTTAAAAAGTTTCTCAATACAATAGAACACTGTAGTGATGATGTTGTAGAATGGTGCATTGACCAGTACTATATAGAGAATAGAATGTATCAGGGTAAAGGGTTTGCTTACTTGCAGGCTATGATATTAAATCATAAATTAAATAGAGAGGAGATGACTAATAATCAAGAACTCATGCACGGAAAAGTACCTGGTGCAGAGGTTCTTACCACATATGACGAATGGGAAAAGGAAATATTAAAACTAGAAAAAGGAGAGAATGATGAGTGATATAACAATGTTCGGACCAACGATGTTCGATGTAGTAGAAGACTCAATTAAGGTTGAGGGACTAAAGAACTCAACTGATTATAAGTTTATTGTGAGGTGTGACACATCTGAGGTTCTTAGTTGTATGTCAAGTGAATATAGACTTGTCACCAACGAGGAAGTAATGAAACATGTTATGCCAATAATGAAAACTCACAAGGCAAAACTAACTGAAGCCAGAAGTTTCTCTAATGGTAGAAGAAGTAACTGGACATTCACATTCCCTGATAAAGTAGAGATAGCTGAAGGTGACTTCGTTAATCCTACTGTAAACATAGGTAATAGTTATGATGGTACAACAGCTGTTAATGTAATAGCAGGTGCCTACAGGCTAATATGTGCTAATGGAATGAAGATAGGTAAGATATTTGGCAAGATAAATAACAGACACTCTGTATATAACCCTAACCTTGATAAGCTAGATGAGATTATACCTCAAATTGTAGAAGCAAGTAAGGTTATTGCTGAGAATGATATGCAAGAGTTAGTAGATACTCCTGTATTTCAAGGTCATATAGCAAATGCCTTAGAACTTCTACCTGAACAGTATATGGAAGAAGCTTTAAACTACACTCTCAAGAGCAAGCCAAAGACATATTGGGACCTTCTCAATATGCTAACGTGGGTTTCGACTCACATAATGGATAGAGAAAAAGAAGCCACTCATCAGTTCGAGTCAACAATATGGCCTGAAATGAAGAAGATGGCCTCAAACGCCCCTACCATAATCGCGGAAGCATAGTGGCTGGGCCGGACTTTCCGTCCTGTCCAGTCATTATACCTTACTACGGGGGGAAGTTTGAACTGTCAAGACGATTAGTTCCAATGCTTCCTCCCCATGAAAGGTATATAGAAACCTTTGCTGGCGGACTCAGTATGTTCTTTCGTAAAAAGAAAACTGTATGGAACGTAGTCAATGATATTGATAATGATATAGTAAATCTTTATATTACTATACTGGAGAGATTTGAGGAATTTTCTGAGAATGTATATTGGATACCACGAGGTAGAGAACTCTATACAAGATTCAAGGCTGAGATTATGGCTGGTAAGGTGATGGATATACCAGACCCTAAGAGGGCATCACATTATTATTTTCTTATAAGAAATTCATTTAACAAGAATCCATATGGTGTATTTTCTAAGACACCTAAACCTGAATGGAGACAAGAACTTCTAGAAGAATTGAAGTACTCCAGAAAATACTTTGAAGGTACAACAATAGAGAACCTTGACTTTCGTACACTGTTTAAGAAGTATCCACCAAGACAGTATGATTGTTGGTATTTTGATCCTCCATATGTAGTGGCTGGTGAAAGAGGTGACTATTATATGCACCAATTTGACTGGGAAATGCACAATGGATTGAAGGAAGTATGTGATGCTATAAATGAGGTTGGTGGAAAATTTATGGTAAGCTATGATAATAAAGATGAAATTAGAGATATGTATAAAGACTATAACATACGTGATATACAAACTAAATATGCTGGTGCTAAGTCTGCACGTAGCAAGATATTTACCGAGTTGGTAATTATGAATTATGAACCATTAATTCAAGAAACATTATGGCAAGGAGGCGAAAATGGACGATAGAAAATCTATGCCAGCCAGCCCTGAATCAGAGAGGGCTGTGCTAGGATGTATATTAAAAGAAGAGAAGTGGATTGAACAAGCCATGGAATATCTTCCTATATCTGATGCGTTTTATAATAAAGATAATAGACATGTATGGGAGTCAATGCTGGAGCTTTACAGAGAGAAGAAACCTATAACAGTAATTACTGTACACGAAAAATGCAAGGACAATTATCGAGGACATGATATACCAGATGCATTATATATATCAGACCTTACTGAAGAGACACCATCATCGGCTCTTGCATGTCAATATGCTGAGACTGTTTGGAAAAGATATATTCAAAGAGAGGTAGCTAAGAGTGCATATAGAATGTACAATCTTAGCTTTGATGATTTTGAAGAGGTTGCAACACATCTTGAGAATCATTCAAAACTTGTAGAAGAACTAAAGATGATGCACCCATCACATAAGAAATCTATTGATGAAATAACAGAACAAGCTGTTAAAGAGATAAAAGCTGGTGCTAATATAGTGCCATTTGGTGTTAAGGTTCTTAATGACCATCTTGTAGGTATGACAAGAGGTGAGATTACTATTATAGGTGGAAGGCCAGGACATGGCAAGACCACACTAATGATAAATATATTAAGAGGTCTTATACATCAAGGCATGAAAGTAATGTTATTTAATAGAGAAATGACAAACACCGAAATGATAAGGAAACTCATAGTATTGGAGTCAGAACCACTATTGTACTCAAAAGTAAGACGCATAGGTAACGAGGGCTTCGTTCCTAACGGTGAAATCGAGCTTATGGACAAGGCAAAAGAGAATATCGATATAATCTATAAGAACCTACATATGTACGATGATATTCGAGATATAGACTCATGTCTAAGGGAGATAATAAGGGAAAAACCAGATGTTGTAATTGATGATTATATACAGTTGGTAGAGACTCAGAATATGAAGGAACGTAGGTTTGAAGTAAAGAAGATACTTGATGATTATAAGTGGCTCGCAAAAAAGGAAAAGTTTGCAGCTATATTAGTATCACAGTTAAATAGAGAAATAGAAAAGAGGCCTGACCCTAGACCTAGAATGTCGGACCTTGCAGAGTCTGGCAACATAGAACAAATTGCTGAGACAATATTATTTCTATTCTATGGATATAACTTTAATCCCGACAGATATAATAGCACAGAAATTGAACTAATAACAGGTAAGGCAAGATACGGTACGATAGCAAGTATACAGGCTGGTTTCTATGGAGATAAGTGTAGATTCTATACGTCACCACACGTGGCGTCTCATGACGAAACAAAACACAAAGTACCTAGGCAATAGAATACACAGAAAATGTAGAATGTGTAAACAATCAGGTAGTGGCAAGTTTTATAAATTTGTTACTATCTTTACACACACTACTCTTGAACCAGTATGCAGAACATGTATGATGAAAGAATATTATGGCACTAGAACAAAAAGAAGTAGACACTGGACAGGTGAAGATGTTTTTGGAATTAAAGACCACAAATGAAGGAGATTATTATGGTTTCTAACGATCAATTTAAACAGTTTGAAGATGTAAGAAATGAAGGTTTGTTTAATATGTTTGATCCACAAGCCAGAGACTTAACTGACTTAACTAAAGACGAGTGGATTGAAATAATGAATAACTATGACTTACTAAAAAAAAGATACAAAGCAACAGCAAACACAACAAAAGGGCCATCTCCAGTACCAGGCGGAACGGATGGATCATGATGTACGAAATACTTGAAGAAGAATGTCCTGAATGTGGAGCCACTGTAATAGAAGTAGAATTTAGTGACTCACCGTCACCAGATGACACGATAGGGGGATTCATATGTGAAAAAGACTGTGGATTTGAAGGAGTATGGGTGGACGTTATAGAATGAATCATCTGTATATAGGTGTAGACCCAGGAGCTAAAGGTGGAATAGCCTACATATATGTAAGGCCCTGGAAAAATGAATCAAATGCTATCAAATGCCCAGGTTCACCTATAGGTATGGCAGATTCTGTCAGACGCATCGTGCATGATTTTACAATGGATGGTGGAACCCTACGCAACACTTTCGTTGGAATTGAACGAGTACACTCAATGCCAGGCCAAAGAGGGATGTTTAAATTTGGATCAAACTTTGGAATGTGGCTTGGAGTATTCGGATCAAATAATATAGAACCAGAATTAATTAGCCCTCAAACATGGCAGACTATGTATAGAAAGGATGGTCTTGCAGCTGGGATGGAGGGCACAGAAAGAAGAAACAAAAAGAAATCAATAGCACAAGATATATTTAAACACTTAAAGGTCACTCAGCTTACGTCAGATGCGTTGTTAATAGCTAACTATATTAAGGAGGAACATAATGAATAAAAAAGATAGGATACTAAATGAACTTCTAACATTTTTGCAAATACAATCAGGAATTATAGAAGCTATGATAAAAGATACAGATGAAAATTATGAAACAGAATTATTAATTAGTCTAAGAATACTTGAAGAAATAAAAAGAAGAAATGAATCAATGATTACAATATTATCATGTGAGGTACAATCTCCTTTGCAGAGTTAGTTATCAGCCTCACATAGCAGGGGGAGTTAAAGTTTGGCTCCTCCTGCTGCTTCTATTGCTTTAAGAGCTTTCATTATTTCAGGTGGTAATTTTTCTTTCACAGCCTCTTGTTTTTTCCTTGCTGTAGCTGTTGGATACAAACCTAACTCTGATTGCACTAAAGCCCAACCTGGATTTCCTTTCATAGCTTGAGGTAAATCTCTAAAAATAATTCTTGCTGCAGCTGTGTTTAATAATCTGACCTTTTCATAGGTAGCTCTATCTGTACTAATTTTACTCATGTCATCATAGCCTGTTAACAATGCAAGTAATCCATCCTCATCCATATTTACTATATCCATGAGTTGACCTATAGCTAAAAGATCAGACAATACTGGAGCACCTATGTTACCCATTACAGGCCCACGACCATAAAATGCAGTCTTTTTCTCATCGTCATCACCGGTAAGCCAAGTTGCTAAATCTTTAAATCTTCTAGCTGTATCATTCTCTACTAAATTTTCAAACTCAATACCAGTTAACACCGATGCTATCACAGGGGCCATAAAATATATCATTGAGTATCTATATGCTTTCCAAGCATTAGCACCATTATAATCACCAACTAACCAATCATCTTTAGCTCCCTTACCTATCTCCATTGTCCTTCTAAAGAACTCAAAACTAAAGTGTTGGAACTGACCTAGTACTCTACCTAATGGCCTTGATAATATCCTTGCCTTAGAAAAATCATTATAGTCAAAGTGATTTAAAATCATCATCCTTTCTGCATAATTTCTTGCTGTACGTATTTTCTGTGACTCTATATTTCTCTCAACTTCTGTCTCGCGGGATTTAGTCCCTTCTTTATTAATAAATCTTGCGTCACCTGAATTTCTTAGATTCTCAGCATATCTAGGATGAGACAACCACTTATACATTTGATAGTAACCAACCTGTAATGATAATTTTCTATTAGAGTTCTCTACTTTTCTATGCATAAACGCACTCTTACCAGCAACCCAATCTAATATCTTACCAGCTCTACGCATCTTAGATGGTTCAACTGTAACATGTTCATTAGTTGCTGGATCATACATTATATATCTCTGAGTAAATGCATTAGCTGTCCCTAATGATTCTAAAAGTTCGGGAGCACCTCCAGACCCTTCAGCAAAGAAGTATCCCTTTCCTTCCATCTCCTCTAAAAATTGTTTAGCTGATTCAGAATCACCTCCTCCAGGCTGTGACCACCACTTCTTAGATTCTTTTACTATCTTTGGTCCCCACTCAATATAATCTAACAACCTCTGAGTAAAGTTTCTTGCTGCTCCACGAGGGTTAATACCCATCTTAGATATAAATTCAAACCCAAGTAGAGTACGTAAAAAATTTCTCATGTGTGGGTTCTGTTGTATATCTCTTCTTCCTGTTGCAGCCATATTTAAATCAGTTATATAATTGTAGACACCAAGAGCGTACCCCTCAAGACCCATATCAGTGTCTTTATATGTTTGCTCTACATGTCTAAGGGCTTTAGCGTGTGACTTATCAGCGAAAGCAATAAAGTTAAATCTATCTACAGCATTTATATAATTAGTCACAACATCTATAAAAGCTGGTGAATACTCTAAGTTCTCAAGCTCTGTGGAACGTTCCTTTCTTCCTTGAGCATGCTTTGATATATATGTATTGATTGAATTAATAGATTCTTGAATAGTATTAGGATGTTCTAATACATACGGGTCTGTTGCAAACTCAAGAGAATCTAAACGTGGCATAAGACCAGTTAAAAATTCAGCGTCCAAGTTAATCATAAAGTGAGGGTAATATCCTTCCTCAGAATTAGGTGACAACCTATCTATTAACTTTTTTCTTAAATCCTTAATCTCCGTCTCACTTCTATCTCCTTTAGCCTTCTCTACAATAGCATCAACCTTAGCATTTACACCATTAGTAAGAGTCTTGTGCATATCTCTCATTAACTCTACATACCCACCTAAAGCCGCTTTTATATTAGGCGAAACGTCAGTCCCATCTTCTTTTTTTAATTTTGCTATGTCAGAACCTAAAATAGTTAAGTCTTTATTACCCGCGGCCTTCTTATTTTCAATGATCTTTTTGAAATCAACTTCAATATGTTTCCGAACCTCTTCAAAAATAGACAGCTCACTACTTTTAATTAATATTTGCTGTTGCTCTACTAATTCTTGAAGTCTTAAGTCTGCTGTCTCATCTCCAGCTTGGATTTTATCTCTTTCAAACTGTATTTCTTCAGACAGTTTAGATGCTTTCTCCCTAGCAGTAGTGCCAATAATAGATTTAAATTTATATAAAGCTCCTTCCACCTTACCCCAATCACCTCTTTCTGTTGCTTCGGCTTCTACCAGCTCTATAATACTCTTCCATGCCTCACCATGTTTCACAGTCCTACCTTTTAATTCAAAAGAGGCTAGTATTAAATCACGTAAGTTCTTTCTAATCGTAGGGTCTCTCTTACCAAAAGATTCGGCTACATACATCTCCATCTCAAAGCCTGATCCAAACTTACCTGACTCTACATTCTTTAAGAACTTATCTATAAACCTAGTAAAACCCTTTACTTCACCCTTAGACAAAGCACCCTTACCTGTTCTATATTGAAGAACCTCAAGTGGCATCCTAAAATATGACTCAATTAAATGTTCAAAGGTTGACTCAGGGTCTCTTAATATCTTAGCAGCCTTATTCTTAGGGTTAGACCAAGCTATACCTTCATCAAGAAGGTCATCAAATGGTTCATTAGTTATAGGGCAAAGAGCTGCATATGCCATTACGCCACCAATCCTCTACGACACGCTGCCCTTTGATCTTCTAATTTTCGGAGAGCAGAAGTGTTCTTTTTATTAATAATATCTTGTCCCATAGCCGCAAACTGTACATTAGATGCTAATTCTTGCTGAGACAACCTCCTAATAGGATTAAGAGAAAGCTTCTTACCATTAGCAAAAGCACTACCTCCTAGTGCAATCCACATCTGATTAGTACGTAAGTCCTGAGCCATTACATTAGTTGGGCTCATATCTATACCCTCTTCAATAGTATCACTAACCGCCTTATGAATATCCTTCTCAAGACTACCAATAACAGCTAAATATTTTATAGGATCAATATATCCCGCCTTCATTTGCTGTCTAGCTAAGTAACTAATCTTTTCTGTGTATTGACGAAAATCTTCAGACCTACCAGCAGCTTTAAACACAGCTCCATAAAATGCAATTAGTGGGTCATCCCATAATCTTAAAGGGTCCTTTAATGCTATCTTATTACCCACTCCAAAATCTATGTTAGACATTCTATCATACACACCTTTTTCTATATAACTTTTAAACTTGGGAATAGACAACACGTCCCTATTAGGAACGACATCGCCATAAGCATCATATCTTATGCCTACCATCTCAGGGTTTTTAAGAAATAACTGTTGCCAATCTGTTTGTTTATTTTGTAATAACTTAAGCGCTTCATTAGCAGAAAATGCTATATCAGGATTAACATCAACAGCTCTACTAGCTAAATATTGCACAACTAACTGATACCTTTTAGAAGGTCCATGCTCACCAACAAAAGGGACAACAACAGGAGTACCATCTATTACACCTATCTTACCAGTGTCAGGCTTATCATGTGCAAACTTCCACAGAACAGTTAAATCATGATCATTAACTGCTTTATCAAGTAGATCATAAAACACATCCCTAAAAGTAGCTTGGTCAGGAAAGCCTGTAAAGTATTCCCTAACTGCTTCTCTCTGAACCGTTGCAGCCCCATACTGAAGAGTAGTATCTAAATTCCCGTGATGGTCAGCCCAAAATACTTTCCATATACTTTTAAGTAAGCTAACTCTCTTGTTACCACTATTAGTACCAGAATTTTCTAGTGTTCTGTCATACCCACCTGAATGGTCAGCTCCCAAAAGGGATGCAAGTGTAAAATGTTGTTGAGTAGCTCTTTGTAGCTCTTCATTAGAACCAAGATGTACATACTTAATTAACTTTGGCAAATCCTTTCTCTTCCTAGTTTTCTTGTATTCGCCAGGTAACATATCCCATACCTTTTTATTCAAAGCAGCTTCAGCTTCATTATGCCTTCTTATAGCAGCTGATCTTTGTTCCGGGTCTTTTATCTTTGACAACCCACCAAACTTCATCTTCAAGTTAGAAAGAGCTGCAACCGCGCTATTCAAATCTTTAACAGTATCTATTACTGCCTTTTTATAATCATCTAACTTCCATTCAATACTCTTACCATCTGGAGTAACGCCATGATCACCAGCAACCAACTTGGCATATTCAGCATCCATAACCTCAATCATTTCACCGATTATCTGGTCATGCCCTGCACTATTGAGACCAGTCTTATCTAATGCATACATTTTTTGTAAAATTCTTTCAATAGGCTGGCCTGCGCTACCATTTGATATGTCCTGAGCATTTCGCTCAACTATATTACTCTCAGGAGTGTCCCATGGTGACGTTCTATTCTGCCAATAAGTTTTACCTGACTTAGTTTTCTTATCCTTCGGGCGAAACATTCTATTAATTTCGTTCCTAAAATTACTTGAACGTCCTTTCATAGCTGGGTTTCTTTTTACAACGTCATAAACACCAGCCCCAATATTCTCCATAAACCTGAGAAAATCACCTGTTACCTCCATACGTTGTTTATAAGTGGGCTTTCTATGCTCTCCAGTACCATCATACATCTCAACACCAGGTGACAACTGTAAAAACTGAGCATAGTTACCTATAAGTGCTTTAAGTATAGCAATATCTGCCGTAGACAAATCAACCTCCTTCCCTTCCACAGACTTTCTAAATATTCTAGGCCTTAGTCTATCTTTATTTAAATTAGACGCCTGCTGAAAACCTATATTAGTTAATTCAGCTGACTCCCGCATAGTAGGGAATAAGATATTATCTCTCCACTCCAATGGGCTTTCAAAAATCTCTGGATTAACTTTATTACCAGCGTCTAATATCAACTGCGTTTCTAATGCAAGCCTATGAAATTGCCGTTTATTCTCATAGTCCATCTCAATTGTTACTTGTTTACCATCAACAGTAGTCTCATAAACAACATACCTACCTGCTTTATTTTGAGGAAAAAGTTGTGACAAATGATTCAACAGTCTACCAGTTTTTTGTCCCAACCCAACAGCCTTCTTAATTATCATAGTGTCAGCTACGTATTTACCACGAGCCATATCAGATACATTGGGAGTCATCTTAAAATTGACACCACTAGCAACGTTCAAACTCTCAGGGTCAACACCTTGAACCCAAAATTTATTAGTGGCTCTTGACGCGTGATCCCACATTGGTTTGCTATGAGTTACATAAAAGTCATGCCTATCAACATCGTAATCACCTTCAAATACATTCAGAACATCCATCTCGTTTACTATCATAGAATTTCCATATGTCTCCTCCAAAAATCCTCTTACCCTTTGATAGTTCAAATCATTAGGTCTTGTTCTAGGATACCTATTAGTCATTACTGACACATCATAGTCTGAACCTTCCACCATCATTACAAGACCACCAAAATCCCCACCTAGTTTTACAAGCCAGTCAAATCGTTCTTTAAACAATGGATCAATCTCACCCATCTCTTCTATTGTCTTTATTCTTTCATCAAAAGGAACGTCCCTACGTTTATCTACAAACCTTACTTCTTGGTTAGTGCCGCTCTTTAACAATTCAGCTAAAGTAATTTCTGAAGCAGAATAAGGAAGAACGGCTTCTCCAATCTGCCGAACATTCCCACTAGAATCAACAATTGTTGCATCTAAATTTCTATACTTAGGGTCAAGAGACTGTATAATAACAGCCTTCCCACCATGAGTAACAAACTGGCCTGGACTTGTTTTTACTCGACCCCGTTGATGTATGATAGGTTCTATAAGTTTTTCATATAATGTATTCTTTACTATATCTACACTATAAAAATTAGGGTCAGCATAAGGATTATTTTCCAGGTACTGATGAAGACCACTAATAATTTCAGAGCTTCTACCCTGACCTCCTTCAGACCCAAGCATGTCTAGCTCTTGAGGAGTATCAAACAGAGCAGCCTTTAAAATAGCATTGCGACCTTGTGGTGTATTATAAACATCCTTAAATATATCAAATGCATCGTCCACCATACCTTTATATTCAGCCCTATACACAGCAGATAGTTCAGTAGCATTCATTGTACTATACAATGACTGGGATTTTCTGGGCACTCCCGATGAATAGTTATCAGCTTTAACCGCAACAGCGCTAAGAGGTATCCTTCTAATATACTCCTTAGCAACAGCAGAATTAGGAAGGCTTTCTACTGTTAAATCTGAGATAGGATTCCAATCTTTGTCTACTATCTTAGATGCGGTCTGTGTCATTAGTATATCAACGTCAGCATTTTCTGGTCTCCCGAAGAAATCATTTAGATATGGGTCACTTACAAATAATGTCTTACCAAACAAAAGAATATCCTTACCGTTTGAACCAATAACTGGTTTCAATAAATTATGTGTCTCGGGATTTTCAAACCCATGCATCATTGATAAGTATGTCATATAATCTCTACTGATAAATGTAATACTATCAAAGCCACTCTCACTTGACCTGCCATTTAACAAACTATCCCATTCTAATTCATATCTTTTTAGCTGATTACTTACCCAATCTTGGACATCAGCCATACCTTTATCGTCCCACCTAGCAACACCAACATCACCAGTACTTTGGAACTTATCGAACACCCTTTTCTCCTCAGTGCTCATCTTACGTCCACTCATAATTTCAGCAGACTCTCTACTAAATGCTTTAGTATCATATAAATTATATCTCTTAGTCCATTTAGAAATATCGTCAGAGTTCAGAGCTTCTATATATGTGTCATACTTCCCATCAGAACCAACAACCATCTTACTTAATAAAACCCTTGACATAGCCTCCCTATATTCAGCATTAGCAGGATCAGGGTCCACTACCTTACCATCTACCATAGCACGTAAGTCACCAACAGGAACCAGGCTATCTATCCCTTCAATCTTAATCATCTGACCATTATTTGTTACTTCTTCTACTATTCCACGTTCATCCCTCTTGGACTCGTCAGTTGTAATTACTTCCATGCCTACACCTAACTTGCCACCATTAAGCCTAGTCTGTTCTTCAAACATTTCCCTTAACGAATCAGTATTTATTTCAATACCCTTCTCTTTGCTATACTTTAATACCTCTCTAACTAAATTATTATATTCAGCTACAAGCTTGGGCATAATATTTCGATCTAATGCAAAAGGCTGAATACCAGGAGCTATCTTGTCAAACAGTATTAAACCTTTATTATATGTTTCTTCATTAATCGTAACAGGGTACACAAGTAGCTTAGACCACGACGTTCTTTCTAACTCTAGCTGTTTTTTTATTCTATCTGGGAGATTGCCTGGAGCCTCAAACACATTATAAATATGACGAGAAAACTTATATCCATTAGGGCTAGCATGAAAACTAGCTGTCTCACCAGCCACTGCAAAGTAACTACCAAATATTTCTTTCAAAATATCAGTAAGTTTTGTCTTTTGCTGGACAGCTTTTTTATCAGTTCTTACCTGCCTATTAGTAATCTCAATAAGTGGTATTGACTCACTCATAACCCTTGTTAAAAGAGTTCGAGTAATATCAACATCAAGCTTATGAAGCTTAACTGGATCATCTTTGTAATGGTCAACAAATTTCTTTTCACCAACTACTATCTTATTTCTAATATGAGCATGAACATTTTTTCTTACTGTTCCCTTCTGGGTAAATAACCAATTATTAACAACCTCCCCCATATCATCAGCTTTAGTTGGGTGGCTATCACCAAATGAATACTCCTTAAAAAAACCACTAAGAGTAAGAGACCTATCACCTTCATACCTGTCTGTTTCTGAAAGAGCGTCCTGAGCTTTTAACTTGTTTTGCGTTATAAGCGAATCCATCTCTTTTACAGTCAACGAAGATAGCTTGCGGACTCTATCTTTCAGCTGTTCCTTCATAGCATCATTTAACTTCTCATAATGAGCCTGATACTCTACCTTACCACCAGTAATCTTCTTTGTAACTAAACCCATCTCTAGGAACCATGCTAACGTTCCCTTCGCAACATCTGATCCACCATTTGTTACAAGTTCGGATATTGATTTAGAAAGAGGCCCCTCCCTTACATCAAGAGTCCCCAATATAGAAGCAACCTGCTCTTTTGCTGTAATGCTATCTGACTCAGATAATAATCTAAGTCCAAGTAAAGCTGCCTCTTGTTTTGTTTTTATTATAACTGTCTCAGGCCTCTCAGCAACAAGACCACCACTATTTCCTACAATTCTGTCTACTGATTCGTTATGCTTAGTGACCTCATCCTTAATCATTGAAGCGTCACCAATAGGAATATTAGTATCTACGGCAACTTTAGCCTTCCTTAACCAAAATCCCATAGTCCCCTTTGTAGGGCTTGTTTCAAAACCAGCGAGATCAGCACCTTTATTAGCAATGTCCAATATCTCAGCAACATCATGAGCTGTTAACTCTGTGTTAGAAACCTTATCCTGTAAAACTGATCTTGTCAGCTCGTCAGAAAACATATTTAACATATACTCGTCAGTTCTCATCCCCTTTCTATTTAAGAAACCAGACATCTCCTTGGGCCCGCTTCCCATAATTGAATTGTACTGAATTTTTATCTCAGTTCCCTCTTGAACACTAGATGGGTGATAATTAGATGGGTGATAAGGGTCTTTCTCTCCTACATTCTTAGCCGCTAACATATTTATGGCAAAGCCTATAAGCTTCTTTGCGTGAGCAGCCTCAGCTTCTGAAGGAGCACCTATTATTACGATCTTATCTGTGTTGGTAACAAAAACATTTCTAACTCTAGTCTTACCATCAGGGCCTGGCTCCATCACCTCAGCCTTAAACAGACCAGCATTTCTCAACATATCTATAAGTTTATTATGATCTGGGTCATCTTTCCCAAATATACCAGAGACAGCTTCTGAAGTTCTAGCCATTCGATTAAGTAACATTGGAACCATTAGGTCGTGATATGATTCAATTAAATCAAAACTTATTCTCTCACTACCTTGATTAATAGAATCCTCAAATTTATCGACAATACTTTTAATCGTATTATACTCTTCAGAAGTTGTTACAACGCGAGAATCTCTAGTGTCTTTACTATGCTTACCAGTACCAGTACCATCCCTTAAAAGATTAAGTATATTATTAGCCTTCATCATAATAAGATGTGACTCATCCCCAATTTCTTTTGTAACTGAAGTATCTGTTGATATAAATGGAAGCTTACTTCCTCCTGTTTCCGTGTTAATATCAAATTTTAATAAGTTGCTAAGTTCAACCGCTGACTCTTCAAGCCTATTCTCTATGGACGTAGTAGATTCCTGAGACCAATTTCTAAATATTTCTGTAGCCTCAGCGGCTGTCTTTACTTCAGGATGAATCTCCTTAAACTTGTTAACTATTTGAAGCATTTCTCTTTCTGTTATTTGATCTTGACCTCTTATATAATTCTTTGTACCATTTAATTCATTCCAAATAACATTAAACAAGTCTCTCTGGCTTGACTCAGATTCCGAAACACTTACCTCATCTTTTTTTAGAGTCTCCCTATCAAGAACCCTTGTTTCATCACTTACAATATTCAGCTTCTCCGCCGTAGACATAAGAGGATCATATCTAGCATCTTGCAGAATAGCATTTCTATATGAAGGAGTCCTATCCATAGCTAAGGCAGGAATAGCATGTAAGTTTCTAACAGGCACTCCTAGCAACGACAGATTTTGACGCAACCTATCTACATGACCATAATTATTTAAATCCCAAGACTGTGGTCTACCGTGCCTACTTACCCACGCCCCAATAAGAAGGTGAGGCAAAGCCTCTTCCCAATCAAAATCAACGTCATTAACAAAAGAATCATAGATAGTTCTAGCGTTCATCACAGCAGAACCAGCAAGCATTCTATGCCAGTTTCTTGCAATACTTCCCATCTCTTCGCCAATGCTCCATCTTAGAAGCTTGGCTCCATATTCTTTCTGCGTTTTTTCAAGAGCAGCTTTTACCATAACATCAGCATCTACCTTTCCGAGTGTTACTCCATTCACAACTTTTTTGTGTAGATTGTGTACATCTCTTAAATCAACTGTTATTTTTTCACCTACAAGTTTTCCTTTACTACCTATATATGGGATGTCTACTAGGTATGGTTTATTAATGGCCTTAGAAGGAGTAGCATCCTTTAATATAGTCCCAAGGCCAAGAGCTCTATCTTGAGCCTTACGTGGTGTAAGATTTTTAATAAAACTTGTGTCCATCCATGACTTCAAACCATCCATAAAGTCTCTTTTAACTGGAGCCCTCTTGCCAGCCATTGGGAATCCCTTTAATGCACCAAACCCAACACCTACTACGCCTCCCCACATAGGAGCCATCCAGTCAAATTCATGTTCGTCCTCCTTGAAAGTTGTAACACCTTCAAAGACAGTATCTATCATTCCAAACATTATGGCTTCGTTAACCATACTCCCCAAAACTAATCCCTTAGCTCCACCAGGGTACTTATTTATAAATATATCAACAAAGTCTCCCATAGGTCTCTTAGATACATTATTCTTAACCATAGCTCTTATAGCATTAGCTTCAATCTCAGTTAATTTTCTACCCATTAAACCTTGTTGTATCATATCTTCAATATTCTTATTGACTGCCTTAGCAAACCCATCATCTTTAAATATATTCTTCTTAAACTTCCCACCTTTTTGCACGTTAGTATACATACCAACAACAGCTTTAGCCTGGTCTTTAGTTAGCCCCTTAGATACACCAGTCTGCATCATTGATTTAGCTACATCAGGTAAATATTGAAATCCTTTAGATTTTATAAAAGGTCTAGCAACAGCAGCGGCAGCCTTAGCTCCAATCTTCATTGGAGCACCTGCGACAAACCCAACTAATCCACCTATGGCTCCTCCCCATATATCTGCTAAGTTTCTATCTGTTTCAGGCGAAGGGCCAACTAAAAGATTAGAAAGACCATCACCCATTAACTTTCTATCCACTGCTCCTAATAGTCCAAATGAAGCAGTATCACTAAATCCCCAAACAAATGAGCCTACTGCTCTCTGGGCATTTCCTCTTTCTCCAAGATTCTCAATATCAGGAGCTATAATTCCAGCTTCAACCAATCTACGTCTTTGTTCTTCAAGGGAAGGAGCAACAGTAGTTGCTGAGGGAGCCTCTCCTGCAGTGGGAGTAGGAGCAGAAGAAGCCGCAGTTAAATTCTGCCTATCTAAGAACCCCGATATTTCATCATCGCTCTCAAATAAACCAGAATCCGCAAGTTGCTTTCTAAACTTATTTGTTAAACCATCATCAATAGGCATAATTAATATGGCTCAAGACCAGCTTTTTCTAAATCTCTTCTCCTGCCTTCATTAGCTATATACAGTAGATCGTCATAAGTCTGTTGCGAAATCTCACCCGATTTGAACGCCTTTTTTAGATAATGTCTACGACCTCTTCCAGGAATAAAATCACTCTCGCCTCGAGCTATATCTATTAAATGTTGAAGCTTCTGTTCTTTCTCAGCTGGGCCCATTAACACATCAATCCCAGCCAAATCATCCTGAGCCGTCTTCATCTCAGCTTCGTTTGCTAATATTTGCTCATCAACATCACCACCAACACCTAGTCTTACTTCTAGATTATTTCTTTCACGTTCTAATTCTTCTATTTTTCGATTAGTCTTGCTCTTCCATTCGTTAAGAGTCACCACTGTTTGGACTGGAGCCTGAGGATCAGTAGTTGCAGTACCTAAAAATTCCTCTTCCATTTCGGGAGTAGCCATATCATATAAAGTATCATCAAGTTCATAGTCTCCTTCTATCATCTGAAGGAACTCATTATTAATAGATGATTTATTCTGCATAGCACCAGATATATTATTCAAAGACATTTCATTAAGTGATCTTTCTTCTTCGGTATCACCACCTATTAAACCAGCTGAAACCCAAGCCTTACCAGTAGTAGACTCCCAATAATCAGCAGACTGTAATTTCTTGGCTTGTGAATATTCGCTCCCTATTTTCAATGCAAGATTAGCAGCCACTCTCTGAGCATGTTTAGCCATCTCGGGTGATTCACTATGATACCCACTTAAGACAGCCATCACAGTATTAGAATCTTCTGTTGAAAATCCATTCTTCATTAATGCTTTTTGGTATCTTTTTAAGTCGTTCCCTTCTTTATCATCAGCATAGCTCCTACTTGTCATTACGTCAGTTGAAGAAGCCAACCTTTGTGTAAAGCTCCCTATTTCCTGGCCAAGAGCTTCCTCATTTATTTCATACTGTCTAGACAAAGTTGTCTGAAACACTTGTTGTTGAAATTGTTTTTCTCTAAAAGACTTTTCAGCTTGAAATTGAGCAAGACTAAGAGCATACTGCATCCCCTGACGCTGACGCTGGGTAATCTGAACCTCCCTATCAGCCATATATCTTAATGCATCAGATATAGTTGCCATTATTTATCCTTACCGCCAGATTGGCTCCAAAGTTTAGCAGCTCCTAAGGCGGGCATAAGCATAGCACCAGTAGCTAAGAGACCCTTTCTCTGTGATTTCGCTCCAGCCATAGCTGTCTCTATTTCACCTAACTGACCCAATAAAGCATCTTCTCTTTCAGTAAATTGTTTTTGTATGTCTGATATACCAGCTAATTCTCCTGCTCTCATTCCTTGCATCTGATAGTCAGTTTGTGTCCCTCTCATTTCTTTCTCTTCCGCTCTTGCTGACTCTTGAGCACCACCATAAGCAAGATTACTTTTCCTTACTGATTCACCATATCTGCCAGTGGAAGCTTCAGATTCTACTCCAGCTGTAAACCCAGCTTGAGACCTCTGCCTCTCTACTCCTTCAGAGAATATCCCCAGCTCAGCTTCTTCTTCTTCACCAAGAGCAGTAATGTCAGACTGTAGAGTCTTCTTCTCCTGACCATATTTATCTAATAAACTACCTTGTTCTTTATACTGGCTAAACATATCTAGACCAGTACCCAACAACCCAAGAGCAGCTCCAATAGGAGCACCAGCCCCTGTAGCTGTCGCTAGGGCTCCAGCTCCTTTAAAAAGATCACCAGCGCTACTAGGCATTATAGACCACTCTTTCTATGTTTTTGAAAATCTAGTAATGGGTTTTCACGTTCTGGTTCCCCATAGGCACCACTCTCAAAACCTCCGCCATACTCCGCCCCACCAAATTGAGCCGCAAGAGCTGCAGGATCAAATTTCTCTTCTTCTGGTTTATCTTCCCATGATTTATATTGCTTACCTTCCCATTCAAATGACCCACCTACTTGACCTCCTCCCTTTAGAAATCTTTGGTTTGCTTGATACATTGATTCACCCTTTTCCCCCTTAACCTCTTTTGCTTCAAATTCATCAATAGAATTTGTCACACCTGCGTCAGGGACTTTAGCCTCTGTCTGTCCTTTCTGTTTGTCCCAATACTTACCCTCACCAGTGCTATGTTGAGCAAGAGCTTCCATCTGGTCTAAAGAACTTAGAACCTTACCATCACGGGAATACTCATGTTTAGGTCCAAAGAATTTCTTGAAACCTTTTTGCTCACTTTTAGGTGTAGCTGTAATACCTTCCATTTCACTAAAGGCTTGGTGTTTATAATCATCTATCTCTCTTTGCTGTTTCCATTCATCAGCCATGGTAGCAATAGATTGAATACCACTTACAACTTCACCAAGTGCAGCCCTCTGAGCCTCACCTTTTATTTCTGTAATTGCACGATCCTTTGCTAGGTCCATACGCTTTCTTCTATATCCAGTTCTTTTAGACCTTACGCTCTTCAGCTTTTGGTGTGCTGAGTATAATGATGTCTTCCTTGCCATATTTTAATCCACGTTAAATTTAATCACTGTTCTTTAACTGTTCAACCTCTGCTTTAAGCTTCATCCCATACTTCACTATCATATTCTGAGGTTTCTGTCATGTTTAACATAAAAGTTTTTTGTGTTATACTATTCCTAGCC
>Ga0209349_1000354_pt1 | contig 24974 bp, 25 predicted proteins | sample ETNvirnome_2_130_FD_184067 | JGI IMG/M metagenome (GOLD analysis project Ga0209349, IMG submission 184067) | Marine viral communities from the Pacific Ocean - ETNP_2_130 (SPAdes) (version 2) | ecosystem: Environmental > Aquatic > Marine > Oceanic | place: Pacific Ocean | collected 2013-06-22
GGTAAAGGGTCGTGCTAGGGGTATTGGGCTTCTTCACTTCAACCTCTTGCCCACCATTGACGTCCACACTATCCATGCCATCAATCATGGGAAGGATGGCCTTCAACGTGTCGTCAGTAAGGCTAAAGAAACAGACGCCACCACGTGCACCCTTGAAGTCGAATTCAGGGTTAGAATAGACACCCAGAATGGTCAGGGCCTCCGCGAACACCTTGTTACGCCGCGAGAAATTCCGCATGTTGGGCTTGCCCTTCGCGACCATTCCGCATAGGCCAGCGACGCCGTGCAGGACGCTAGCAGCGTGCATCACGCTGTCCTGTACGAGGAATCGGTTGCCCTGAATGGTAGCGACCTTGCCGAGCGCCCGATTCTGCGAAAGCTTCGCAGACACGATACAAGTCTGCGACGTGTTACCCGTGACGTCACACTTTTGAGTTTGCCCGTCACTCAGGTTGTACTCTGGCAAGGGACACGCGAGTCCGGCAGCACGAAGCTTCTTGACGCCCCATAGAATCAGGTCCTCAGTGTGGGAGGCATGCGTGCTCTGAAAGTCAGAGTCATCGACCTGCGTGGGGGCGGGGGTGGCGGCGATGTTAGTAATCTTGTTAGACATTGTGTTTCTCTCCTGTTGCTTTAACTCCTAGAAGTTAAGGCGGTTTGGTTGTTGGCTCATGGCCGGTGTCAACGTCGTGTTGACTTCAGAATTGTTTCACATTGTCGTTGACATGTAAAGGGGCATAAAAGTGCCCGATTGTAATTGATAAACTGGCATGGCGCTTGCAAGGGCCAATGACAGGTTTGGTGTCTTATAGGAGACGCGCGCGTGAGAAGTTGGCTATCCCTCATAGGTACATAGTGTGCGGGGTATTGAATGGGTGTGCTTTACTATCAAGGGATAGTACCCCTCAAGCACCCCTAACTACCTAGAATCATTGGGGAAAAAGGCCAATTCTCGCCTGCTCTGTTTTAGGTACCCCGGTGCGGATGCAAGGTCGGAAGCCCTAGAATCGCCGCTGAGAGCCTCTCAGGGGCGTTCGGTGGTTGTCCGGTAGTGTGGGCGGGCCGGAGACGGTCGGGAGCCGCGAACCAGGGTAGACGCGAGAGGTCGAACCCACCCCCCAGGGGGGTCGTGGGCTGTATATATATTTATGCCAGATAAGCACCCACGGATACTGTGTCATCACATAGGCCAGATAAGCATGGGCAGTGACTATGTCAGCTTATTAACTGCGTAGTTACTGTGACAGCGTGTAATGAATGCTAGGTTCGTCTACAGTTGGTGAAGAGGAGACACGTTGATGACTAGTGATGCTGCTGAGAGCCCTGTGAATGCCTATAGGTTCGCTTTGACTGCTGTGAGCCTAGGCAGGACACCTGATGAGGCCTTCCAGGCTCTTCTAGACGCCTTAGAGGCTGATGCTAGAGAAGCTATTGATGAAGAGGTGTCTTATGCAGAGTTTGACTACTTCACGATGGAGACTTTAGAGACTCCTGAAGGATAGGCTCTCTAAGGGGCTGGTATCACTAGGGAATTCCAAACTTAAAAAGGTCTCCCCCCTGCACCCCCCTCTAAAACTCTGTTCTTTTATTAATGTAGTAACTAGTAAGACTAGTACTACTAGTAACTATTACTACTAGTACTACTGACTAGTACTACTGACTATTACTACTAGTACTAGTTAAGCTTCCCCTCCCAGACGCGCCCTCTAGTGTGAAGAGTAGAGAGAGTTGTGTCAATAGGGGGAGGGGGAGGTTTTTCTTTTTGTCTATGTTGACTGTGTCAGCGTAGTGTAGTACTGTGTTTGAGTCGTTAGCTTGTAAGAGCACGCGCCAGCCTATGTGGCCTCCTTGGGATAGCTTCCTGAGGAGGTCAGGCTGAGCAGCGGACTTGTAGTGCTGGTGATTAGGCTGGTCTTCTTATTGAAGGCTTCTTTCGTTGATGCTCTTTGTTGGGCTTAGTGTGGAGTTGTGTGATGGATACGACAGATCCTTTAGTTATTTCTGGTTTCATGAGTGAGCATTGGGGTCGTAAAGCAGGAAACCCTGCTTCACTCCCTACTTGGGTTAGGCATGCTCAGAAGATCTTCCCTGACGTAGACCTACTCGCTGAGATACGTCTAGCGATGATGTGGGAGATGGAGAGACCCAGTAGAGAGAAGAAGAACGTCAGGATGTTCATGTCTCGCTGGTTTAAGCGGGCTCAAGAAAGCGCAGAGAAGAAAGGCAGAGGGACTGTTGTTGTCTCTATTGACTCAGCTAGATGGCTGAAGAGGAACAACAGGAAGCCTGAGCTAAAGCTAACTAGGTGGATGGACGGTAGAGGGCCACTCACTGAGGAACTCATTAAGAAGTACTGCTCGTACTACGGTGTCCCTGCTCCTGATGACATAGACGTTGTTGTCTCTATCTACAACGTGAAGGTAGGCGCGTAGTGGCTTTTGACTCAGAGAAAGCCATCCTCGCTCTTTGCTTGAGGAGCCCCATTGTTGTTGATGAAGCTACTGCTGTTGGGATTAAGAGGGACCACTTCTCCTCTCCTACTCACCGCTTGTTCTGGTCTGCCTTTGTAGAAGACAGAGAGAGAGGCATCGGTCCAGACAGAGCCACTCTGGCTGAGCGGTTCGCTGACAACGTGGGGGACAGGAGGCACTTCATTGACTGGCAGCACTTCGGGAAGGTGGTGGACGACATCACCTCTGTCCCTGCTATCAGGAAGAACGTAGAGCACTATGTCTCTAACGTGATTGAAACGGCGCGCAGGCAGTACATGGTTGATGCGGCTAGACGGATCCTTGACCACGAAGAGAGCGGCTCTCCCTTCTCTGAGCTAATCAAGCTGTCGAGCACCATCACAAACCTAGCCTCCTGGGCTCCTGAGGGCCGTTCAGAGCCACGCACAGCCCACGACATCACTAAGGACTACCTAGACGACCTACAGGCCCAGAGGATGGGCTTGAAGACGAACACGCTTATCTCCACTGGTATCCCTGCTCTAGACAGCATCCTCAAAGTCAGACCTGGGCAGATGGTGATTATCGGTGGCAGGCCCAAGATGGGTAAGAGCGCTGTGATGATGACCCTTCTCTCTAATATCGCTAGGTACAACGGGGCTCCTACGCTCTCTATCAGTGCTGAGATGAACGAGATGCAGATTGGAGAGAGGATTGCGATGTCTGAGGCGAACCTAGGAGAGACTGCAGAAGACCTAGAGGGGGTTAGAAGTAAGATCTTGTCTCGCTGGGACGGTCTGCCTGTCTATTACGACGATAAGCCTAAGAGCTTAGGCGCTGCTCTCATGTCTATCCGCATGCAGAAGAGCAATCTAGACATCTGTGCCGCTGCAGTGGACTACTTACAGCTTCTGAAGCTCCCTAAGGAGAACAGTAGAGAGCGACAAGTGGCTGAAGCTAGCTCTGCCTTCAAGAGACTGTCTATGGAGCTTAATATTCCTATCTTTGTGCTCGCTCAGCTGAACCGTAGCTGCGAGTACAGAGAGAATAAGCGCCCCATGCTCTCAGACCTTCGTGACTCAGGCCAGATTGAGCAAGATGCAGACGCTGTCATCTTCGTTTACCGCCATTCTGTCTACGATGAGGACCATGAGCCCGTCTCTGACCTTGAGATGATCGTAAGAGCCCAGAGAAACGGTCCTACAGGCACTGCTCACTGCTCTTGGGAGCCCGGTAACGGCTGGATAACGAGCAGACGATGAGTGACACGCTACTCAGGCTGTTTTCTTACGAGTACGGCAAGGACCACTGCCGCCTTCACGACCTTCCGCACGAAGACTGGCGCTTATTCGCCGCAAAGACCTACGCATACGCAGTAGAGCGCGGAGCGAAGGACGGACTGCTCATTGTGGCAAGCTGGTTAGCCATGAGAGCCGCTACTTTAGGCTGGATGGACGACTTCGCACGGTGGGCAGCTAAGGCTCACTCTGTTGGGACTCCAGACAGCGCCCTCATAGAGTCTCCTCGCTTCAGGGCGGCTTCTGTGAAGCTAGTGCGGGAGGAGCGCCTGTACGCGGCTGCTAGGGTGTTCAGGCGGGAGTACGAGGAGGCGTTTGGCTACCCTCTGCACCTCATTACTATGGCAATGGAGATGAGATGAGGGTGTTTGTTGGTGCTGACCCTGGCATGACTGGCGGGCTAGCCGCTGTAGACGCAGGAGGCAAGCTCCTCTCTGTCATCGCTATGCCTAGAGTGAACGGGAGTGCTGGCCCTCAGGACTATCATGCGATTAAGGCATGGTTCGCTGAGATGAAGGGGCTAGGGAAGGTTGAGGCTGCTCTAGAGAAGATCTCAGTCAGACCCGGTGAGGGGGTCAAGTCCACACTTACCGCAGGCACAAATTGGGGGTTCCTCAAGGGAATGCTTGTCGCAATCGGGGCTCGCTATGTAGAGCCCACCCCTCAAGCCTGGAAAAAAGCGCTCTCTCTCCCGAAGAGGTCTGGAAAAGAGAGGAAGCAAGGAAAGGAAGACGCAGTAGTCCTCGCTACTCAGCTCTTCCCTGGCATCGACCTCACACCAGGGCGTAAGAGAGTCCCACATGATGGTATGGCTGACGCTGTGCTTATTGCTGAGTACGCTAGAAGGACGCTAGGGTGAGATCTCAAGCGGCTCAAAGTCTTCTGCGATAGCCACGTAAGGAGCGCCCTGTCTGAGGTATCTCTCTACTTCAAGAGCCTGCTCAATACCTTGGAGGTTTTCCGCTGCCTGACTCCTAGCTCGCTCTCTCGCCATCTCTGACAGCAGAGCTTCTACGTCACCCTGAGTTTGGAGGGACTCGTCCCTAAACACAGAGCCCTCTGGCTGGAAGGCCCCCCCAGGCACAAGCCTTGGCTCTGTTTGAGCCGTAGGGTTCCCTGCTGACCTAGCGTAGGCTCTTCCTGCTGGCCCAGACACAGCCCCAGCAGTGCCCATAGCTAGAGTTAGCGGCACGGCTGGCTTCAGAGCCCCCCTAGCTGCTGCCCGAAGAGCGCTAGGTCGAGCTACTGTTGAGGGCGTGGGCGCTCCACGAAGAGCGGCAGAGAGCCTCTGCTCAGCGGCAGCTTCCGCAGCCTGCTGCGCCCCCCTGTCTATAGCTTGCTCTTGAAGGGCACCCTGAATGAGAGGCCCAACAGTCCCCCCCGCTCTCCCTGCTGGGTTAACGAGTCTTAAGTAGGCTTCGTTAGAGAGCCTTCTTCCTCCGTGCCCCCCATCAGCGAATTCCCGAAGGATGGTCTCAGGGCCTCTCCCCCAGTACATGCCTCCCGCAGCAGCAGGCCCAGCAAGATCTAGCGGGACACCCACGCCACGGAGAAACGACTCAACAGGCCCTGCCATAGAGCTTCGCTCCTGTGGGGCATAGAGGGGGGTTCTTGTTTGGACTGACTTGGGCGGCATGGTTATCGTCCTTGGAGCCCGCGAACAGGGCCTAGGTAGTTGCTGATTTCCTCAATCCTAGCCCCAGGCTGCAAGGTACCGGCTCCGTGGAGAGCGTTAACCTCGTCAATGTACTTCTGACGAAGGGCTTCTTTCCTGACGTTCTTAGCCTCAATCTGAGCTAGGAGGTCTTCTTGACTGAGAGCCTGCTGATACTCTCCAGGGAGGTTGAAGACCCCGGCTGAGCGCGGCTGTCCTGCTGCGTACCCAGCAAGGGCAGAGGCTGCTCCGACTCCAGCGCCTATCGTTGCGTCCATGAGGATGTTGGCAGGATTGAGAATCCCTTTAACAAGCCCCTTGCCGCCGCTTTTGAGGAACCCGCCAGCTTTCTCGCGAAACGTCGGTGCGAACCTAGGATCTCTACCCACCTCGTCGAACAGCCTCCGCGCCCTAACTTCCCGGGTGCGCTCCCCAATACGCCCGTCCAAGTTGGCGTCGTCTGGATCACCGGGCATGCGCTCCCCATGCAGGTAACCTAGCGGGTCCTCGCCAAGCCTGGCCCCTGCGTCCCTAAGAACGTCGTTGATATCGTCCATATTGAGAGGCTTGCCCGCTGGCGAGGCGACCCCCTCCGTCCATGCGTATTGGTCCGATGGGGTCCGCTCCCACCTCGTCGAACCAGTTAGCCCTGGGATGTCATGCGTGTCGAGGAAAAAGCCCGTTGACGGGTCTACTGCCCCGCGTGCGAGAGTAGCGTCCCCAGGACGAAGGTCGGTGGTATGTCGGTTCCACGCCCTACTCGTCATAGGGTTTCCGTACCCGTGGATTTCTTGCCCCTGGGGGCCAGTCATACGGAAATTTTCGAGAAGATTCGGGTTGAGCCTGAGTGGGTAGACTGCACTGCCCTTTCCCTTGCTTGCCCTTGCGAGGCTCGGTGCCTCGTTGAAGCGGATGCCCAGCCCCAGGTTCCCAGGCATGTCTGGGTCAAAACCGGACGCAACCATTAGGTCCTCTAGATCTTTCAGCCTAGCGGCTTCCCAGGGCTGGGGAAACTTAGCGTAGGTCGCAGCCACTTGGGGGTTCGTAGTCCCAAAGGCCACGGGGCCATGTTCAGGGTAGATCCCACTTGTGACAGAGAGGGGGTTCTCCACTGGACTACCTCCCAGTTGCCCTGGGATCCCACGGAACACCACAGGACGACGCCCCAACTCATCTGCAAAATCCGCATACCCCACACCAGCCTGGCGCACAGCCCTGAGAGGCGGACCCCCGATGGAACCTCCCAATGACCCAGCCTGAGCAGCCGCAAGGGCTAGTTCGTAGGTTGGTAGCTCTTGCTCAGGGTCAATACGAATCTGAGTAGACTCAGCAGGAGACAAGTCTAGGAGGGGGAGGCTTCTGCGAAAACCGGGGGAGGGCATTCTTAGTAAGCGCCCTTAAGCGCCTCTTCCATAGGACCAATGACTCCCTTGCGCTTCTTACCCTTAGGCTTCTCTTTCTTCTGAGCTTTCATCACCTTACGGCGCATAGGCTTACGAGAGTGCTTAGGCACAGGAGGACCGCCGATGTTCACGACGATCTTAACTCCAGGCATCTGAGGCTCATCATGGTGCTCCTCAGCCTCCTTGATCGCCTTCTCTACGTCCTCAACGAGATGCTTCTTAGGGATGTTCATTAGTATTTCTTCCTTCTAGATTGGGATGCCTTGATAGATATCATTAGTACTTACCTTTAGCCCCACCGGGCTTAAGCTTCTTGCGAGCAGTGTTCATGCGCTTAACGCTCTGCCGCTTAGGGGAGCACTTAGCTGCCCCAGCCTTCTTCTTCGGTGACTTCTTCTTAACTGCCATTTTCTTGCCCTATCTGGGTGCCTTGTTTATTGTGTCGGCACACCTACTGGAGAAGTAATGTTTAATCCTAGCGAACTTACAGTGAAACAAGCCAGAGCCCGTCTCTGTGAACTTGATATTGCTGGCCTTGAGGAACTTCTTCAAGCAGAGATTGACGGTAAGCACCGAAGCTCCCTCATGGCAGACATCGGTAGAAACATCGACATGATTAAGACAGCTGAAGAGTCTGAGGCTGCTGAAGAAGAAGCTGTAGAGGTGGTTGAGGCTAAGCCTGAGCCTAAGGCTGAGCCTGTCTGCATCATCTCAGAGACTGAGTGGTTCAGGTTCCCCCGTGGTGTGCGAAAGGGCTGGGAACGACTCGATGACGGGACGTTCAAGAAAAGGTGAGCAAGCGTTGCACCAAGTGTGATGAGTCTCTCCCTCTTTCTTCTTTCCACCGAGACTCAAGGTCTAAGGACGGTAGGCGGGCTAGCTGTGCCCCTTGTGTGGCTAAGTCGAGCAGAGCTAGGTCTGAAGCTGAGCCTGTTTGGGACCCTAGCGTCACCCACAAAACATGCACTAAGTGCAACCTCATCCTCCATATTGATGACTTCGGGGTAGCCCGCAGAATGATGGATGGCAGGAACTCTCGTTGTAGAGTGTGCTGCTCAGAGGCCACTGCTGAGTGGCAGAGGTCAGACGTGGGTCGAGTGAAGCACGCTGAAGCGGTTAGGCGCTATAGAGAGCGCAAGAAGTGGGGAGATAGTGGCGGGAGTCCCTGAGTTTGCTGATGACTATGAGCGGTATGACTGGGAGATCTACCAACGCTATCGGTGCATGGACAAGAGAGACAGGTGGCCCTCAGCAGACGGCATCTTCGTGCTCGGCCCCCCCCTCCCTCCTGACGCTCTAGTATTCACTCACGACAAAGCTACAGAAGCGTTCAAGCTAGCTACAGCTAAGGGCTACTTAGCCATGATCCCCTGCTCTACTGAGCTTGGGATTAGTAAGATTGTAATGAGACGAATCTTCGACAGGATGAACGGGCTAGACATAGCCTTTGTCGTGTACGAAGGAACGAAGGCGGGGAGCAGGTACCACTGCCGAATGGTTCACAAGAAGAGCATCGCGTACATGAAAAAGACGCTTCCGCTCTGGATAAGGGAGTCTAGACGTGGCGGTCAAAAAACGAACCCAGAGAACGTCCGACGAATTAGGAGAGGCGGAACTTCTTCTTGACGAGAACAAGGACTTCACCACCTTCGCGGAGAAGAACCTGTTCATCCAGACTAAGAAGGGTGAGCTAATCCCGTTCAAGCTGAACAAGAGCCAAGTGCTCAGACAGAAGATGCTTGATGAGATGGATGCAGCAGGAATACCCATCAGAGTCTGGGAGGCCAAGGCTAGGCAGGCAGGATGCAGTACCCACGTTCAAGGCTGGATGTTCCACAGGTGTGTGACGAGGCGTGATGAGGCTGGGTTGATTGCTGCCCACGCAGACCACGCTGTTCACAGCATCTTTACAAAGACAAAGCTCTTCTTAGACAACCTCCCTGCCCGTCTTCAGCCACTAACGAAGTACAACAACAGGGCTGAACTAGACTTCAGAGCACCTGTTGGTCCTAACGGTCTACGAAGCAGACTTACAGTGATGACTGCGAAGAGTGCAGAAGACGCTCGCGGAACGACAGCTAGGCTCGCTCACTTCTCAGAGGTAGCCTTCTATAAGCAACCAGAGCGTTACTTCTTAGCCACACTCCAGTCTATGCCTGACGAGCCAGGGACCTTTGCCTTTGCCGAGTCTACCTGTAACGGCTCAGGAGACTTTCACCACACAATGTACCTAGGTGCCAGGGTCTGGAACGAGGAGCCCTACCCCTGGATGCCGCTTAAGAAGAAGTACCCAGGAGACCCCGATTCAACTTGGTTCGCCTACTTCACTCCGTGGTTTATTGTTGATGAGTACACTCGTCCTCTTAAGTGTTCTCCAGAGGAGTTTGAGAAGTCTATTAACCCAGAAGAGAGGGCTCTTCTTGAGAACTTCGGGGAGTGGATTGACCTAGAGAACCTGTCATGGCGAAGAGAGACGATTGCTTCCAAGTGTGGTGGCTCAGTAGAGAGATTCCATCAGGAGTACCCAAGCACTGACGAGGAGGCTTTCAGCGCCTCAGGCTCTCCTGTGTTCGACAGGGACGCCGTCCAGGCTCAGAAGAACATTCATGGGTGTTGGTGCGAGATGTGTCTCCCGTACTCTGGCGCTATTAAGCCCGCTGAGAATGTGGCTCCTCCACATAGGTGGTACGAAATAAGGGATATAAGCAATTACCCGCTAGGGAGAGAGCGTCTTTACTCCACCTACAAGCCAGTTCTTGATGAGGCGTCTGACGGTATGGGGAGGATGTCTGTTTGGGAGGACCCAGAGCCAGGGTGTCGGTACATAGTTAGCGCTGACGTTAGCAAGGGGACTGGGAGTGGGGACTGGGACCACCTGTGTGTCTTCAACTTAGCCACCCTTGAGCAGGTTGCTGAGTGGAGGGGCAAGATTGAGTTAGACGCTCTGTCCCCCCTGTGTCTTCTTGTCGCCATTTACTACAACAACGCCATTCTAGCCCCAGAGGTGACTGGCCTTGGGGCTGGTCTGATTGCTCTGCTTGAGCGCTCTAGGTATTGGAACCTGTACAGGCGAATCACTACAGACACGCTTGGTGGTCCTGGGATCCACCTTGGGTGGGACACGAACAGAAAGACAAAGCCTGCGATGGTTGGTCTGATGCAGAAGTCTATCAAGGAGGCTTATGTAAAAATTAGGTCGCGGGCTGTACTTGATGAGATGGAGGCGTACACGCGCACCGTCCTCTATAGCCGTGACGGCATTGATTCCTTGCAGGCGAGGATGGGCGCTCCCCCTGGAAAGAATGATGACGCTTGTGTGTCAGCGATGATTGCTGTGGCAGTCGCCCACTACACCCCTGGAGGCATGACGAAGATCAACGCCACAGAAGTGGACATGGACAAGGCTATGGACCACAACCAGTGGTCAGATGAGGACTGGTCTACTTACGAGCAGAGTCAGTCTGCTACGAGAAGGCTACTCAGTGGGAAGAGGCGGCAGTAAGCCCGTAGACTCCCCACCCTGTCTTCACGATGTCGCCTGGATTTTTGTATACAACCTCGTACACATCCTCTTTCGGCAGACCGCTAGCCTCTACGATGTCCTTTAAGCGCATCTCCCCCTGCTTCCTAAGGAGGGCTTCGATGGCATCCCTGGTGGGGTGTGCTGTGGGAGCCTTCTCTTCGTTAGGGCTTGGGATGTCAACGACTGCCGCTATCGCAGCCCCGAAGCGGCCACAGTGCCAACAACGGACCTCTCTAAAGTTAGACCGCTCAGCGATGTCGTAGATGGCTGACTTCGTTGTCCAGGCAAAGTCCCTGCTGCACAGCGGGCTCACACACTTCATGTCGTAAATACGCATTACTTCCCCTTAGTTTTAGAATCTGCCCATCACAGCTTCAGCGCTGGATGGAGCTACCTCTCTCGGCCCAGTCCCAGCAAGGGTCTCTCCTTCAGCCCCCATGCCAGTGTTCTCTACGCCACCTTCAGCCCGTGGGTCTTCAGCCGCTTGCCCAGCAGCCCCGGCAGAGATGGCTGCTCCTTGTAGCTGCGACAAGGGACCGACAAGGACTCTCTTGTCTTGTCGCCATACCTTGAAGGCTTGATCCATGAAGTTTTGAATTGTGTCAGGAGGAAGCACTCCTCCCTGAACCAGAGGAGCAAGCGTTCCAGTGACTCCCTGGATAGTCTGAAGCAGACCCATAAAGGCTCTCTGCTCTTCCGCAGGATCAACTGGGATTGTAGACCCAGCCTGAATGTTCACATCGTAGAAGCCCTGGATGTCAGAGGCAGTAAAGGAGATGAACTCATCATCCCCAGCATCACCGTCAATCCTTAGGTAACGAACCTCATCGAAGTACTGACGCATGATTGAAAGCATCTTGCGGCCAATGTTTGAGATGAACTTCTCTGTTCCCTCTAGGCGCATACCAACACGACCCTTAGTAGCAGCAGAGGCAATAGCGACCTCAGTCGCTGTGGTCCCCTTGCGGCTTGCTCCTCCACGCTGGAACGAGTCAATGCCTGAGATCTCATACATCAGCTTAGACAGACCACTAAGAACCATTGGAGTGGTACTCGGAGGGGGAGCTTCAGGCAGGAGCATAAGAGCATCCTGAATTCTAGCCACGCTGGCAGGAACCTCAGCTACAGCCATGTCTTCCTCAGACTCAAGGAGTCCAGCAAGCTGACCAGACTCAAGGGCTCCAGGGCAGCAACGAACTTGCGCCGTGAAGACAAGCGGTGGTGCCTAAGGATGTAAGCCCACTCGTCGTTAAGCCGCTGAGAGATGTCCTTGATGGAGTAGAGGTCAGCCACTCGCGTGCTGTAGAAGTTGTTAGGAACATCGACAAAGCGAAGGACTTCGTAGGGGTAACCCTTCATCTCAATCGGGTCTGCGATGTGCCGAAGGATAGAATCCTGAGCATCACCAGTTCCTGGGTTCTTAAGCATCCACATGACGTAACGACGAAGTCCGTCACCCGCATCACCCCAGTATCGAACCTCATAGAGCGTCACATACTCAGGCTCAATCTCGGGCTGGTTGAGATTGTTGTGAGCCGAGTACCCAGTAAGGGTTGCTGGGATTGCCTCCTCAAGCCAGGAGTCAGCAACAACACTGTGGGGGACGTTGAACCTGTCGTCTTCTCTCAGGTCGTCAAGACGAACAATCATTCGCTCGCATACCCAGGGGCACTTCTTAAGGTCTGTGTATCCAGGGGGGATGAGCAGGTCCCACGGGCAAACCCTGTTGTACGTTGGGTTGTCGTCAGGGCCTTCCTCAAACGACATCTGGTCGTCTGCCATGATCCTACGAAGCTGTCGCTGTTGCTCAGCAGTAAGGGCTCCGTCCTGCTCGTTTCCAGGCAGCGGCTTCTCTGGACCACTGTCGTAGTCTTCCTCTGTGTAGAAGGAGCCACTCCCCTCGTAGCCAACCTTAGCTACACCAATGCCAAACAAGATGGTGTCTAAGACAACGCTGCGAGTTGTTCTGTTTCCGTCAATCTCATTCCAGATGTAATTCAAAGCAGTTTCTGCCACGCGAGCAGACTCTTTGTCACCGGGACGACGAGGCTTAACGTAAATATATGGGTTGGCTGAAATGACTCCAGGGATGATGGTGTTGGCGTTAGCCAAGAGGAAGTTGAAGTTAACTTCCTGTCCCTCTTCAAAGTGGAGTCCGTCTGTGCCTCCAGTCCCTTCAGCCGAGTAGGCATGCTGGACAGAGCGCCAAATTGGGAGGTGGTTCTCCTCAATAATCCTTTCTGACTCCTCGATCTTTTCGACCCAGGTTGAGATTTCTGAGGAAGACATCTGAATTTTTATATTTTCGTTTGGCATGGTTCCGATGGTACTTGACAAAACTTTCTGGTTAAACTCATATCCAGATCACGCGATAATGCGTTTGGAGGAACCATGACACTAGAGACGCCCATCGACAACTTTGAAGAAACCCTCGACGAGGATAATTCTGAAGAGATCGGTAGTGAGGCTGACGATGCCTATGGTGAAGAAGAGCATCTAGCTGACCAAGTTGAACCTGAGCAAGAAAGCGACGAGGATTCTTTCTGGGGTGGAAACCCTGAAGAGCTTCCTGAAGAGTTAAAGGCTTCTTACAAGAACATGCAGGCTGCGTTCACTAAAAGAATGCAGCGAATGGCTACTCTTGAAAATAAGTACTTTGATTCTATCGACGCTGCCAATGCTGCCGTGCTTGCACGACAGGAAGCTCAGGCTCCCGTTGAGGAAGTTGAAGAGGATAGTCCTCCTGACCTTTCTCAGGGAGCAAAGCCTGAAGACGTAATCTCCTATTACGTTGAGAAGGAGGTTCAGAAAAGACTTGAAGCCTCCGGCATCAAGAACTTGGCCCAGGAGATGCAACCCGTTGCACATCGAGAGAGAGTTACAGGGGCTTACCGACAGTTTGCTTCCTCTGCTCCCAACCTCGATCACCAGAAGCTTGCGCCGCTGACAGGTCAGATCATTGATAATGATCCTGAGCTTGCTCAGTTGGCACAGGTCAACCCTGCCGCTGCCATTCGTCTCGCTGCCCGTGTTGCACAGGCTGAGATGAAGGCAGTATCTACTAAACAAAAAAGTCGAAAGCGTCGTCAGGCAGCTCCTGTGTCGGCTCGTAGTGGAACCGTTGTTAAGCCTAGGCGAGAGTCTATGCTTGATGCAGCCACCAGAGCCCTCAAAGAAGCTGGTTTGAATCCAGACAATTTCTAATTAAATAAGGAAATATCGTGGCAAATCCAACAGCTACTATTACTTGGAACCGGGTCTACTCGACTACCGCAGCGGCAGAACGCGCTTCGGTAGCGATGGAGATCGTTCAGGCTAACCCTCTCCTCTGGCACATGTACCGCCAGGGCGCAGTTATCTACGAGGGAGGCACTGAGTGTCGTGTCCCCGTGGTCCTCACCGAGTCGCAGAACATTGGTGCCATTGGCACTTATGAGACTTTCTCTACCACTGCGGAAGACGGTCCTACCAAGGCCCGCTACCCCAACTGGTACAAGAACCGCGCTTCGATGGTCATTGACAACACTGAGCTTGCTCAGAACCGTGGCAAGTACCAGATCGTCAACCTCCTTCAGGCCAAGCAGGCGATTTCTAAGATCAGCATGATTAACGACCTTGCTCGTCAGATGTACGCTGATGGTGGCGCAGAGTCCGCCACCTCGACCACTCCGAAAGAAATTAACGGACTTCAGTCAATGCTGGACTTCGCTACTTTCGGAACTCAGACAGGCAACGTTGGCGGGATCGCGAAGGGTGATTTCACTTCTACGTGGCAGAACCAGTACGGCGCAATCACTGCGTTCGGCACTGATGGTCTAGACGTTTGGGAAGAGGTCTACATGAACTGCTCTAAGAAGGGCACTCATCCTGACATCATCCTGACGGACCCGCAGGTCTACCGCTTCTTCAAGCGACTCGTTGCTCCTAATCAGGAAGAGCGAGACGTTGCGATGTGGAACCAGGGCTTTGAGAACCTGCTCTTCAACGGAACCCCCGTGGTCCCCGATGAGGAACTCGCAGCAACTGGCAAGACCTTCTTCTTGACGACCAGCGGAAAGCGCGGAGTTTCTGACTTCAACCTGAAGCCGGAATACTTTGAGGTCCCCGGCAAGAACCCGCTTGTTCAGGGTAAGGGCACGGCCATTGGCCTTCAGCTCGCCATCCTGTCTTCGGACGACTTCCGTCAGACTGAGTTCCTCACGCCGCCTAACAGCGATGTGATCCTCAGCCATACCTACTTCACCTCGATGCTGGTTGCGTCGTCGTTGTCCCGTCAGGGCTGCGTCGATTTCGCTGGCGCGATTCAGTTTTAAGCTAAGAGAGGGATACTAAAATGTCTGATTTTATGTTTGGTGGTTCAGCTCTTACGCTGGACATTGGTGTTCGTAATGATACTGGTGCCGCTGTCGTCGCTGGTGATGTTGTGCAGATTGACTTCGCACAGGGCGCAGTTGGGCAGGATGGCTATGGAGCCGTTACGCCCGCAGCGGGTGGTGCCGACAATGGATGGGCCGACAACCCGTTGGACGTTGGTTCTGGCTTCTTTTCGGTGACGGGCTCTGTTGTCGCGCCGACTGGGGCTAGCATCCAGACCCTTGACGGAATGATTATTCGCGTTGGAGGCGCTGCCCAGGTTCAGGTGCTTGCTCCTGGCGGCGGTATCGCAGTAGGAGACTTGCTTGACATCTCTCCTGGCAACGACTGGTTGGTTATCTCCGGTATGAACGGTGGAAATATCTCTGTTGCCAATACTGCGGCTTCAATCGGCTTGATTCGTGGCGTTGCTCTAGAGGCTCTCGGCGCTGGCCTGACCTCTGTTATCAACGTATGGCTCCGTCCGTTCGGCGGCGCATAATAAACAACGTGTGTCAGGTGGGGGGCTTCGGCCCCCTGCCTTACGCAACTAGGAGATTAGAATTATGGCTGTTGCAGCACATGTTAGCCGGGTAGCGAAAGATTACGCTCCACACGGTTATTCAGTTATGGAGAGTATTTCAAGAAGCTGGGAGAGCCTCCCAGATGGGGATGGAGTAGACGAAGGTGGTATTGTGTTGATTGTAGATGACGCTGACATCTATTTGGAGAAGGTTCAGATCGTTGGTGACTCTGCCCTAGATGCTGCTGCGGCACAGTGGTTGACGATTGAGGTGAGTTCCATGGATAGCGGTGCCGTAGCCAGCACAACCCACGCCACGATAGACACCACTGCCAGTGGGACTGGTGGGTTGGCTGACTCTGTTTTTTACGATGTCCCTATTGCGACACCCGTTGTTCCGAAGGGTCGCGTTCTTATTATGTCGCTGGTTAAGAGCGAAGACAATGGAACTGCGTCTGAAATCTCTCTTGATCTTCAGGTCCGATACCGTCGCAAGGCTTAGTTAAACTCACCCACTCTAGGAGGGTCGTTCGTGAACCTTTCGGAACTCAGAACGGCTCTCCAAGAGCGGCGTGAGGACTACTCAGCCTCCGACGCTAAACTCAATCGCCGGATTAATCAGGCGTACCTAGACATCTGCTCTAGGCGTAAGTGGGGATGGCTTCGCAGGGAATACACTGCGAACACCCACGCAAGCACTACGATCACAGGAACTGGCCCTGCGGGAGGCCCAGCCCCAGGCTTGACTTCGATTGTAGCTACGAACGGGACCAACGAGATTGGCCTTGGTGCCACAATCGCTGCGAACACTGAGACACTTCTCGGCAAGAGAATCCTCATTGACAGCGCCTTCTACACAGTCATAGACATGACGCCAAACGGACTCACTCTGTTTTTAGACAGGGTCTACACGGGCAAGGATTACCCAGACTCTACGACAGACCCTCTGAACTGGGACTATGGAAGCATCAAGGTGGTCTACGACGAAGTGGCTCTCCCACTGGGCACAGAGTCAATCATTGAGTCCTCTCTCTTCACAGGCTCTACTTCTTACGCTCTAAGCCTAGAGGCTATCCAGCCAGCCACGATGTCCATGCGTGACAAGGATGTCTCTGGTCAGCCCACAGCTTGCTCTGTCATTGAGAAGAAGCCTATCTACAGGCCGCGTAAGAAGGTCAGTGACTTCGGGCCTCTAACAGCGGGAGCAGGTGGGCTTCTAACTGTTGGCGCTACTTATAAGTACTGGTACAGCTTCTACGATCAGAAGTCTGGAGCTGAGTCCTCCTTGAGCGAAGAGTCTAGCGTGACCTTAAGCGCTGTTCAGAACCGGGTTACGCTGCCCACGGTAGTGGCTCGCAAGGACTACGTCCTCCGCATCTACAGAAGCACTGCTGGTGGGTCTGTTCCATACCTTCTTAGGGACAAGCTTGAGCAGTCTGTTGCGGTTGTTGATGACGAGTCTGACGACTACTTAGGCACCAGAGGCCCTGACAGCGCCTCTACTATGTTCCTGACTCTCTACCCATACCCAGACTCCACCTATCAAGTTCACACGCTCCTGATGATGGAAGCTCTTAGGCTTGATGACGACGACGACCGTCCGATGTTTGACTCAGGCTACTCGACCACTCTTCTTGATGGCGCTGAGATGCTGATGCTCAATGCAGAGGATGAGCAGGCTAGGGCTAACGCTGTTCAGCGACGTTACGAGACAGGCATCCAGAGGATGATCATGCAAGACAGGCTCAACTTCCAGCAGCGTGTCTTGATTGGGAGAGGCGGGCGAAGGGTTGTAGGCAAGGGGACTTGGCTATACAGCTCAGGCTCTGACGATAGTAACTTCAGGGCTTAGCCGATGTCTAAAGCCAGAGGGAAGCTACAGGCTTTTGAAGCTGTAAATGTTGCGGGTTTAGACACTCGTATCTGGCAGGGGAAGGGCTCTGCTGGAGCGATTGATGGGGTTGAGTTCTCTCTGAGGGGGGAGATCGTAAAAGCCTTTGGCTATCAGAGGCTTCTTACTTGGGAGAAAAGAGTAGAGGAGGGGTCGAAGTCTAAGGACAAGGTTGAGGTAAATCCCCTTAAGGGCTTTGAGGTCCTTACGCTAGGGACGTTCACCTGGGGAGGCAGCACAGAGATTGTTGTTGCTTACTGGGTTCCCCCAGACACAGACGGTCTAACGGACTCAAAGCGAGGCAAGGTCTTCATCGCATCCCTTGAGACGAATCGCCTTAAGGTTATCTACAGCTACTTCCTTGGGAAGACGAAGCCGAGACCAAACAAGTACCCAAGGTTTATTGACGCTGGTCCTTACCTAGTCATAACCATTGACGGGATGAAGCCTCGTAAGTGGGATGGTCGCTTGCTTACAATGATGGGGATTCACGTAGTCCCTGAGCCTGTTCAGGCTGCTGCAATAGTTGGCACGGCAGACAAGAGGGATAAGCCGACAGAGAAGCCAACTGAGGTTGGTGATTTCTGGGAGTCTCATTCGTTTGGTCAGGACGACGCTACAGCGGCAGAGCTTCAATACTTCCAGACCTTCCTGAACATGTACGGACAGGAGTCAAACCTGTCTGCTGTGTCTAACAGGCTTGTCCTTAAGGACTACCTGATGGTTGACGCAAAGAGGTCGTTCGTTCCAATGGGGGCGCTAGCCTATAGTCAAACTGGTAGAACCGACACACTCCAGCTCCCTCCAGCCCCAGGACAACCGGGTCCAGTCGGCACAGCAGCCTCCAACATGGGAGTGACCACAGAGGGTAGCTATTCGACAGACGGCACCAGCACCAGCTTGCCGATGGTTACAAGAAACGAAGACGCTGCAAACTTTCGCCTTGTAGCTTTCTTAGACCTAGGAGACCCACCTCCTCAGGTAGACATCACCCATAGGCTTATCTACAGAAGCGTTGGTAGCCAAGCTCCAACAGCCCTCCCTCGTAAGCTGGGAGTGGGGTCGAACACTCACTTCGACGTAAGGAGGGTTGTAGCCTCCTCTGTTACGCCTGCGCCAGGACCAGGGGAGAACAACCCCCCACCTCCAGCAAGATGGGCCTTCACGTTCAGAGGTCGCGTTTACTACAGAGGAGAGGATTCTGTCCTCTACTACTCAAAGCTAAACTTTCCAGAGGCTGTGTCTGCGACAAACTTCATCGAGATCAACACTAATGATGGCGATGAGATTACGGCTTGGGGGGCTGCTCAAGACTACGCGATTGTCTTTAAGAGAAAGAGTGCCTACCTCTTAACGCACGACAAGACGGAAGAGCCGATCATAACTCCCCTGCAAAGCACCTTTGGTGCGATCACAGACAGGGCTGTCATTAGCTACGACAACAACACTTACTTCTTGTCGGATATTGGGTTCCATCTGTTTGATGGCTCTAGCTTCAAGAGGCTCTCTGCCGTACTAGATGAGAAGGTTAGGCAGCTTCCTGTGCATACAAGGGAAGCAGCAACAGTCTTTCCAGACAGAGCCAACAATAGGGTCTACATCTCTGTAAACGGCAACCCCGGTGTGGAGAACAACGAGGTCTGGGCTATCCACACAGACAGCGGGGCGTTCACGGTAATAGACAATCGGTCAGTGGTAGCTGCTGTTCCTTACAAGGGAGAGGTTGTTATCGCTTCTAACGAGGACTCAGACGGAGAGCCAAACCTGTTTCTATGGGGCACTGGTTACGAGGTTGACGGGACTGCGTTTACGGGGAGCTATTCAACAGAGTGGCTTGAGCTTAAGAATCCGCACAGCGACAAGAGGTTCTACAAGCTTCTGATGTACTTCGTTCAAACAGGAGACATCACGATGACAGTCTCTTGGTACGTAGACTGGGACGATAGGACTTCGGCGGGCTCCTCTACCTTCACACTCAAGGCTGATGACGCTCTCTGCTGGGACGACGCTACAAAGACTTGGAGCACTGACTACAAGTGGGATGAGAGGCGTCTGGTAAGCAAGTTCGTTGACCTTAAGGAGACGCTCAGCGGAACCGCTCAGGACATTACAGCTAAGTCTGTTCGCTTTGAGTTTAAGACGACTGCCACTGACACTCCCTTTAGGCTTGTTGGCTGGCAGGTTGTTGCTGATGACTACGGCGAGCGTGCAGAGGGGACAGCGAAGCGTGATTGATCGGATGCTAGACAGGCTCTACAAGGCTGTTAACGACTCCGACGTTGGCATTCCGTCCTCTGTTCTTAACGGAGATATGCTTCGCGCAGTAAACATGGCCCTCTCTCGCGTTGGAGGGGCTAAGGTTAAGAAGTTGGATGACGTAGCTCAGGTTAGGAGGGCTCTTATGTTTCTTGAAAGGGAGCAAGAATGAAGTACGTCGTCAAAGAGCCGCCAAAGTCAGCGCATGTAGTAGACGCTGAGAAGCTTATGCGTGAATTCAATCGCGCTATGGGAGTTGCGTATCAGGACGTTGACCAGAACAACGTCTCCAATGCGTCGATAAAGAGGACTGATATTGCCAGCCCGATGTTCCAGCCTGAGGTGTCTACAAGCATAATAGCTAGGGCTGAGATCACGAATAGCGGGACAACGATAGACCCCTACTTTGTGATACAGGGGGCACATCAAACTATGGACGTTCCCACAGTAACAACCAGTGGGGACTACGAGGAGCGCACGGAGAACAAGTTCTGGCAGTACATTGAACGCCTCTCTGGCGAGAAGCTGACTCTAGACAGCATGAGCCTTTCCACAGCGACAGAGCTTACTGTTATTGCCAATGGTCAGATTCTCGTGGCTGATGAAGACTCGACCGCAGACGGCGTGTACAGAAACTCTATCTACGACATTCGCATTCTCGACAACGGGATGCCTCTCGACTCTATCTGCACAGTCTCTGTAGAGACAAACAATGGGTTCGTTCCGTTTCATGCTTCAGTGCGGAAGCTGTTCACAGCGGGAGACCATGAGTTCCGCGCTCAGATAAGGGACAGGTCCAACGGTAAGGGATTCTCTGCCGTTCGGAATGCCGTTATCTGTGCCTATGGGTTTACGCGGTAATGGCTGGACTCACCAACCTGATTGTCCCTGGAGGAGTGCTTGACGCGGCTGAGGTTGCGGACAACTTCAACGCCTTAAAGTCGGCAGTGAATGGGCTAAGAGATGAGAGCTTTGAGCCGGGGGCTATTAACTCTAGGCATCTATTAGATCAAGCAGCCTCTACTCCTAACCTTCCTTTCAAGAGCATGTATCGAACGGAGTTCGGGGCAACTAACCTTCCGTCGAACAGCTACAACGAGATGGTGAAGCTGTCTTCTAGCAACCCCAGCCTTCCGCTCTACGGAGAGGAGGCTATTGTCTTTGTCTTTGCAGAGCTTGAGGTTTACAACACAGCAGTGGATGCCGCAGTGATTGCGACGATGGGCGCAAACGACATGTACGAACTTCGTCTTGAGTTTGCTCAGGGGTTTGGCTCTTTACCCAGTGCGTGGAGTTCGTATACAAACACAACAACTAGGTACATCACGCCAGGGAGTGCCGCAGTCCCCGCTGAAACTGGGAACGTCACCCTTTTCGGCATAGCTAAGGTTGCTGCGCCCAACACCGTCTTTGACGCTCGCGTTACTGCCGGGTCCTTTACCTATGCAGGGGGGGCGGGAAGTCTCAATGGAAGATGCAAGGGGGCCATTAGTGCCTTACTGGTGTCTCGATGACTCTTTACACAGGGCCAAACCCAAACATCGCTGCTGGTAACGCACTCTCTGCGGCTGACGTTCAAGACTCGTTTGATAGGTTCTCTACTGCTGTTAACTCTGTTGATTCAGACAACCTCGCAGCAAAGTCAACGCTTACCTATAGGAGCATCCATCCTGGGGCTATTACTCAGCCTTTCAGGCAGGGACAGCTTATCCACGAAGAGCCTGCTGCTTGGGTAGTGGTGGGTAGAGGGGGTGTGGCTGGTAGTGAGGCGACTAGGTTTAGCCTCGGCCCTCTAGAGAATGAGTACACGGTTGATGGTTGCTCTGTGCGTGTCCCAATAAATCACGACGGGAGGGCCTTCGTTCACAGCTTCATTCAGATTGAGTCAATAAAAGTAGCCCAGAAGGTTGCTCACAGTGCCGCCGCCGCTGAGCGACCCTTGAAAACTATGGATATAAATCTCACCTTTAAGCTTAAGAAGATGTCCGCAGGACAGACACATGCTTCAGCAACTGTATTAGACACAGTGACTAAGAAGATGAAGATAGATTCACTCGGCTCCAGTTACGACGACACGCTTCTTCTCAGGCGTGGGTTTACTGTTGAGCTTTCCGACGACGTGACTCTTAGCGGGACATCAGAGAACGGGACAGCCTTCGATTTCTTCGTCACGATGGAGTGTTCTATCCCAGCCGCTGAGGCTGCTGATGCAGGAGCCGCCTACGCGGACCAAATCCTTGCTCACGCTGACTACAACGATTACCTTTTCCTTGCTCATCTAAGAAGCTATAGCCGTTACACTACGGCTCGCGTTTTTATAAAGTAGGTTTGTTATGGCTGGTTTTGACAGAGCACTCGATGATCTCTTTGGTTCAGGTCGCGCAGACCGTGGAATGGGCATCTCTGAGTACGCTCCCGCTTTTGGAGCGGAAGAGCTTGCTGCTGTTGAGGGGGCTAGGTCTAGGATAACTGGAAGGCCAAGGGCTCAGGTTGGGCAGACTGGGTTCTACGGCAGGGCTCTTAAGGGCTTCGACCGGGGTATCCAAGCTCAGGCCGATGCCTCTGCTGCCTTAAGTGCAGGGGCTAGGGGAGCAAAGAATGCTGCTCAGATTGCTGCTGACATTCAGATTGGCCGTGACCGAGTAGCTGCTGACCGGGCTACCGCTGCTGCACAGGCCCAGGCTAGGCAGAACATAGCCGCTGGACTTGGTAGCGTAATTGACTCCACTAGGACTGCGATAGAGGCCCCACTTCTTCAGACTGCGATGAAAGGGGTCGAAGAGGCTAGACAAGACCGTCTAGCAAGAGGGGAAGCTCTGGACGCACTTGTTGCTGAGCCAGTGGAAGATATGCGGAGAGCGGCTAGCTCCCCGCATGGTTTGCAGTTTGAGGGTCCGCGTGTAAGCGGAAGAGCGGGCCTTGATTACAGGGGCAGGGTGCCTCTTCGCACTCCAACAGAGCAGCTCCTGTCTAGGGTTCCTGGCTTCATGGAGAGTAGGCTGGGGGGTCGTTATATGGGCGATGATTTTGCGCCTGCTCCTATGCAATCAAGCCCTTCGTATGTGGCTGCTGCTATAGAGCAGGCACACAGAGATGTGGATAGAAAGAACAAGATCCGAAGGATGCGTGAAGAGCTTGGTCTGGACGCTGAAGACCAAGCGCTGGGGATTGCTGCTATCGAGGATATTAACAACGAAGCCCGCAGGAGAGAGCTGCTCAGGCGCGCTGGCATTATGAGCACCGAAGACATGCTCTCGTTTGGAGGTATGTAGTGTCCACGTTTTTTCCAAACCAACAACACGGGTACATGCCAGGAGACCCTGGTCGAGCGGGGACTGCTATCGGTGATCGGCAGCAAGCTCGTCAAGCTCGCAGGGACCGAAGAGCCCGCAACAGCAGGGACAACAGAGGGGGCTTCGATGATGAGGCTCTATACCAAGACATCCTCAGCGCCCAGCAAGCTCTTGTCTCTCAGGGCCAGAAGGTAGGAAGAGAGGCTCAGCAAGCGGCTCAGGCTGCTGGGGCGATTGAGGCTGGAAAGCTCTTTTCTTCTAAGGGTTTGCCGGGAGGAACGGCGGAGACCTTGCGCGGGGCTATGTCCGCAAGCTCAGCCCGCGCCCTTGGAGAGTCTCAGGCTAAGCGTCAAGCTGACTTGCTTAAGCAGGCTGAGGGGATTGGGACTCAGATGGTTGAGAAGGAGGCGGCTAGGGCCTCCCGTAAGGCAGAGAAGCAGCTTCGGCAAGCCTCTGAGGCTGGAAGCTTTCTGAGCACATTGGGTAGTTTGGGTGGTCTCGCTACAAGCGGTGCAGGAGCGCTTGCCTCTGCGATTCCAGCCGTTGGCGGCGCTTTGGCTGGGGGGCCAGCCGCCCTTCCCCTTCTTATTGGTGGGCTCATTACCTCTGGGATTGGCGCTGCTGGTAGCGCTGGGGCTGGTAACGAGGCGCGTAAGGCCAGAGGGGAACTGTCCAGTATTGCTAATCAAGCAGCGGCCTTTGAGGCACCAAGCACACAAGGGATAAGTAACGTGCTCTCTGCTGGTCCTGGGTATACAGGCTTTGAGTCGTCCTTCCTGGGAGGTCAGGGGAACCGACGCCCTCGTCAGGCGGTAGAGGATTCCTCTCCCTACGAGAGCTACTTGTCTAGCCTGTACGGCTCAATTTAGTTGGATACTAGGAGTTAACTATGGCCTTCGTAATGCCTGCTGGCGACTATGAGCGCGCGCTTCGCCTGAGTAAGGGCTCTAGCTTTATGGAGGCTCTTGAGGCTGGTGTTGACCGGAACCTTCGTCGTCGTGCTCAGAGAGAGGGTCTACGTCAGCAGCGTGACCTGTACGAGCGTGGGCTAGCGTTAGAGAAGGAGAGGCTTGCCAACAAAGCTCTTTCTGGGATTGAAGGATACGACCGCGACTTTCCTGCTGTGGCGACTGCTGGGGCGAATGAGGCTGCTCTTGCTGATGTCGTGACAGCCGCCTCTACTCAGGCTGCTGTTGATGGTGCCCTTGCTGAAGGGGCTGCTGCTGCTCAAGGAGTTCAGGCTACTCCCGCTCAGGTTGAGCAGGCTGTGGTTGCTGCTGCTACTCCGATACCGGGGGTTACTCCTCGCCCAGTCAGTGGCTCAGTTCCGGCTGAGTCTGGTTGGTCTGAAGACGATATTGCTCGCTTGACGGAGATTGGCTTTATTGGGTCTAACAGCGCAAACAACATGCTTCATGCTGCTCGCAGGTACAGGGCTTCTGGTGACGCTGCCACTGCTGAGTTGCTTGAGCGTCGTGCTGCGATGACTGAAGGGGGGTCGTTCTCTGATTCAAGAGCCAACGCCCGGTCTACTGACTTGTTCAGGGTAACCCCCCCAGGTCCGGTGTACGGCCCTGCCCCTGCTGCCCCTGGTGAACTTTCCTCAGCCTTTGAACGGTCGCCGCGTCAGCAGAAGATAGCTATTGAGATTGCCACTAAGCTGGCTGATATGGGCAGGGCAGAAGAAGCTCAGAAAGTCCTAGATTACGCAGGGGTTAACGCGAAGGCATACGACGACCTACCCACAGTAACCCCGCCACTACAGCCAGCCCCTCAAGCCAGGATGACTCCCGAAGAACAGGGGATGGTGTCTCGCTATCTCCGTGGCGAGACCATCGACACAGAGACTCAAAGAGACCCGCTTATTGGCGAAGGGACTCTTGATACAGCCATTCAACAGCTCCTGGGTCAGGGGCAGTACATTGGTGCCCAGGAGCTTGAGGATATTTCTGGCAGGGGCGGTCAAGTTTATCCTGACGCAAGGACTAAGGAAGCTCTTAGGGGTGGCGTTCCGATGCCGCTCGACCTTTTCCCTGAGGGTGACGTGTCTCCTGACGCTGTGTCCGATGCCGCTAGTGCGGCAGGAGCTATCGGAGCTAGTCTCCCTGGTGGAGGAGGCTCGTCTGCTATCCAGGCTGCGTTGAGCGCTATGGCTGGCGGGAGTCCGGTTGAAGCTGCAGCAAAAGCAGCTACTCCCTCCCCCATTGAAGCAGCAATAGCTACTGGCGCTGAAGCTAAGGAGCGCGCTGAGCTAGTAGGCCCAGAGGTCGAGGTAAGCACAGCCCCCGTCGAAGTCGTAGACGAGAAGACTGGCAAGGTTCACACAGTGA
>Ga0209349_1000357_pt1 | contig 24854 bp, 37 predicted proteins | sample ETNvirnome_2_130_FD_184067 | JGI IMG/M metagenome (GOLD analysis project Ga0209349, IMG submission 184067) | Marine viral communities from the Pacific Ocean - ETNP_2_130 (SPAdes) (version 2) | ecosystem: Environmental > Aquatic > Marine > Oceanic | place: Pacific Ocean | collected 2013-06-22
TTCAATGCCTAGTTATCCTGTGGGGGATCTCCAATGCCTTGTAGGGCTCTTGAGTGCCTGGTTTTGATTGAATAATGCCTAGTACTACTCAAAATTAGTGAAAAAAAGGCCTCTTTTGGAGCCCCTCACCACATCAGATGAGTTTTTTTTACAGAACAAGTATTAATATAGATATTGCGACAAGAAATCAGCGTTTTTACGTGTTTCACGGGTGTTTTACGAGGTTCTATGCCTGGTTTGTTAAAATATCTTGTACTCTTCGTTCTGATAATGGGTATTTGCATTCTTTCTGAGCTTCAGCAACCGCTTTTCCAGTTTTCAGAAACCCTTTTAACAATTTCAGATAATAATCTCTCTGAATTGTAAATTTATTGACCTTTTCCTCAGCTCTATCCTCATCATCAAGTGCTTCTTGCTTCTTTTTCTTGTATTCTATCTCATCTAAGGGGAGATTTCCATAAAATCTTCCTGTAAACCGGGATCTTACCTTCATTGAGTGGTTTTTCTTCCCAAAGATGTATGTTTTCTTTGTATCTTTCTTGTTATAGCCAACCCAAGAGTGTCTTGATTTCTTTTCAAGTATATGAAACAGGGACATAGCCCTATGGAGCACTGCATACTTGTTTAATTCAAAGACTGAAGGGATAACGATGATAACCATCAAATTGGCTTGTCTCATCTGCATCATGAGTGATTTTAAAAGTCTTCCAACCTTAGTTATTGAACCTCCTGCAGTCAATCCGGTAACTGCTTCGTCATAAACAATACATTGCCCCTTCTTTGCAGTATTAACTGCATCTCTAAAGGCCTCTGGAGTAAAGACCACCCTATCTAAACAAAAATTATGGTCAACATACTTAGCAACCTGCATTGCCCATGTAGATTTTCCTGCACCCTCATATCCTGAGACCAACATTACATAATCTTTGTCTCGATGATTGATTCTTGGGATAACTTTAGTATCTAAGAACCCTTTTAGTGCTCTATCGACTGAGAAAGAGTATTTAATGCCATCATCACCAGTTATTGTTACCAATTTTAATCCATATAATCTTCTGAAGAGTCATGATAAGCTGTTCCCTTACCTTGTTTGTTCTGTAATCTTCTCAGGAAGATCTCTTTTTTAATTAAAGCTTGTTTTTGTTTGCCGAAAGCACCCTTTGCATCTTCGTCATACTTGTTAAATCCCGTCGGTGCCTTGATTTCACTACAAGCCTTCGCATAATCCCTAGTTAACTCTTCATATTGTATCTCAGCATCAACTTCGCCTTTTTTAATTTGATTTTTTGTTAAAGGAACTACATCTCCGCCAAGTTCACACCAAACCCTATCTAGATCATCGTTCCATTGAGAGTATTTTCCGGCTCTCGCATGACGGTGAGCATCTTTCCACAAATCGTTTAGTCGAAGATTAATGAGCATACCAGAATTAATTTTAGAAGTTGTGGACTCCTCTAATTTTTGCTCATAGTCTTCCATGTTTTAGAATAATTATCAATCTCCTAGAATCCATAGACAATCATAATTTATAAATGTTGACATTCAAAACTACATGTCGTTTTTAATATTCACCTTTATTAACTCTAATGATTACTATATCATTATGGCTTTAGACAACATTAGGAGGGGAGACAAATAATATGTTAGGAAATATAATCGGTGGATTTATTGTTATCTTGGTAGGAACAGCTCTTTTACCAACAGTAGCACAACAGGTAGGTACAGCACAAGCTGACGGAAACGTTTCAGGTGCAGCAGATACTCTTGTTGGATTGACAACTCTTTTCTTCGCTCTTGCAATCGCAACTTCCGCAATCGGAATCGCAGCACAGGGTTTAAGAAATAGCGGTCTATTGTAAATACAATAAACAAAAACAATGAAAATTTTAATTAACGAACACAAAACGGGCATGGTTTTCCTTCTTTCACTATGCTTGTTGTTCACTTTTTCTTTGGTAAGTGGGGCGGTAGATACCGCAAACGTAGATGATGTTTTTCAAGTGAATGATATTATCACATATAACAAACCTTGTATAAATAATGGTACTTGGTGTTCAGCCTCGGCAAAATGTAACTATACTTTCTATGATCGTGACAATTCTATAAGGATAAACAATCAAGAAGCAACAAGTGTTGGGGTTAATGGTTCAAGTGTATGGCAATATAACTTGACTAATTTAGATACAGGATTATATAAGGTAGATATGATATGTATCGACGGCGGAGTCCAGGGTTCTGAGACTCTATATTATGAAGTAACCGGTGACGGAACTAATAGTTCTATAGGATTCTATATTTTGATACTTGTATTATCTTTAGGTATAGTAATTCTCGGACTTTCAATGGCAGATCCTATAATCACACTATTAGGTAGCTTTGGATTGTATTTTGTATCTCTATATATTCTATTCAATGGTATTGCAGGAACTAAAGATGCTATAACTACATGGGGGATTGGATTAATCCTTTTGGGCATAGCAATGTATGTTAGCACGAGGTCTGCATACGAATTGATAGTAGATTAAATTATGGAGGACAAAATGGCTGAAGAAAAAACAAAAAAACCGGAAGAGATAGGATTGGTAAGTCTTACAGGAGAGATTGGTGTAGGAATACGAATGCCTAATGGAACAGTTGTAGAATTAAATAACGTTGATGTTGGAACTGCACAAGTTTTAGCGTATCTAGTTAAGGCAGTTTCGGAAATCACTACTAATATATCTTAAAATGATTGGAGTTATATTCATGTTCGCAAGTGACATGGTAGAAGTTCGTATCGACGGGAACCATATCTTATTTAGAAGTGGGGTTCACCCAAGTTGGGCAACAATTGATGGCCTTAACATCAATTATGAGGGGGTATGTAAAGAATTTCCAGACTTAAAAGGAGATCCAACTTGGAAGCAACAAGCAGTAGAGAGATTTAAGGATAAAGTAGCAAGTTATCCGACTGACGACGAGAAAATAAATTACATTATAGAGGATCTAAAGAAGTATGGTTACGTTCCAAAATATTATCAGAAAGGAGGTCACCGAAGAAGGCGTATAGAATGATAAGTGGGGAAAACTTATTTAATAATATACTCTCTGCCGTTATTCTCTTCTTACTTTTTATCCTTGTGTATGCAAAGTTATCTGGTAAAACACTTCCTGACATGATTCGAGATGTTAGGGACGGTTTTAGTGGAGGAGCAGAAGAAGTATACGAAGCTATACCCCAAACCTTTGAAAATATAAGATGAACAAAATATCCAAAATAATACTATCAATATTAGGAGCTTGTAATAAAGTAATGCTCTTATTTACACCACCGGCTGTTGCTTTAATGAGCATTCAGTTCTTTGGGTTACGAGGAGCTAACGCTGGTATACTGATGGGGATTGCATTGTCAGCAATGGCATTTAGAGCAATTCACACCTTAGTAGATTAACATGGAAGAACAAGATTTAACAGACGCACAAGTAATTGAACAGCTATCTCACTTAGCAAAGACAGCGACGGTGGCTGAAGAGAAACATAGTACTCACGCATTCCTCCATGCTGTTGCAACATCAGAAGATACCACAAAAGTTGGATTCTTAAAAGAGGAAGAAGTAGGAGTACCAAAGTTATCCGCCAGGACACTGAAGGAATTAGAACTTTATAGTAGAGATATTGCAGATGACGATTCTTGGGGAGACTATTTTAAGAAGAGAGCAGAGATATTAACCTCAACTTCATTATCTAAGGAAGGAAAGTTACTTGATTTATCTGTAGTCAACAGGGTTGAGACAGCAAATGTTACAAAGCCTCCTAGAAAAGTAAATAAAAAATGGTTTGGCAGACGGAAGGCTGAACCATCGTTATAAAGGAGGTGAATAATGGAAAATGAAGAAGAAATAACTGAAATACCTGAAGAAAAACCTGCAACTCTTAGCGAGAAAGTAGATAGCTTAGCAGGATTGATTAAGGACGAGAAAGAAAAGGAAGTAAGAGAAAAGAAGAAGAAGTTTAGATTACCTTTCTCAGGGAAAGTAAGTAAATCAAGATTGAAAAAAGGATATTCCACCGTAGTTGTTATCAATGAAAATTCTAGTGTTGATTTTACTAGAGAACCAATCGTTGATGGTACTGTAAAACTGAAGGACACCTTTCACGCTGTTGATAATGATGACTGTTTATCCTATAAAGGAAGGCCTTTACTGATTATTCCAAAGAAAAGTCACTTGCCTTATAATCCTAATAAAATTAAAAATACAACTTATAGTCAAAAGCATCTTATGAGCCGTATGTTAAATGAAACTATTAATACAGCTAAAAAAATAGGCATTGCCGGAATGAGTATAGGGGCTATAATCCTTATCGGAGTTGTTGCGTATGCTTTTATAGCAGGATAATATGGGTAAACACAATCATAGAAATAGGCATGGAGGAATTAACCTAACTTTGATAGTTCAAGACGAAGGTTGGAATAAGTTAGCTACATTTAAATGGAATGCTTCAGATATTCGGAAACAAAATTATGTTTTGAGGACGGTTGATGATGCTTTCGGCCATAAAATAAGAAGGAAAACAGATATTGATTGGTTGAATGATTAAACATTCATGTTTATTAACTCTAACTACATGTAATTTACATGGCGAAGAAGTTTGACATAAAATTAATTCACAATAAAAAGAACGGCCAGATAAATCTATCAATACCTAAACGAAAACTTAGTAAGAAAAACCTTTTCAATTTGAAGAAAGCTAAGAAAATTAAAATATCTATCGAGGAGATTTACTAATGGTTCTTAAATTGTTATTAGTGTTAGGGATTGTAGCATTATTCCTATGTGGAACTTTTGTCGTAGCCTACATTCCATTTTACCAAGAAGATAATTCTGAAGTTAAGGAATTTAAAGTTGCTATAAATGCTTTAGCAATCAAACATGATTTGCAGAACGGAGTTACCGAGGACGCAATCAAAACTAAACTAAAATATTTCTATCCTGATTAAGAATGGCAACAATATTAGTTGAAGGAGGATTGCAATCTGTAGCAGAAGGACAAGTAGTTAAGGCTGCCTTTACTCCAAAACGAAGTCAAAGTGCAAGGGGTGGTGGAGGAAGTAGTGGAAGTGGAGATCGGAGAGATACAACTCAAACCACTTCAGGACCTTCAGACGCAGAGAAAGCAGCGAAACGAAAAGAACTTGAAAGAGAATTCAGAGGGAATGTAGCAAGATTAGAAAAGGAATTTAGAACAGATGTCCGGGGTGTAGATCGGAACGAAAGGCAAAGATTACAAACTGAATTAGAAAGGAAAATTGGACAAGAGAGGATTGCATTTACTGCGAGGAAAGTAGATAGTGGAGTTATTATTTCTGGAGGAATTGGAAGGAAAGGAAGTGGGCAGAGGATTACCAAAGAGAACGTTGAACAAATAAGGGGAATGTCAGTAAAGGAAGAAAGACTAACTCCTTCTAAAGATATAGATACTAAAGGAAGTTTTGTTGAAGAGATAGGCCCTCGTGGAGCATTTATATCACAAAGTAAAACTGGTTCGAGGGCTACAGGGATTATTCGACCACCAACAGTCGAAGAAAGAATTGATATGGATAAGGCTGCAAAGGCTGGTTCATTTGAAACCACGAAAGGAATTTTCGCACAACAATTTTTTGATAAGGTAGTTGAACCGGCAGCAGATTTAACAAAAAAATCTGTTATAATCAGCCAAGCAGTTCAAGAAAAAGTAATTGTGCCAATTTCAGAATCAAAAGCATTTCAAAAAGTTCAAACAAGTTTTATTGAACCCTTTAGTGAAAAGGTACTTCAACCAACAGTAAAGAGAATAGAGGGAACAAGAAAAGCAATTGCTGATCCATTTTTAAAAGTGGTAAGGAAAATAGAATCGGTAAGAGAAAAGGTTTCTCGCCCATTTATCGCACCGGCAAAAACCTACTTTAATCTTCAACAAAAATATTCTCCAACAAGTTTTAACTTAATAGGAATGTCCTCAGATATTATTCAAGCAAAAAAAGCATTCAATGTAAAAGCAGAGCAATCAACAGAATTGTTAAAACAATTAACACAAGAAGGTGTTAGTGATACAGACTTGCAAAAAAATCTCGCTAAATTTAAACAACTTGGTGGGAGAGTAACTGAAGTAAAAAGCGACGAAGGAACAACATTACAATTTGAAGAACCAACAGTAAGATTAGGATTGCCTGGACAAGTAAGAGATGTTCCAGTAAGTAGTCTTAGGAATAAAGGAGTAGTTGGATGGGCAGGCACAATTTTCTCAGAAGAAGTTGGAGAAGCATGGACAAGATTAGGAACTGCTGCAGCTGAAAAGAAGATAATTGGAGTTTTTTCAGATAAAACTCCAGAAGAACAGGGGAGGGCCTTGGGAAAAATTGCAAAGGGTGTAACTGAGTTGGGTATTTGGACACCAGTCACAATAGGAGAATTGGGGGAAGCCACACTCGGAGGAAAACTTGGAGGTCCAAAGAGTGCAATACAATTTGCCCAAGAAAGACCATTAGATACTGCAATCTTGGCTACGATGGGTGCTTTCGGCACTTTTAAATTAGTTAAGGGAAGAAAAGTAAGAAACATATCAAAATATTTAGATGATGATGTAAGATTAACAAGACAACGTTCAAAAGTGGTCACAGATGTAAGAAGGAACCCAATAACAAAACAAAGATTACAAGCATCCCTTATTGATGATACCCTTTCCTTAGAGTCTATACCAAAGAAAAAAGGAACAGCAGTCATTAAAGAAATCACTCCTCTCGCTGATGATTTTGTAGGGCAAGTAGAGTTAGTAACAAAAGGAGGAAAGACCGGAAAAGGAACATTAGAAGTTACTAAAAAAGGTTTGAAAGAAACAATAATCTTTGAAAAAGGAATCACACGGGTTCGTGAAACAGCCAAGGGAGGGAAAGGAACTGAAAAGTTATTCAAAAAAGGAAAGGAAATATTTAGCAGGAAGGGGGGATTTATCACAGAAGATTTAGCATCGTTAAAAGCCTCGGTAGATGTAAGAAAAACTAAATTCAATCGGAATATTCCTCAAAGGAATGTAATTGAAAAAGTGAAATTCCAGAATAAACAAGGAACCGCCACCTCGCAATATCAGAAAGGAAAAATAGGATTATATGTAGATGAAACAGGCAGACCAATCATCGAGGGACAAAAAGCCAAAAAACTTTTTGGGCAGGTAAAAGAAACAACAGAAACCCTTGACGATTTAACTGGAAGTGGATTCACACAAACAAAAAAGCAAACAGAATTATTATCTGATTATATTGAGTCTGGAGCAAGAAAGAATGTATTAAAGGTTAAGGGAAAAGGGGGAACAGTAACCCTCGAAAAGTCACAAGGGGTAGGAATTAAATATGGAAAACCAGAAGGAGTAGAACAAGTAAGAAGAGTTGTTAAGGGTTCTGATGATGTAATTTTTAGCCAATTAGAACCAGTAACGAAAAGGAAGATCACCCAAGCAACAGGAACAGATATTGTCACATTATATGTTCGTCCAGGTTCAAAGTCTTCCAAATCTTTAAGGTTAATAGAGAAAGGAAAGCTACAAGCAAAGGCAAAATTACAATCACAAGCTGCGAAGTTGGTAAAAAAGACTATTAAAGCAGAGACGAAAACTGCAAAGAAACTTTTGAAACAAATGCGAATTGCTGGAAAGAAAGAGGCAAGTGCTGGAAAACAAATTCAAGGATTAGGGGCAAGGAGAGATGTCAAAGACTTCTTAAAATTAGAACAATCCACAAAAGTAGTAGTTGAACCTGCATCAAAGTTAGTAAGCAAAGCACCAGCACCAAAATTAGCACAACTTCCTGGTGTCTCTGGTTTTCAAGGACCAGTACCCTTAGTAAAAACCGGAACAGGAGTTACTTCCGGATTGGTAGCAATCCCTCAATTAAATTTAGATGCACGGTTAGACTCCGATGTAAAAACAGATGTAAAAACAGATTTATTGCAAGATACTCAGATATTATCTGCTAGTTCTAAATCATTATTCAAATTAGATACAGCCCTAAGTCAATCTGCTGCAGTTTCACAAGATATCGCACAAAAACAACAAATGAAACAATCACAAACAACTTCTCTTACTCAGGCACAGGCACAGCAATCATTATCAAAACCTTTTTCAAGTTCTTCTCAATCACAACAACAAAGGTCTAAATCGGTTACACAAATTAAAGTTCCAATTTTTCCAATCCCATTACCAACATCAGGAAAACGTGTAAGAAAGAAGAAATCCAAACCGTCAATCCGTGGCAATCCAGGATTCCACCCTGAAGTAAAAGAGAAAGGAAAGTGGAGGAGAATTGTTCAGAAAGCAAGAACAAGAAGGGAAGCATTAGCACTTGCAGGGAAGGTTGTAGATAACACTACTGCGGTTCAACTTAGATTAATCAAAGCGAAAGCGAAAGCAATAAAGGAAACAGTTAAGCGAAGAATAAATATTAACAAATATAGAGATTATAGTATTCGGAAAGGAAAGAGAAGACCATTACCTAATCAAGGATTAATTGAATTAAAAAGAAATAGAATTGATACTCTTGGTGAGAAAAATCAATTATCTGCAGCGAAATATATTAGAGGGAGATCATTTAAGAAATTATCTTTAGTTCCAAAGAGAAGAAACCTTCCTAAAAGGAAAACTACTTCTAAAAGGGGGTTCTTCTAATGAATGATAGGGGACAGGTAATATTCTTTACCTTTATGATTGGATTAACAGTTCTAGTTTTAGCAATGGCACTTGCTTTTCCTGTTAGTCAGGGAGTAGAGAACACTACAAACAATACAGGGAACTCAACAACAGCAAATCTTGATTGTGGTAATAGTTCCATATCCACTTTTGATAAGGGTGCGTGTATAGTTTCAGATATATCAACATTTTATTTTGTAGGAGGTCTAATTTTTCTAGTAGGAAGTATTCTACTAGCTAGAGTAATATTATGAGAAACAAAAGAGGAGCGGGATTAGGAATTGCGATTGTTATTGCAGTTATGTTTTTTATAATTGGAATGACAGCCATAAACTTTGTTACTCCGGAAGTAACTAGAACCAGAGCAGCCGATGCTTTGAATTGTGCAGACTCTGCAACAATTTCTGATGGAACTAAATTAACTTGCTTAGCGGTAGATTTGGTAGTACCTTATTTTATCTTGCTAATCTTTTCAGGAGCAGGAGGATATATAACTGCAAAGCTATTATTGTGATAAAATGGTAAAAAACACAAAAAAACAGCGTCGAGAAAATGAAAATAATCGTTCTAAGCGATTCTCAGCAACTTTTATAGTAGTGGCTATACTTTTACTCACCCTAATTCCCCTTACCTCCGCCGGGTTCTTCGATTTCTTATTTGGGAAGAATGTTGATACTGTTTTTGACGATTTTCATGTTGAAGGAATGAAAGTTCATGAGTTTAAAGTAAATGGAAACAAGATTAATAAATTAAAAGATACAAAAGATGATGTTGAATTAGAATCGGTGTTCTATGATAAAGGAAGTGGAAATGTTAAGCAAGATATTTGGGTTCGGAATAAGAAACCATATAAAAGAACTGTTGATATTCTTCAGACTACTGAAATATTTTATGATAAAGTAAGGTGGGCCGGTGAAGAATATTATCTAACTAGCACTCCAGTAGTATTTGATTCTTGGATAGATAAAGAGACAGGAAACTTGGTGATTCCTAATATCTTCATGGATGATATCCATAATAAAAGAATTAATTATAGAGATATTGCTGAGAAGGGTGGTTACGCAACAGCTTATGAAAGTGGTGGAAAATACTACATTGACTTCAGAATTGATGGTTTAAGTTTAGAAGCTAATGAGGAATATTATATTGATCCTATCTATACAAATTCAACAAAAGGTTTTTCCACCTCACCCTCTGGAAACGCAAATCCTGGTTCAGTTGCATCTAATGGAACAGACTATTGGGTTGCAGATAGGTCTGATAGTTTCATTTATCATTATGATTCTAATGGAAATAATCTCACAGGAGGATTCTCTTCAGATCTTTCAGCAACAACAGATATAACAAGTATAATGGTAAAAAATGAGACTTCTATGTGGATACAGCATAATCAAGCAGCCAATGCATTTCTTTCAGAAGTAGAATATGATGGAACAAACCTCACTGGTTATTTTAGTCTTAATGAAAACTCAATGAGTGGAAGTTATAGTTATTCAAATGATACAGATATTTGGATTGCAGATACTACGGACTTGTGGATTTATCATTTAGTAAATCTTGTAAATCAAACAACTGGAGATATTGGTTTTGATGTAAATCCAAGCATGGACCACCCAACAGGCATAGCAATGACCACCTCCAATAATTTTTATATACGAGATGCAACTAATAATTTCATGAATCATTATATCAGTGGAGTAAACCAATCAGACGGATTTGACCTAACTCAATTTGGTACAGGAGGTAGTGGGGGGATATGGAATGTTGGGAATGATTTAGTTATAGCTGATGACGGCGATAATTTTATTTATTATTTAGAGGTGGGAGAATTGCTTACAACAACATTAAATTCTCCAGAAGACCATTTTAATTCAACATTAACAGAAGTAGAATTTAATTGCTCAGCAATTACAGATACTGGATTAATACATAATATTTCTTTATGGCATAACATTTCTGGAACGTTTGAAGCAAATCAAACATTAGATGTCTCTGGAAGTCCAGCAGTTGATGTTAATACTACTTTTAATGTTTCAAATATCCCTTTTGCTGACGGCTATAATTGGAACTGTGAATCTTTTTCAAATAACAGTGTGAGTAGCAATGCTTCCTCAAACAGAACATTCTCTGTAAAAGTTTTCGTAGAGAACTCCCAAACATTCAATTCAACAACAGACGAAATGGCGAATGAAGCATTTAGTATGAATATTACTACTAATGGTTCAACTCCGACTGCGAAATTGTATTTTGATAATGTAAATATAGTGGATGGAACTATTACTGCTCACGGAGGAAATGAATTTATTGTTAGTGCAACAATTCCTGCAATCCCTATTGGAAGTGGAAGTAAAAATGCTTATTGGGAATTAAATATTGGAGACACATTAACAAATTCAACTTCAAATGCAATCACTGTTAGAGAAACAATTTTAGGAATATGTAATGCGACATCAACAGTTTCGTATATGAATTATACTTTTAAAGACGAGAATAACGAAACGGGATTAAATGCGTCAATACCAACTTCAACTTTTAATTATTGGCTTGGTTCTCCAAGTGTAAATAAAACTTTAACATTTACTGATACAACGGAACAACAATCTTTTGCGTTCTGTCTGAGTGCGGTAAACAGAACATTAATCTCAGATAATAGAATACAATTTGAAAAGACTTCTTGGCCTCAGAGAGTTTATGATCCTGAGACTACTTCTTTTACTAATGTAACTACAAATGAAACACTCTACTTGTTATTCTCTGGTGACGGAATTTATGTTACATTCCAAGTAATTGATGTTGCAGAACAAGTCATTGAAGGAGTATTCATCAATGCATCAAGGATAATCTCTGGAGAAACGACACTCTTGGAAAGTGGATTTACATCCGTAGCAGGAACATTAACACTATGGCTTGATCCTGATTTCATATATAACTTTGCATATTCTGCTAGTGGTTATAATCAGGTATCTGAAAGTTTTGCACCAACAAACAATGAATACACAATAACCTTGGGGACTACTCCCAATGTAACCCAAGATTATACTAGGGGAATAACTTATCAAATAAATCCCAAGACAAATCCTTTATTCAATGAAACCACCTATACTTTTAACTTCACATTAGCTTCAAGCTTTTGGACAGTAACTGATTTCGGTTTTGTGTTAAAGAACGCAACTGAATCATTGGGTTCACATATTGTAAGTTCAAATGGTGGAACAGCCACGTTAGATTTTTCAACAACAAATCAGACAGAACTAACCATGGAGTTTTTTTGGACGATTAATGGGACGAGTAATAATGGGACGAGTCATTGGTTTGTAGTTAGTGATGCTGGGGATGAGTGGAGTATAAAAATCTTCTTCTCAGATTTTACTACTTATATTTCTAGCGGATTATTTGGGCTTGGAGACTTTGGGTTGGGGATAATTATTTTTCTAATTGTCTTTTTAACCACTGGACTGATTAGTTGGAAGTTTGGAATACAAAATGCTGCTGCAATATCTATGGTTTTCTTTGGACTGGTTTTATTATTCGATGTAGGATTAGGATTAATGTCTGGCTTAACCCCAATAGGGGCAATACCATATCTACCGACGATATTCTGTGCAATAATTATGTTGGCATTACTTGTAAGGGAGGGTATTAAAGGATGAAAGTATGGAACTATGTCTTTCTTAGTGTAGGGCTGATCGTCTTACTACAAATGGCTGGACTTCCAAATGGTGCAGGTGGACAATTACTAGATGCCATTGGATTAACATTCAATGTAGATAATACAGTTGCTACGGCAACTCCAACAGCTGCAGGGTTTTTCCAAACATTATTTGGGGAGAATACTGGATTGCTCACCGCATTGTTAGCTTCAGCAGGAGCAGTTCTTGTAGGGCTATTCACAAAAGCTAAACCAGAAAACTTAATACTACTTCCATTGATTACAGGAACATTAGTTTTATTCCTTTCTACATTCACAGCAATAATGAGTTACTCAATTGCAAACTCAGCAACTTGGGTGTCCGCAGTAATGGTGTTGTTCTTACTTCCATTCTCAGTACTATTCATATTAAGCCTAGCAGAATTTTTCAGGGGGACCGATTAAAATGGTAACATGCACAGGATTTATACAACCGCTAAACCTTGAGTGTTTAGTTATGAATATGTTTGCGGGTAATGCGATAATCTTTGTGGCCATTGCCTTCTTGTTTATTGCAGGATTATCAGCAAGATTTAGAATGAGTAATGCTGTAACACTAATTACTATGGGGTTATTTGGTGTAATCTTTTCCAAGTATATGCCCGGAATCTATATGTTAATCATTGTAGTTGTGTCATTTTTTGTTTACTCAACAATTAAAAGACTTGTATCAAGGAATTAATACTAAACATTCATGTTTATTAACTCACAAGACATGTAATTCTATGGGAATATTGGATGTATTCAGAAAAGACCTGGCAAAGACAGCCAAATTTAAGGAAGCTCAGGAGAATATGCAAATCCAACATAAATTAGAGGAGCGTCAAAAGTCTTCAAACGAAAGGGAACTTGAGAGATTCTACGAAGAGGAAAGGGAGAAAAAGATTAAGAAAAACCTTGAGGAATTTAGAAAACACCGTCAGAAAGAAGCTATGAAGACCACAGTTCTTGATGGGAAAAGTATGTTTAAAGGTAAGGGAAACATGATGTCTGGTAAGGCCACAGTATTAAATAACAATCACAAATTATTATCAATGACAAAACAAACTAAACAAAAGGGGATGTTCTTTAAATAAGATGGGACTAACTTGGACACAACATCAAGCCGGTGTTAAGGCTGGAGAATGGAGTGCACACGCTGGTGGTAAAAGGGCGTGGGATGCTGAAAATAAACAGAGATACAAAATTAGTGAGGAACCAGGATTGGTGTTCTTAAAAGGATCATTATCATTAAAAAAGGAAAAACACAGGGTTGGCCAATCTCAGTTAAGTAAACCATTGAAAAAAATTGTCCTTAGAAAAATAAAGGAAGGACAAAAAATTATTCAGGAAAAAGAAGGTATTAGAAAACTTCAAAAGCAAATACACGAGAGAGCAATTAGAGGTCAACTCAAGAAAATTCAACTCAAAGAAAGAATTTCCAAAAAAATTATTCAGAAAAAAGAAAGTATTAAAAAACTTCAAAAGCAAATACACGAGAGAGCAATTAGAAGTCAACTCAAGAAAATTCAACTCAAGAAAAGAATTAGACGTCAACGCAAGGAAAGAATCTATAAGAAATTGGTTGCTGTAGGAAAACAAAAAGTTGTTTCTAAGAGAGTTCTAAGAAAATCTCCAAGAGCAACATTGGATTTAAGATCAAGACCAGAGAGAGAAGTTCCAGTAAAACAGCATGGCTTTAATGAAGGAGAAATCTCCAGTAAATTTATTTTATCACAATAATCATATTCACACTAGGAGGGGAGAAGAAACATAAATGAGAAAAAAAGCACAATCGGTAATCGGCGTGGGGGTACTCATGGTAACCTTCATAACAGTAATCGTAGCTCTAGCTTTGTTCTTACCAATCGCACAGACAGTTGGAGATTCAACTAATTCAGTTGTTGCGGGAGTAGGAGCAGCACAGAACATCACAATAACAGTTCCAGCAAACGGAATTACTATAGATGTTACCGGGCAGGATTTACTTTCCACACCAATAGTTTATAATGAATCTGAATTAATGGGGGCAGGTAACTATACTATTGCTGAAGGAGTAAGTGCCACAACCGGTGTTAAGTCTATTCAATATACTGCAATAGGAAGTGAAAGTGCAGGTGTTGAAGCTAATATATCTATGACTTACGGACCTGACGGGTATATAACTGGTTCAGGAGGTAGAAGCATGGCATCATTAATACCTTTAATGTTTGCAATTGCTATAGCCTTTATTGCACTAGAACCAACTTTACGAGGTAAAATATTGGAAGGACTAGGAAAATAAAATGGTAAACAATATTGCGAACATCATACCAACAACACAAGCAGTTGCATTGGCAGGGCATAACCTTAGTAAGATTAAAGGAAAGAAGGTCTCAACTAAGGATATACTCGGTCTCGGTGTAACTAATGTTGTTGGAACCGGATTGATTCGGGCAACGGCAAGTATTACTGCAGGACTATAACCATGGTGAAAAGAAAGAAGGAAATAAATTTTTTAGAAAGGAGGATTTATTATATTCAATTAAAATGGCAAAAAAACAAACAGAATGGCAAAAGCATTTAATGGCTACTTGGAAGAAGATGAAGTCAAATAAGGATGCAAAGTTTAGCGACGCTATGAAGAAAGCCGCTAAGACTTTCAAGAAGTAAAATGAATTTGCTTGATAAAACAAGGAGTGAAAGTTGAGGAGGACATTAATGCTAAAGCGATTTCTATTTCTATTTCTTATACTTTCTATTAGTTTCGTCTCTGCTGTTGATATCTTAGACGATTCAGATGTTATTGGGGTTAATATTATTTCTAAACAAGCAACTTTCAACAACCAAACAGCATTCGTAAACAACACACAATTCTTCCAGGGCCTAATCCCAACAGACTTCTGGTTAGCAGCAACGAACCAAGTAGGATTCACCGGAGATAAAACAGGAAGCTTCGACATGACCTCTACCGGGGTAGCAACTTATGGTTCTTCATACCCTGCAACAATCGGAGATGATGGAAATTCAAGGGCAGGATATTTCACAGACACAAACTCAAATGTTGCCAAACTAGCAGACGGAAGTTGGGCAGGATATTTCTATAAAAGTTCTGGATCCGGAGCACTTTGGGCTTCTGATGGAACACGGTCGGCATATTTTGCTGATGGGACTTCTGCAGGATATTTTGATGATGGAACTAGAACAGCAACACTTGTCGATTCTAATTCGGCAGGATTATTCTCGGACGGAACTAGACAAGCATATCTCGCTGATGGGACTCAAGCAGGGCAGTTTCATGAAGGAAGTACAAGCAACGATGTAAATCTTGCTAATTCAAATTATGCTGGAGATTTCACTTTAGCATCAGGAACATCCGCAGTCCATGCTTCTGATTCAAGTTCAAACACAGCAGACTTAGCAACTGGTTCTTACTCTGGAAATTTTAGAGATTCAAATTCTAATTATGTTACAACGACGGGAAGTGGCTCAAGTTATGTTTTAGAAGTTTATCATAGTACTGGAAAAAGTGGAGCTATTTATGCTTATGATAGTTCTTCGGGAAATACTTTTGCAGGAGCAACGGGAAGTTATGGTGGAAGATTCACTCATTCAAGTTCAGGGATTACCACAGACCTTGCAACCTCTAGTTATGGTATATCCGCAATGAAAGGCGGTGGAAGTTCTGCGGGATATTTTTCAGATGGAAGTTCTAATGTTGCTACTCTTGTTGATGGAACTTACGCAGTACAAGGGTATAATAATGCGGGAACATCCGGAGGATATTTTTTAGATGCGGGTTCTAGCAACGCTGTGATTCTTGCAAGTGGAACTTACGCTGTTGATACTGAAGATAATGTTTATTTTGGGGCTTCTATTTATACTGGACTTCCAACAAATTCCGCAGTTTATACTGATGGAAGCAGTGTTCTAACAACCGACATTCCTTCAGGAGCAAATACCAGTCTTTGGAATAGAACTGGGACGACTTTGATTCCTGCGATAGATGGAGACAATATCACAACAACCGGTGTTATTTGTGATGCAAATGGATGTATCGGTGGAGGAGGAGGAGATATAAATGGTACTTCAATAAATGTAACTTCAATAGAAATAGGCGGGAACTTTTATGCAACAGATGATTCGAACTATACCTACTTTAGTAAACAAGAAGATATTGGATTATGTTTTAACTTAACACATATTATAATTGGGGAGGCAATAACAGGACAATGCGGATAAAAATAATGATTTTGATTTTAATATTAATAATGCCTTTAGCTATAGCTGGACAAAGTGGAATGAATTATTATTCAACTTCACAGAACAATATTACAATAACAGAACTAAATCAAACTTATGATATTAAGTTTATGATGGACGATATTGGAACTATCCAAAATCTTCCAATAATTATTGATATAAATGGTGATGGAATTAATGAATTAGTCATTCCTGAATATTCAGGAAGAATGAGAATTTGGAATTGGACAGGATTAAAAAAAGGAGTTAGAGAAAGTATTGACACAGTTGATAGAGGAACTTATATTCTAATGAGTGCAATGGGAGATAAAATTTTCAATAATGACAATGATGGAAATGGATGCAAAGAAATGGCAGCAAACGATTACTATGGTTATCTTAGAATCTTTGAATATTGCAATGGAACATGGACAACAATATTGAATGATATTGACAGGGGTTCTTATAGGAGTTCCCCTGAATGGTGCGATGTAGATAATGATGGGGATGATGATATTTTTAGTTGTGATTATGATGGGATTTGTATTTTGTGGACTTACAATGGAACTGATTATAATATAAATTTCACAGATTCGGACAGAGGAACTTATCATTATGGGAATTCACCCACTTGTGGAAATTGGAGTAATTCAGCATGGGGAAATGGTTTAGTATCATCAACTTATCAAGGAGTTAATTATATGTATGATTTTGTTGGGGGTGTTTTTCAGATGGTGACAAGCACAGCAGATAAGGGGAGTATTTATGGAAGTTCTTATGTTGGGGAGATGGTTGCAGGTTCAGGACAAAATCAAATTATAACCCCATACACATATGGAGTAACATATGCATGGAACTGTTCTCAGTCAAGTTGTGCTGAAATGGGAAACACAGCAGACAAAGGGAGTTATGCTTACGGAAGTTCTCATTATGAAATGAGAACAATAGATGGACAAAATTATTTATTTAATTCAAACTCAGTTAATAGACCTCTAATAACATATATGGATAACCCATCAACAATAACAACTGATTATATTGGAAACATTAATATTGGAGGTCAAAGTTATATCCCAATTGGTCTTCCAAAAATAAATTCTACAAACAATTTTGAATACATTCTTTATGCTAATAGATATTTTGGAGATGTTGCAAGTTTTAAAAGAACATCGGGGACAAGTTATGAATCAAATTTATATAAACCAAATATGCAAGGAGAATATTATAGTAGAAATTATGTCAATGGATTTTTACAGGGTGCTGGATTTGCTTGTGGACAATTAGACACCATTACCGAAGAGGATGAATGTTTTATTATGACATATGGCGGTTTGCCATTTATGTTTACATTACAAAATATAACTAAGTTTGATATGAATTATTATGATGCTTATGAATTAGCTTTGCTTGATATTATGCCAAGAAACGCAGTTCAATATTTGCCAGAGGGAGAAACAACAACATCATGTGTTAATGAAAATGAGAATGTATTTTTGGATGGAATTGAAGGTTCTAATATTATTTCTTGGATAACTGTTAAAAGAGGCGATGGCGGAAGTCTAACAAATGTTAATAGAATTACCGATGGTATTTTATCAACTGATGTAAAGTTTAATTCTCAGAATACTGTTGATTACACCTCTTGGGAAAATGGTGCTGATAAGAGTATTTCAATTAATCTAACAAAAATACCTGAACTAGGAATGATAAAATATTACGGTTATTTTGGTGGGCAATATGACCCTCTAGATTTAATTATAGAAATATCAAGTGAAACTTGCACTTATCCTGACACTAATATTTATACAACAATTTTTAATGAAACTGGAGCAAACAGTCAAGATATAAGTGGTTCTGCAACTTCAAAAGGTTTATCAGTTTATTTTAAACCACAACAAGTTGGATGTCTAAAAATAACTTCTAGTGGTAGTTATTACAATCAGAATACTTATTCTGCTGGTAATTTTATAACAGAGATAGAGGGATTTTATGCAAACGATTGTACTTTTTATCATGTACCTGTAGATGTTAGATTCGCTGATGTATCACAAAGTTATAATTCCACATTTGAAGTTGAAAGATCATTAAAAAAGAATAGTCCAAATCAATTCGGGGATTTCATAAGTAAATTAACATCGTGGACAAATGACTTACTTAATGTAATAAATAAATGGATAATTAAAAGAACATAATGAAAACTAAACTAAAAATAACGCTAACATTCCTTATCGGAATCTTGTTGATAGGCGGAGCATTTGCGGGACTCTCAGTCTTCCGAGATATAGAAAAGCCAAAGGAAGAGGTAGACATCTTAACGAGAATGGGTGCAAATGTTTGGAACATCACGAGAATAGATTTCTCCGACGATTACGAACAGATAACTTTCGATGCAAGAATTGAGAAAAGGATTGTAAAACTAAGAAAGTTTAAGATAGTTAATGAAACAGAAGTCGATCTCACCGAGGAAGAAATGCTTGAGAGGATTGAAGAGAGCCAAGACGAGTTTTATAAACTACTTTTGGCTAAGCAGAGATTCAACGAAAAGGAAAAGAATAATTCAGTTATCTCGGAAGAGGAAGTTACTTTTAAGAAAGAAGTGATTGGTGTTGGGAAATAGTTGTTACGCCTTTGAAGTTTCAAGAAGGTTTTATAAAGATTAAATAATTGGATAAACAATGAGAGATGACATGACGGATGAGGAAAGGGGATTTCGGGATAAGCTAGAGTTCTTTTACAATGAAAAGATGGATGTTCATTTAACTTTGAAAAGATTAATGTCAAATGGAAATAGAGTTTGGTTGAATGGAGAACTTGCTCCAACTTCTTCTGATAAGGTTTGGAATATTGATGATCGTAAGTTGGGAACAGTGAGGGTTGCCCTGGCTGAGATTGCTAAGGCGGAGGAGGTTCGGTAAATGGTTGCAATGATTAAGTCATTAGGATTTAAAAATTATAAAGAATATTTACAAAGTTACTTATGGTATGAAAGAAGAGATTTGATGTTACGTTTATTTCCTAAATGTTCTAAGTGCAATAAGAAGGCAACAGAAGTTCATCACCTCACTTATGATAATGTTGGTAATGAAGGTAAAAGAGATTTGCTTTGTTTATGTAGAAAGTGCCATAAACAAATTCATGGGGTGAAGGATGTCAGAGATTGATATTAGAAAGATGCCTCAGTCTAGGAAGCAAGAAGCATTCTTGATGATTAAAAATGCTAGACTTGAAAAGAAGTATCAAGATAAAACAAAAATCACTAAGGAGATAATTGATGACGTCGGAAGAAAATTATGGAAAGATCTTGACGAATGGGAAAACAAACATGGAGGAGAGAACTGCTGGATGGATTTTGGTAATAAATTTTTAGAAGAAGATCAAGAAAGCTTTTCGGAAGAAACTCGTAAAGCAGCAAAGATATTTTCTGATAAGGGAAGAGCAGAAGCATTCAATGAAGCCCAGCCAATCTTTTTTGATAGAAATGGATTGTGGTGGTTGTGGGATCCTGTGGGTTTCTTTTGGGAGATTGTAGATGAGGTAGATATTCTTAATATGATTGAAGCATCGACAGGCCAAGATGTAATCACTCCAAAGAATAGAACTTTGATATTAAATTCCTTAAAACAAGAGGGCCGTAAAAAAATGCCAGACCCAATAAAAACTACTTGGATTCAATTCAAGGATAAGATTGTGGATATTGAAACCGGAGAACAATTAGAAGCTACAGCAAAATACTTCGTAACAAATCCTATTCCTTGGGAGTTAGGAGAATCAATAGAAACCCCTGAGATGGATAGGATATTTGCTGAATGGGTTGGAGAAGATTATGTTCAAACCCTCTATGAAATTATTGCTTACTGTTTAATTCCAGATTATCCTATCAATAGAATCTTTTGTTTTATCGGGAGTGGAATGAATGGGAAAAGTAAATTCTTAGAATTATTAAGGAACTTCATAGGGTTTAAGAATTGCTGTTCAACGGAATTGGATACTTTGCTTCATTCAAGATTTGAAGTCACTAGACTTCACAAAAAATTGATGTGCCAAATGGGGGAAACTAATTTTAATGAAATGAACAAAACTTCTATGTTAAAAAAATTATGTGGAGGAGATTTAATTGGTTTTGAATACAAGAATAAGAATCCGTTTGAAGAAATTAATTATGCTAAGATATTAATCTCAACAAATAACTTACCCACTACATCTGATAAAACAATCGGATTCTATCGGAGATGGTTAATAATTGATTTTCCTAATCAATTTACTGAGAAAAAAGATATCCTTGATGAAATCCCTGAAGCAGAATATAAGGCCCTCGCTTTGAAATGCACACAGATATTAAAGAAAGTACTAGAAAAGAGATCTTTCTACAAAGAAGGGAGTATTGAACAGAGAATAGAAAAATATGAATCAAAAAGCAATTTCTTACAAGAATTTATGAGATTGTTCACATACCCTCATGGAGAAGGATACATTACAAAGGCAGATTTCTATAAAAAATTTGTGCCTTGGTGTAAGGAAAAAAGACATCGAGAACTATCGGAATCTTCAGTAGGTATACAAATGAAAAAATTAGGGATTGATTCACAAAAGAAGTATTTTCAATGGATGTATGATGGAAAAGGAGGGCAACTTAGGTGTTGGATGGGCATAAAATGGAAGGAATAATTAAGGTTACTAGACGGGGTAGGCAAGGTAGACACCTTATCTCACTCAACCCCTACGCATGTAAGTTGAGTGGGGGTCGCATGGATACCTGTCTACCCTGTCTTTTTTACACGGCAAACCGAATAACTCCTAGGCACCCAAAACCACTTTTTTTCTTGAAAATGGCACAAAATCGTGATCTAAATAAAACAGGAGGTACAAAAACATGGAATTAGAATGGAAAGAAGCTATAACAATTGCTGATGGCAATCACACTGGCGAAATCTCTAAAGTAGAGTACAGACACGAACCATACGAATACACTGATATATTCATTAAAGTTGATGAAACAGAAGTGGAATTGAAGTACGGCTGCCCTACTAACCTATCCGACCAAAGCAAGTTAGGCATATTGCTACAAGCATTTGGTGCAGAAGCAAAGGCAGGAACAACGATTGATCCAGAAGTTGCATTGGTAGGCCAGAAGGTTTCCTTTATGACTATTTCAAAACCGTCTAAGAAAGACAAGGATAAATCCTTTAGTGAAATAGTAGCGGATTCAATTAAACCTATCCCAGCACAATAAATCAACAAAAGTCTCTCACAGAGGCTCTATTTGCGTTTTAGGGGTATTTTTTCGCACCCCCTCACACTCAAACAACATGGGAATACTAAACAAGACAAAAGACTGGCAAATAGTCACAGAAGACGGCACAATCGTGGATTCCTTCAGACTGAGGCTAACAGCAACACGAATGATTAGGCACTACAAAAAGGATTACCTTCAACAACTAAAAATAAAGAGAATCAAACATGACAACAATACAATGTAAACACTGCTACAAGATTATCCCATTAGCAAAGGATAATAATGAGAAGGAAGCATTCATTCAATGCCCTAATTGTGCACACCACAATCAGAACCCTCACAATACGCAGTACAACCCAAAGAAAAAATGAATATAGATAAAGAATTAAACAAACTAGCATGGATGAAGGAAGAGTTTATCCGGGAATGTAGAAGAATGACAACCATAATCGAAAAACAACAAAAGAAAATTGAGGAGCATTTAAATGACAATCCCCCCAACTAAAATCCAAGCCATCTTACTTTTTGGAGATCTGCGGTTTATTCATCGCCCTTGTGGCAAACCTCTTTTGGCCGCAGATATGTTGGGGGGTGTTATTTCAATAAAGTGATAACACCTAAACGATACCTTTAAATACCCTAAAAGGTAGTATAATCCTATGGCAAATAAAAACAACAAACCAAAAATCGTTGTATCGCAAACAACTAAGGAACAACTCGACAAGTTGAAGTTAGTTAAGGAAGAACATTATGATAGTGTAATCGTGAGGTTGATTGAAAATGGAAAATAATAATCTCCCTAAATTACATAAATACTCCCTTTATCCACAGTCACGAGAAGAAGGAGCGAGTAACTTATCACCCACTTTTTCATCTCCTCCTTCTCGTGCTAAAGCTTGGAAGTCAATCGCAATCATGGCAGTATTACTACTCGTCATAATTGGTGGCTTTTATGCCTATGATAAATATCAAGATCGCTTACAAGAAGTTTACAATCAAGGAGCTTACGAAGGTCAAATGAATTACATTATGCAACAACAACAAACCGGAGAAGTAACCTTTGCTACTAACGCTTCAGGAGAATGGGTTTTGGAAACTACAACCTTTACTGAAATTTGTGGAGGTGGGGCATGAAATCACAAAACACCTATTTTACGACAACTAAATTATATTCGAGGCGAGGCAAGACAAAGCAAGGGAGTTACCCTTCTCTCAAAAGGAATCACATTCAAACAACTGAAAGGAGGTTAAAATGAAACAAGAAAAAATACAATACAAGAACACAGAGAAATTTACTCCAGAAGTAATTGACGAAGTTGTAGAAGTCCAAAGAGTTTATGGACTCACAGCAGAGAACTTACTCAAAAAGGCAAGTAGAAAATCCAGTTCGTTATATGAATTTTTTGATTGGGATAATTCTTCCGCCGGAGAGAAATGGCGATTACAACAAGCTAGATGCATTATCAACGAAATAAAAATAGTAGTTGAAGATAAAGAGATGTATGCTTTTGAAAATGTAAGCGTCAAGATAGAAGGCAAAGGATCTCCCAAAAAACTTTCTTCCAGAGAGTACAAACCAATAATTGAGATTATGGGTAATGCCGAATACAGAACTCAGATTATCATGAAAGCTTTAGCAGAAGCTAAATATTGGAAGGATAAACATTTTGGACTTAAAGAACTTAGTAATATCTTTTCTTCAATAGATACAGAATCTAAAAAATGGCAGAACAAAAAGTAAATCTAAAGAAATTAGATATTGGTGTCATAAAGGTGAAACTAATTGGAGACTCACCATATCTTCCTGAACCTATGGACATGGCAGTATTAGAAAAATACAACGCTATCAAATCTAAGAAGAACTATAAGAAAGATGACATCTCGGAAGAAGAAAAAGTTAAGGCGAAGTTTTACTATTGCGAAGACGGAAAGACTCATGGCGTTCCGGCAAGAGCAATCTACAACGCAATGATTAGAGGTTCTTCTTATTTGTTTGACATCAAACATGGTGGAATGAGAAACATCAAAGAAGGAGTTACTATCAAAGGAGATATTCTTCCACTGAAGTCTAAGAAACCTACAGTAGTTTGCCATTGGGGTAGAACTGCTGGAATGACAGGAAGTCCAAGAAAGATTTTACGAAATGCTTTTCACGAATGGTCTGTTGATGTTACAATAGAATTTAACAAAGCTAATCTTTCAGCAGAACAAATCATAAACGTTTTGAATTGGGCAGGATTTCATATCGGAGTTGGAGGATTTAGAAAAGAAAAGACTGGAAACTTTGGAAGTTTTCACGTTAAAGTTTAATTTGTGATTTTAATTTTTAATCACACAGGGTAGGTAAGATAAAACTTACCTATCTTATTGGCATGGCATGGCGAGGCTTGGCAAGGCATGGCAAGGCTTGGCAAAGCGGGGAGCGGCTAGGCATGGCGGGGCTAGGCGTGGCAAGGCAAGGCAAGGAGTTTGGCGGAACTATAAACCGCCACTGATAATCATGGCAAAAAAACTACCAAAGATACTAAGTCAAGAGGAATTATTCAAAAGAATTAGGAACTGTGTAAGGATAGATATTCATTCACAAGAATTTAAAGAATTAATAGAAGAAATAGTAAAGATGAAAGTAGATGAACGTTTAAAATTAATACGTAATAAATTAAATGAAGAATATAAACATGACACAAAAGATAAGGAAGGTGACAAATGACATTTGAAAAGATGATAGTAATTACAACCATTCCTATAATGATTCTACTGGTTTACATGATTTTTAAAGTATGGAAAAACATTCGTAATACTGGAAAATTAAACGACACAAGGGACAACAAAAATGACTAACTGCGATCAAGAACACTGCAAAACACAAGGAAGTATGATTTACTGCTGTAACTTCCAGCCAAGGTATCACTTTACAAGATGCCCTCTTTATGGTTCATTGAGGAATAGGAAGTATGTTCCTTTTCCAAAGGATATTACAGATTATATTAAGAAAAACACAGATAAGGTGTCAAAAGAACGTAGATAACACACAGAGAA
>Ga0209349_1000360_pt1 | contig 24745 bp, 22 predicted proteins | sample ETNvirnome_2_130_FD_184067 | JGI IMG/M metagenome (GOLD analysis project Ga0209349, IMG submission 184067) | Marine viral communities from the Pacific Ocean - ETNP_2_130 (SPAdes) (version 2) | ecosystem: Environmental > Aquatic > Marine > Oceanic | place: Pacific Ocean | collected 2013-06-22
TAATGTGCATGATAATGCAAATCAAAAGAGACATGAAGGCACAAACATTTCAAGGTCAAAAACAATGGAACGATTTGGAACAAGAATTGAATTACTTGAACGAACAGTATTAAGACTTGAGGGTAGAATATTAAATGGGTACAAAGGCGATTAAATGAACCATAAACAGTTAGAGCAATATAGAGATGACATTAAAAGCAGAGTAGTGCGAATTGAGACTATCGTTGAAAGAGTTGAGAGTCAACTCTCTAAACTTAATGGTCGTACATCTACCCTTGAGAGCTGGAGAAGTTGGATGACTGGAGGTATGGCACTTCTAGTCATATTAATAACATTAGCAATAGGAGTATTGTAATGGAGTGGATAGTTGCAAAATTAGGCATAGGAGCCGTTAAATGGACAGTTGGGGGCATAGCTGGACTTGGTGCTGCCTGGGCGTTGAAACGCATTCCTAACGGCAAAATAAAGGCAAAAACAGGTCTTATGGGGTATTCAGCAGGTGTAGCTATGACTTTAGGCTTGTCAAAGTGGAAATGGACAAAGAGTTTTTGGAATAAAATAATCGAGCCTTGGTTTGTGGATTTACTGGACAATGTGGTTTCACATACATTACAGGAGTTCCTGCGTGGCTTAAGGTCGGATAACTAATGCCAAGGTTTGGTACAAGGTCTCGTAATGCATTACATAGTTGCGATGAAAGGCTGGTGAAGGTATTTAATGAAGTTATCAAGACGGTGGATTGTGCTGTACTTGAGGGTCATAGGGATAAAGCTAAGCAAAACAAGTACTATGAAGAAGGCAAGACACGCCTTCAATATCCCCTTGGTCGTCATAATGAGGTTCCCTCTCGTGCTGTCGATGTTGTTCCTTATCCTATTGATTGGGATGACCGTGAAAGGTTTACTTTGTTTGCTGGATTTGTACTTGGAATAGCAAAAAGCATGGGAATAAATTTAAGATGGGGTGGAGACTGGGATCAGGATTGGACTGTTAAGGATAATAAGTTTGATGATTTCCCTCACTTTGAGTTAAAAAAATAACTAGGAGAGTATATGATATGTCCGCACTGCAGATCAGAGAGTGTTCGGAAAAGAGGTACAAGGACCAGAATAAAAAGTTCAGGTATGCAGGAAATGTCTTGCAATTCCTGTGGAAAGTACTTTTCTTACTCTCTGGACAAAGAATTTATAGCTTCAGAGATAAAGCCAGGCAAGATTTTATACTTCAAATCAAAGAAGGCTATTAAGTTACATGCAGCAACTGATATACATTATGGAGCAAATGAACATCATGAAAGTAAGTTTGATGATCTTATTGATGAAGTATATTCAGATCCAGATGCAAGGTGGTTTTTAAATGGAGACAATATTGAACTCATACCACCTCATTACAAGATCAGCCAGAGAGGTCAGGAGATGGAACCTGATGAACAGCATATTAACTTTATTAAGAAAATTGAAAAGATTGCTGACAAGCTGTTGTTTGTGCGTGGTGGAAATCATGACTACATACGTTCAGCAAATATTCTTGGGTTTGATGTTTCAAAGGTTATGGCTGAGAGCCTTGAAGTTCCGTACTACAGGCTGCCAGGATATACAAAGATTATCATCGATAAGAAAGAGTGGAATCTTGTATCAGGACATGGGAAGAGTGGAGCTAAGAATGGAGATGTGGAGTTAGATAAAATGGCAGCAGTATATTCTGATGGTGATGTGTTCTTTCTTGGACATAATCATCAGCTATATACAAAGCCTATTGATTCAATCAGGATTGATGGGGATGAGGAGACTATGCATAGGAGATGGTATTGTAGGGGAGGAAGTTTCTTGAGGTATGCAGATTATGCACGGTATTCATTCTATCCTATGATAAGGACTGGATGGGTAACAATGGAATTTACAAAAACTGGGATTAATTCATGGACAAATTAATAATATATAATATTATAAGGAGGTAAGAAATGGCACTTACTACAGCTTCTACGTATTCTGCTAGTGCAGTTGGACTTTATTCAGTTAATACATCGTCTACAACTTCACCGTTGGCGAATACTGGAGATACACTTGTAGGGGCATCTATAACAGCTGAGAACACTATTGAAAACAGCATTATTGTTGCTGGATTTGATGTGAAAGTTGCTTTTGCTAATATAGGAGTTCACTTTGGCTATCAACTATCACACAATGGAACTAATTGGTCACGTGCAGTAGATATAAGTACAGATGGGACTCCTGATGTAACAGGGGTTCATGTATACTTAGTTGACTTAACTGGTGTATATGCTCCATATGTAAGATTTATTTTTAATCCAAGTGACAGTGTAGTTGATCTACTTGGTGCAGGGGGTTCAGATAATGAAAATGTAGGGACATCAGGCACTTTACAACTTTTCTATGCTTACAAGAGGAATTAAAAATGGATACATTAGAATATATTATTCTTAATTTTTCATGGGTAACAACTGCAAGTATTTCTAATGTAGAAGTTATATATTCATATGCCTAGACAAACTTTCTCTGTGAAGGATTTTTCTGGCGGCATGAATTCAAATGCAGATGCAAATCATTTATTAAAGAACAATCAGATAGAATTAGCCGACAACTGCAGCTTTCATGAGGGAGGAAAGATTAAGTGGCTTGATGAGGATTTAGGAAATAACCAGGCATTTGTACCTGATTTTTTTTATGAAATATATGATGCTGATAATAATTTGGATGTAAGGCTTGGTGGATATAGCGAGACAGCTGATGATCAATTGGTAATAGCGGTAGGTGATGTTGGCACGCCTACAGATGATTTATCATGGATGGATGGTACTTATAATTTTAAGTATACAGTATGCCATGACTTAGGAAATGGTATAATAGAAGAAGGACCTTTACAGCCATTCTATGGTTCAGGTGGTACTGACATAGATATGAGCGGAGAGGCTAAGGGTAGGTTTACATTTACACACAATGGAACTACAAATCCTCCATTTATGGATGAGGACTATCAAGAGAATATTTGTGGAAGAGTTTATTACTCTCAAGTATCGGGAGCTGGATCAACCTCACAGACTGGATGGATACATTTATGTGATCTTATATTAATTGATTATGATGCTACAGATAAAATATATCCAAGACCAATAGATACTACTACACTTCCTACTAGTAATGTAATTGATATAGAGGAGGCTCCAACAGCATCTTCATTTGAAATGAATGCTGGGTATCCATCTGATGTTGGAATAAAGAGTCCGCAATGGTATGGACAGAAACAAAAAGTAGGTATGATTACATATGCTACTGCAGGTTTTAGTTATTCTCCTCCTAGTACAAGGATCTATAAATCACTTCCTGGTCAGCCTAATGTTTGGCCTAATGATAATTGGGTTGAAGTAGGTATGCCTGTAAACAGGATGATAGAATTAGGTGATTTTCTATGCTTATGGAGTCAGGGTGATCCAGCTGCTAGGTCTCAAGATTTCATGATTTATGATGTTAGAGGTGATGTAGTGGCTCAGACACATAAAGGACTTGGTTTAATTACATTTGGTGGCAAAACTCAACTACCTGCAAAATGTGGAAGGGCAGTTGTTTGGGTTGTAGGAGATATGCATAGTCATTCACAGGTATATTATTTTGATGGACAGTTGAAAGAAATAGGCAAAGCAAGGGTGAGGGCAGTTGTTACTGAAGACATACAGTGGTATCCTAGTAGTGGGTTTATATATTTCGTAACTACGAATGGTAACTATCATCATTTGTATTCAATAAAGACAGATACATGGTCTTATCTTGGATTTGCAGATGATCAATTTATATTGCCAGCAATAGATTTTGGAGATCCAATTAGGTATAAGAAAATATATTCTTTTTCTTTGCATGGAACTATTGGGGCTACCAATTCTGGAAATCCTGGTGAGGGAGGAAGTATAATAACTAAGGTATGTGATGAAAATGGAACAGATATTTCCAGCAAATTTACTGCTGGAGCATATCAGCATGATCAAGATGATGCACATGACAGAGAGTTTGGAACAATTACTTTTACATCTAATGAGAGTGTAAAGGTACGAGCATTGAGATTAAAGCTTAGTTGGCTAAGTAGTTCTGAGAATTTTGTAGGAAGCAATAGAGTTTTAGAAAATTTTGCAGCTTTTACGGAAGCTTCGTTTGTGTTTAGACCATTAAATAAATTTTCAACATGAGAGAAACATTAAAGACTAACATATCCAAATATGGTCCTAAGATTAATTCTTCAATTACAGTGGAGAACATCAAAGGCAGTGGTCTTCATCTGGTAGTTATATATGCAGGGAAAAAGCATTATCTTCCATTAAGTTCTGTACCTTTGAGTCCAGATAGGCATGCTAATCATCCTAATCATCAGAAGATTAAGGTTAATCATGATGGCCGAGTTGGTATAGGGACAACTCCTGATGGACAGTTGCATGTTAAAAATAGTGTTAATGGAACTGAAGCAGCTCCTCAATTAAAGATTACAGGGGGAGTATCTAATTATAGTTGCCATGTTTTTCTGGATGCAACTGCATGTTATATTGGTCAAAATAGTTCTATAAGAGATTTAAGAATGTATAATACAGTTGAATCTGCTGGTGTAGCTCTTGATACATCTGGGGATACTGCTTGGGGTACATTCTCAGATGAAAGGGTTAAGCGTGATATTACTGAGATTACTGGTGGACTTGGTAAGTTGAAGGATGTTAGATGTGTAAATTATAGATTTATAGATGATCCAGATGATAGACCAATTAGGATAGGGGTAATTGCTCAAGATTTAGTCGGTAAAGTTGATGAAGCACTTAGTCTTGGGGCTGGGTGGGGTTCGGTTAAGGAGGATGATAATGAATACTATTCAGTTAGATATACGGAATTAATTCCACCACTTATTAAAGCAGTGCAAGAATTATCAGAAAAAGTAACAGCATTAGAGAATAAAGGAGTTTAGGATGGCAAGAAACTTTATGTATAAAGCAAATTTGGCTACAGCCGCAGCTGAGGACTGGGCTCAGAAAGAGCGAGACCTTGCAAAAGCTAATAGGGCAAGAGCTGAGGAAGGAGGGTGGACTTCACTAGCTTCGATTGTTGGTTCAGTTGTGGGTGCATACTTTTTTGGTCCTGCTGGAGCAGCAGTAGGGGGAGGACTAGGTTCTTGGGGAGCTGATGAATTGATTGATTCTGAAAGTAAAAGAGTAAGACCAGGTAAGTTTTATTCTAGTGAGGCAGACAGATTGAACCAAGAATTGAGTTCATATGATAGAGCAGCAGATTGGGGGCATGTATGGACTGGTCTTGAGAGAGGAGCTCAGGCATATACAATTGGAGAAGCTACAGGTATGGGAGGATTTGAAGAAGAGGGAGCTGGTTTTGGGGAGAGAATGCTTACTCCATATGGTGATGTTAGTTTTGGAGATGTTAGTGCAGGATATCGTGAAAGTGCTGGATTATCTGGGTTAGGAGATGAGGAAAGGTTAGATGAAGGGGGAGGATTTATGGATTGGCTTGGAACAGGATGGGGATATCTTTTATCTGGATTCGGAGATCCAGGGTATGCTAATGAAGATGAAACTTATGGTGAAGTTTACACACCTTAATAGAGGAGATATATAATGCCACACATTGAAGGTCATGCATATGGGGATATCCCAGATTTAGAATTTGAGGATCTTACCGCTGGTCCTTATGAACCAGGGACTGCACAATGGTATGCTAGTTTAGGATCAGATCCAGCTAATCTTGAGCAAATAGTAGAATACGCTTCTGGAACTGATGTTGATGCTGAATGGCTTGCAGAATATGGTGGGTGGCTTCCTATATATGATCCTACTGGTGAAGCTTTTGCTGAAGCAGAATATGTAGGTGCTGGTGAAGCATATGGATTAGCTGGAGAAACATATAGCACTGCTGGCGATATATATGGTATAGCTGGTGGAGTATATGGGTTAGCTGGAGAAACATACCAGCAGGCTCTAGGTGCATACGGATTAGCTGGAGAGACATACGAACAGGCTCAAGATGTATATGGAATGGCTGGTAGAGAATATTCCAGAGGTCTTGGATCAATATTTGAACAAGCAGGTGCTGATTCTACAAACCTTATGGAAGCATGGACAGGTGCAGGTCAACGTATGGGTGGAAGAAAGTTAAGACAGAAGAAGGCTTTAAAAAAGAAAGCTGGTGTTTCAGCACAAAAGATTAAAACAGGGTATAAACAAGCTGGTATAGCTAGAAAGGCTTCCGAGACTGCATATGGAGCAGCAGGGTTAAGGTATGAGAGTGCTGGAACTGCATATGGAATAGCAGGATCAAAGTATGATCTTGCTGGCGAAACATATGAACAAGCTGGTGTGTCTTATGATGCTGCTGGGCTATCATATGCATTGGCTGATATTGATAGAGCTGAGGATATTTATGACAGAAGGGAAGATTATGCTGAAGAGTTAAGACAGGCTCTCATCGACTTAGCTGACATGGATGCTTTTCTAGGTCTGGATGTGTGGGAAAGGCCAGCTGGAACTGGAACAGGAGCAGGAGATCCAACAGACCCAACAGATCCATTAAGTACTGGTGATGTTACTGTGGGAGATGAGTGGGGTGGTTATTCAAGTGGTGAGTTGCCTGACACTACTGGCTATATTACTGGTCCTCCTGTCACGTATGGTGATGTTGGATTTGGATTGGGTGAAGGTGGTGATGAATCTCAAGATAGTTGTCTTGTAGCTGGATCTCCAGTATTGATGTCTGATGGAGAATACAAGAATATTGAAGATATTGTAAAGGGAGATAAGATTATTGGATGGGGTGATAGAATTCATACAGTTGTTGAATTAAGACCAATGAAGTTGGGAAGTAGAAAGTTGTATGGTATAAATAGTGATGCTATGTTTTTTACTGAGGAGCATCCTTTAATGACTGCAGATGGATGGAAAGCTCTTAATCCAGAAAAGACTAAACGTGAAAATCCTGTAATGGAACTTGAGAGACTGCAGGTTGGGGACGTAGTAATGCAGGGAGAATACTCTAAAGATCTAGGGTTTGTATATAAACCAGTACAGATTGAATCATTAGAATATAGGGAAGATGATCCAGATACAGATGTGTTTAATCTTCATCTTTCTGATGGTATTTCATTTCATGTTTATGATATTCCATTTCATACTATACAGTCTGGTATAGTGGTAGATAGATATGCTGAGGAAGGGTTGGATAATTTATGTGAAGAAGACAAACAGAAGTTTGTAACTGCATTCTCAACAATTCCAGGTTTAATGGATGCAACTGCAAAAGCATTTGGATCTACATTTATTAATATATTTACAAAGTTAGGACATCAAAATGGCTAGAGCTAGACGTAGATATCTACCTTCTAATGTTGTAATACAAGAATCTCCTATGAAGGCAGGTATAGATTCTTTAACATCTCTGGTATTAGATCTTGCTAATAAGGAATTAGATAGAAAATCTGAGGAAAAAAGATATGAAATGGCTCTACTTGTAGATAAGTATAGAGATGTTAGTAGCGAAACAAGAACTATAAAAGGCAATTATGATCTTGCTAAGAGATCTTATGCTGCTATGTTTGGTAGAGATTTAGAAAATGATCCAGAGTATTCAAGTGGACGTGAGGAAGTTGCTACAGATATTACTGGTATGTATAAAAGTGAGATCGATGATCAGCTTGAGATGGCAAAATTATTAAAGGATGCTACATATAAAAAATCTCAAGATATAGCTATAATGCAGGGAATAAGTAGTAGTCTTAATCTTGCAAGTCCAGAATATGGTAAATCAGCTACAGAGTATGGACCTTTAGATTTTACAGGAGATGTGCTTGTTCCTCAGTTTACTGGAGCTAAGGGGGAAGAGCTAAAAAGATTAGTAGGATTATTTGAAGATTACAAAAAAACAAATCCCCAGCTGTTTAGTGAAAGAAGAATGGAAGCATTAAATCTTTTATCTGCAAAAGCTAGAACTGAGGCAGGGATGTTTACTGAAAAAGATTTTGAATCAAAGGTAGGGTTTATACAAAATACTTTAGCACAGAGTAATTTTATGAGAGATATGGGTGCTCTTAATATGCAATTGCAAAGTGGTGCAATAAGAGAGAGTGAACTTGTAGAAAAAGCTGTTAATTTATATCCAGTAGAAGGAGGCTATAGCTTGGGAAGTACTCTTTCTCCTGAACTAGGTATCGTAAAAAAAGGTGCTGACATGGAACCTTACTATAATGAAATTGCTAATACTTATCATTTGTTCTCAAGTTTTATTGAAGGCACAGGTGTTAATGCTATGGGTTTGAAAAGATTTACAAATAAGATGAAGAGGATATATAATTCTCCATCTTTGAAAGCTAATGAAGGTGGGCGGGCAAATTTCAGACAATACTTATTGGATAATTTAAATTTTGATGTGACGAAGCCTGATCAGTTTATCTTTCCTAGATATAGTGATACAGGTAAGATGCAGGATATTTCTGTGGAAGATATAACTTTAGAACAGTCAATAGAAGGAAGCTTTAAATCTATGTATCCTGGTGATATTACTGAAGCTAATTTAGATCTCTTTTTTGGAGATAAAAAAATACAAGAGGAGATTAGAGGTCTTTATAAGGAGACATATCCAGACATGAAACCTGGGAAAATAAATACATCAGTTCGTGGTGTTTATTATTCTTTATTGAAAGGTGTAAAAAAAAAAGGTAAAAAGGATGTAGTTGCTCTTCGCAAGAAACTGGTAGAAAGTAATTATCCTATAGTTGATGTTACTGCAGACACTGGTTTTACAAGCGTATTGGCAGAAGGAAAAGCAAGGATTAGATTAGCAGAACCAATGGCAGAAAAGTTTTTAGAAGCAAAAGAGATACTGAAAAATAAAGGAATAGATCTTCAGATTGGTGATTCTTTTGTGCACTATAGTGTTAAAGAGAAGCAGTATAATGAATGGTTAGCTGGTGGAGAGAAAGGTCCTATAGTGGCATCTCCAGATAAATCATTTCATACTGTAGGATATGCTTTTGATTTAGAACAGACTGATGAAATGAAGAGTTCAGAGGTAGCAAGTGTAATGGAAAGTCTGGGATTGGTGCGAAGCGAAACAGAATGGTGGCATTGGTCACTAGAAGAAATATAGAATAGGAGTTACAAATGGGATGGAAAGATAATTGGTTTATAAGTGATTCAACTAAAGAAAGCAGTGCTGTAGAAGATTCTTTAACCCGTTTAGAAGAACCAGATATATCAGGAGCTTATACTAGATCTTTTGGTTTAGAAGGATTTGGTCAGACTAAAGATCTTGGTGGTGGGAATCTTGGTGGTGAAGAAGAGCCTATAGAACCTGAAGAAGGCACAGTAGACTATTTGGTACCAGCAATAGCAATAGGAGCTGGGGAACTACTGAGGTTGCGTGAAAAAATACCTGCTTTACCAGAATCATTCAGAGCATTTGGACATAAAGCTCCAAGGTTTGTAGGTTCAAAAGGAATAGCATTTACTATGGCAACTCATGCAGCTGATGCTGGTTCATTTTTAGGAAGAAAATTTCTTGAGTCACTTCCAGGTGGTGAAAGTAGAGCTGGATTGGAGCAGAAATACATAGATATTGGTGCTGGTGTTAGTGGTGGAGCTGCAGCTTGGGGTACTTATAAAGGGCTTCCTGCTCTAGCTAATCTTATAAAGACAAATGTTAAGATAGGAATGGCACATCATGTTATTCCAAGACTTATTGAAGAAGCTGGTGTTTCTGCTTATAAAACAGTGGTAAATGCTGCAGTTCCAGGTGCATATAAAGGAAAGACAGTAATAAAAAAAGTAATGGAGAAAACACCTGGTTTTAAGAAAGGCACTGTTAAGGGAATATTAAGAAAGCATCCACAGCTTAAGGATGTTAAGAAAATTGTACCAAGTGCAGTAGAGAGGAAAGCTACTACTGCAGCTGCTAAAGCATCAATTAAAATAGAGAAAGAACTTGTTGAAGCAATGGCAAAAACTATGGGTACAAAAGATGCCAAAACTTGGGCAGATATAACAAAGAGGTTGATGAATCCTAATGTTGCTCAAAAAGTTGGTACTTTTGTAGCTAAGCGTATGCCAGCAGTAGCTCTTAAATTAGGAGTAAGTTCTGCAGGTTTTGTATTTCCAGAGGTATGGTCAACAGCAGCTGGTGCTGTTGGAATTGCTGCGACTGCTTATGATCTTTATAACGCTACACAATATATACCTGGATTACTTGATATTATATTTGAGGACGCTCCAGTTGAGACACAGGAGGATCAAATTATTAATGATTTTACTTCGCCAGATTCAGTTGTAAGTGCTATACGAGGTGGGAGAATGGTTCCGTAGATGGCACACGTTCCTGGCCATCTGCCTACTCTTGAAGACTATCAGCAGCAATTAGATCGAGATCGTACCCCCAGAGGAGAGGGTGATTTCTTTGGTGGTGGATTAATACCTTTAGCTAAAACTCCAGTTGCTAGAGAAGTTGCTAGTGAGAACGCTGCTCTTGATTTTTTTGGCAACTTGATGTGGGGTGGTGTAAGTGGATTAACATGGGGAGCAAGCGGTTTTAAGTGGGCTAGAGATATTACTGGTCAAGAGGAAGAAAAGAAATGGGATGACATGAATGATTGGGAGAAGGCTGGTTGGGTTACTGGTGAAGGACTCTCCTTATTCGCACCTTTTGTAGGACCATTTGCTTTACTTGGCAAGGGTGGTAGAATTGCCACTAAGGCTCTAGGTGGAAATAGATATATAAGAAAGGCAGCAAAAGATTTAATGGAAAAAGATGCTAGAGTAGCTACAGCTCTGGTAGATAAGTTCGATGAAATGGGAGCCATCCCATCGGCAATAAAAAAGAAGCTGAATGTCCAGCTTAAAAGACAGATCCCACGTGAATTAAAGGATAAGTATTCAATCTCTCGTTTGCGTGATCTTAATGCAGATCAAATGACTGCTAGGAATTCTGAGGTTTTCTTAAAAGCACAGAGTGCTGGTATAATAGAGAAAATACTTGGGGATGCTGGAATAGATATGGCTAAACAGCGTAGTAGGGTTTTATCTGAGAAATTTGTTGGTGGATTAAAAGAAGGAAGATATGTAAATGATGCTGGAGAATGGCTTTCAAGGTTTGTTGGAAGAGGAGACCCAGGAAGAATGTCTAAGTATCTAGGTATGGCAGCTAATGATTATTTATATATGGGATTGCATGCTCTTGGTACAGAAAAAATTAAGTCTATGCAGCATGGGACATCTATGGAATATGGTGATATAGCTGGACGTACAGCTGTAATGGCTGCAGGTTTTCCACTTATAAGAGGAATAGGCTTAGGTGGAAAAGAATCATTAAGCCGTGGTATTCAGTATTATTTTTCAAGGTATAAAAGACTTAACTATAATAAAGTAGCAGGTATGGCTGGTGGTGAGAAGCTGGTTAAGGATCTTTTAGAGACTAATGTGAGGGGAGCTCACATGGATATGGAGAATTTCTCTAAGCTTGGCAGTAGATTCTGGACGGTTGGGGGAGAAACATATAATGGAGCACCAGATATATTATCTAGGTTAGATGATATGCCTACAAAGCATGCAGTTGCTTTATTAAATAAGATGAGAGTTGCAGTGTCTAGAGAGTTGACTGGTAGATTTAGAAGGAATTACTTTTCAGATCTTATACAATCAGTTCCTCGTATGGGTACAGGTATAGTCTTTATGAATTGGCAGTCTATGTCTAATGGAGCTTTTGATAGTATGGCTCCTCAAGAGTTATCTGCTCATTTGTTTATGGGTGCATTAATGACCAAAGGAAGAGGTGCTTGGGGACATGCAGGAAAAAGAGGATATATATCAGATAAATATGGAGATATGGAAGCAGCATTAAGATACCTTCAAGTTGATCATTCAAAACTTTCTTCAACACTTAATGTAATGAAAGAACAGGATTTAATCAATCAGTTTGGAGTTGTCTATGGACATAGTCCTGTATCTGAAGACGTAATGAAAATTTTTGATGGAGTTTTTATTGGTGATAAAGTTCAATGGAGAAATAATGGTGAGACTATTAGTCCTGATAAATATAAGAAAGTAGAACATTTGCTTGCTGCTTATAATGTACTCAAGAAGTCTCAGGATATAAATTTTCAACCTATAAGGATAGAAGAGATGAATCCCAGAGCTCTTGATATGTTGAAGGATAGCTTGGGTATTCTTAAGGTAGGTGAGAAATCTATTGATGATATAAAATCTGAGGAGCTTCAAGTTTTATTAAGTAAAGAAGCAGCTGCTGAAATTTCACAAGATTATTGGGATATGTTTTTAGACCTTGCATCAACTCATGGAATTCCATTTGGTTTAGATCGTGGTCAGCCAGGACAAAAACCAAAAGCATATATTAAAAAGTTAAGGAGTGTTGATAATGGAAAAACAGACATGCCGAATTTATTTGAAATTCAGGAGGTTATTTCACATTACTCTACTGAGTTAGGCATTGATGTAATAGACAGTCCAGTAAGTATAGACAAGGAAGCAAGCAAAAGAGGAATGTCTTTGACAGAATATGATAATTCTCTTGGAGAAAGAATGGAAGGTCATCTAATTAACTTGAATAGAAAGCATGTTGGTCATAATAATATTATGAGTTTTGGGAAAAATATATTTCTCAGGGGCCTAAAAGTTATTGGTGGTATTGAAGCTAAGGATGATTTATATAAAATTGTTACTAATGCTCCAACTGATAAGCATGCTAATGTTACTCTAAGAGAAGGCATTTTTAATGTTTTTGGTGTGAGAGGTAGGCTTCATGAAAATATTTTTGCAAATGAAGTTGCTGGTAAGACTGAAGGTGATATTGTTGGTAAGGATGCAGAAGCTTTGGAAGCTATACAGCCATTATATGATTTAATTAAAAATATTAGTGGTGATAAATCTGCTGTTACTAAGAGAGAGATATCATCTAGTGATGTTACTTCAATTGCAGAACAGGTAACAAAACTATATAAGAGACTTCCACGTGACTATCAATTAGATATGTATGGCAAGGGTATTGAAGATTTTACAGCCAGGTTATTTAGTGGAGGAAATAAATTAGCTTTTACTGCATTTGAAAGAGCTAGGGAGGCTGGACTTATAAGTGGCAAGCTTACTGATACAATCAATAGGATTGAATTCCCAACTGAGAGGGCAATTGAAGAATATTATGATGGAACTCCTGAAGGTGTAGCAGCTGCTGAGGCAACAAAAGTTGCAGTTAAAGGGGTAAGAAATCTTTTTAAGAGGGAAATGGTTGGTGAAACTAATAGCAGGCGTAAAGATGCTAAAATGGAAGACTGGATTGCCATCCATGAAGAAGTAACTAACAGTAAGATTAAAGATTTTGTAGATAATATTGGGGACACATTGGCAGATCTTGGTAAGGATGGTATGCTAGTATTAAACATACGTACTTTAACTGATCTAGCTAAATCTATTAAAGATGAAGTTGGAAGTGCTAGAAAGACAGTTGATGAAACTAAGTTAGATGAGGCTTTAGTTGAGGCTGATACTATATATAGAACATTGATGGCAGAAGGTAAGCTTAGTCCAGAAAAAGCTAAGGAGTTAGAAGGCTTGGTAGAAACTCTAAAGCAAGGGATAGGGGAATTAAGAGGAATGGATTTGCCTGAAAGACAAGCAAGTTTAGCCAAGTATGGAGAGATAGTACATTCTTTTGATCAAATGCTTCAGGCGGAAATGAATGTGGATTATGGAGCAAAGACATTATTAGATGGTTTGCTTGTAAAGATAAGCAATCAATTGACAAGTACTGACCCTAATGTATCTGCTATAGATGGCAAGAAACTGTTTAATAAATTAAATTCTAAATTTCATGCTCTTCTGAAGAACAAACTCTCTACAGATGTATCATTGCAAGAGCTTGTTAATACTTTTAATGAGACTGGTAATTGGAGAGATGCAAGAGTTGCAATAGATGCAGTCGTCAAGGAGTTGGGAAGGTATAATCCTCATAAGGATACATATGATAATCTTTCTGTAGATATATTGGATCGTATGCATAATGAACAGTTAAGACATGAAAGACCAATAAGTTTTCAGGAATTGTTGGCAAAGTATAAGTCAATACAAAGTCTTGATAATCCTAATGAAATAAATAATGAGTTTGTTTCGAATGTTTCTGAAGCATTTGATGATGTTACAAATCCAACAAGGATAAGTCGTACAACATATTTTAGAAATCTTCTTGAAAATACAATATATAGTGATATTAGAGCTGAACATTCAGACTCTATTAAAAGAAATGAAGCAATAGATGAGTTTAAAACAAAGGAACTTCTGCCTTTGTTGCAAGCAGTATTCGGAAGAGTAAATAGAGATATGTTTTCTATAGATCATGACATTATGAACTATGATACAAAACCAACAAGGCATTCTCTGTCTACCAGAGCTCTTGATAGGGAGGGTGTTTCTAACCATCCAGGCGAAAAGTATTCATTCTTTATACTAAATGGTATAATGAAGCTTAAGAATAAAACTGTTAATTTAGATGATTCGATGGATGTTAATGGCAATTGGGTGATTCTGCAGAATATTGTTGACAATGGCATACCTGTGGATATGTCAAATCTAGATAAGACTTACAAGCAGTTAAGAGATTCAACTTTCAAACTAACTGTTGAAGATTTACAGGAGTTTAGGCATGATGAGACTGGTGGCTTAACAAGTAATAAGGTATACATGAGATTAAGTCCCAGGTTGCGTATCATTTTTCCAAAAGACAAAAAGAATATCGATCTTCTTCATGACGATTTTAGTGTACTGTATGCTGAAAAATTTGCTCAGTATGATAGAAAAATTGTTGGGAATACTAAAAGGCAAGAGGCATTAGAGAAAGGTTTTTCACATCTATTAGCTCAGGATAGTTCTAATAATGCATTAAGATTAAAGATGTTATTTGTTCATTATAACAGAACAATGGGTCCTACATTTGATGAGATGATGAATAGAATGGATAGTGATAGGGGTAAATTAGAATTTGATAGTTTTAAGAGAGGCTTTTTAACTGATGGTGGAACTACAACTCAGGTGACAAGGCAGGCATTGGAATGGCAGGCTGAGAATGGTCCAGGTAATTCAGTTAGAAATAGTGCCAGAAGAGCATTAAGAGATGGATATAGAATTGGGGTTATAAATGATGAGATAGATTCAAAAACTGGTGACCATGTTTTTAGAAATAGGAATATTGTTTCCATGGAAAGAGAGAATGCATCTACGGCTCTTCCTCAAGGCTCAAGTGGAAGAAGGATACTGGAGAATTTTGTTAAAAATATTGATGGTGGGATATACCCTAGTCTTGAGTCTTTCTTTCTGGATGGTAATAAGATTGCCAGCACTGGAACACATGCATCTTGGAAGAACATGAAAGGTGGTGGTGATTGGAATGGAATGAAGACTATCATTATGGACAATGATATACTTGGTAAGGGTTTTACTATGTTTCATCCAGAGGTATCAAAGGTTTTAGATAGGCTGGGGATTGATTTACTGGTTGGTAAGACTGTTGCAAAAACCTTGAACCGTGGAAAGGTAACTCCATTTACGCTGGATACATTTACGCCTCTAAGTCCTAATTGGGAACTTAGACTTGAGGATCCAGCTACTGGTATGACAAATGCTAACTGGTTTAATATACCATTTAAAAGTATAGGGGTAGGATTTACTACGCATTCAGATCCTGGGGTTAATTACTCATCTTCGCAGTTTGATTTTCAAAGTACTGGACATTTGAAGCAAGCTAGAGATCTTTATAAAATTGATAAGTTGATTGCTGAGATGGGGAATGTTAATAGCCAGAAATATTTTGCTAAAGGTAATTTGTTAAAAGCTTTGTACCAGATTAGGGCAGAAGAGGCAGGACAGCAGTTAACTCAGGATAATTATACCTTAACTGAGAAGTTGATTAGGTTTGGTGCAAGAGAAGGGAATATGCTAGTTCAGAGACCATTAATAAGATTGCTACAGTCAGAATTTTATAGTATTCTTAGCAGAAGGCCTACTATGCATGGAGAAGAGAGTATAATTGCACCAGATATGTTAAATACTCTAAGAAATCCTTCTTATGTTACTTTTGAAAATCTTGATCCAAAAGGTGGATTTGGTATACCTTTAAAAGACCAGCCAATGAGGTGGGAAACTAGAAGTGTTTATCAGTATGGTGAGGGAACCATATCAGATGCATTATCCAGGGAGAAGATTGGAAATATATATAATATTCCATTCATAGGAAGGGATCCAAAAACAGGTCTTGATTTAGTGTTTGTTTATAATAAGAATAATAAGCTTGAAATGCACAGTTCTTTTTTGGAGACTCAGAACTCTATTATAGAACAGAATATGGGTATTGCTCCTGGAAAAACAGCATTAGGTCAAATTCAAGGTCTAAATTCTAATGAATGGATTGGAGAATTAAATAAAAAGACTGGGAGATATGAAGTCAATTCTAAAGCACGTAAAGAAATGGAATCTGTTTTAGATCATCTTCGGCATCAGGCAAAAGGTGCAAGAGATATGACTTTTAATGATTTAATAAGTTTATTGTCAGGTGTTGATTTTCCAAGACAAAAAAGATATTCAGAGAAGGTTGTGTTTGCTTTACAGAAGAAATTTATAAAGCTGGCTAAGAAGTATGACATGCAGCTTGGCATGACTATGAATGCTATACCTAAGATGTTAAAGGATCAACCGTTGATGCGTATTGGAAGAATATTGAATCCTGATATGGCTGGTCTTACTATGATTAATTCATTTGATTTACGTGTAACATTGCAGAGAGACCACGATGGTGATCATGGTTATAAATATTTAAAGATCCCAATGGGGATGCTAAGAGATTATGTTGACGACATGGGAGACATACTAGATTATAAACCATTAGAGAGGGTTTCTTATGAGTCGATGGATATGTTTGGTTTTGGCGATACTGGTGTTGCTGGTACAGATGCAGGTTCTGTAGGATTTGATAAGGTAGCTCATAATATCTCTTTAAAGAAAAGATATTTGGCTGGTGTGATATCAAGGAAAGGAACCTTGAGTTATCTTTTAAATTCAGGAATAAAATTGGATAAAAAGTCTTTTGTAAAGGAAGATTTTAATAAGAAAAATTATGATCTTCTTGCTAGTACTAATGATGCCTTAGGTATCTTCCAAAGGAGTGGTGAGATGTTTCAAGCATCAGCAGATGTTTGGCAAATGACAACTGAATTAAATACTCTTAAAAAGCTTTCAAACTATTTTTTATATGGATTGCTTCCTTCAGGAGAAATGAAACCTAGCAAGCATCATCCTAAAGGAGGTTTTCTTGAAGGGCCAGGGAAAACTGATACATTTGGAACAACTAAATTTGAAAGATCTATGTTTGATATAATGCATCGAGTTCTGAGCAAAGCAAGGAGAATAGATAATGATATATATGATGCAGCTGGAAAAAGACAGCCTACAACAGATGAGCTTAGGAGAAATAGGGATGATATTGTAACTTTTTTTAAGAATCCTGATAGATTTTTAATAAAGAATATTATTGGAGAAGCTAGACGTATTAGAAAAAGATATACAAGGACACCTGAAGAAGCGGAGCGTAACAATGCTGAATCTGATCAAATGATTACTGATGTTGTGAAGTTTTTCTATAGAGATGTTGGAGTAGGTACACGTGTTTTAAGTGATATAACTAATAATTTAAGAAAAGGTATCATACCTCTTAATACTGCATCTAAGAGATTTACTGCTGAGAATACTCTTGGTATAAATAGTAGTATGAGTGGATATGTATTAGATCAAGCTACTAAAAATCCAATATTTTATGAGAGTGATGGTAAGTATGCTGCTGGTAAGAAGAATGCTACAATATTTAAACACTATAATAGCTTAAGAAGTAAAGTTGAAACCATGATGTCTTTCGGGGACATAACAGATGAAGCATATGACAAAGTTATAGAATCAGATAGAGTTTTTACTGAAGTTGAAGGAGAGAGAAGTATTTTTAAGGCTAATCAGGGAGGGATATTAAGGTTTTTAGCTAACAGTCAGCATGAGAGAGCTGTTTCTAACTTGCGACATTTACGTAATGAAAACTTTCCTGATCTAAATAAGATAGAAAGAGCTGAGGATAATATTGGGATAACTAAGCAGGTACTTAATGTTTTAGATAGACAGCTAGCTCAAGATCTTATTCTTAGGAAAAAGCAAGACCTAGTAATGAAATTCATACCAAAAGCAGATCCTGGTGATAATTCAGTATGGGAATATAGAAGACTGAATTTGAATGGGAATCTTTATAGAGTGGCTGGCAAAGTAAGTATAGGAGATTTAAAGAGGGGCCCTAAAGAATATATGGGAACTCTTGAATATGTAGGCACTGTTAGTATGAAAGGTCGTACTAGGATGCTAAAAGGGAGTACTTATATCATAGACAAGAGACCTCCAAAGTTTGTATCAATAGATGATGCAGAAGCTAAGTGGAATAGGGCACTTGCAAAAGCGACAAGAGTTGGGTCTTTAACTGAAGACTTTTTTTACAATGAGAATACTAAGACAGTTGAACTTAATGATTTCATACAGGATGTAGATCAATTACGAAGGTATGTAACTAATTCTTATAGTAGAACTAGGGAAGCTGTGCGAGATGATCTTGTACATAAACAAGAAATTTACTATAGAAATAATATTTTCACAGAGAGAGCAATTGATAAGTTCTTTACTAAGCATGGCAACTCAGAAAACTTTGCAGATCTGGTTGACTATGTAATCCAGCCTCAAATACAAAGGAATGTATATTACAAGGATGGCAGCAGGGAGATGCCTTATTACAAGGCAGATGTACATCTTATAGAGTCTGTATATAATTGGTTAAGTAGACCTCATCCAGCTCGTGGTACTAATGCAGGTAGGTTTAATCATGATGCAGATATATTAATGGGTACTACGATAAGAGATATGAATAATATATATGATGGCAGAACAGATCATATTGAAAATAGAACTCAGGATTATAACAGGATGAGAATGGAAGGTCCTACTGATTGGGATAGACTTGTAGATTCTACTTCAGACATACTCATAAATGATTGGTATCATAATCCTACTCTTAGTGGATACAAGAAGCGTTTCTTTCTTGGTAGAGGGAGATTGGTAAGGAAGTTTGATCCCAATGGCAAAGAGAGTTTGCATTATGATTACAATACTAATGAGCCAGCTACTGAATATAAGATTATCAAAGAGTATGGATGTGGAAAATGAAAGTTAACGAAAAAGTTAACTCATATATATTGAATTTTCAAACCTATTTTAAAAAGGTGCCCTACCCTACACATCAAATTTTGAAACCTTTTAGGAGTAATAATGTCAGTAGGATGTAATGAAGTACAATCAGCCTCTGTAGATGTTGATAAGAATGCTAAAAGAATGTTAAAAATGCTTGATTATTGGGCATCTAAAACAAATATTAAGAATAGGTATTCTAGTAAAAATGGACTTCTTGATAAAAGAATGGCAGAAGATGGACTGGAGAGCTTTGCAAGAGATATTCTAGACTTTCCATGGGTACCAGAACAGAATTTTACTGACAGGCAGTTACGAAGATTAAAGGTAGCTATAAATGGGTTTAATAAAGATCTTGGAGGAAAGTTTAAGAATATAGCTGGTATTTTTGCAGTACCAAGAGGTTTGGCAAGATTAGATCCTTCATCTAATAAGTTCTTATCAGCATTAGAAAATGCTAAGAACTATGAAAGAAATAAGATATCTTATGTAGAATCCTATTTACAGGATATTAAAGATATGATCTTAAAAGCTCATATAGACGAAGGAAAGGGAAGTAGGCTTTTTGGTAATAAAAGCTATAAAGATTTTAGAAATCTTAGAGAAAAGATTTTTGATGCAAGGGATGAGAATCTTGAAATTAAAGCTCATGCTAAGGTTGAAGAGTTTTTTAGATCTGACAATGGTAAGTTATTAAATGAATATCGCCAGCTTATGAAGATGGGCAGTAAGAAGCAAAAAAATGATAAAGGGTTTTTTGTTCCTGCTGAACTTGATATTGCTATAGGTAAAGGATATAAGTATACAGATCCAGCAACAAATATAGAAAAGACAATTAAATACAATCCAAGAATTGTTAATGCTGTTAGAAAATCGCATGAAATGCTGGATGATTTAGGTAGGGTTAATATGTTAGCTTTAGATCAATTAAAAAGAGTCATTGATATAAAGTATTCTAGATTTTCTGATCAAAGAAAGCCTATTGTAGACAGAATAGAAGCAGCAAAGGAAAGAATAAAGGAAGGAATAGCAAGGGGTGATTACTATCCTAAAATTACACTTGAAACGATGCACGATATTAAGGTAAATCTTGAAAAGATTATTCCAGCAAAGACTGGGAATGATGCTATTCGTCATTTGGAACAATTAAATACAATTACTGATAAATTATTAACAAATGTTAACAAGATGCCACAAAATGTAAAGGCAGGAAATAGTCATTTGAATCTTTTATGGGATCAGGATCCATATGTTATTTTGGAAAAATATTCCAGGGATGCAGTTCAATTTAATAAAAATTTGCATATACAGAGATCATATCTTGAAGCAATGAAGAGTATTCCAAATAGAACTACTCCATTTTTAAAAGGATTGAGGAGTTTTATTATAGAGGAATATTCTGTTGCTAATCCTGCAGGGGCTGCAGAAAGGCCGCAATGGGTTAAGGATTGGGTAAGAACTATAAATGGATTACAAACAGCACGAACTATGGGTCTGAACATAACTGGTGGTGTGAAGAATGCAGCTAGTGTACTTCACTATATGTCTAAAGTAGGTCCAAGAGCAATATTTGCTGCAAAGAGAGGGTATCAGGATAATGAGATAAAGGCTGTCTATGATAAAGTAGCAACGGAAGCAGGGTTCTTATTTACTCCTAAGGAGAGTGCTATTTTAATGGAAGGTCTCATTGGTAGAGATAAGTATAAACAAAGTGATTTAGTATTTAATGAGCATGATCAAGAGTATTATTATAAAGATACTAGAGTAAGGGATATAATTGAGACTGCTGGAAATAAGACTCTTGGTGGGTTGTTAATGTTTCACAGATGGACAGAGAATGGTCAAAGAAATTTCATGTTTAGAACTTCATTTATCAATAAGTATCAAGAATTAAAGGATACAAGCAATTTAACATCTGTTGATAGAGAAAGATTTGCTAAAAACTTTGCATTAAAAATGGTAAATGGGTGGGCATATGAATATGCACCTTTTGCTAAAAGTAAGTATGTTCGTGGAGATGGTCTTATTGTAGATGAAATTGGAGAGGTGGCTATTGTAAAGCGTCCTGTTAAGGGGCTTGTGCAGGAAGTAGCATTTCATTTAATGCATTATCCTATGAGTCTACTAGAAACTCATATAAAAGAATTAAAGGGAGCAGGACAGTCTATTAAAGCTCAAGCTTGGGATTCTCCAGAAATGCAGTACGCTATGCGATATGCAGGTTTATTTGGTATGATACAGCTTGGATCTATATTATTAAATGTTGATTTAAATAACATGCTTGAAAATGAAACTATAAATAGATTATACAGGATTGAGAAAGATATTGTTGAAGAGGGAAGTAAAGAAAAGGCAACCTTTGGATTATTATCAGAATTTACTGGTCCAACTATAGGACATTTGAAATATTGGAGTATTACAAGTGGTCTTACAAAACTTGACACTCCTTTGAAACGAAGATTATTAGGTAATATAGATTATACTTTAGATACTGAAGATAGTAGAAGATATACTGATTATCAATACAGTACTGAATATGGTAGATTTAGACATAAGATCCTTCCTGCATTACGTGACGGAAGAGGAGTGGATTTACTTAGACATTGGCTTGCTCTTTACCCAAGCAGTTGGATAAAGACAGCTAGGAGGAGTATAGGATTACAAAAAAAGCCAAAAACATCTAAATATACCACTGCACAAGTGCTTTCCTCTCTCCGTCAATTTCCATCATAGATTAGTCTATTTCTATAGTTAGAGATAACTTAATATAATTAAGTATATGTATTCTGAAACATGAAGATACATTGTTAATTATAAACATAATACTAAAAGGGAATATATTTAATCTTATAAACCTTTGTTGTTCATTATCTACTTGTGCTTTTCCAACCCAAGCTCCAAGAACTACTCCTCCAAGTCCATAAGTTTTATTATCCATCTATTCTCCTATCATATTTATTAAGTCTAACCAATCATTATAACGCATTACAATGAAGGTATCTCCCCTATCTTCCTTTACTGCAGTTACATCACAGGATTCAGGAACTTTAATCCACTTAGCTATTCTAGCCCTGGTCTTGCATTGAACCTTAAAACCACCTACAAGGCAGTCTACGTCCTCTTCTAGGCCCAAAGACATCCCATTGGATGCATATGCCCTCTTTGATGGTAAACCTGCCTTAGCAGCCAAATTTACCACCAGTCTTTCAAATCTATTTCCTTTTGCTTTACTCGGTGATGCCATCTTCTTCTCCTTTTAAGTTATGATCAATTATACCAAGTGTTAGTCTACTGCCAGCTCTTGCTGTAAGTGAACTCTTTGCAGTCTTACTGATCTTATCATCTATACTCCAGTTTCCACCTTTTAGTATAATACTTATTTGTGGATTAGGATCTCTCTTAGATGGTTTATTTATTTCAAATTGCATGTAACAACCATTCTTTATTGTGATAACTTTATCCCAATCTTCAAGAAGTATTCTTCCATGACTAAATCTACTTGTACCAAGAGACATGAACTGGTATATATTTTTATCTGTAGGATCATTTAGTGACATTGATATTCCTTTCTAATTAAATGAACAAATATTAGCCCCTCATCTCGCAATCAAGATGTTAACCGTGTGTGTTTATAATCTGGCATGTATACAGGGTGATATCTTATTACGTCCGTTTCAGACCTGTACTGCCTAGCATTTTTGCTCCTAGGAGCTCATCGGTGTATTTGTTCATAGTTATTGGATCATGTGTACACGGGTAGTGTTTTTCAACCTACCCCACCACAACCTATGAGCCAGTATACAATACAATATTCCCATCTCACTGCTACTCTATAATTAAATAGAGTCGGATGACCAATGGGATAGTATGCTATCTGAACTCTCCACTACTCTGCTTAACGCAGCTCCCTCTACATGATCCAAAATCGGGGATATTGGTGCCAACCTAACAATATGATTCACTTGTAATTTCATCAAATTGTCTATCCCCTCAATTTTGGCTCTCGTGCCTGTCCGCCATGTATGACAGGTTTCATTTCCATTCGTATAGGAACCTTAACAGTGGTGGCTAAACCGACCTTATACTGTTTTGCCCGTATGGAGGGGCTAATATCTTGAGAGCCATTAATTTTTATTTTCCTCTTAATCTATTTAGTTTACTATCCACATATCTGTCTTCATATTCTTCAACTATACCTTTAGAAGTATATTTAGTGCCAAATAATTTGAATACTTTCTTTGTGAATACTTTACAGAACTCTTCATCTGTTTGTGTTCCACCATCAAGATCACTTACTATATTATTAAATCTATCATGGTCTATCGTATCTATTGTTAAGTCTTTAAACAGTCCCATTTTCTTCCTCTTCTTCCTTTGGTTTATCAAATAACCATTTACTTACAAAATCTTTAATCTTCCCTTCTACCCTCTTTTTAGGCAGTGTACTCAAATCTTCAGTGATCCACGTAATTTGTCTAATTTCCCAATGATCAGAATTACTATCATAGTAACACTCAACTGTAAAACTCTTATCATTTGCAGATCCGTAATAACGTGTAGTTTGAGTATAATTATCTTCCATTTCTATATGTATCATTTGCTACCTCATATGTTTCGTATTTAACTGTTAGTTCTTCACCTTTTTTAATATTTCTAAGAGTATAAAGAATCCAGTCAAAGGATGTTTTGTCTATTACACAGTTTGGTTCATTGGAGTGATTAATAAATCCTCCTAGCGGAGTTCTCATTAAACCACTCCAAATTTCACCATTAAGATCGTAATGAGTAGTTCCTATCTTCTTTCCTTCTTTAATTGCCTTTAGAGCAAATAACCCTAAGCCATTAATCTTAGACCTTTTAACAGTAAGATATCTTGGTAAAGGTCTATAGGTTTTCATATAGGAATGCCAACTCTTGCTTCCAGTTTCTTTACTCTGTGAGATACGTTAACTATCTTCTGTTCAAGAGCATCTACGCTATCAATAAGCTTTAACATATCTTTCTTTATCTCTTTTAAGCCTACTTCTTTGGGCGCATTACTTTTCTTTTTTACAACCATTTAATACTCCTATTTTTTAAACGCTGGACTAAAGAGAGCTTTTGCTCCCTTTATAACTTTACGCATGAACCTATTCCAGGGATCTATAGTGTACTTTCTTTTTGCTTTTGTTTTTTTCATACTTATTCTCCTTTTAACTGCAATTTAGTGGTTTAGTATTTATTTTATTATTATCTTCTTCATCATCTCCAAAATGTGAATACTGTTCTTTATTAAATTCATCTGCTGTTGTTTTCTCAGTTACTCCATATATTTCCTCATTGTTGCATTTACGTTCAATGGTCTTAACAGCAGTATACCAAGTATGTCCACCAACATCTTGCACTTCAACATAACCTGAATCTAAATCAATAGATTTAATATTATAGTAATCTTCTTCA
>Ga0209349_1000361_pt1 | contig 24695 bp, 18 predicted proteins | sample ETNvirnome_2_130_FD_184067 | JGI IMG/M metagenome (GOLD analysis project Ga0209349, IMG submission 184067) | Marine viral communities from the Pacific Ocean - ETNP_2_130 (SPAdes) (version 2) | ecosystem: Environmental > Aquatic > Marine > Oceanic | place: Pacific Ocean | collected 2013-06-22
ATAATGTCAGCTAATAGTTCTCCTGCCCCATTCACAAGAAGGTTACTTTCCTTGTGAAGAAGTTTGTCTCCGTCCCAAATTTCTACTTCTCCTCTCATTAGTTGTCTAGCTCCACACTTGTAAAGTTATTATAGTTTGCTTGAGTATTGCGAACATTCGTAGCACCCCAAGACGGACTTATTCTGTAATTCAATCTACTACCACCACTTACTTCCATAGTGCCTGAGGTAATTGTAGCATCTCTAGAAGCAAGAGTAGTGGCATACATTCCCGCACCTTGTCCCGCTAACCCATTATAGAACTTTAAAACATTCCTAAGTTGATCTTTATCTAGGTAAAGTTTGTCTTCTTGAACAAAAGGTCTCAGAGGAATACCACTAGTAGCTACCCCGTGACCTGTTCCGATACCAGTATTCTCTCTCTGGGTCACATCCTGAAGTTCAATAGAGTCTATCAAGAGGTACTTGTCTGGATTATTGTTAGGAACAAAGAAGACTTCCACAATATAATTCGTGTTATCCATATTAACTTGTGGAGTTACTTGATAAACATCATCCTCTATTGGAATAATATCAAGATATTCATAGTTATTATGAATCGTAAAGTTTCTAGTATCAAATTCTATTTCAAAGTTTTCAAAATATTTATCTTTAATATTTTTAAGCGTAGCATTGTTTATACTTTCAGAAGACTCAGAAATATTACCTAAACAGAATTCCTCCTCAGAAGGATCAGGCATCTTGGTTGGGAAATCATATATATGAGCTAAGTTATTTCTAACTAATGGGATGGAGAGGTCCGATTCTTTCGAAACTTCCCACTTTCCGTTTGGAGTCCAGGACCACATATATCCTGGTGGGTTTTCTGGTTCTACAATCTTAGGAACAAACTTAAACGGGGTTGGACCCATTTTGGTTCCTTGTTTATATTGTTCAAGCTGTGGCCCATAGAATCTCATTTTCTTTCCTTGGATGTTTGTGTGGTAGAATTTTTTATCTATATACCAAATAAACCCCATTTGATCTCCCGCCAAAGTGTATGTGGGATGCACATCAGAAGATTTCAGTCTACCCCACAGTCTCCACCACCCATCTCCTGCATACTGTTCCCCTGATTCTATCGCTCTATTTTGTCCAGGCAGGTTATAGTCATCGTTACTGCCATTGCCATATCTTTGAGGAACCCCATTAGAATCAAAATACCACCCCCAATAGTTAGTGGCTGCGGTAGGATCAGCATCTTCGTCATAAAAAGAAAAAGTTACCCCACTCGTCCCATTCGTCATATCCCGCTTAATATACATGGATGCTACCCACTCAGTAGTTTTGTCAGGATCGACTGCTGCGCTGAGATTTTTTCCTCCTAAGTAAGTGTGTGTACCCTCAGTAATTGTTATGAATTCCATCTCTACCCCAGATGTACCAGAAGCATAATTCCAATATTTAGTAGCAAACTCAGGGGGACGATCATCTACTTGAACCCCAGTTCCTCCACCATTTATATTAACACCGTCACTATAAAGTCTACCTAATCCGTCATTTCCTGGCTCTCCACTCCTTCTCCCATCACGATAGTAACTAGTCCACATAAACTTGTTTTGGGAGTATGGAGCCTTAGTATGAATCCATACACCTAGCTTGCCCCCTCCCAATATAGGAGAGTTTTCTTCAGCAACTAAAGACTTTACATTAAGTTTAAACTTGTGATCTTTAATAAATTGGTTGGGCCTATCCCCATACGAGGATAGATCAAATCTTAGTCTAGGCAATCCTCCAAGAGACTTACACTTAATGACACTGTTGTTAATTAAGAAATTCTCCATCCCAGGCACCGCATTAGAAGAATCTAATTTAAATACAGTAAACTGGTTAGCGTTAGGTGCCCCCGAAGTTTGGACAAACTCAATACCACTTAAAATATTTGCATTTCTAAACTCTGCATTGTAAGGAGCCCCCTCATAATAAATACAAGTACTTAAAGATGTGTCCCTGGAACTATTAGCAGAAACCGAAGTGTAAGTACCTGATAACGGAACCACTCCTTGACCTGGATATTCAGCGATATAAGTACCAGAGGCAGGGAGGTCAGCAGTCTCGTCACTATATGCTGCTACAGCACAAGTACTGAATACTCCTGATCCGTTAGTATTGGAGATTGGGACAACATTTGTACTAACACTAGAAGCCACATAATTACCTGCAATAGTAGAAGCAGCATACCCAGTTAGATCAAAATCACAGTTGTAAAGACCTTTACCAAATACTTGTGCAAAGATATTGCCTCCAGTCTTATCTAAATCATTTAATCCTAATAAATGCTTTGCAAAATATTTACAATAGTCTCGATGAGCTTTCTGTAATCCAGTACCGAAGCTAAAGTTCTCGTAGTCTGCAAAAGAGTTTAGAACAAAGCCACTAGCGATAGCTTCATTAGCAAAGCTTTGTCTATTGTTCTTCCAATAAGCATCAGCAGCATAAGAACTAGAAGTTAAATTAATCTGTTCGTTAGCGTAATCATAAGCCTTAGATTCAAGAAGCTCATGCATGGTGTTATATACCTCAGGAACCTGACCTCTATCTACATACCTGTCTGTAGTAGAACTCACTTCTGGCATCTTGTTATTTGATCCAAGAGAACTTAATCCCCTATAAGGATAAGTTGCGCTAGTATAAACTCCAGAGAATTGACGAGAAGAATCAAGCTTCTCACACTCATGCCATACCCCTGAAGGATTAATAGGATCAACTATAGGATAGAACTCTCCTGCTGATGGGACATAACCTAAGGTAAGTTCTCCTCTATCATTATTGTTTGTTGGTATACCTCCCGCTACTGCCTGATAAGGGCTAGGAAGGGAATCTCCTCCTCCAATAAGTTTCTGCTCTAGTTGAGGAGAAGAAATATATAAGTGTACTGGATCTAATGCGACACTAATGATATAGAAGTAAGGCATTACACTATCTCCTTCGACAGTATCTCCTCCCCCTCCCAACCCTTCTGAAGTTATACTACATCTATACCAATCATTTCCAACACTCTCCACATAACCTGTGGTTTCTGCCTCATGCTCGGTTTTTACAACTGGTGCATTCCCATCCCATTCAAAGGTAACTGAATTAGAGTCCGTAGGGGCTGTATAATCGTAATTATTTATTTTAAAAGTAGTGGGTGGGTTTGTTGAGGGTTTTTTAACATACCAACTTTGTATCGTATAGGAATTTTCCTTCCATGTGGGGTTCCTTTGGTTGGAAAGTCCTCCCTCATAAATTGCTGCTTGACCTCCAGCAGTATATTGTGTGGCACTCATATCTGTAGAAGATGGTCCACCAAAGGGATTTGTTTCTAAGGTAGATGAAAAAGTACCCAGCTTTGATTTATTTCCCTGCCAATATGTCCCTATGATATCTATGGAACTTCCATTTGTAGGAGCAACACCCATGTCTAGCCCAGGGCTGCCCCCAAGATCCTCAGTGTAAGAAAGAAGATTTGGATTCTGAGCTTCTAAATCCCAATTCACAGGAGAATTAAATCCAGTCCTATCGTAGTACCCTTCATGGGGAAGGAGATACTTGAGGTTACGCCTTCTAAGGGCTCGTCTAGACACGCTCCCTAAGTCAGCAACTCCAGTAGTACTAGAAAGAAGGGTATCGGTTATTTTATCTGTAGCATCACGCCAAAAAGTATTTAAACCACCCCTACCTGCGTTATCTCCTGGGGAAACAGTTCCCATAGAAACACCACTATGTTCATAATTTCCTAATATAGAAGCCGAAGTATACCCTGCTCTTGTATCATCTTTATCAAAGCCCAAGTATTCCCACTTAGCACTTGAAGTAGAAAAGGCATCCTCCGCACTTGCGGTTAGGTTTACTCTAGTGATCGCATGAGCAGGAGAGAACTCTCTTGCTACTCTAGCTGCTTCATATAGAGCATACTTTCCATCCCCCTCTAAAGTAGTTTTAGAAAAATCAAAATCAGTATCTTTAAAATTAATAAAGAGATGAGAAGATTTACCATTCCATAAATTCAATAAGTTTTTCTCATAATCAGAGATACTCATCAACACATCATTAAAGTTTGATGGAACCTGAACGGAACTAAACAACATAAGGAACTCATTTAAAGCTCCTAAATCTGAATCATCTGTAACAGCACCACTAAGAATAAAATTCCCCACCTCATCAGCAAAACTATCTTTTACTCTAAAGCACTTTAATCTTTCTACTAGTAAAGCAACAAAATTAGCATCAACTGTAGAATCTCTATAGTATTTTACCTCTTCAAAAGGTGGGAGGGGAAAATTTTGTCTTCCTCTATAGTTGAATAAGAAATTAATATCCCCCTCTGGCTTAAGATAAGTAGGACGCTCTCCAGTAGTAGGATGTTCGGCCCCTGCCATATACACCCCAGAACCTAAAGCACCAAATCCTGTAGCAGCTTCAAAAACAGTACTCTCTCCAAACAACTTAGCATCTTGTTTAAATGCTTGATATCCTGGACTATCAAGAGTATGAATATGAAAGGGTTTCATCCGAGGCTCACCTACGAGAGTATATCTCTTAGTTTTACATCCGTCGTTATCTAGTTCCCAAAATTCGGGAACACTAAATCGTTCCCCATGAAATATGAAATTATCAGGAAATGCTTTATATAAATCCAGTAAGATAGAATCTACTACCATCTTAAGATTTTCTTCTAAGCTACTACTACTATAAGTAAGGACTCCTGCTTCATCAGCTAATCCAGGAGTCCAAGTATTTAAATTCTTAAAGAGGGGAGACTCCGTTCCTAAAGCATACCAAACTAAAAAGGGAATATAAGATTCCCAAAGATTTTGAACTTTAGCTGAAACATCAAAAACAGAATCAACAATCAAAGTATTTATGGCTGTTTGGATAGCTCCTAAAGTTCCTGATTGTTTATATAAATCTAAAGCTAATCGGAGCTGCTGTCTCCACTTTGAGGGAGAAGCGCCACGAAGTTTAAAACCAATCAAATCTGCTATGTATTGTAAGTGTTCATTCCTAACATTTTCTATATCATAAATTAAACTAATATTATCAATTTGATCGCTAATATCAGCAAACTCATATCCCATAAGAGCATTAAATTTTCGATAAGGACCTTTAGCTGTTCTATCCTCTAATAATAAAGAAGCATCAATGTAACTATCAAAAGCATCTTTAACTGTATAATCCTGTTCATCAATATATAAAGGAGAATAAACTATATCTATTAAAGTTTGAAGAGCCTCTAACTTCTGAGTCCCGCTGGTATAAGTGGGAAGAATTCCTGCACTAGATTCTGTTATACCATCTGCGGTTCCAGATATAAAATCAGTCGGAATGTAGCCCCCAAAGGAACAGGTCTCACAGTTCCTCCATAAATATTCTGTTAGTCCTTTTACTCCAGCAATATTCCCAATAGTTTTTCCCATATAAAGACTATTCAGAGAATTAAGAACATAACTAGATGGAGAGTAAGTTAACCCCCCATCAGCAGAAGTATTTAAGAAGTACATCCACCCCAAGTTATCCACTAAATAGTTGTGAACACTACTAGCATCTGTACTTCCCGTCAATGACGAGAGGGTAGTCATATTAGCTTGAAGAGGGTTTACTTGAGTAAGAGAGGGAGGAATAATGATAGGAAGTAAAGTACCCGAAAGGTAATCATTAAACTCACTACTCGTATCATAATTAGCTAAAGTAGTACTTAAAGGTAACAAAATCCTACTCTCAAACAAGTAAGGATTAATATTTGTTAGTTTGTTCTGTTTTACAAAATACTGGGATATACCAGAAATATTACCCAAAGCAGAAGTTTGCGAATTTGCTACACCAGAGAGGGGGATAACGGTAGAAATATTTGAGGCAACCTTTAAATGAGTATTTATTACCTGCGATACGGGGTTTACTTCGGTTCCACTTAATGTAAGATCTTCCGTCTTATACACTTCAGGAGTGATAAGTTCAATCAGATCTACAAAATTAGTCTTGTAGTATTTTCTAGGATTAGATGTAAACTTGTTATCACCCATTAATCTAATAGTTCTATATTAATAGTTAAATTATTTAATTGAATAATTTCGTTAAAATCAATCGCAATGTCTTGATCAACATTATCTATGGTAGAATACCGCACCTCGTCCACCTCAAAGATTTGCCTGTTTATTTCAGCCACGCTAAAATCTTCTCCAAACTCACGATTATCTACATTCATGTAGGTTAAAAGTTTATCTCTTACTTTTGCTTTAATTTGATCCTGATTCTCTTCCTCTTCTCTATCAATTCTAATAGTAGTAATAAGATCTAAAGTTCTAATTAATCCATCTACTATAACGACATCATCAGTTGCCATCTTCTTAGGGGTTATAGCATCTAGTAGTTGAGTTTTAAAATTAGTAGTCGCTCGTTGCAACTGTAGGTCCGATGCTTTCTCTAAGACATAAATATCAATCACATTAGCTGACGAATAGGCTTGCCTGGTTGCAGCCGTAGCTTTTCCCACAGTCCCAAAAGTACTAATAAAAGTATTAGCAAATACAGAATAATCTTCTAAAGTTACTAAGCGATCTTGCCTTCTAAAAGTTAGCGGAGCGTATCGTTTAGCGTGATCAATAGTTTCAGCATTAGATCCCCCCGTACCTTTAGAAGTATTTGTTATATCTACTGTCTCTGCCTTTGTATCGACTCTAACAGATAAAGTAGTATTTATAGAATTTTTAGCTATATTTCCTCTAGTGCCACCCCCCACTCTATAAAATACTACATAATTAGAAGTATCATCAGGAGAAACCCCTACACTCCCATCCCCAAAAACTACAGTAGCATTAAAATCATCATCATAAACCACTTCAAAAATTTTATCTGAAGAACCTGAAGCAAAATAAATATTAGGAACTTCAACAAAGGCACCGTTCTTGGTTGAATCTGGTCCGTCAGTGTATACCTGAACACTTCCTTCCACTACAGGACCCTTATTTAGTTTAATAGTTTTAATTCCTTCTGTAGCAGCAAACTCCCCAGAGTCTTTAACCAAAGCACCCTCCTGTAAAACTACATTTTCAAATACTGTTACAGGGCTTCCTTGTCCTTCTGGAGCAAGTAAAGTTATAAGACCAGTACTATTAACTGTGTCCACTAACCCATTAACAACTTTATATAAAGTAAAGGTTAACACTCCTCCATCTTCAGGAGATGTAGCTTCAATTGTTCTAGATGTAGCAGGGATTAACAACCCCCTTGGATAGCTATCACCTGCTACACCTACTGGAGAAGTAATTTTAGCGTCAGCAGCCGAAGACAAAGGACCCCTCATCCTAACCCCGATTAATTCTAAAAGTTTTTTAACACTAGTTCTTTGATTAGCCGTAGCCAAAAAGTTTTCATTAGCAAGCATATCAGCCTTCATCGACATGACTGAACCCATATAAGCTACAAGTTCTAAGAACATCATCCCCAAATCAGACTCAACAAAGTACTTATAGTCTCTAGGGTAAACTACTTTAGCGTAGTCAATTAATGAATTTCTTAAAGTAAGAAAGTCTGTAGCTGCAAAATTGATTAGCGAAGGTCTCTTGGTGATTGGGACCTTCGCTAATTTCATAAAGTCCGATGCTATTGTTCCTGAAAAATTCATAGTATATCTACCTCGACATCAAATATCTCTAAATCAGCAGTATCTAATTTTAACGACAAAACTACCTTAAGAGAATTTCCTCCCGCTGGTCCTGTATCTCCCAAAGGGAACACTGCAAGTTTTGCAATTTGGGCTCCTACAATATAATTAGTAAATGAATATTGAATTTCTCTCTTTATGCTTTCAAAAGTATTTTCATCTAAAGGCTGAAAAAGATAGCGTCTTAGATTACAACCAAAGTTTGGTAGCATTACACGCTCCCCTTTTTCTGTTAAAAGAAGTTGTTGGACAGCATTTCTAATCATTTCAATCCCAGATTTTTTAGCAAAAAAATCACCCCCGCTTGCTGACCCTAAAGGGAAATCTAACCCGTAAATTTCCTGCCTTTGACCAACAACAGGCTGTTTCATATACCTAGGAGGTATTTTTCCATAAACTGAAACTGTTTGATTAGCTGCCATTACATTTTTATATTCTTGAAGAAGCCCTGTTGGGCTTTATAATTTTTAGAAACTTCTGAACTATCTAGGGCTCTAGAATAAAATTTTAAGCTTCCTAGATATCCACGCAACCCGCTAGTAATTCCCCCCCTATCCCCTCCCAGGAAATTACCATACTGATACATTCCATCCGTATAACCACCCCCCACAATCCACGGAGTATAGAAAGTATTAAGGAGTGGGCCTTGCTTTAAAACTGAAGGACCATCAACTGTTGTGGAAGAATATTGGAAACTATTATTTTTCTTAAAAGAGGGTAAACTTGGACTCACTCCAGGAGCCACACCAAAAACATTTGATATAGAGGAGGTAGCCACCAACGATCCATCAGCAAACATCTTTATAGTATTTGTTCTAGGATCAACAGTTACATCAATCAACACAAACTGAGAAGAAACACTTCCAAAAGTAGTGGCGGAAAGATCTACTTTCATTTTATAAAAAGTTTCTATTGTAGCGCACTCGTCGATATTAATCCAAGAAGCAGAAGATAAGTCTCTAGATTGGGTTGGTGCTATAAAGAAACTTAACGAAGATGTTGGATCATTATCAAAATTATTGTTACTATAACCTGATAATCCTAATCCAGAACCTGCTTCAGTAATTCTTCTATCCCTACTAAACCCACAAACCATCCCCCGCACAAAGTCTTCTCCTCGTTTATTTTCTAAGAAATCTAGATCACGCTCCGCTCCTACATGATCAACAGCGGAAACCCCCGATGCAGTCCCAACATTCTCACTTGCCAGAATAACCTTTGTTAGAGAAGACACTGTGGAACTCAGCCACCCAGCCGCCCCATCCATAATATTTGGAACATGAGCCCAGCACTCCATAGTAAATCCAGTTGACGAATAAGTTAGATCTCTGAACTCCTTGGTATCAGGAAGTTTGGCGTATGAACCTAGTGCTGATGCAGCAGCAGTATCACTTGATTTATTTTTAACAATTCCTTCAAAATATGGAATAGCTAATCCAGAAACAAAGACACTTCTCTTAGAGGGTCCCACCAACTGAGCATTATTGTACATATCTTCTGTAGCGCAGTTAGTTGTGGGGAAAGCAAGAGAAGAAGGCAACTCCAAAGTAGTTTCTAAGAAATTATAAATTGCAAACAAGTCTTTATCTACAATCTCATCAGTAAGAGACAACACAGTTCCTGCCTGGGCTGAAGAGGGGGAATAAAGAATACTTCCCCTCCCAACAGTGGGAACCTTTAAATGGTCGAAGAAAATAGATGGGGGTTTTGGGCTAGTCCTAGTATACTTAGCATTAATAGGAAGAACAATCCCAACCACATCAGCTTGATTAAAAATTAAAGCATTTTGCTTTTCTAAATCAACTTCTAAATTATAATCCGCTAAGAAGGAGAAATCATTGATTGGAATCTCCCCAGGAGGGTAAATAGGCCCCCTAGCATCCCCATAAATTTGAGGTGCCTTTACAGCAATCTCAATCTGCTTCTTGCGTCTATTAATCTTATTGTTATGATTAGCAATATCAGAGATAATCAAATTTCGCTGATTAGTTACAATAGAAGAATCTACCCCATAGTCAGCCAGATAGGTTTGTAAATCAGCAGATAAATCATAAGTTTGTTTATCCCGCTGTTGCTTCAAAACGGAAAGGAAATGATCCTCATCATAATACATTTGTAGCCCGATACTATCATCAATCCTATTAGGATCAAACAAATTATCAGTATACTTATTAAGAGATTTGATAGAGATAGCTTGCCCCTTCCCGCCAAGGTTAGGATCATAATCATAAGTCCATTGATCCCCAACAGGAATAATTCCTGAAATAGCTAGAAATACGGGATCTAAACCGCCCCTCTGAGAATCATAATACAAGCCATCAGAGGTTAATACATAGTGCCCACCAACCGAGAGGGGAGGACCATATGTAAGTCTAAATATTTCTTTCTCATCAATTCCAACCTCAGGATCCTCCAAAGAACACCTTTTATAAGTGGTTGAATCAAGAAAAGGATCAAGTTCAGAAGAGTCTAAGAAACACGGCTCAAGTGAAGGATCAACAGCCCTAGCCTCTAAAATAGTGTTAATAGCATCTATCGTAGTATTACAACTAGCCTGAAAAGAAATAGCCTGTGCAAGATTAGCCTTATCACCAGCATACATAGAATTAAATAATTCTTCACTAGCTGAGGCATCTAAAGTGGTTCTTGCATCAGCCGAGTTTCCTGATTGAAAAGATTGTAAATCTTTAAATTTATTTAAACAATCTTCTACACCACCCGCCAAAGCTTGTATATCCTGATAGTTTTGATAAAGTCCTGCGCCAACATCCGCTGCGTAATCGAGAGCCCCCAAAAGGCCACCCAAATTATCACCTTCTTGTTTCTCGTCATTATCTATCCCCATCCACGAAGTATCGGAAATCCAAGTCCATACCCCTCCCTCAGTAATAACTTCAAATACCCCTGTACTCATTCCCAGCTTATTAAAAACTGCTGCAACATTTTCTTTAGCTTTAGACTTTCCTATATTTAATTTAGATGAAATACTACTTAGCACCCCCGAAGGTAATAAACTTAATGCATTTCCTGCTAAATTTAACATACAACTAGGAACACCGAAAGACATACCCATAGCTTGTAGGGTTCCAGTCCCCGTTGTTCCTTTAACCTTTAAAAATGTTTCTAAATCAAATGTTGACATAATTACCTCTTAAGGATATTTAGTTATCCCATTGTTCCCATAAGAACTTTGTTGTCCTTGAGTATTTGGGGAGGAGGGGGACGCTCCATCGGCTAAGTTAATCGTAGGGGCATCTATATTGGCAGTGTTTTCTGATTGAACCTCCAAAGAACCTCCGCTCCTAATACTAATAGAGGACGCACTTTGCATTCGTATTTGTCCACCCGCTTTCATATCTATATTTCCACTAGCGTCTAAACGAATATCTCCCCCCGTTTTAATAACAATAGCACCATCCTCTCCATTTGTTTCTATTTGAATTAATTGATTATTGCCATCTTTTTTCAAACACTCAATAAAGATACGACCTTGTTTGGCTTGAGTAAAAACATTTACATCTTTCCATTTACTCTGAATATTTACATTTCCACATATTAAGGACTCCCCATACTCAGCTCCATTAGCTTGATTTAACAGCTGTAGTTCTCGTCCTCCCCCACCTATTACAATATCTGTTTCAGATTCATGATTAATTATTCTTTGAGGTCCTGCTGTGTCTATCAATAAAGCTCTATCAGGAACTTTATCATCTTCAGGAGAACTTGTAAGAATCATCCTACTACAATTTCCAGAATCTAAAATGACAGAATCAATAGAAGGACTATCATTTAAACTAAGAACTTTATTTGTAGTTGAGTGTAGTTCCGTTTTTTTATTAAAAAAATCAGGATTATATTCCTCAGATATAGTAAGACCAGCACCTTCGGGGCTTTGTAGAACCGTCTTCATAGGCTCTCCTCGCGCTCTGTATATGTCCTCATCCACTCTTTCGAGTGGCGGAATATTAGAGTCCTCAAGAGCATCTCCATCTACTTCTAACGGCTCTGGACTAAAGGTAGACCCCAGATAGTACCAAGTAGAGGATCCAGGTAGTTGGCACACCAAAATTTGAGTTCCGTAACTAGGAATAGCAATAAATGCGCCCTTTGAATTTGTCGCATAAGGACTTACATAACAAACATCTCTCTCAGCGTTGTCCAAAGCAACTATTCTTGCTAAAATTGTTCCGTTTCTATTTGAATCAGTGCGCTTTCTAACCTCAGCTAAAGAAATTATTGGTATTAGAGACTGAGGCAAACTTGGATTTGTATCAGGCATATTCCTATCCCTCAATTCCTTTTTCTACTATCTTCTTGCGTATATCAAGTACATCTTCGGAGCCCATATTCAGACTATTTTTAGTCAACCTAAACTCTGAGTGTACATTTCCTCCCTTAATTGTATGTCTAAATCCCATTATTTTATAAAGTCCACTAAAAAAAGTATTCATTAGTGTTCTTGTGTTCTTTTGGCTTTTTTTTATGGGTGCATCTTGAGCAAAAACTATACATGGACTACTTATAGTAGCTGCATGAGATAAATGGAAGGTAGGAAGAGTCTTAATAGTCATTTGCAAAGCTTTTCTATATAACTGTTCCATCATATCTACTGTTATACTAAAAGGATTTCCAGGAAGTTCTTGATCAATCGCTACATAGCCCTTTAAATCGTTTTTTGCTACATCTTCTATTATAGTTTCAATTACACTAGCAGCCTCTTGGGCATTACCCACATTCAATGTTTTCACCAAGGTATTAGAAATCCTGGCTGCTAAATTAGTAAGAATCTTTTCTCTCTGTTTAGAAGTCCCCTCAATAAATCTCTTTTGTTTTAGATAACCTAGAGCGGCTCCCTTACTCCTAATAGGAAAAGACCCTATCCCAACAGGAAGGATTCCTTCCGCTACGGCAGCGGCCCTGCGTGTAATTTCCTTTTGGAATCCCTCTTTTAAGAGACTCATATAAATAGGTCCAAATTTAAATTTCATATCTAAAATATTAGGATTTTGAGTATTATATCTAAAAACAGAAATCCCTTTTTCTTTTATATACTTTTTTTGTTCATCGCTAAAAGCAACATCCGAATAAGCAAACTCATCAGGAATATAAGAAACATCCCCAAAAGAACCAACTTGCCTTTCGAGAGGAGGAAAAACTATGTCTCTTATAATTTTATTATACTGAGTTTGACCCAAAATAACTTTATCTAATGGATGAAGAGGAATTTCTTTTACAGCTTGAAGCGCAGCATCCTCTTCATTAACAAAATCTAAACTCGATGCCGCGCCGAATAGGATTGGGACCAAACGCAATTTTACATTTTTTTCCTCATCTTTGGTCATAAGTTTAGACCCTTTATCTTTTATCTCTTTTATAGTCTTATATTTCTCATTTATATTTTGTCCACCATACAAATATTCCTTAATAAGAGCCATGTCTCCTACAATAATAGCCTCTCGTTTTTCATCAAATTTATGATACCCCCCGAAAGTGTAATGTATAGAGGGATTCAATTTATTATTATCTCCATGAGACCAAAAATTTAAAATTTTTATATCTGATTCACTTAAATATTCCAGCTTTGTTTGATATTCTCCTTTAGAGTGTTCTCTTATCTTGTCAATTACTTCTTTTATAATTTTTGCATGATCAGGAATTCCTGTTCGACTACCCTTCGTAAGCATAGAAGTAAATTCCCTATCCGAAAAATAATCCGAAAACGCTTCTGAAGCTGATTTTGCTTTTTCTGTAGATTTAAATCTACCCGGTGTGCCTGTTGAGATTGCTTTTGTGTCTTTTCCAATATCTTTTTTATTTGAACACAACTCTAATCCAAAAGAGTTTAATACTACTTTAACAAATGCCTCTTTTCTACCTAATTTTGTCCATTTCCTTCTAAAAAAAAGACCTGTAGGAATGTTAGCAAGCCTAACATTCTGAGAAACACTTTCTAAAAATTGTCTACAAATAATATTAATATTAGGAAGTAAAACAATAACATTGGGGTTGCCTGTAGCCTTTTGTATATAACTTCTAAGAGTATCCACCACCAAAGAATGAATATCAAGATCCTTTAACATTTCAACCGTGTTATGGAGATTGGTCCCTGCAAGCGCCTCCACATTTTCAGCTCTTGCATCACTCACATTCCTTGTGTGTGACCAACGCAGCGAATCTAACCAATTTAGAGGATTATACATATACCGATCTCCACTACCGATAAAATTAATAGGTCGAGATTCCCCAGAATATCTCATTAAAAGTCCAGCTAAGTTTATATTTACCTTTTCATTATACGCACCACGCCGATTTCCTATTTGTATGGCATTTTCTGTTGGGGTGAAGTCTAATGTAATTTTTTTAGGCCCTTTTACTGAAATATCTGCTGCTGTAAGAATCACTCTATGCGGTCCCGACCACAAATCAAGATTATTCCCTATTCCATAAGCAATAAAAATTTCTTTATTTCCATAATGTTTTTGATATTCTTGAGCTAATTGTGAATAAAATTTATTTTCTTTAATTTTAGAAAGACTATGTATAGTATCTTCATTCATTTTTTTAGCTAACGCACTACTATGTGGATTATCCACTCGTTGATGCGACCACCCTGCCACATTTCTTACAACATTATCAGTAAAAAAACGAGTTTCGAAGTCGTTAGTAGGATCAATAAGAACTAACCTCATTCTCATAGAAGCCCCAATAGCAAAAGAATGCTCAAAAGAAATGAAATTTGGGTTAGATTCACTATCAAAAAGTAAGACATTATCAGTACCACTTACGGTTAAGCCTTGTATTAAATTTTTATAAGTGGCTCCCTGAGTAAAGAGTCTATCCATCATCTCTCTACTGAATCCAACTACTACATTTGCTGTGGGAATTTGCATTAAAACTTAGGAATAAGAATTTTCTGATTAACCCTAAAACCCTCTCCTGGATCAACAATACCATTAACAAGCATTAAAAGCCACCAATTCTTAGGACTTCCGTAAAATACATTAGAAATCAAATCAGGACGATGTTCATAACCCGCAGGAACATACCCAACATCATACTTATATGCTGATCCTAGGTCTCCCAAAATGGAATCAAACTTTGGAGTATTAATTATTGTAGTAGTCGTAACATTCCTATGCTGTACTTGATTACAATCTAAACTATAAGGTCCTTTATTTTTTCCTAATGATGCCATTAAAATACTCCTCCTCCTCCTGGATCCATACTATGAGAGTCTCCCAAAACAACTGCCTCCCATCCCGCTAAATTATCACGCTTAACTACATCATTAACATTTGTAGAAAATACTCCAAAATCTCCTGTTCTAATCTCTTCTAATTTCATACTAACCTGTAATTGACGAGGAAGTAAGGTATCCATATCATACCCCGCTGCCTCATTGTAATTAATTGAATAATTTGTACAAATACAAGGAATATCTTGATATAAAATACCGTGATTCAACCTTATAATAGGAGGACCATAAATTGGATTTTGAGCATTATTAGCCACACTAGCCCTAATAATATTAGTCCAATAAATAATAATATCAATTATCCTATATCTTACTTGCAAATCTTGGTTATTTTCAATATTAAGCTTGGCCTCGGCCTGGGCTGCCTCTGCTGCATTTAGAGCAACAGAATACATAGCCCCAGGATTAAACATGTTCGTAGGGTTAGTATTTTTAGCTATATTACCCATAGTGTTTACAGAATTCATCTCCCCCTCACTAATTCCATAGCGACTTTGAAGAAAGTGCTTATCTTGTAAGTTTAAAGAATTACTTACAGTGGCATTCATCAGAACAGTTTTTGCAGTAGCTTTAGCTAAATCTTTAGTATACTTAGTTCCTAAGTTAAAAGCCATTCCCCCAGGCTTCTTATCGTCAACCTTATAAGGCTCTTTAAACATTTTCTTTTCAGCCTCTAAATTATCTTTATCATTAGTATAAAAATCAATATAATCCTCTAATTTTAGTCCTGGATGCTCCTCAAGAATGTGAGGCATTGTCATATTGAAAGACAAACTAAGCTGCCTAGAGTCGGCTCCCAAGTAACTGTACAAATTACTAGATCTTGATATTAAAGAATATTTTTGATATCGAGCTTTTTTGGTCTCTTTAATAATTATATTCTCAAAGAAAGGCAATCTAACTATGTAATACTCTTCTCCTTGGGTTGGTTTCGGGAAATAGAAAGAGAGGTTTGTTCTTTCAGGAACTTGTCGATCAACTATAAATTTGTTTGTCATTTTAAATTCTAAGCTTCCTCAGGAATAGGTGATGAAGCTTTCTCCTCGGCTGCATCTGCGGCTCGATCTGCGGCTTCTCTATTCATTCTCATTTCTTCCAACATTTCCCCTGCTATAGTATCCTCACCTACTCCCAGGATACCTTCAATGCTCCTTCCAAGCATATTAGCTGTTTCATTTAAAAAATCAGGGGTTGTTTTAACTTCTAATTCCTTAGTTTTTTTATCAATACTTCCTGTATGGTCAGAAGTTTTTTTATTAAAACCCAAATTTTCTCTAGCCGCTTCGCCCATCTTTGAAACTTTAGCCAGAAGATCAGCCCTCTTTTTAGCTTTTTCTCTTTCTTCTTGGGCTTTCGTTTTTGCGTCCCTCGCAGCATCATCAACATCCCCTGCAACCGCAGAAGAGGGATCAGTAATAACTGCTGTACTTTCTTGTAAGCTTTTTCCCCATTCTGTAAGTGTATCTCCAATAAAAGGAAGTTTATTTCCTAGCATTTCTAATAAAGACCCAACAAAGTTTTTCCATTTAACAAATAACCACTTAATCCCATCAAATACCTTTCCCATAATACCAGTTTTAACTAACAAAAATCCAAACGCCGCAACTATAGCTGTTGCTACAGCTGCTATAGCAACAAAAGGCCAAGTTACAGGTAACATCGCAGCTACTAAAGATATAAAAGAAAATATAACTTTAACTATAGTTATTGTTGCCATGTATGTCATTTTAGCAGCCCACAACCCTAACGCAATAAGTAAAGTAGTTTCAATATATCCACTTACTTTTACTATTAAATCCTTAAATTCTGTCCACTTTGTTTTTACTTTTTCTATAATACCCTCTAATCCACCCAACTCGATCCATAGATCAAGAACTTTTATAACAAGCGTTTCAATGACTCCTTTTAAAAATCCTCCAAAAAGAATAGCAACATCTTTTATAGTAGGGTAAAGTGCTAAAAATGCTTCTTGTAATGGAAGAAGAACTTCACCTTTAATTACGGAAAGCTGGGCACCAAAATCAGCCACATCGTCGCTCTCTTTTTTTATTCTTTCTCCAAAAGCATCACTAACCATCATCATATCCATAGAGGCTTGTCCAAAAGTTTCAGTTGTAACACCTACCATTCTAAAGAATTTATCAGAACCCCCTGCAAAATCTTTAGTGGTCTTCCCCGCTGTTTTAATAGCATCTTTTAGAATTATTGTAGCTTCTTCTGTACTTCTAGCAGCAGCTAACTGCTCTCTTACTCTTCCAATTCCTAACATAGTCAGCTTTTCAAAACCCTGCTGGCTAGTATCCATAATTGCCTTCATAACATTTTCCATAGGCCCCTTCATGGAAGGTCCTAATTCAGCAGTTAATGTGGCAACGGCTTGAGCAACTTCTGCCCCCATACCCGCTAACTTTTGAGCAGGAAAGCTCTTTTCTAAGGCACTCATAGCGTCAACTAAATGATCTGTACTAACCGTCCACTCATCACCAACTTTTATAAAGGTTTTAGATAAATGATCAGTTGCGTCCCTAGAAAGACCTAATTGCGACTCCATTTTAGCAAAGATCATCGCTGTGTTCTTAGATTGTGTTGCTGTTAATTTTTGTTGGTTAACTAATTTAGCAAGACCTTCAGTATTCCCCTGCATACCGACTTCTAAACCAGCAATAGCAGCACCAAATCTTTGAGTTAGATCCCCTCTAAGGCCCTGCATAGTTGGGGTCAATGTTTGGTTAGTATGGTCTAGGGATAATCCCAAAGCTAAAGAAGCTTTGTCAGCATTTTCACCAAACTGTATGCTATTTCTAATAGTATCCCGTAGTGCATCTACAGCCATAATTACTCCACCAAGAGCCAGTTCTAATCCTGCGCCTACTACCATAATTAAAGTTTCCTTATTCTTCTAAGAGGTCCATAAATATTACCCAAGATGTAAGTTCGATAATTATCTTTTGGTAATTCCCTATTTTTATATAGAGTTTCCAGAGAATCTGGGGCATAAGTCCTGTTTGTGGGGACTTTAAATCCTGTAAGAAGAATATTCCCCGTAGCAGCATCTCTAGTTACTGGTTCTGTTATAAGAAAAATTCTATAACTCCTACTTCCCTTGCCTATGCCTAGTTTATATCTAAAAAAAACCACATCCCCAGGAACCGCACAAGAATCCGACTTTGGAACAATACTTACATTCGTTCTAGAGTGTGCATCTACTTGTTTTAAAAAACTTTGAATTTCTGGTGAAAATCTGGTCATGTCCTTATATTATATATAAATACCAACTTAAATATGAATAATAATCTCGATATAGAAATAATTGATTTTCTTGATTTAATAAATGAAACACTTAGTTATTCCTTTGTAGAAAAATGGAGACATAAATATTCTGAGAAATTTGTAAAGCACTTCCAACTAAAAGTTTTGGATGCTATGAACAAGCAAAAGCCTATCAAGCTGGAGATGCTTTATAATTATCTAACCAAGAAGTGTAAATACTCACCAGAACAAGTAAATAGCTTCTTTATATCTATAGATATAGATATATATCGACCCTTTATACATGGGACTTGGCCTAAGATTTCTTCTTCTTAGCCTTTAAATCTTCTATCTTTTTGCTTACCTCATGCATAGTGCAGAACTCAGGGCAAGCAGTCTTGTAAGCACACCAGTTACAAAATTCATTTCTACTAGGGTTCATCTCGTCTTTTTTCCTTTTACGGATCTTCCAGACCTCATCAACTATCTTTCTTAGATGTGCATTGATTTGAGGGACAGAGTACTGGACATGAACAAAGTTATTAGTTAGTGGATAATAGTGTGCAGCTACTATTTGGGAAAAAGGAATCTCATAAAGCTTACTGATAGCATAAACATACCCTTTTAGTTGAGTATCTTGATAAAGCTCTACTTTACTTTTTTCCCTTTTTGAGGTCTTGTAGTCAATTACTAAGTATCCCCCGTCTTTACCCTTTATTACACGGTCAATAACGCCGTTAAGTGTAATATCATCTTTTACAGGAACTTCAAAGACTAACTCAGCAGCCACCGTTTCTTCAAGTTTTGAGTTGAACTGAAGAAAATTGTCAATACATTTTAAATCCTTACCCTCATACTTCTTTGATACCTTGTATGAACCCCTCACCCCTTCAGCGATCAACAGCATCTCATCTTGAGAATTTGCATTCACACCATCTTCAAGGATCTTGTGAATATAAGATCCAAAGTGTAGCGCCTCCGTGTTGGTTTCTTCAGGCTCAGGAAGCCGCTCAACATAGCGGTAACGATATTTTAACTGACATTGTTTATAGGTTTGAAATTTAGATTCAGATATTGTTTTTATGTACATAATAGCACCTCAGTTTATTAGAGAGTACCTCGTCCAAAACTTCAAGAATAATGGGAAACTCTCGGCCAATGGACGCGAGTTTATTATGGAGTCGTTATTCATTAATAATGATTGGAAGAAACACATGAGCGTTAATATAGATAGTGGTCTATGGCAATGCTTTAAAACGGGACGATCAGGTAACTTCACCAGACTATACGCAGAGATAAAAGGTATTCCATATTTTAGGGCTCAAAGGGATCTCATCATCAAGAATTTTGAATTCCTTGGTGAGGAGGTTCCCGAATTAGATAGACCTGAAAATCAACTAGAGCTAGACACAAGCAAACTAGTTCCCATTAATTTAGAGTCTGGAAACTCGGATGACAAAAAAGAATTAGATGCTTGGAGCTTTTTGTTTGGTAGAGCCTTGTTTAGTCTTAACGAAGAAGAAGCTGCTCCCTTTTATCTTTGTACAGAAGGTAGGTTCGCAGATAGAATTATTATTCCCTTTAAATCTGAAGAAGTGGTTTATTACTTTCAAGCTCGTACCCTTCACGATGCTCGGCCCAAGTACTTAAACCCCTCCACGGAAATAGCTCCAAAACCCTCTGATATCCTATACCCTTATGACGAGGAGCGGGATCACCTCGTTATTTGTGAGGGTCCATTAGACGCTCGCTCACTCCAACTCCAGGGAATAAATGCAACTGCTACCATAGGAAGTTCTGTTAGTCCTAGACAGGCCGAGATCTTGTCTACTTTCAAAGGCAAAATTATTCTAGGATACGACAATGATGAAGCAGGACAAAGAGGTATTAAGAAATTTGATAAGATTAGGAAAGAGAGGATGATGGACAAATTTGAAATATGTCCTCCCCCCGCAAGGTTCAAAGATTGGAATGAAGCTCATGTAGCTAATGAAAACTTATTCCAATGGATTATGGAAAAAACTATTACTTATGATTTTGAATATCAGATTAGTAAACAACTAAATTTTGATTAAAAGTAGCACACTGTTGTTCACAATTCATAAGAAGTTCTGCAATATGGGATCCTATATTAGCTGAAGTATCGTAGGTAGGGTTATATTCTCCTGGTAACTTTCCTAAAGTAGAATTGGAGCTTTTATTACAAAGAGACTCTTTATCAGTCCCAACCACCCACTTTCTACGGGCATACCCGACAGCACTTGTAGTAAAAGTTCCAGAAAGACCTAACCCCCCAGTAGTGCTATCACTAAAGATTGATAATCCTTGTGTTTGGTAGAGCCCACTACAATAGGAAGCTTTTTCTTTTTCTTCTGCAACTTGAATAGAATAATTACAGTCAATATAACTGTAAGATACCTCTGGGGCTCCTGATACTACTCCCCCTGTTGATGGAACAGGTTGTGTATCGTAAACGAATACCCTTTTATACATACCGTTGATAACTTGGTTATGGGTATGCCAATCATCAAATTCACAGGCACTTGTATCACCAGATGCGTTAAGGTTGGTCGTTATAGATCCGCCAATAGGGACAGGGATTAATTCTCCAGGCATATTATTTTTTCCTCCATCATATCTAGGTTATACCGTAGATATTTTTTATAAAATATTACCTAAATTCAAGTAATCGTAAAATAGAACGGGGGAGTTACGAAGTTTTGAGTTAAATAAGAGTATTTAGCCGTTATAAAATAGGTCCCTGCACTAGCTGCTTTGGACTCTGTATCAAAATTATAAAGAATAGTGTTATCAGATGTTATAGTAGCATTGGGGGGGCTCGTATCATAATCAACTACGGAAGACCAAGCAGGTTGATTTACAGAATCTTGATTAACTCTTTGTATTTGAATATTAGCCCCACTTATTTGATAATCTTTTAAGATATTCTTAGTTTCTTCGGGAAGAGTTTTATTTTGAACAGTAATATCAGTAGTAATCTTCATATCAACTTTTTCACCAACCCGAAGCTTTTTGTTTACCAATCTATTACGAGTAGTAAGCAACAGCGGCTCCGTGATGGTAGTAAAATTATCATTATACAGACTAAAACTATTAATAAAGAGTTGGTACTCTGAAGTTTTATAAAGTTTTACAGTCCAAACATCAATGTAGTCCTGGACGGAAGAGGCGCTATTAGCCACAGCACCTCCTGCATTATACGCATAATGCATATTATAACCACCCGATAAATCGACTGCCCCATCTAAAACAGCAACATAATCCCCTACTCCAACTCTAAAAATTCCACTAGCTTGGCTTTCAGCCTTATAATCAGGCCACCAAGCGGTGTCCAGTGGCTTATTAAGACGCTCACTGGTAACTCGTGAAGTACCGTCGCCGTCAGGATCAATAGCACCATCATGAGGATCCTCTGGCCCCTCAGCAGGATATGGATTCCCAGAAATTCCAAAGTTCATTAAAACTACTGAAGACGATTCGCTTTTAATTAGCCCATTATCACCATCAATAATAGAAGCAGGAGATGCATTTGCTAACTTCGTAAAGATAGTGCAAGCACTAACATCATAAGGATCAATAAACTGTCCATTATTAATGAACAATGTTCGAATAGCTACTTTTCCACCCACACTAGGGCGATTAAATCTATCAGTTAGGGTTACTCCGTTTAATTGCATCTTGTTCTCTCTCTAAGTCTTCTCTTAACAATTTAAGAAAAATTGTCCTTTCAGTACGAGACATTGTTTTTACATCAGAATAACTGAAGTTTGCTCGCTTTACAAGTATATAGGCTTCTAGAAGAAGAGAATCAACATCAATTACTTCATCTAGTTCACATCGAAAAAATTTGCATCTATTGGTAAGTCTACGACTGATACCCCTCCGCAGTCCCCACACGCAAATTTAATCTTAGTATCAACACCATAATCGGACTTTATAGCATTTAAAAGGGTTCTAACATCCTTAAGGGGTAATTTATCAATAACGGCAGCAATAATGGATTTATCTGTATGCCCTTCAATTTCTACCACAAATCTCCAAAGCTGATCTAAAGCAGTCGTAGTATCTGCAAAAACTTTTTCATCTCTTACTCGGGGTTGTCTAACTTTGATATCTTTTGCTAATTGAGGAAGAGAGATAGTTATAGGATCTTTAAAATCATCAGGAACAGGGTTCACATTAAGTTCAGAAAGCTTAACTGTGGTGGGGTTTTCAGCCCTACATTCTTGACAAATTAAGAGAGTATTATAATCATCCCCATATGAGATTTCTCTTAATTTCATGATAAGATAAAGCTTGTCCATCGGAAGAAGCTCAAAAATTTTTACATTTGTTACACATCTTTGAAGAACGAGATTTACTGGATCTTCTTCTTTCTTAGCACTAACAATATTCTTTTCATCTTCAAAGGTCATGGGCCTAATGGTCACAGGCATCTCAGGATCCTCTAATTCATAAACCTTACACTCTGAGGGAAGGTCAACCTCTACCGCATTATCGGTAGGAAGCTCTTTTAAAAGGTCATTGATAATTTCTTGCTTTGCTGGATCAACAACGGGGCGGTTTTCTAACATAATTGAATCTCCTATAGTTAAGATTTCTAAACTATAATAGTATGATGAAAATTCATATAAATAACTTAAATTCTAAGATTGAGACAGATAATCCTAATCTTTTAAAAGCCTTATACGATTTATACACTTTTAGGGTTCCAGGAGGTGAATACTCCCCTGCCTACAAACGAAGACAGTGGGATGGGAAAATTCATTTTATTTCATCTACTGGAACTTTTAAAACAGGATTATTATCTAGACTCCTTGCAGATTTGAAGAAGATTGACTGTGAGCCAGAGATTAAATATCCCAAATCAATGACCTCTGAATGGTATCATCATCAAATTATAACGATTAACGGGTTTACATATTATGACTACCAAAAGGAACTTATTGAGCAGGGGTTAGATAAAAAGAGGGGCATTATTAAGTCCCCCACAGGTTCAGGGAAAACTTTAATCATGGCGGGGCTAATCAAAGCCTTAACAGGAAGAAAGATGGTTATTCTTTTCAACGCAAAACAACTACTAACACAAACTTATGATTTTCTTACTAAAGAGTGTGGCATGGACAATATTGGCCTTTGTTATGGTGAGGGTTATATTTACGGTGACATTATGCTTTGTACTGTCCAGAGCATTGAAAAAATCCTCGACACACACTTGGAGGAAACCGAAGTCCTTATGATAGATGAGTGCCATGAGTTCGCTAATGGCAAGACCACCCTAGCAGCCATCAGGAGCTTCCCTAAGGCTGCGTATCGCTTCGGATTCACCGCAACACCTCCCAATGACTCCGTGCCTCTCTACAACCTTGAGGGGGCTCTGGGAGGGGTCATACAGGTTGTGGACACAGCCACCCTTATAGACTCAGGCAAGCTAACAAAACCAGTAATTCAATTAATCGCTAGATCCTACAATGCTAGTGGGTCGGACGAAGATTTGGCATATTTAGATATTTATGAAAAATTTATCGTAAATAACGATGAACGAAATAACATTATCAAGGAGATTGTAAATGATATCAAAAAACAAAACGAAAGAGCCCGTATCCTTATTCTTACCAAATCACTTAATCATGGGAGAACCTTGGAAAACTTATGTGGAAGCAGCTGCCAATTCTTGGAGGGGGCTAATTCGGTTGGAGAACGGTATAACGCTATATCTAGATTCCGAAGATGTAGAGATTCTTCTGTCCTCATTGGCACTAAAATACTCCAAACAGGGATTAACATTGAAGAAATAACCCACTTCATCAATGCAAGAGGAATGAAATCTGAAATTGCTACTTTGCAAGCATTGGGAAGAGCCTTAAGACGGCATGAATCCAAAGATAAAGTTTATATCTACGATTTTCTTGACAAGGAAAATTATCTCAGAGAGCATTCAATATCGAGAAAGCGTCATTATGAAAGGGAAGGACATACCGTAACGATATGTTAAATATAAAAAATGAAAACCAGACAATCCATAGAAAAGCAAGTATTCTCATTATCAGAAGAAGATAAAAAAAATCTTCAAGCATTAGTTGAAGATATTAACATGGTTGTTAATAAAAAAACAATCAGCGAAGATACTCTCACTAAACTAACAAATATTATAACAGTTCTAACATCTCTAAAAGATAACTATATGTGGAGATTATTGAGGGCTGCTAAACAAAACCATATGTTAGATTAACGAGGCTCTGGTAAAGATAGTTCTGGGTTTGCCATTTTTAGCCTCAAAGTCCAATTTTCCATATCTAGAGTAGTCCAACGATCCTCTGCCAACCGTTCAATGTTTTCTAGGCGGTTATCAATGTTGCCCAGCTTATCATTCATCCAGACTACTCCCCCACAAATCAACATAACAAAACTCAAAGGAATGAGGGTATCCTTTGAGAGATGAGTCTTTTTTCCATTTTCAGTCATAATAAATCCTAGCTTACTCTTTTGA
>Ga0209349_1000363_pt1 | contig 24636 bp, 30 predicted proteins | sample ETNvirnome_2_130_FD_184067 | JGI IMG/M metagenome (GOLD analysis project Ga0209349, IMG submission 184067) | Marine viral communities from the Pacific Ocean - ETNP_2_130 (SPAdes) (version 2) | ecosystem: Environmental > Aquatic > Marine > Oceanic | place: Pacific Ocean | collected 2013-06-22
TCTCATGTTGAACACAAACTGCTTCAAGTAGTCTTTCTCCTTCATCATCCTTACCAGTTTCCACTCCACTAAAATACCAACCACTTTCTTCTTGTGCGGTTTGTATTATAATATTTTTATAACGTTTAGTATGAACACCCTTTTCAGGATAACTCAAACAACCTTCATAATAATCAATCTCATCCCATTGTTTTGTAATAACAGGATTGATTAATATAATTGGCTCGCGAACATTAAGTACAGCAACACTAGCATTAATCCCAACTTGATTAGCAGCCAACCCAATGCCGTCTTTCCTTTCATTAAGTATATTGAATAATTCCGTGGCGATTTCAAGACCTTCTTCAACTGTAACCTCTTTTAACTTTCTTTGGATTACTGGATTAAATTCTTTATAACAATTTATAACCTTTTTCATGTACCTAATTTACACAAAAAAAATGATAATGTCAAGCAATTATTTTAACAATATGGGTAGGAACTACATAAAATTTCCCCATATCGGATTGAACTCTATAATAACCTTCAGTAAGTTCTGATTCAATTATAACTTTATCACCAGCATGGAGAGCTCCATCGGCACTATAAAAATCTTTTATTAATATTGCTTTTTTCTTCATTTTAAAAACGTAACTGATGATGGAAAATGACCATTATAAGATAAATAACAATTGGGACATAGGAGACGAATATTATCTAACTTACTATTACTGCTATTCCCATCTATGAAATCAATTAACAAAGCAACACCATTCTTTCCCATAACAATTTCATTATAACCACATGAATTACATTCTTCTTCCGTCCAACTGTCTGCTATCAATCTTTTTTTAAGATACCCCTTTGTCAATTTAACTTTTCTATCCGACGCAAGTAATTCATCCAATGGTTTTCTATATTTACCATAACCTTTTTTAATTCCGACACCTGATGGATTTAAATGTCTCTCAAATAACCCATATACTTTTGCATATTTTCGATATGTCAAATAGTTAATTCCCAACCAACGGGAAGCTGCCATATTAGATTTGGTATTTGATTGAGCATCTTCGATCATTTTTTTAGTAATAACTTTTCTCCTACCATGAATTTTTAAGGGTTTTTCAAAATTACGACTTGACATATACTTTTTCGTTAGAGTCAAATTGTATCTCAACTTGTTCTTTGATATCAAATGCAAAGTTGTCACTCGACTTACGATACATTTTAGCGTCATTACTAGCAAATAATCTAAATAATTCTCCAGGATTTATTTCAGAAAATTTATCTTCTTCATACTCGCTGCCAACTTTTGGCGGGTCGTATCTATCTTGCGCATGATCATTAGCCATTTTTAATCCTCCACTATTTCAGATGATTCAAGTTGTTTCAATTTATCTGCAATATATGAAAAATTTTCAGAAACACCATCAAATGGATTTACTTCTTTGTATGTAGTTTTCATAGCAACTTTCTTTTCAAACAAAGTAGTGTTTAATTTGTCATACATATTATCCAAAGCATTTCTGATTTTTTTCAATTCATCAACTGCATCATTACTTATTTTCATGTTCTTCTCCAAACTCTAATGTTAATTGATTATCTTCTTTTTCTTTTAATTCGTCGGGTATACCGTCAAATTTATACACATATCTCGCTAAAAAGTCTGACACATCTGATTTTAATTTAAGTAGTTCTGTAAATGCGAGTTTTCTTAAAAAAAACTTTTCTTCTTTATCTATTACAGTTGTCATTAAATTGTTAATATATAAACCTAATTTATCCACGTATAACTCCTATTACACTTATAAATATAACTATCTTTCACAAACAATCAAATTATTTTCATACGATTCTAAAGACTTTATATGAAATTTAAATATGTCATATTCCATCTCACCAATCTCACCACTATCACGCAGCATCTTTGATAGGTTAACTATCGTCTGAAAATTTTCTTGTGTAAGTTTTTGTGCATCAAACTCTACTACGATGTCATGATACTCCGTGACATCAGCAGTTCCATACATCTTAATCCTCTCATCCAAATTGAATGATGTATTTGGTTGTTCCTCTTTTCTATATTCATGTGCATACCTTCCAATTGCCCCATAATCCAAATAAATACAACTACACCACGGCTCTAATTCTCTTAATAAATTGATATCAGTATTATAAACCTTAAATCCTACGTCATACTTCGGTGGTATAATAGGTTTCATGTATTCATCATGTTGTACCATATGACCCCATTTACGGATGAAATTACGTGTGCTACGGAGGTTTTGTGTTAACCACTCAGTACTCTCCCTACCTTTCATAAACACTTGTCCCGCTGGATTTCTCATTGCCCCATCTTTAAATCTTGAACCACGACTTGTCATATGATAGACTAATCCTTTCCAAGTCTGAATCAAATCATAACCAGCCAACACAAACCTATTGAATATGTCACTATCTTCTTTACTTTGTGGAGCGTACAATGGGTCATGTCCACCGATTGCTAAGAAGTCATCTTTGTATATAGCCCACGGAGCAAATATACCATCTGTTATATCTCTTCCATTTTCACCCTTCCTAAATTCTTCAACAAATTCTAACAATCCTTGTTCGTTAAATTCTTCTGGTTCTATCCCAAAATCTTTAAGTATCTTTTCGGGACCATCAGGATGTAATGGTGGTTCAATTCGTGTTGCACTAACCACTTTTCCAGGCTGTAGATGTTTTAACATTTCTTCGTCTAACTTAGGGCATGCATACATATCGGCATGATATATCATCACAATATCATTGGTAGCCATATCTACTAGTGTATCATATAGTATCGTATGTCCTAATCTTGTGGGTCCTTCGTTACGATGTATCTTTACATTCGAGTCTTTGTCTTTAATCTCATTCATCCATTCCCACGTTCCGTCATCTGAGAAATCATCTGCCCAACATATTTCGTGTCTGTATCCTAAATTCTTTCTAATCGAGTTATAACTCCACTTCAAGTAGCGAAGATTGTTCCTCGATGGCTGGATGAAACTAATTGTTTCGTATTTCTTCATATTTTTGACTTTTTCTATGATTTTCTATTGCTGGTATAAATTGTAAATTACTGATATCGGCGATTTCGTGTGGTGGTATATTATTTTCATAACCATATTCTTTACATAAATCAACCGTGTCATCTGTACTGCAATCATCAATAACTAATACATCGACATCATCTTCTATAGTCTTTAGTGAATCAAAACATGACTTGGTATATTCGGATTCATTATAAGTTGTTATCACTAATAATATTTTACTCATCAAAATGGCCACTCTATTCTATTTGGGTTATTTGTACCGGTTATTGGTACAACAAAACTATCTGCGTCTTCTTCGGGTAATCTACCCCACTTATCTATAAATCTTTGTGTTGCTCTTCTTTCCCACTCAACTAAATGTGATGGTCTTTTAGTATCATCTAAATTTTTTGTACTATTTGGAAATCGTGATGTCCTTGAAGCAAAATGCCATACAACAGATTTGCTTGTCATCACAAACTTGTAACCTTCCATCTGCATTCTCATAAACAGGTCTTTATCTTCCCAATACATTGGTTCAAATATAGGATCATTACCACCAATATAAATATGATCCTCTGTCCTACAGAAATATCCAGCCCCACCAGCTTTTCTTACTCTGATGTCGTTCTCTGTTGAAAATTCTGCAGCCCAACCATCAAAATAATTTTCCTCAAAGTCATCATCATAAGCACCAAACTTTTCTACTGACACAAACACCGTACCAGGTCTATATTCAGGATCATTAGGAAATATATTTGGTTGTATCCTAAATGATGAAGCAATCAACCTATCATTTGGAAACTCATCAAATAACTTTAATAACTCTATATCTTGATTTGGACCAACCCAAAAATCTGAATGTAAGATGTTAACAAACTCGGTCTCAACATGACTAACACATAAATCAATACCACCACCAATACCTCGTTGATCCTCTCTATCCATACCAGTCTCTATATAATATTCAATTCCAAGTTCATCAGCATTTTCTGCTAACCATTCATTAGTTCCATCAGTACAATTTTCAGCAAAGATAAAAATTGGCATATCATTATAGTAACAATTCTGTCTAACTGATGTAACTGTTAACTTTAAAAATGGTAGATTATTATAAGTTGGAATTACTGATGTTATTTTATGCATTAAATACCTCTTTTATCTTATTGTGTAAATTTGTGTAATCACGATGTCCTCTTTTTTGAATATCATCAATAGTATCTATGATGAGATGTATTGGAGCACCTGATAATTTTCTGAAATAACTATTTTCATCAAAATAACCTGGTCTAATATCACCTGAAGTATTAACATAAATTATAACTGGCACTTCAAAACAACTACAAAAACAACTAGAACCACCACCCATTGATATAAATCCAGATGACATAGCAAATATATTTAATTGACTTTCATTATATCCCCTTCCTATTGTAGTTATAAAATCATCAATTAAATAGACATCATCATAATGATTAACTAATTCATAATCTGTCATAACACCAAAACCATCTACATCTGCCACTATATCATTATTTAATAATTCATTTGGATCTCTAGCAAACTCCGTATTCTTAGGTCTTTTATAAATAACTGAATAGCCATTCTCTGTTAAGTGATTGAACATTTCATATAAACAACCAATGTCAAAGTATCCAAGAGGACTAGCACCATGTTCTAAATTATATCTATTGGAAATAACAACATATTTTTTTGGTAAATCTAATTCATTATCAAAATAAACTTCCTTATAAGGTGGACACTCCCATTGTGAATAATCCAACCAACCATTTGCTGTCGTCTTTTCTTCTTCTGTTAATTCACTATAATCTCGTCCAAAGTTAGCAACAGCATTATGATGAATCCAAGAGTTAGGTAAATTTTGAACACCATTAGTGAGATTGTCTATACTCCTATTATCATATCTCTCTTCTACATTATCACAAAAATAGTAAAATGGTCGCATACCTTTACAAGTAACTACCTTTTCTAACTCGCCCTTTTGCTGTAAATAATAAGCATAAGGAATAGAACAAACTATCTCATAACCAAATTCGGGATGAACATCAATAACCATAAAATTCCTTAAGTTCTTTTAATTGAATACTAATTGAATTTTTTTGTATCCCACTAGTCAAACACTTATTAGGCATAGGTCTATCATCCTTATCAACTCGAATGACATTTCCACCATAGACATCTTGTATCTCCAATAACAATTCATATTTTGATATACAATAAGATTTTATTACATTTTCAGTTTCATATGAATCCCAATTATGCATCAAATCCAAACAAGTTTTAGCCCACTCTAAAGTTGTATTCCCATTCCACATAGCATTTGTATAACCAGATACCACCGGTTCAGATGTTAAAAACCAATCCAATAAACTATCAGCACCTTTTAGTTCATGACCTATTATAGATGTCTTAATTATTTTTGTATTTACTCCATGATTTACTAAATAATCAGATGCTATTTTTTTCGAAATACCATAAAAATCATCATCCATCTCACAATCAGTTCCTGGATGAATTACTCTACACTTTGAATTAGAATCTAGCCAAATAGGAAGTTCATAATTTATCTTAAGATGAGATATTTCTTCGGCCGTGTGTTTTTGTGGTATCCACCCTATACAATTTATTATATAATCACCATCAAAATCCTTTACAATTTCCTTAAAAGAATTTTGTGGCCATTTAGAATCTGTTGTAACAACTTCATGTTCGGCGTTGAAATACTTATGAACAACATTTCCCAACATACCTTTATGACCTAAAATTAATATTTTCATCAGACTACTGCCCTCCCTCTCATTTCTTCCCAGTCTCTATTTTTTCTAACTTCATCATTTGTATTCACAACTGCTCCTAACACTCCAGTATTAACACCAAGGTCATGTGCCACATTAATTAACCCATTAATATCTTTTGGTAAACAATGACCACCAAATCCAAATTCACCATCTGGACCAGGGACAGACCAATGAGTCACCCCCAATCGTTCATCAAGTGTAGCATATTCTACTACCTTATCATAATCCATATCAAACTTTTCACATATCTGATACATCTCATTCGCGAATGATACTTTTGTAGCAAGATACGCATTAGTCATATACTTTACAATTTCAGCAATAGTAGAGTGTGTTTTTATTATATGTGCCTTTGGAAATACCTTACTATAAATTTGTCTTAATTTATTAGTTCCTTTTCTTGTTCCACCCAATATAATACGAGTTTGATTTTTGAAATCGTCTATGAAGTTTGCCTCTGTAAGAAACTCTGGATTAAATATAACATTTACATTCTTAAATTTTTTATGTAATTTCTCAGTAGTACCAGGTGGTACTGTAGATTTGATTACAACTATTGGTTTCTTATCACTTTTCCAATCTATTAATAATTTATTTATTTGTTTTATAACACCCTCAACCACATCAATATTACAACTTCCGTCTTTATTCATTGGTGTTGGTACACACACAAATATTACTTCACAAGACTCAACCATATCGGCCAGTTGCATAGTACTTTTTTCTTCACTATACTTATCATATGTTTCTACATCATAATAAGATTTAAATCCAACTTTAATAGCAGTTCCAACATAACCTTGTCCTACTATTCCTATTTTAGTTTTCATTATAACTCCAGTCTTTTTTTAGCCATTTTTTTAACCTCTTCGTTATCCTCTTCACGAGGTACGAATAAAGCCTTTGTTCTACCATTAGTATTATCTCTTGATAAAATACTAAATGTTATTGATTTTCTTTCAAATTTAACAGATGGTACTCCATGATAAGAAGTATCTGAATTTTGAAATACAATAAATCTATTATTTATTGGTTCTACTTCATGCATCCTTTCTGTCATATCATCATTCCAAATCTCCAAACAACCTTCATTACTTTCTTTATCATAATCTTCATTGAAGTACATCAAACATGTTAACTCTTTTCTCAACCCATCCTTATCAGGATGACTTCTAGCATCACTATGAATAAGTTGATACGAATCTGGCAACATTACTCTCATACCAGACCAATTCCTACTTTCATCTGTTACTAAATTATCCACACCTGTTATCTTACTAATTTCTTTGGTAAACTCATCTGAGTGAAAATACTTGATAACTTTAGATATTGACTTTGGCATCAACTCATAATCATTCAACCACCTCATTCCATGTTCTAATATATTTTTCTCACCATCAATTTTTTCATAACCAGAACCCCAAAGTTCCGAATCCTGTGATACCCAATCTTTATTCATATCATTGACTATCTCATCATTCAAAAAGTTATCTAATATCCAAATTGAATATGGTTCTATAATTCGAATGAAACTAAAATCTTTGTTTATCATGATTAATCTATCACGCCTTTTTCTTTTAAGAAACCATTTATTTCATCACAATCCATCAAGCTGTTATCTGAAGAAAGGGACCAAATATCATCACTAATCTTATCATCAGTTATCATATAATAATTGTCATATTCTACAGTTCTAAGCGACTCTTCTAAACTAACCATTTCTTCATGTATCTTTTCGCCAGGTCTTATACCAATGTAATTTAATACAACCTCATCTAAACCGGCATAACTCTTCCCTAACTCAACTGCTAAATCAGTTACTAAAAATGATTTTATTTTTGGAACTACTATACAAGAATGAGAATTTGGATGATTATAAGCCCAATCAATTAAATCTACAGACTCATCAAGAGACAACAAAAATCTAGTCATTCTTCTATCTGTGATTGGTAAAGACTTTAAACCCCTATCCAATAAACCCTTGAAGAATGGAATTACCGAACCTGTTGATTCTAAAACATTACCATACCTACATAAAATCACCTTCGTATCTTTTTGTTTCTTAGAGTAATCTATATAAAGTCTTTCTGATGTGGCCTTACACATACCATAAACATTTATAGGTTTACAAGCTTTATCTGTGGAAATAAACATTAATGTCTCTATCTTACCATATGTATTAACACACTCTATGACATTTTGATGCCCAACTATATTAGTTTTTACACTTTCATATGGATTGTCTTCACATATAGGAACATGTTTTAAAGCAGCAGTATTGATAACTACATGTGGATTATATTGTAAAATAACATTCATCACAGAGTCTTTGTCTTTTACATCTCCAATTACAGACACAATGTCTTTGTACTCTTTTAACAAATGATAATGTTTATGTTCATCTCTTGAAAAGACTATTACTTTATTATCGTCATAATATCTTTTTAAAAGAGTTTTACCTAAGGCGCCAGTTCCACCTATTATTAATATTTTTTTATTCTTCATTTTAAAGTTATAAACTCACATCCTCTATTTACTAACTCTTGATTATTTTCCTTGATATAATCAAAGAAGTTCCATGCCAACACCAATATATTATCTGGTGGATTTTCATCTAACGAACCATTTTTACCTCGAATTGGTATTCTCACTCCCGGTAATAACTTACCATGTTTCATCTCATTATCTTCTATGATGTAATCAATAGACTCACTATCTATACCATAGTAATTCAGAACAGTAGTTGCTTTTGCTGGTGAACCATAACCGACTATTGACTTACCTTCGTCTTTAAGACTCTTGATTTTAGAAACTGAATTCTCTTTTAGTTTCTCTACTTTTTGTGCAAATTCTTTATAAGTTTCTAATTTATCTAATCCAAACTCAATTTCTCTTCCCATAAATTCAGATACAGATGAATTAACGAGATGACCTTGAGTGCCAACATAAACTCTTATTGAACCACCGTGGGTATCAACATTTTCTACATTTGAAATTTGTAATCCAAGATTTTTAAAGAAATTATTAAGTGATAAAACACTCCAATAATTATAATGTTCGTGATAAATATTATCAAAAGTTACATCTTTTAGTGTATCATATAAATACTGAACTTCAATTACTAAATGACCAGTCGGCTTCATTACTTGAAAGGCGTTTCGAGTAATCTGTTCGAGATTATCTGAGTGAGCAAATACATTAAATGCAGTTACTAAATCAGCTTCTTGTTTAATTTGACTTATGGTAGAGTCGTCTTCAAAATATCCATTAATAGTTGGAATTCCATTTTGTTCTGCGAGATAAGATAAGTTCTTTGCAGGTTCAACTCCACATACACTTACACCTTTCTCTTGAAGTGGTTTTAGAAATACCCCATCATTACTACCAATATCAACCACAAATGATCCTTCTCTTAATCCAAATTCTTCTGTGAGTGAATCCGCAGCATCTGAAAAATGTTTTCTAAATGTTTCTGTAGTTGATGATACATAAAGATACTCATTAAACATTTTCTCCCTTGGAACTGAATGTGATAATTGACAATTATGGCAATCAGGACAATAGTTCATTTGTAGTGGATACAATTCATCTTCTTGATTTTCATCATCCAATAAATTATTTGCGAGTGGTGAATTTCCAAGTGATACAACACATTCTAATCTTGAATTGCCACAACTCCTACATTCTGATTTATAATTTTCAAGTAGTTCTACTCTCATTCTCTCGTCTACTAACTCGTAAGGTATCGTATGTTTACCAAAGTTTTCATGTTCCCTCTCACCATTCACAAGATTCAGAAACAATGAATCTTCAAGGAATACCATTGTATGTGCAACTTGTGGTTCAGTTACTACCACATCTCCTGGCTCCATAAGTTGTGTAGTCATCGGAGCGTTAGGTGTTTTCAAATCTTTAAATACACTAATATATCTACCACTAATCAAGATACACTTTTGTTGTTGCATAGGATGCCAATGGTTTGCTCTCACCGTACCTTTTTTGGACTCAATCCAACCAATCCAATTGATAGGTTCAGGTAATTCATAATTAGTAATACGACCTCGTTCATCTACGAACTCTTTACCACCATTAAATTTATATTCCAATACATCTCTTCTCAATGATACATCAGACCAAGCATCAATCATACCCTTTATATCATCACGAATATTATTTCTAAACTCAAATCCAGTATCAAGTAGTTTTTGATTGGATAAAGTATATCCCATATTTGGGATCTCATCATCAGTTTCAGTTAAATCTAAAGCTGGAACAAACTCTTTACATATTTCTGCTACCTCTTTTACAGTCATATTCTCATTTCTTAAATGAAATACTTGTCTTTGAATATCATCTCGTTCTGCTACAAATTTCATACAACGGGCTACATCAAATAATGATACAAGTGATTTCCATTGAACACCACCACCAAATAATTTTATTGGATTACCAGTAGCTGCCATTTTAGAGAATAAGTTTGGCATAATGTTTATTCTCATTGAATCTCCACCATAACCATAAACAGAACCCAACCTCAACACTACATAATTAACTGATGAATTTTCTAAATCTTCTTCTGATTGAACCTTACCTTTTGAGTAGGTTAATACAGGACAAGTTTCTACATCCTCTGTTAAATCAAATGCCGTTTCATCAAATCCCTCATATACTACATGAGTTGATGGAAATATAACTTTTGTATTTTCCCCAACCGAGTCAATTATATTATTTGTTCCACCTACGCCAACATCACGAATCTCTTTATCTCGTTTATCATTAGATTCGGACTTTACATACGCAACATCAGTAACTCCACCAAGATGATATACAACATCTGTATCTTTTAATAAACCTTTAAAAAATTTCTTATCTAATAAATCTGATTGGTGGTACTTAAATCCCCAAGATTTTAACTCTTTTACTCTTTCGGGTAAAAATTTACGATCTACAATATGTACTTCATGTTGTAAATTTTCTTCTATGTATAGTTTAGATAATTGCGTACCGATATAACCCAAACCACCTGTTATGACTATTTTTGACATCTTATTCATTCTCCCAATTTATAAAATTTGACAACCAAGGAATCTCTCCATGTGTAGAGTAACCAGGTATAGGACTTAATAGCCTTCTACCATTGTTAACCAATCCATGTACCCACAGAGAGTGGTCGTAAGCTTTACCAGTTTTTTGATGCGTTTCAGGATGAAATCCATTTGTATATTCTCTAATTATAGACTCATCCTCTTTTAAAGTTTTAATCTTAGACGCAAAAGTAAGTGTTGTACTATTTGTTAATTTCCAATGAGTTGATTTACTACAATAAACTCTTGTCTCCTCGGGGCCATCTACATTTCTTTTATTTCCACCCATTTCAGGAGACATATATTTATCTGGATGATCATATAATGTTACATAATCACTTCCCAACTCAAACCCCTCAAGTAAAATCTTTGCTGAATTTTCCCTATGTAGATAATCATCTTCTAAAAAGTAAACAATTGTTTCATCTTCAAGTAAAAGTGCTTTCTCAAATAGTAATGTAAAACTACCCGCGTTACCACCCTTAATATTAGTTCTCTGAATTTTACTAATTGGGACATATTTTTTTACCATTTCAAATGTATCATCGGAAACATTATCAGCGATTATATCAATATCATCCCCAAAATGTTTAACACAATTTTTTAAACAATTTTCATTATTAACATAATCAGGTTTAACTTTATTATAACCAGCATCAGATATTCTATAAAAAACTCGTAAGCTCATTTCTTATTCCGATAAACGAGTTATATCACTACTAACCATTTTACTAACTAACTCTTCGAAAGTTGTTTTTGGTTGCCACCCCAACACATCTTTAGCCTTTGTAGCATCTCCAGCCAAGTAAAATACATCTGCCGGCCTCATATACCTCTCATCCTGACCCACATATTTCTCCCAATCGGTGATTCCTATATGTTGAAAAGCGGAATCTAAAAATTCTCCAAGAGAATGTGTTTTTCCAGTCGCGACAACATAATCATCTGGCTCATCTTGTTGTAACATCATCCACATTGATTCAACATAATCTGGCGCGTATCCCCAATCCCTTTTGGTATCTAAATTACCCAACACAATATTATCTCGTAAACCCAAATGTATCCTAGCAATTCCATCTGTAATTTTTCTAGTTACAAATTCTATACCTCTCCGCTCAGATTCATGATTAAATAATATCCCACAACAATTAAACATATCATAAGATTCTCTATAATTCACCACTATCCAATGACCATATAATTTTGCCACACCATAAGGACTTCTTGGATGAAATTTAGTATCTTCACTTGCAAACTTCTCCATCTTACCAAACATTTCAGAAGTTGATGCTTGATAAAACTTAATAGTTTTGTTATATTCTCTGATAGCCTCTAGCATTCTTAGGGCGCCAAGACCAGTAACATCACTTGTTTGTTCAGGTGTGTTCCAACTCTCACCCACGAATGACTGAGCGGCAAGATTATAAACCTCATCAGGATTAGACTCCCCCAAACACCTTAACAATGAATTTTGATCTGACAAGTCCCCATTGATAAAATTTATCTTACCTTCAAGATGATATGTATTTGTTCTATTTTTAGATGAAGAGCGCCGTTCCATTCCATAAACTTCATACCCCCTTTCTAACAAAAAGTCGGCAAGATGACTACCATCCATTCCATTAATACCTGTAATTAAAGCTCTTTTCATAATGTTATTCCCTACAATTTAATTAAAATTTATATACAGCCAATACATCATCTGATTTTGTCTGAATATTATCACCGATATAAAATTCATCGAAATTATCCAATGATTTATATTGCTCCTCAACGCCTTCTTTATCCATATGCCCAACATCTTCAATAACATATATTCCACCTGGATTCATTTTTGACTTAAATATGTTAAAGGATGCTATTTGATCTATTATCCGATGAGAACCATCATCAATTATTATATCAAATGTTGGATTTTCCAACAGAGACAGTTGTTTTAGTATATCTGGTTTAGTGGCATCACCAAATATAACAATCATATTATCAGTTAGGCGATTTTTCTGAAATTCTCTATCTTGATTATCTATTCCATATATAAAAGAACCTGGAAGGAAATATTCTTGCCACATACTTAATGATTCACCATAGGCTATACCAATTTCTAATATGTTAATTGGCATATTTCTAAATTTAGAAAACAACATTTCGTACTTTTTAATATAGCTATGTATTGTACCCTTATCCCCATGTCTAACATTATCAGATTGTTTATAATTTTGATAAATTTCTTTTAATGATTTCATTTTGTACCTTTTATTTTTTTTCCAAACATCATCCCAAGTATAAAATTTAAAATTGGGATTGAATATATTAGCATCATTTATCTTACAAAATTCATTTGCTATCGTATACCAATCAGTTGACTTTCGTTTATCATCTATATAATTTACATCATTTTCACCTAATATCCAAGATCTTTTTTTAGGATGTTTTCTATTATGTACAATTAAAATATTCCTAAAATGATATTGTGGTATATCAGGTAAAACTTTTTGAGCCATATGACCTAAAGCAGTATCATCAATAAAAAATGTACCTCTTGGTATATTTACTCCAGACTTAACAGCATCTGAACTTATCACAAATCCACAACCATTAAATTTATGTGGTTTTACATTAACGATGTCCAAATCTTCTACTTTATCATTAAATTTATTCATCTCATCAATATTCATTGTATATCTAATACTCCACCAATTATCTTCATCATCGTGAATGAATGGTTTATCCGTAAAATCAACATGTTCCAATGGTTTCCAAGAATCATCCCACATTTTATTTATACCAAAAGTCGCTAAATATTTAGGTGTAGTATCCTTAACTTGTTGATGTAACATATCTAATACTGTAAATGTTTGTTTAGGTATTAAAGCATCAGTTTCACCTTGTATCAATACATCAACCTTTGTACAATACTCATCAAGAAACCATCTACGATAATCAGCTATCGTTATAAAATCATCATTAATTCTCCAATGAACTGTACAGTCAAATGAATGATCATATAAAGTATTAGCCATAACTCTGAATTTTTCGGTTAGTTCATCTAATGTAATAAGAGATTCATCCACCTTTTCTAGCATCTGATTTACATTAAATGTAAAATCAACAATTATTTCGCTATCATCCAGGTGTTTTAGAGATTGTTTTAAACTCTCAATATACTCTCCTACGATTTCTATCTCGTACCATTGAACCAAACAACCTATTGCAAATTTAGTTTTCATAATTTTCTTTTATTTTATTCCAAGTATCTCTCATTAACGGATCTCTCCAATTCTTATCAAAGCCATTAAAATGCCATACATAACCACAATCTATAAACATAAAATTCTCTAAAACTTCTTTTCTTTGTAAATGAGTCATATTAAAAACTTTATCAATCAGATTAATTTCTATACCCATATCTCTAACAATGTAATTGACAGGCGTTTGGTCATTACCTTTTCTTTTGGTTGTTTGAATTTCATATAATTCTTTATCGTTATCCGTCCAAAACTTTTTAATTATTTCTACCAACTCTTTATGTTTTTTATTATAAATCAAAAATCCTGAATTAAAATATGTAGTCCAATTAAAACTAACATCTGGAAAAAATTTTTGATAAATACCAATACTTTGATGTACCCAACCTACATTACTTTCATCAAGTACACATGTAAATTTATCATCAGTCATTTCAAAAAAATTAGGAGTATTCCATTTAACCATAGTATCAATATCAATAGTGGCTATTTGATTGAATTCCATACCTGAATTTTCTAATATTTCCATCACCCACCATTTTTGCCATATTGGATTCATAAATTCAATATCTGCTATTGGTTGGTCAAAAACAAATAACTCAACATCATGTTTTTTACACCACCATTTCCAAGTATTTAAACAATACTCTTGTCCAGGTGCTTGTCCACCATTTGGATACATTGATGTTATTACAATTATATCTTTACCCATATTATCTCTTTATCATATTAATTACATCTGACGCAGCACTTACACAATTTCCTATCTTACTACTGAATAAAATGTAATCGTTATTTTGTTTGGCTACAATCGTTGGTCTTTCATCTGTATCATCTTTATACGGTAAAACAGTCCTTATTGTATACATAGAACCAATATGTTTTGATTCTTCTATGTCTGGAAAAAACTTTTTAGCAGATTCAATAAACCTATCTACATTAGTATGTTTTGGTTTTTCTATTATACCTTTATTTAAATATTCTTTATACACTGGTGGTATCTCCGGTTCCTTTCCTATATTACTAGCATGAATAGCATGAACCACATTTCCAGCAAGATGATAACCAGTATTGGCAAAGGGATCGAAACACATAAAGGGACCATCCATAATAACAATACTTTTATTTTTATATCGATCTGGTAATTTAAACACTGGTTTTTCACATAACTCAAATTGATAGTCTTGTTTTTTATCTGTAAACTCATTAAGTGATGTATATGTTGCATAGACAACATGTTTAAAACCACTCAATTTACTCACTTTTTTATTCAATATTAAATTAATACCGTTACCCTGTATCCTATTATGGCATACCATTCGTAATGCACCTGAATCATATAATTTTTCATCCACTTCTATAGTCAAATCACAATTAGGTAAAGTATCTACTATCTTCCATTCCAATCCAGCATCATCTAAAGTAGTCAAGTACTCTTGAGCCGTAACCAAACTTTCCTCAGACGCAATAGAATAATAATGTTTTATATCACCATCGACTATTGATTGATTGTAATACTTTATAAATGAATCCTCATTGGTTTTACAAGATTCTATAGTTTCACTACTTCGTGGATAATGATATCCTCTATGTAATCTATACTGATTGATACCTGAAGCTCTATTTAATATCTGACCATCTGCTTCGTATAAAACCACATCGTATCCACTAACCTTTAATTTAGTAGCTATTGTAACACCATATATCCCACCACCAACTACGGCACATTTACCATACAAAGTCCGTTTAACCCAATCACTAAGTTTTGTGGCAAAAAGACTTCTTCTATGATTCGACTCAAAATTCACATCCTTATATAAAACTCTTGTCAACATTGTTTCCAAAGCATCTCCACCATTTCTCGGTGTTATATTATGAACCTTTTGTTTGTACCAACCGAAATCATATTCAAACTTAAATTTTGAATCACCAAAATCAATTTCAAAAACCTTATGTCTAAGGTCATTAGTTATCACATTAATATTAGTTGGTGTCGATTCACCAATCATATCATAAACCAAATAAAAGTGATGGTATGCCAGTCTATCAATTACATTAACAGACAATCCACCCCATTTTTTGTACACAAAACTATTAGTTGGTAATATCTCCTCATATATTAAAACATCATCTATATAAAAACAAACATTATTAGTTTTTGATAACTCTATAAGTTCTCTCAATGAATCGGATGATAATGTACAAGGTTTCTCACAAAAAACATTAACCCCTCGTTGTAAAAAATACTTAACCTGTTCATAATGAAATTCATTTGGACTGGCGACAATTACCCAATCCAAACCATTATACTTTTGCCACCAACAATCTTTAGAACAATATATCCACTCTATAGAAACATCGGTCATATTCTCCAGTTTTGATAAAATTTTCTTACCAAAACTACCATTACCTATCTGTCCTACTTTAATTTTTTTCATAACTATACTCAGCAGATGCGTCTCGAAATTCCATAAACTTTTCCGTTAACCCTAGTGATTGCATATAACCAAACATACCTTGCTCAGCATTTTGACAATAAGTTTGTAAATCTAAATCACTCTTACCACTTTTATATGTATGTGCTGAGTGATGGATTACAGGACATCTATCGACAACGCCGACTTTCCAACCTTGTTTCTCACAAATAATACCAGATAAAGCATCTTGCCCCCACCCGTAAATTAACTCATCAGGAAATTGTTGTATATGTTCTATAAAGTCTTTATGTAATAATGGCGCTTGAAAGTCTACCCACTTTACTTCACGAATCGTAGGACTATTCCAACAATGCATATACTTCCATTTACATTGATTTTCAACTTGTAATACAGATGGAGATACTATCTTAAAATCATTATTAAACATCTCTTCTCTGAGTGTCTTTACAAAGTTATTGCCTTGAAGGACTAAGTCATTGTTCAATGATAATAAACTATCGTATGTTTCGGAAGTGTTAAAGAAATCTAATGCTATGTTAAGCGCACCACCAAAGTATGTATTTTGTCCTGTTTCATGTGTTGTGTATTTAGACTTACCCTCTTCCGAAGAACCATTATCAATAAGAATTAACTCATAATCATCCCTTTCATATGGTTTTAAAGCTTCCCACAAATTATCTGTCATCTCAGGAAGATTATGATTATATATAACTGCTAGTGTTTTCATTTTATATAGTTAGAGTGTTGTTTAGCATGTTTTGGGTGGTCTATCTCTATACGAACTAAATATCTAGTTAGACTATCAACTGGGTGATTTTTTCTTAATACTATCTGTTTATCCTTACACTCACTAGCTTGTCTTAAAGCATTTCTCATATCACTATGATATTCCGCAGGTCTTAAAAGTTGACTAAATCTTAAATCTAAATATTTACCAGGACGCCACCAAGCATAATGAAAAATATATCTTGGAAACATTTTTAATTGTGGATATTTTTGAGCTGTGAAATTATAAACAACATCTTTATAATATTCCCAAGTACCAAATTTTAAAACTATTCTTCTATTGTGAATTTGATTAGAATCTAAAGCATTTCCTTCAACATAATGTTGATTTTGCCAAAAATCTAAATAAGGAGCTTGCAAGCCCTCATTTGGATTTAATTCATCTATCATTTTATTTAAAAAATCTACATCATCCTCATGAAAAAATACATCCCCCTCTAATGGAAAAATCAAATCCCCTTCCTGTATATCAATATCAAAATCTTCAAAATTACTTACAGAATGAACATAACAATTATTAGCATCCACATCAAAATAATCTATTGGATTCCAAATAATACTTTTATCTGGATATAATTTTTGATATTTTTCAACTACTTGTTGAACAAGTTCAGTATCCCATGCTAGATCAGTATCTTTATAACAATATTTTTTTCTGAATTGTTCATCTATTCCGCCCTTGTTTTCAGGTCCTGTTGGAAATAAACCCTCATTATAAATAATATGAGTAGGATTAATAGTATTTATCAAATTTTGAATTTGTAAATCGATAAGATGTCCTTCCCCAAAACATGGTAGTATAACTATTTTTTTCATTATAAATCTTTCCCGTTTAAATGATTTACTCTAGCTGATTCTCCAATTTTACCATAAATGAATATTCCCCATTCCTTATTAGCATTTTCAATACCGTGTTGATGTATATGTGACTCATACATATTACTCAGTTGTAATTCAATAGTCGGATGAAAATCAACACCATCTGAAATTTTATTATCCAATATCTTATACCAATCTCTCATTTTACTAGCTCTACCAAAGTATGGATTATTTGACCATTGAGTTGTTTTTAATAGATTCATTTCTGATATTTCAGGGGATTCCCATAAAAATTTATCACCCCAAGACCCAGTTGATACATTCGATCTTTTATTAAATCGAATATAATTTATATGATTGTATTTATCCATCACCTGAACAAATTTACTTAAATCTATTTCTTCATTAAACTCCCAATCATGTTCAAACCATAAATAATAATCAGTTTCTACAGAATGAGTTAAATTTTTTATTGAATGATAAATACCATCCGTAGTTGTGATGATTTCCAAATTTTTGTATTCTGGTGATAACTTGGCAAGATTATCTAAATATTCATTTGAACCTTTACTATCAGGATTATGGTCTAATGATACTATGTGCCTTAAATCACTAACACCTATTTTACTATATAATTTATCTATGACGCCTTTAATTAAATTAGTATGAGTATATTTTCTATCATGATTTCCAAGATAATTTTTACTAAGTCTATGAGCAGAAGCCTCAAAATGTGTAGTCGTCAATATTGTAACCTTATCTTTCATTAACTATCCTTTAAACAAATACACGACCAAACTCCTTTCGTGTCATATATAGTATATAAATTTAAATTAAGAAAAATTTTATAACCATATCCCTTTAACAAATCTTTCCAACTATCCTTTGTCTTACAATTTATATGTGTAGGGTCTCTTTTTGATATGGACAAATGAAATGTCTCACCACCATCGGTAGATACTGGTATCCTTAATACTAAAACATCAGATGAAAGGGTTTGTAAAAAATATTCAATATCTGTATCATACATATGTTCTAATACATCCAAACAAAATGTTACACCATAGCCATTTTTTTCGGGTACTTTATCTAAAATTTTTAAATTTTTCTTCTTAGCCTCACCTAATGCCCACTCAGAAATATCATAACCATACGCATTTTTGTAACCTATGTTATCTAACGCTTGAACCAACAATCCAACCGCACATCCATAATCTAAAATTTTAGTATTTTTATCTAACAAATTTATTTTACTTAATAAATCCGTTACATCAATTGCTAACTTTTCATATCTATCATATCTATCAAGATAATCTGTATAGTTAATGGAAGTAAAATATTCTTTATCAAAATTCATATATAACCTTTTTTTTACGGAAAATTTCTATCAGGCATTTCATTAGCAACAGTATGTAAAAGTTTATTGTTAAATTTATAGTAACAAAAATTACAACTTTCATGCCAGTTTTTTCCTTTATTTCCTTTTATTTCATATGGATATCCCTTTAATGCGTAATTAATATTAGCATTTTCCCATATTTTTATAATATCTTTAGTGCTACCCAATGACCAATCTAAATCATATGTTCTTGTATTTAAAACATGACTAGTACACACGTAAACTTGATAATCACCACCATGTGGATTGGGTGCAATATAAGGTCTTATCAATCCAACATAACAACCACTTCTATAAGCATCATCATCATAACCAATGTCTTTTATGAAAAATTTATTATTCTCATCAACACTCTGTATAACTTCTTTCCATCTGTCTCTTGTAGCGGCGTTATTACCTTTTATAAGACAATTACCAGCTATCCTAACAAACTTAGCATCAGGATGTAATTTAATTAATTTTGCCATTTTTTCAATTGTGTCTATAGTGGTTCCTGTATAAACTCTGTTAGTTCTTGATAACTCGTCAGCAATATACTCACCATCTTCATTCTGTTGTCCATCATAAATAATATAACTAAATCCAAGTTTATCATATGGAACATCACCAAAATAATAATCCTCTGGCTCTTTCCCCTCATCAAGTTTTATTAAACTAACTCTAATCCAATTAATCATATCAATGACATCAGATTCTAAATTCTTGAAAGTATGACTATTAGTTATGATACCAACATCTAATCCCAAAGTATTAGCTAACCTTATAATATCGTTTATATTTTCTTTAGTTTGTCTATCACGATATAACATAGGATTGCCACCACCAGTAATCTCTACACTTTTAGCACCTAATGTTTTAAAATCAGTTAATATTTGTTTTATATCCTTAAAAGGAATATAACTTTTCAACGGCCTTCCAGCAACTGAACAAAATGGACAATCGCTATCACAGGCCTCAAGTGGTGCTAATTGTATTGTTATTGGTTTAAACTTCTTTTTACTTTGAATACTATCAAGCACATCAGTATGTTGTAAAAGTTTATCACCCCAAGTACTATATACTTGCGTCAATTCCTCATGACTTAAATCTTGTGTAATATCTTTACCCATTTAAACTATTTTTTAATATTTTATCAATTTTATTTTTATTTCTAGCCCTACCTTCATTCGCCTTTCTCAACCTTTTTTCATTAACAACCATTTTTTCTAAATTAGGATTTTTACTTTTTGTTTCTTCCAATCTAGCCCTATCCGCCTCACCTATATTAATATCATTAATAACTAATTCTTCTAATTCTTCAACTATAGAATCCTCATTAAAAGTTCTTTTTTCTTCTAAATAATCATAACGACCCGATTCAAAACTCTCTATTAATAAATTATTAATTTTATTTTTTATCTCATCAACTACAACCTTTTGATGATTAACTTTTTCTTGATCGTTATCTTTATTAAAGAAAAACCATTTTATCCTTTCCGTAATTAACCTGTCAAATAAAGCTGATAAAGTATCTATGTTAGTAATTTTCATTTATTCTTCCAAAAATCATAAATACCCCGTTCCACTTCATAAATCTCCCAATGTTTTCGTTGTCTATTAGGTTGTTCTTGTGCCCACGACCACATATTATATAAACCAATTTTTAAATCAGTTTTATCTTTATAATCAAGAAGTTCCATTGACTTTTCCCAAGTAGGATGTGCATTTTTAACTTCATGTCTTGGTTCGAGATATATTGGAATCCCACCATTCACAACTTCTATTAAAATTTCATTTGCTTCATTAATCGTATAAAATTTACTACTACCAAGATTAATAATTTCTTTAGATGCTCTATCATCAGCCCCTGCTTTATATAATGGTTCTAAACAATCACCCATATAACTAAATGCTCTTTTTTGTTCACCATCACCGAATATAGTCATTTTTTCATTATTCATATGTTGGTACATCCAAATACCTAATACATTTCTGTACCTATCCCAAATGTTTTGTTTTTCTCCATAAACATTATGTGGTCTAATAATACACCAATCTAAACCATGTTGTTCACCAGCAACTTGAATATCCATTTCACAAGCATACTTTGCAATTCCATATGGATCTATTGGCGTAGGTGTATCTTCTTCATCAAATGGTGGATTACCATGACCATAAACAGCCATAGTAGATGTAAATACAAGTCTATCCACTTCATAATTTATACAAGCATTTATCACTTTAGAAGTGGACATTAAATTATTTTTATAATTAAAACTCCTCATAAATGGACTAAGACCTTCAGCAGCATAAGCAGCCAGATGATAAACGATATTAGGATTAGTAACTTTAACTAACTTTTCTAATCTATCATTTTCTGCTAAATCGAACTGATGAAATTGTACTTGATTATGAACATTATCAATGTAACCACCACTTAAATCATCAACTCCAACAATATTATGATTTGTATTTTCTACTAACCAATCAGTCAATCTACTCCCAAGTAAACCAGCTACACCTGTAATTAATATTGTTTTATTTTCTTTCATTATTTTCCTCACTCAATTGCTATAGAGTCTAAATTTTTAAACATATTATATAAATACTGACCTATGCTCTCGTGTGTAAAATGTTTTATAAAATATGTTCTACAATTTGATACTAATTTTTCATTTAATTCTTTGAAATTACTTAACACATAATCAATTTTTTCTTCTAAATCAGACCAATCATAATTACATGGCACATAAGTCTCGTTTTCAATCATCATATTTGGATAAGAATCAACCCTCTCACAAGAAGGTTTCAATATAATTGTACCTAACATCATAGACTCATAATCCCTCTCTCCAATTTCACCCATACCAAACGGCGAAAGACATATTTTTGAGTTATGAGTTATATTGTAATACTCCTGCTTATCCCTTCTTCCCAACTCCACATTGTATTTAAAAGATAAATCCTTTAATCTATCCAACGCACCTTGTCTATGTTTTGTATAATAAATATCATTACGAACTTTATGTTGATATGATTTAACTTGATTTCCTACATTATACAAAGCACTAACATCAACTGTTTTTTCAGTATTAATTGGTTGTAGTTTTGAATAATTAGGATTCCAATATCCAACATTCCATCCAGTTAACTTTATCCTATCCCACAATTTCTGTGGTATATCATATGATACATTACCACCTTCACCAAAAAAGAATTTATTAGTGAAGTATGGTATTTTATATTCCTTTCTATTAAAAAGTTTACAGTTTGTTAAAAGATAAATAGCATCACTTTTTTCAAAAGTATCATACGCTCCAAATAATGATGTAGAATCTTGTCCATCTACTAAAAAATAATCGCCGCCATCAGTAATTTTTTCTAAATTTTCTAATCCCCATTCAACACTATCCTCTATCGACAAACTCATATCATAAAAATCCGACATACCCACAAACATATAATCAAAGTCATCTAAATCTGTTAATTCAATACTGAAATCTTTTAGTATATCTCTAGCAAAATATAAACCCCTAAATGTAAGTTCATTTCTATCATAAAATTGATTGTGTATTTTTACTTTAATCATCAGTATGAAACGGCTTAAGTACTTTTGGATTTAAAAAAAATTCTTTACTAAAAATTCCTTTACAACTGTCCAACCTTGTCTTGGATATCTTGTGGATATCTCTTCATCACCTAACTTTATAGCTTCTATAATAACTTCTTTTACCAACTCCGTATGAATATCGTTTTTATGTCCTTCATATGATAACTCTATACCATTCTTGTTTTTATATTTCATCTCAAAATCTCCGAATATTTTTGATTCTGCTGTTCTTGTTTTTCAATGGTTTTATTATGTCTGATACAAAACGGTTTCTCCGTCGGTAAGTGTGCATATGTTTGAAACCCAGCTATCATTTCATGAACTGGTTTTTCCCATTTTATATTTGGTCTATTTTTAAATAATCTACCTTGCCAGTCAGGAAAATTAACCCAACCTTCCTCGTTCACATTCCATCCCCAATACCGCACATGTTCTTGAGTCAATCCTTCTACCACATTAATTCTTGGTAAAAAAATCAAATCTATAGGATTTTCTTCTAATATATCATGTACATTTTTTATAAACCATCTACTTATCATTTCATCAGCATCTAAATTAAATGAATAGTCACCAGAACACATAGATTTTAAATGATTCTTTTGACCACCATAATCTCCCAACAAATTTCTTTGTTCAAACACAATATCATGAGCAGAAACATAAAAATCCAATAACTCTTTTGTTTTTTGATTATCGGAAAAATCATCAAGGATAACTATTTCATCTCCTTCATCTTTCCACTTCACCAAAAACCTTAATAATTTTTCTAATGAATCCGTTTCATTGTGGGTAAGTATGGAATAACTAATTTTCATTACTCTAATGGACTTCCACCTGGTTCATGTATAAGATCATCAATTATAGTTACAACTTTTAATGAATTTACATTTCCAGCTTTATAACTTCTATAAGACAATACAAACTCATTATCATTCTGAACAACATCTTTGTAAAATCTATCATTTGTCATTGGCGTACGAGCTTTGGGAGTTGTTATTCTTATTCTAAAATAATCTTCCTTTAATGATATCAAATTCTCCATTCCGGTTTCACCTTTTTTAAAATCAATAACAGAAAACAACTTCGCTATCTTTGATGGGTTAACATAATTTAAATTCAAACCTTCTATTATTTTATTTCCCTTTTGTTGGTACAAAAACAAAAATAATGGTCTCGGATCCGTTACCCCTACATAATTAAAAGTTACTATCATACCCGGTAACAACTTACCTATAGGTATAGTTTGTTCTGATGTAATTATCTTTCGATTATTGTATCTGGTCGCCAATTGTTTTCTCCAATTTCTCTACCATTTTAAATGCATCACTAAAATGTGGTACTACAACTTCAGTTGATGGATCAGATTGAGCAAACAATCTCCATTTTAATTTTTCACCTTCAACCAAAGGCACAACCATGTAA
>Ga0209349_1000373_pt1 | contig 24181 bp, 27 predicted proteins | sample ETNvirnome_2_130_FD_184067 | JGI IMG/M metagenome (GOLD analysis project Ga0209349, IMG submission 184067) | Marine viral communities from the Pacific Ocean - ETNP_2_130 (SPAdes) (version 2) | ecosystem: Environmental > Aquatic > Marine > Oceanic | place: Pacific Ocean | collected 2013-06-22
TCAAGGGTTAATGAATTGTTTCGTCTTACAACCAGATGATTCTGTACCAAGCATTAAGGAGTTTTTGGGGGATATTTATACTATTTCATGTGCTGGGGGAGGGATTGGAATAAACTTTAGTAAGATCCGCCCCAGAGGTGATGATATTGCTAACATTAAAAATTCTGCCCCAGGATCAGTTGAGCTTATGCGTCTTGTTGATAAAATTGGGGATCATGTCCGTGCTGGTAAATCACGAAGAGCAGCCCTTTTGGCTACTTTGGAGATAACTCACCCAGATTTGATGGATTTCCTCTTTGTAAAATTAGAAAAGGGTGAACTTACTAATTTTAATATTTCTGTATCAATTACGGATAGGTTCCTAGAGGCTGTAGAGGCTGATGATGATTGGTACTTTGTATTTAATAATAAGAAGTATTTTCCTTATGTCTTTAAAAGAGTAAGTGAGGGTGGACAATCAGATGAGATTACTATTCTAGGCTTTGATAAGGAGGATGCTTTAGGTCGAGCAAAGGAGCAGTATAGAAAGCATTGGAATGATACCTTTGAGTATGTTCGTGAAGATGTAATTAAGGCTAAAACTCTGTGGAATACTATTTGGGAGAATTCAGTTATTTCTGGGGAGCCAGGAATCCTTAATATTGATTTTGCTAACTCTTATACTAATGTTTCCTATTTCTCTAAACTTGTTTGTGTTAATCCTTGTGGGGAGCTATGGTTAGAGAATGGAGAAGCTTGCTGCCTAGGTAATATTAATCTAGCTAACATGGTTCTAGAGGATGGATCAGATTTGGATTGGAAGAGGCTGGCTAAATCAATCAGACTTGGGGTTAGATTCTTAGATAATATTCTAACGGTAAATACTTACCCTCTGGATAAATGTAAAAAGACACACCATAATACCAGGAGGGTAGGTTTAGGAGTGATGGGGCTTCATTATATGCTCATTAGATTAAACCTCGTCTATGGTAGTGATAAGTGTTTAGAGTTTCTTGAGAGATTATTTACAACCATCAGGGATGAAGCCTACATGACCAGTATGTATCTTTCTAGGGACAAATCCCCCTTCCCAGCATTTGAATCCAAGGAATACTTAAAAGAGCAGTTTGCTAAAACACTCCCAGCCAGAATTAGGATGCTTATTAAGCGATATGGGATTAGAAACGCTACTCTTCTAACAGTCCCCCCTACGGGCACAACTTCTATGCTTATGGGTGTATCTACTGGAATTGAGCCAATCTTCTCCGCTATGTACAAGAGACGATATCGAGAGGGGAATGTCATTAAAGAAACTATTGTGGTTGACCCCATGTTTAAACGATGGTATGAAGAGGGTAAGCCTTTAGATGCCTTTGTTGGGGCTTATGATGTCTCCCCAGAGAATCATATTAGAGTTCAGGCTACAATCCAGAAATGTATAGATTCCTCTCTATCAAAAAGCATTAATCTCCCAAAGGATTATCAAGATGAGAAACTTGCTGACATGATTTTTGATTATATCCCCTACCTTAAAGGGTTGACCCTATATAAAGCGGGATCTAGAGAGAATGAACCGCTGGAGGCTATCCCTCTAACCCAAGAAAATGTAACTAAGTATATGTCAGAAGTAAAAGAAGAAAAGGCTGAAGAGGCTGTAGCAGATGGGACGGTTTGTAGCTTGGCTGGGGGGGGTTGTGGGTAGTGGCTATCTTTGAGTATGCTTGTGATAAATGCAGCATCTTTTGGGAAAGGGAAGCTGGAGTAGGCAAGGCCCCGAAGTGGACAAAATGCCCAGAGTGTGGTAAGAGGGGCAATAGATATTTTGGATCAGCACCTAATGTTCAGTTCCGGGGGAAGAACCTGTACGAGTTTCATACTAACAGGAGTAGACTACAAAAATTTGCTGAAGATGGTTGGGATAAAGATACGGCAGATAGGTATTATAATGAGCATATTGCTGAGTCTAAACGGGCTATGCAGAATCAGGGGCAGGCGTATGCTAGGTATGAACCCAATATAGAAAAATTAACACAAGAGGGAAGTATTAAAAAGCTTTCTCAAAAAGAGTTTTCAGAAAAAGATAAACAAGCACAACAAATAGCAACTAAACACTTTGAACTAATGCGACGAAAAAAATAATGTACGAATTTGCTGAGAACATTCAACGAGGTATTATTTATCTACTAAAGTCTGATGATGATTTTTATTGTCAGATTGTGAACTTAGTTAAGGGAGAGTATTTTGAATTCCCTGTTCACGAAAATATATTTTCTACAATTACAGATTACCATGAGAAGTATAGGCAACTTCCTAGTGATGATCTTATTCTAGAGGATGTAAAGAAGAAGAAGCGGCAGTCTGAGGATCTTTCTGATTACGAGGATGAGCTTATTTATATTAATTCCTTAGATACTTCTACAATTAATAACAAAGATTATTATGTAGATCTTATTGAGGATTTTGCCAAGCGTGAGGCTATGAAAAATGCCATCAAGGATTGCTTGGTACTTATTAAAGAAAATAGGGTAGAGGAGACTGAGGAAGTTGTCAGAAAAGCTCTAACCATTAGTCGATCAGTAGATAATGGGTTGAATTATTTCCCCTCCGTAAAAGAACGGTGGGAGAGAATTCTTAATAATGATGATACTGATAAGTTTAGAACTCCTTTCACTTCTTTGAATCGTGTTCTAGAGGGAGGACTGAGTGCTAAGGAGCTTGGCATGGTAGTTTCACCAGCAGGGGTTGGAAAATCACTATTCCTGGTTAATCAAGGAGTTGAATCACTTATTGAGGGGAGAAAGGTCTTATATGTTTCTCTAGAGATGAGTGAGGATAAGATTGCTCAAAGATTTGATTCAATCATGACACTTATTCCTCAGTCTAGACTAAAGAGTAACCAGCTAACTTTGCATGAAAGGCTACAGGTCTTTCAGGATGAGTTCCCAGGAAGTAAACTTATGATTAAAGAGTTTCCTACTGGTCTAGCAAATGTTAATACTTTGCGTGTGCTTCTAAATCAACTAAAAAACTTTGAGGATTTCACCCCAGACATTATTATTGTGGATTACCTTGAGTTGCTTCGTCCTACTACAGAAGGTATGGCAGAGTATCAGGCACAACAACGGGTAGCGGAAGAACTTAGAGGATTAGGTGTAGAAAATAACTGTTTGATCTGGACTGCAACCCAGACGAATAGGCAGGGTAGAACTGTAAATATTATTACGGACGCTGAACTTGCTGATGCGTATGGAAAAATTCGCACTTGTGATTTTGCTATTTCATTAAACCAGACTGAGGAAGAGTTTGATAATGGTAGAATGCGGGTATATGTTATGAAATCTAGGAATAGTAGACAACGCTTTATTGTTCCTGCAATAGTGGATTATAATATTCTTAGAATGTCAGAGTCTACGGAAGAGTTTGAAGATAGTGAAGAAGGATAGTCTTTTAAAAAAGTTACCTACCCATATGACAGTAGGATGGGCCGAGTTTACTTTTAAATTTAAGAAGAATTTAACTGACGGAGAAGGTTCTAAGTGCTACGGGATAACAGATTTTAATGAGAATGTTATAACTTTAGAAGAAAATATGCCAGATTCTGTAGCTCATGCCACTATAATACATGAGATATGCCACGCGCTCTTAGAAACTTTTGGCTTAGGTGGAGACCATGATAAAGAAGAGGATGTTCTTACTTCTTCAAATGAGTTTATTACAGAAGCCTGTTGCAGATCAATGCTTATGCTTAGGAATTTAAACCCCAACCTCTGGAAACTATTATTTATTGATTATTATGAACAAAGCTGAAACACTACTGGTTGCATTTAGGGATCTTAATTGGGAGAATTATATTGAGATTTCTGATGCTATTGTTAGATTTGATAAAAACAATGTCGAGGGCGAACTTATTGAGCAAGCCTCTATTTATTCTTACTATCAGGGTCTTCTAACTGTAGCCAAGCGTGAGTATGATAAGTCTCAACTTGATCTAGCACAATTTGTTGCTACTTCTAGAAAGGATGAGCAGGAAACTTGTCTAAAAACTGGTAGGAAGGCTACTGAGAAATCCTTAGAGGCTTTTGTTATCTCCTTGCCTGATTACAAAGAAAAAACTGAATATGCTATCGAACTATCGTATAAATTAAGTTTACTAAAAGGACTTGTTGAAGCCCTTCAACACAAGAAAGATATGCTGGTGCAGATCTCTGCTAATACTAGGGCTGAAACAAAACTTTATTCTTAATTTGTGGAACATTTTGTTCCGAAACCACTATAACTAACTAAAGGCTTTTGCCTAACCAAACAACTATTAACTAAAGGATAACTAATGGCTATTGATCTAGATGCTCTACGAGCAAAACACGCTGAACTTACTAAGGCTGCTGGAGGTGGAAACAGCAACGATTTTCTAAATAATTTCTACCAAGTTCAAGAAGGTACTAATGTTATTCGCATTCTCCCCTCTGCATCAGAGGATAAGGAGTTTTATGCGGAAACTAAGATTCACCGAGTACCTGATAATGAAGGTAACATTCGTAACCATCATTGTATGCGTCACCAAGGGGAAAATTGCCCCCTATGTGATACTTATTTTGCGCTGTGGAAGACTAAGCGCAAAGAAGACGAGGATACTGCCCGTCAAATCAAGCCTCGCTCTCGTTACTACATGAATGTTGTAGATCGTGAGTCTGGGGAAGTTAGGATTCTCTCAATTGGTGTAATCCTCTTTCAGAAGATTATTGGTGCCATGTTGGATGAGGATTATGGGGACATTACCGATCCCGAAAATGGTCATGATTTCAAGATCATTAAAGTTATGGATGGTAAATGGCCAAAGTATGACCAATCACAACCTCGACCTAAGCCTTCCCCTACGGGATCGAAGAAAGAGGTTGCGGAATGGATGGAAAGTCTGCATGATATCTATGCCTTGGTAAAGAAGGAAGATTACGCAGATCTTAAGAAGGTAGCCGAGTGTGTTATGCCTTCTACTCAAGGTAGTCCTGTCCCAGAAGACACTAGTGAAGATGTTTCTGATAACGACTACCTCTCAAAACTTAAATCTTAATTATGAAAAAATTTATTGTTGCATCGGTCCTAGCCTTCGGTCTTTTCTCCTGCCAAGCTGTTAGTGATTTCTTTGGTGGAGAAGAGATGGTAGTTACTACCGCAGATAATGTAGTAGAAGGTTCTACTGCCGCACCAGTCCCCGTTAGTGAGTTGCCCGAAGAAATTCGGGATATGATTCCTGAGGGTATGGAAGTAGTGATTGCTCCTAAGTCTGATCTAGTTAGTGGCGATGCCTCACATATTCCCTTCATGGGAGAATTTGGTGATACTGCTATCGCAACAGCTTTTGATGCTGGGATGCATATCGCAAAAACATTTGTTCCTGGTCTAGCTGGGTGGGAGGCTCTTTTAGCTCTTCTATTCGTAAGAAAGCGCAAGCACTATGTTAACGCTTTTAAGGCTGTTATGCCCTTGGATAAGAATGTGGATCTTGGGGGTGCTGTATCTAGTGTTACTGCTGCCCTGGGGATGACCCACTCTTCGGAAACTACCGAAGCTGCTTGGGTCGAAGAGGAAGAATACGAAGAAGAATAAAATCTCCTGAGTAAACAACTATAATAAGGAGAGGTTAATAAACCTCTTCTTATTTTTTATACTTATAATTATGAAGCAAAAAATTAAATCAACATTGGGTTTTGGAGGATTAGTACTGGGCATTTTAATCATGCTTTCTGCTGTGTATCCAGTCCAGGGGGGATCCCTTAGTCTTGGTCCATTGAAGAAGCTTGCGACCTTTAAGGGGGATGAATTCGCCTCTTTTTCAGAGTTTCGGGTGCAAGACATCGCCTTCGATAAGAAGACTGGTGTGCCTCAATTAGTAGGTTCCGAGCCTTATGATATCCTTCTAAATATTACAACTATTTCCAGGGTTTACAGATATCGGGATAGCGCAGGAAAAGAATATTCTACTATTATGTATCTTAGGCATTTAGAAGATCCTCTGTTAGTTAGAGAGCCCTATAAAGAAGTAGTCTCTTCTATAAAAAAGGCGGCAGGTGCTATGACAAAATGAGCGATAAATTAAAGATTTTATCTTGTCCTGCAAATGAGGGTGGCTGTGCGTTTTACAGGGCTATAGATCCATTTAAAAAACTTCAAGAACTTTACCCAGATAAAGTAGAATTAAGAATTAGTCTTAATCCTTTGGGTATGGACAAAGAAGCTGGTAAGTGGACACCAGACTGGGATTTTGAAGATATGAAGTGGGCAGATGTTATATCTACACAAAACATATCAAATTTTGGTGGCCCTTATACTGCTAGAATTGTTGGTAAGGCTAAAGAGTTTGGTAAGTTTGTTCATTACGATACTGACGATTTGCTAACTGAACTTTATAAGGGTCATAGATTAGAGAAGGTTTACAAGGATAAGGGACTTAGTGATCTAACAAAGTTTATTTATTATAATTCTGATTTAGTGACGGTAACCCAAAGAAAGTTTGCTGAGAGGATAAAGTCTTTTGTAGGAACTGGGGTTTTAGCAGTAATTAAAAATGCTATTGATTATAACCTCCCCTGTTGGAATGTACCTAAAACTGCTCCTTTGAGAAAGAAGTTAGTTAGGGTTGGTTGGGCAGGGGGTATTCATCACGAAGAAGATGTAAAAGAGTTTGCAGGAATCCCCCATTTTGTTAATCAGAGGGTTGGAAGAGAGAATGTACAATGGAATTTCTATGGAAGACCCCCAATAGACCCTAAAAATCCTGGGGATTGGCAACAAGAAGTCTGGAATAATTATCAAAAAATCCTAACCTCTGGATTTAAAGGAGCAAAGAATTGGAACATTCATCCAGCCTTACCTACCGATAGATATGGAATGATGTTTGCTCACATGGATGTTGCTATTGCTCCTCTACAAATGAATAACTTTAATGATAGCAAATCAGAAATTAAGGTAGCAGAGTGTGGCAGATATAAAGTTCCTTTGGTTGCTTCTAATGTAGGCTGCTACGATGAGACCATAATTAATGGGGAAACAGGCTATTTACTTGACCCAGAAGCCCCGAAGAGTGAGTGGGTGAGGATACTTACCAAGGTTATTAAAAATCACAAACTACGCAAGAAAATGGGCGAAAATTTACACAAGACCACAGAAGAATATTTCGATCTTAACAAAGTAGTGGGGAATAGGCTGGATTTATATGGGGAATGTTTTTCTAATTATTCTGGAGAAGCTAACTTTAATGTAGGCTGGAGAAATGAGTAAAATTAAAATTATTAGTGGTTGGTCTAATCCTGGTGGTTCTACGACATCATTTATTAACCTATGTAATCTTTTTAATGAAAATGGTCTTGATTGTACTTTTTACGGTCCTCATGAGTGGCATTTAGATAAATGTAAGAGTGGTAGATTTCCAGAGGCACAACCTTTGGACCCTGAGGATACAGTTATTATGCATTTCTTTCGTGTAAAAGAAAGGCCCCCAGTGAAGAGATTTATGTTATCTTGTCATGAAACTAATTTATTCCCTTTAAAGAGTATGGATTTTAGTTTTTATGATACAATACATTTTGTAAGTAACTTTCAGAAGGATTGGCATTCTATTAATCATCCTTCAATAGTTATTCCTCCCATTGTCCAGAAAATAGATTGGGAAAACCCTAAGAATAATACAGCGGGGGTTATTGGTAGTATAGATTCTCATAAACAGACTCACCTTTCAATAAAGAAGGCTATAGATGAAGGCTGGGAGAAAGTTTTATTATTTGGAGTACCATCAGATCCAGAGTATATTACTGATTTTATTAAACCTTGGGTAGAGTCTGGGCAAGTTATAATGATGGGTCATGAGGATAGTAAGGAAGCTATGTATTCTAAGATTTGTATGGTTTATCATTCCTCAAAAAGAGAGACTTACGGATTAGTTGAGGCAGAATGTAAGTTAGCAGGAATCCCATTTATTGGTCCAAGTAATGATCAGGATATTTTAGATGAGGAGGAGATTTTAGAGAGATGGGAAAGGGTGTTTAATGAAGATCATAGTAGCAGTAAATAAGACCCTAATTAGAGGGGGTAAGCATGAGTTGGATACTGGTTTCCATTATTTGTATGAACCTCTTATAGAGTTGGGTCATGAAGTATATTTTTATGATACGGTAGCTCCTACGGAACCAGATTTTGATGAGGTTGTAAGAAATTTTAATCCCGATTTAGTATTTTGTTGTTTTACCGGAAATCCTCAAATAACTCCTTTTGAGCCTTGGGGTAGTATTTTACGATTAACTAGATTAGGAAAGGTAAAAACTTTTAATTGGTTTTGTGATGATACATGGAGGTTTGAAAACTTTTCTAGTAAGGTGTGTTGGTACTTTGATTATTGCTCTACTCCTGAGCCCAGTTATGTGAGCAGGTTTAAAGATGTGGGATACAAAAATATCCTTCTAGGAGCGTGGCATGTTAATAGCAAATACTATCCTCCAACTAAAAAAGAGATAGATATTTCGTTCGTGGGGGGAATGAACCAGGAACGAGAATCATTCTTTTCTAACTTGGGAATACCTGTAACCCTTTCAGATGGACTTACTATCGAACAACTATTTGATTTTTACTGTAGATCTAGGATAGGCATTAATCTTAGTGTAAATGCTAATGATCCGCAAAGGAAAACACAAATGAAGCAAAGAATATTTGAGTTGGCTGCTGCTAATTGTGTAGTTTTAACTGAATATCATAAAGGGATCGAAGCCTTTTTTGAGATAGACAAGGAGATTATTACTTTTTCTGGGAAAAAGGATTTTACAGAAAAAGTAAAGTACCTACAAGCGAACCCTGCTATAGCTAAAGAAGTTGCTTTCAATGGTTATACGAGATTTATGAAGGATCATGATTCCAAAGTGAGATTGAGTAGGATTTTAGGAGAACTTTTTAATGAAGCTTAAAGAAGTTTATATTAAATATCATTCTGGGGGAGCAGGAAAGTGGATTTATGAAGGTTATAAGAGGGCTTGGGAAAGCTTAGGGCATGAAGTAAAGTATTATTCTTCTTTAGATGAAGTAGATGCGGAAGAAGGGTCATATTATTTAATGGCAATAGATGGGGATGTGAATAATGCAGAGGCTATGAGTAAAGTAGTAGCGTCTTTTAAAACATTTCTTTATGCTCAACCTAATGCGTTCCCCAACCCCTGGGGGACTCACCCTAATTTCCAATGTCACTGTCCCCCAGAGTTCATATGCAAACTTAATGAATTGGAAAATGTTTTGTTATGGTCTTTTGGGCGTGGATCTGAGTATTATACAAAATGGAAAAAAGTTTATTACATCCCCTTAGCTTATGATCATATAGGTTATGTGCCTCATAAGGATAATACTTATGAGTATGATGTTTGTTTTGTAGGGGGTTGGGCTGATAATGGATTTAATGAAAAGATGAAAATTATGGTTTCACACTTTGAAGAATTAAAGAAACTTAATTTAAATTTAGGAATTTCTGTAAATGGAGGAATTTCTGATCAGGATGAGGCTAACCTATTGTATAATAGCAAAATTTCTATTAATATTCATGATGAATATCAAAGAGTTTTTGGTAAGGATTCTAATGAGAGAACTTTTAAATCTTTAGGTCTTAATGGGTTTTTAATTTGCGATGACATTTTAGAGGTTAAGAATTTATTTCCTACTGTTCCTACTGCAAAAACTCCAAAACTATTTGCAAGTCTTGTAAAAGAATATATGAATATAGATTTAGATAATATTAAAGAAAAAAATAGGGATAACATTTTAAAAAACCATACTTATATTAATAGGGTCAACTCCTTACTAGAGCTATGATTATTTATATAGATATAGATAATACCATCTGTAGAACTCTGGATACTAGTGATTATTCTAAATCTGTTCCTCTTATAGAAAATATTGAAAAGGTTAGACATTTGGTTGACGCTGGAAATGATGTTTCCTTTTGGACAGCCCGTGGAACTCTGTCTAAGATAGATTGTAGTGAGCTTACTTTACGCCAACTAGAAGAGTGGGGAGTAGGTGACATTCCTGTAATTTTTGGTAAACCTTATTTTGATTTGTTTATTGATGATAGGGTTTTGAATGTAGAGGATTGGGTGTGAAGTTAACGGTTGTAATCCCAACTTATAATTCCATGAAATATGTTGATCAGTGCTTAGATTCTGTTTTAGCACAAACATATGAAGATATGGAAATTCTTGTATATGATAATGAAAGTAATGATGGAACTTATGAGCATCTTCTTGAACTAGAAGACGAAAGATTTATCCTAATCAGTATACCTAATGTAGAGCCTAATGGCTATAGGGAGGCTATGGATCATGTCTTTGAGAATTCAAAAAGTGATTATGTAACCTTTATATCGTCAGATGATTATGTTGATAAAGATTATATCAAGAGAAATATGGAAGTAATTGAATCTGTAAAAGAGCCTATTATGTGCTTGCAGAGTGGCATGATTTGGGTCAACGCAGTAGGAAAATCAGTTAACGAGACAATCCACACCTATGATTCACTAGAACAATATAAAGCACTACTTATACAACATTGTCCTGTGCATAATCCAACGGTTTTTTATTACAAGAGCATCTGGCCTATTTTGAGTGAATGTAGAGAAGCACATTTTTCCAATAATGTTCAAGACATGGGGGCGGGAGACTATGATATGTGGTGCGGGTTAGCAGATCGAGGAATCGCTGTTATACCTATCAACGCACAGTTAGGCTACTTCTACCGATGGCATGAAGAACAAGCTACTTGGAAAATCCACAGTAACCCAATAAAATACGATAAAATAATTCAAGACTACTGGAGAGACAAATGGACAAAAAATTAATCATCTTTGAAATGGCAAATAATCACATGGGAGATGTGGATCATGGCAAACTTATCATTGAAGAGTTTGCAAAAGTTAAGGACAAGTACCCTGATTTCCACTATGGTATTAAGTTCCAATTTAGGCATATTGAAACTTTCATTCATCCCCACTTCCAAAATCGGATGGAGATCAAGTATGTAAAACGGTTTAAAGAGACTCAGCTAACTGATAGTGAGTTTATGGAACTAAAACGGCTTGCTGAAGCGAAGGGGTTCACTACCATTTGTACTGGATTTGATGAGAGATCAGTAGATAGAATTGAGAGTATGGAGTTTCCAATCATTAAAGTAGCAAGTTGCTCATTTACTGATTGGCCTTTACTTAACCGTATCGCTGCTACTAATGTTCCAATTATAGCCTCTACCGCAGGAGCCAGTCTAGAGGATATTGATAATGTTGTTTCTTTCTTCTTGAACCGAAAGAAAGACTTAACCATCATGCACTGTATTGGTGAGTATCCCACTAAAGAAGAGGGTATGCAGCTTAACCAGCTAAAGCTTCTCAAGGATAGGTATGCTGGAATCAAGGTTGGTTATTCCACCCATGAAGATCCAAGTACTTTCGATATGGCTGCTATAGCAATAGGTATGGGTGCAGAGATTATTGAAAAACATATAGGAGTTGCTACAGAGGACTACGATTTGAATGTTTACTCTGTTAGTCCTGGGCAGATGGATAAGTGGTTGGAAAACACCTCCCGAGCCGTAAGGGCTTGTGGTATATCCACGGGTCGCCATACCGCAACGGATAAGGAGCTATCAGACCTCCGTACATTTAAGCGAGGGGTTTTCTTAAATCGAGATATAGTTGCTGGAGAAATAATCACAAAAGACGATATTTATTATGCTTTTCCATGCAAAGAGAAGCAAATATTAGCTAATGATATGAGTAAGTATGTGGGCTACACCGCTAAAGTTGACATAGCGAAAGATGACGGCCTGTTTCATTATGGAGTTAATCAGGTGAATACTCGACAAGCCGTGTTAGACATTAGGAATAAAGTTAACCATTTGCTTAATAGGTCTAATGTGGTAGTTCCAAAGGACGCTCCTTTAGAGATCTCTCACCATTATGGGATTAAGAACTTTTATGAGACTGGACTATGTATGGTTACTGTAGTAAACGAGGGATACTGCAAGAAACTTTTGATCTCTCTCGCTAATCAGGAACACCCCACACAGTACCACAAGCAGAAGACAGAGACTTTTGTTATTCTTCATGGCAAAGTTAAGATGTTTCTCAATGGCGAGGAAAGCACTCTGTTTCCTGGAGAAGTAGTTACGATCAAGCCTGGAGTAACCCATCGCTTTATTGGTGGTCCAGAGGGTTCGATTGTTGAAGAGATTTCGACAACTCACTTTATTGATGATTCGTATTACGAGGATGAATCTATATCAAAGAATAAGAATAGGAAAACAATGGTAAGTTATTGGATTAATTAAATGCAGGAAATTGTAAAAAAAAGCGGGTTACGAGTTATCCCAATGAAGGAGGGGTCTGGGAATTCTCCTAGGGTGGGGCAGGTTGTACTAGCTCACTATGAAATTTATTTTGGAGAAGGGGCTTCGACCTCTAATTATGATTATGAGAGAGACGAGTATGTGGAGGATCAGTATGATAGTACATACGAGGAAAAACCTTTCAGCGGACCCGTTGAGTTTGTGATAGGTCAGGAAACCGCTAAAGATGACACATATACTAAAGGGGATTCTATTGCTGGATTCGACCAAGCTTTTTTGGAGATGAAAGTGGGGGATCAAGTAAAGCTATTTATTCCTGCTGCTCTTGCTTATGGAGAAGAGGGAGCGAGTAGCTTCCACGCCTTCTTTGGCTATCGGATCCCTCCGAACAGGGATTTAAATTGTATCCTTGAGCTTGTAGAAATAAAAGGAGATGAGAAAGTATCCACTAATCCCGAAAGAGGCCCAGCTTACGAAGGGTAACTTATGGTTAAGGTTTCTGATTATGTCGTTGATTTCATTAAGCGACAAGGGGTAGAAGATATATTTCTATTGCCTGGGGGAGGTTGTATTCATCTTATAGACTCCATTGGGAAGAGTGACTTGAATTTTGTTTGCAACTTGCATGAGCAAGCCTGTAGTATTGCTGCTGATGCTTATGGACAATACACAGACAATTTAGGTGTTTGCTTAGTTACAACGGGGCCTGGAGGGACGAATGCGCTAACTGGTGTTGCTGCTGGTTGGTTGGATTCTACGCCAATGTTGATTGTATCAGGTCAAGTACAGAAGAAAGATATGATTAATGAAAGAGGAACCAGACAAATCGGTTTCCAGGAACTTGACATGGTTAGGTTGGCTAAACCCATCACTAAGTACGCAGTCACGGTAAAAGACCCAGATACCATCAGGTATCACTTAGAGAGGGCGTTGTATCTAGCTCAGAACGGTCGCCCTGGCCCTGTGTGGCTTGACATACCTCTAGATGTTCAAGCGGCTGATGTAAATCCTGAGACTTTAGAGGGATACTATAAGGTCTTTTCTTTGGGAGACTGTCCCGAAGCCACCGTGAATCCTCCTATATCTAGAATAATTGAAGATTTAAATAATTCAAATAGACCTGTAATATTAGCAGGGAATGGTGTGCGTTTATCGGGAGGCATTTCGCAATTCAAAGAGCTTTGTGATGTATTACAAATTCCTGTTCTACTGACATGGAAGGCCATTGATTTCTTAGAGGAAAAACACCCATTATTTGTAGGTAGACCTGGGGGAGTTGGACAGAGAGGAGCAAATTTCTCTCAACAAAATTCAGACTTTTTACTTAGCTTAGGAGCTAGACTAGATCACGGACAAACTGCATATCAACACAAGTACTTTGCTAGAGAAGCTACAAAAGTTATTGTTGATATTGATAAATCGGAGATTGATAAACTGGATATGGATATTAAATATCCTATGGTTGTAGACTGCAAGGAATTTATTGAGGATTTACTGAAACACAAGGACTTGATTAACCCAGCACCTAAATGGTGGCTCTCTCAATGTAAAGGGTGGCAGAGTAAATATCCTGTTGTTCTTCCTGAACATTACGAAGAAGAGGGGTGCATTAACAATTATGCTTTTATAGATATCTTGTCAAATGTATTGCCTGAGAATGCTTTAATCATTCCAGGCAGCTCTGGGGGTTGCAGCGAGGTGACTATGCAAGCCTTTAAGATCAAGAAAGGCCAAAGGATGTTCAACAGCGAAGGTTTGGGGCCGATGGGTTTTGGTATTGCAGCCGCAATAGGAGGCTGTATTGCTTCTGGAAAGCAACCAACAGTTTGTATTGACGGTGATGGTGGATTCATTATGAACATTCAAGAACTTGAGGTAGTGAGGAGATTGAACCTTCCTATTAAGTTCTTTGTATTAAATAATAATGGCTATGTTTCGATTCGTAATACACAAGAGACACACTTTGATAAACGCTTTGTTGCTAGTGGAGAGAAGAGTGGACTAACCCTTCCTAGTCTCCAGAAAAACGCACAGGCTTACGATATTCCCTATCGTAGACTTGAGACCACTGAGGATTTGGATGCTATAGAGGGCATCCTAGATCAAGAAGGTCCGCTTATTTGTGAGGTTATGTTACCAGAAACCCATGTGACTGCACCTAAGGCGAGTGTATATAAGAATAAGGATGGACAGTTTATGGCAAAGCCCATGGAAGATCTGGCTCCGTTCTTAGATCGAGATGAGTTTAAAGCCAATATGTTTATTGAAACTATAAATGACTAAAATTTTAGTCACAGGAGGGAATGGCTTTTTTGCTCGTAGTCTGTATGAGTCGTTAAGCAATTCCTACTTCCACCCATTGGAGGCGACAGTTGTTTCTCTTACCAGACAAGACTTGGATCTGCTTGATGCATACAAGGTAAGAGACTACCTTAAGAATAATTGGTTTGATGTAGTAATTCATACAGCAAATCATGACGCTGCTCCTACCTTTACTGATAAGAAGCGTGAAGATGTTTTAGATATAAACTTGCGTATGTTTTTTAATATAGCATCGTGTTCAGATTATTTCGGTAAGATGTTGTATTTTGGGTCAGGCGCAGAGGCAGAACGGGATAAATGGGGGTTGGAAATGTCAGAGGACTATATTGAGAGTTGTATCCCTAATGATCCTTACGGGTATTCAAAACATATTATGAATAAACACGCTAAACTGAGTGATAACATTTATAATTTGCGGGTTTTTGGTGTGTTTGGTAAGTTTGATGATTGGAGATATAGGTTTATCCCTACCACTTGTTGCAAGGCAGTCCTAGGAATGCCAATAACCAGTAAGAGTAACGCAATGTTTGATTATTTGTATATGAATGATTTAATAAAAATTGTTAACTGGTTTATTGTTAATACTCCTAAACAGCATTCCTATAATATTTGCACAGGAAAGACTCATACTTATTTAAAAATAGCTAAAAAAGTAGTGAAAGCTTCTAAGAAAGAGTTGTCCATCTTTTTAGAAGATGAGAACATAAGTGTAAAGTATAGTGGAGATAACTCTCGCTTTATTAAGGAGTGCGGCGGGTTTGATTTTACTCCTATGGACGAAGCAATTTCCGAGTTATATTCTTGGTATGATAAAAATTCTTCTATTATTGTGAAGGAGGACTTCTTATATTGATTTGTCGAGTGTGTAATGGGGGATTGCAGACCCTTCTACAATACGAAAATATGCCGAAAGCTGCTCAGAACTTTCCTGAGTATAAGGATTTACCTACTGAGAAGGGGGTTGATTTAGAAGTCTGTGAGTGCGAAGTTTGTGGTCTTGTTCAATTGAGTAATAAACCTGTTCCCTACTACAAAGAGGTTATTAGAGCGGTAGCATTTTCTGAAGAGATGAAGCAGTTTCGAGTAACGCAGTTTACTAATTTTGTAGATAAGTACTCTCTTCTAGGAAAGAAGGTTATTGAAATTGGGTGTGGGAAGGGGGAGTTTTTACAACTAATGAAGGACGCAGGTACTGATGCATACGGAATCGAATACTCGGATGATTCGGTGCAGTTCTGTAGAGATCAGGGGCTCCAAGTTGAGAAAGACTATATTCTATACGCTCACGATCTGTTAAAGAACCAACCATTCGATTGTTTTTTTATTCTCAATTTTTTTGAGCATTTACCAGACCTTAACAGCACCCTCCAAGCCCTTCATAATAATTTGACTGACGAAGGTATAGGTATTATCGAGGTTCCTAATTTTGATATGATTATTCAGGAAAACCTGTTCTCTGAATTTATTAATGATCATCTTTATTATTTTACTGAGGATACCTTACGAGCGGTTCTTAGTAGACATGGTTTTGAAGTTATCGAGACCTCTCAAGTGTGGCATAACTATATTATTTCTATGGTAATACGGAAGAAGCAAAGTTTAGACCTTTCTTCGTTTAAAGATCACCAGGAAAAGGTTACTAAAGAGCTTCAAGATTACATCTCTAGGTATGAGGCTGGATCTGTCGCTATCTACGGTGCAGGACACCAAGCACTAGCTGTGATCTCATTGGCAAAGCTTGGAGATAGCATAAAATATGTTTTGGATGATGCTCCATTTAAGCAAGGGAAGTACACTCCTGCGACACATATTCCCATAGTTTCATCGGAAATGTTAAGAAAGGATCCCCCCCACGCTATAATAATTATGGCTGCAAGCTATTCAGACGAAGTAGCGAGGAAGCTTGAACAAGCAAATTTGGGAATTAATTTGTCAATTTTACGAGATAACGGTCTACATATAATAGAAAAATGAAGAAGAAAAAAGATTTCGTTTCAAATGTTACGGGCGAAGAGTGGTTTAAGCATAACTCTATTATTTGGAAAAAAGTTATCAATCAGGTTGGTGTAGTTAAAGAGGATGAAATTCACCAAGGTAAGTATGATCAGCCTGTTACCTTAAAAAAGGGTAGTCGTATCATTATTGATGACATTAGAGGGCGCATTAAGCCCCAGTATCGCGTCATTGACGAGAGCGGTAAGATTTGGTTTGTTTCCGCATTGAACTTAGATATATTAGAAGATAAAAACCGAAAAGCTGATGCCTCACAGCATAAATACAAGGGAGGGGTTCGCCAGGATAATAGCGAAGCTGCTCCCTATCGCTATGCTGTTAGCAAAACAACTGAAGAGGAAATAAAAGATAAATAATGGCAAATTCGAATAGTACAATGTTTCAAAGCCCCTTAGAGGGAAATGACAAGGATCATGTTCTTCCTTGGTCTGAAAAAGAACTACAAGATCTTCTAACAGAGAAATCAGCCGACGAGCTAAAAGATATTGCTGAAGGGAAGGTCATGCAACACACCACGGTCAAAGAGGAATCTCTTAGACAAAACTGGCTCAAGTCTTATAAACCTCAGGTTTATGAGAAAATGATCAAGTATCCTCAAAAAATTGCCAACGGAGAAAGCATTGCAATTATTCAGTTTCAGTACGATTATCTTTGTAACTTTGATTGTGAGCATTGTTGCATTGATAAGTTCTATGTTCCTAAAAGTTGGGAGAAAGAGAGTGGTCGTAGAAAGTTTGAGTTGGAGGATGTTAGACGATTAGCTGACGAATGCCATGAGTTGGGATTAGCCAACTTCGTTATTACAGGTGGAGAGCCCCTCCTTCTAAAAGAATTCGATGAATTAGTTGAAGCCATCGGACCAGACAGGTTCTATTTGGTAACAGATTCCAACGGTTGGAATCTTGATCTTGAGAAAGCGAAGCACCTTAAAGCGATTGGTGTAGATAAAGTTCAACTCAGCCTTGACGGAGCCGACGAAGAAAGCCATGATACTTTCCGTCGAGCCCCTGGATCCTGGAAGAGAGTTATGAGAGCTATTGACGCTTGCAAAGAAGCGGATCTCCATGTTATTCTTTCTACCGTTATCTGGAAGGATCGCATCTACACAGAGGAGTGGAAACAATTCCTAGACTACGCTAAGTCTAAGGATGTGGGAACCTATGTGGTGTACGCAAAGCCTGTGGGCGCATACGAAGGTGTCACAGAGCAAATGATGACCGAGAAGGAAGGTAAGATCCTCCAGCAGTTTGAGGAAGACTATGATATTTTTACTCACATGACTCCCTCTTACGGTAGAGATATTGGTTGCATTGCTGTTAAACGAATGGTCCCTATAACTAGATACGGAGATATCCTCCCATGTCCCTACCAGCACATTTCTTTGGGCAACTTCTTTGAAGAACCCTTGGCCGATATTATTGGACGAGGCTTAAATATCAAGTGGTTTGATCCTAGAAAGAATATGCCTTGTATTTGTGGTGTGGATAAAGGCTTTATTGAGAATGTTATCTCTGAGTCGTATGGTGATTCAGAAGTTCCTGTTCGCTATGATAAAGTATTCACTTCGGATGATTTCATGAACCAAGAGAATATGGGGGATGTAGATAAAGAAAGTGGGTCAGGTGAGGAAGTAGAGACCTGGGCTAATGCCCCACTTATTACTCTTAAAGGCTCTAAGCTTAAGAAGTTTGATGCTATCGAAGATTCAACGAGGGGAGCTTAATGGTTATATTCACAGAATCCGCAGTTGATTATTTAAAAGAAGCTTTGGACACAGGAGAAATCCTCCGAATGCGTGTGAAAGGAGGAGGCTGCTCTGGCTTTCAGTACGATCTGGAAGTGCAAGAAGAGGAGCAGATTGCTGACGATGATGTTCTCACAGAGGAGCATGGATTTAAAGTTGCCATAGACAGAAAAAGTTCTTTCATGTTAGATCAGACGCAAATAGATTACCAAAGTACTCTAAGCCAATCGGGGTTTAAGTTTTCAAACGCGAAGGCAACTAAAACTTGTGGTTGCGGAATTTCGTTTTCTTGCTAAGAATCAACCTTGTCTGCTCTATAATAGAGCATGGTGACAAAGAGAGAAATTCTAAATCTTGTACAAGAGTATGTAACTACTAAGCAGTCGGAGCAGACTTGGAATAAGGGTGAGGACTGGGTAGAGTACTCTGGTCCTAATTGTGACTATAAGGAGTTTGTCGCCGCAGTAGAAAATCTTCTTGATGGTTGGTTTATTTTTGGGAAAAAGGGCCGGGAATTTGAGATCGAATTCCCCCAGCATCTCGGTATGAATTATGGGGTTCTAACAAATTCAGGAAGTTCAGCTAACCTTTTAATGGTAGCTGCTACTACTTCACGAAACTTGTACAACCTTCCGAAAGGTTCAAAGTTTATTACTCCTGTTGTTTGCTTCCCTACTACTATCAATCCAATTATCCAGCATGGGTTTGAGCCTGTTTTTGTTGATGTTGAGTTACCTAGCGTCAACCTAGATCTAGATAAGGTCGAGCAGAAACTTGAAGAAAATTCTGATATTCGGGGCATCATTTTTGCTCATGTTTTAGGCAATCCTCCTGATATGGACAGGCTTATGGGCCTAGTCGAGAAGTATGATCTTATCTTCTTAGAAGATGCTTGTGACGCACTAGGATCTTACTATGACGGTAAGAAGCTTGGCTCCTACGGTCATATGTCTACCTGCTCTTTCTTCCCTGCTCACCATATGACACTTGGCGAGGGAGGTTTTATTGCCACAAACAATAATAAAGCTAGAACTGCGCTTGCAAGTTTTCGAGATTGGGGTAGAGGGTGTTATTGCAATAGCATGAAGCCAGGATCTGTAACAGGGGGAAGTGCTTGCGGTAACAGATTTAAGAATTGGCTCCCAGGTATGCCTGATGCACTTTACGATCATCGGTATGTATTCAATGAGATTGGATATAACTTAAAACCTCTAGAACTACAAGCTGCTTTAGGTCTTGAGCAACTTAAAAAGCTTCCTGAAATGGATTCCGCAAGACGGAAAAACCACAACAGGCTGAATGAAATTTTTAAAAAGTATGAGGATTATTTCTACCTTCCTGAAGCTACGCCAAAGGCAGACCCATGTTGGTTTGCTTATCTTCTAACGCTTAAGACTGATAAGTTTACTCGTAATGATTTTGTCCAACATCTGGAGGACGCTAAGATTCAGACTAGATCTTATTTTAGTGGTAACATTCTTGCCCACCCAGGATACCGCCTAGTTAAAGAGAATGAGACTGATTCCTTCCCTGTCGCTAATAAGGTTACTATGGATTCTTTCTTTCTTGGGACATTTATTGGTCTTACTGCTGAGAAGCTTGATTATATTGAAGAAGTGGTAGACGCTTTCTTCATTGCGCTATGAAGATTATATATGTTACAGGCTGTTTAGGTTTTATTGGTTCCTATTTTACTAGAAAAGCTCTTGATCGTGGGTGGTATGTTTATGGTGTTGATAAGATGACCTACGCTGCCAGCAAAAAGACTTTGGTTGAGTTTCTTAATTATGATAATTTTACTTTTCTAAAAGAGGATATCAAAGACTTAAAACATCTCTATGATTGTGATTATGTTGTTAACTTTGCTGCTGAGTCTCATGTCGATAATAGTATTGTTAATAGTGACGAGTTTATGAACAGTAATATTCTTGGGGTTAAGAATCTTCTTGATCTTGTTAGGTTTAAAAACACTAATGCAGGACTGCGCCCTGTGTTCTTTCAGATTAGTACTGATGAAGTCTATGGTGATTTAGCTTCAGGCTTTCATTTGGAATCAGATATGTTGAAGCCAAGTAATCCTTATTCTGCATCAAAGGCAGCAGCCGATATGTTAGTAACTGCGTGGTCTAGAACATATGATCTAGACTATTTAATGCTTAGACCAACGAATAATTACGGAATTGGGCAGTATCCTGAAAAGCTTATCCCTATTGCAGTCAAAGCACTTCAAAGAGAGAGAAAGATTAGTCTCCACAATCAAGGAACTCCAATAAGAAATTGGCTCCACGCTGATGATACAGCAGAAGCTGCACTTCTATTGATTGAAAAAGAGGCAAGGAACGAGATTTTTAATGTCGCAGGAGGGTACGAGCAAACTAACGCTGATACAGTCCTAAAAATCTTGAGGGCGTATATTGGAAAAGAAGTTGATTTAAGAGATTTTGTAAACTCTTCTGATGAACGGGATGGACAAGATATGCGTTATGCATTAGATGATTCAAAGCTTCGGTCTTTGGGATGGAGCCCACAGAAAAATTTTGATAAGGAGATTGTTGATATTGTAAAACATTATAGGGAGAATTTTATATGGTAAAAACAGCAGTTGTTATACATTGGTGGGGGGAGGAGTATGAGCAGTTAGGAACCTGTGCTATAAAGAGTTTTAAAAAATTTCATCCTGACATTGAGGTTTACCATATCAGCGATAAAAATGAACACACCTTTAAATATCTGGCAAAATCGACTGTAGTTGGAGCAGCTAAGAGACTTCTGGCAGCCCAAGAATTAATGAGAGAGCGTGGGTACGAGAAAGTAATAATATTAGGAGCGGATACTATTACTTGTGCTAGGTTGGAGGAATTTCTTACTGGTAAAGAAGATATCTTGGCAACTTTGGATTACGATTATCCTTTAATGACAAGAAGGTTTATGACGAATATATATCAGCAACACATAAATGCAGATGTAGTTTGTTTTAACAATGTGGTAGCTATTGATAAAATACTAGAGGTACTACCACATTACCCAGAGGAGCAGTATGGTGAGCAGGGCGCATTGAATGAAGTCTATCATGATCACACCAACGGTATAACTGGTGAGTATGTGGAGGGACTTCCTCCAATCTTAAGTTTTTATACGGGGGGAAGAGAGTATTATAAATCGTGCTGCTACAATGTAAGATCAAAAAGTACTTATTTTACAGACGAGAGAGATGTGCATGGTAATAGGCATTTTCAGTATAACAAGGTGATTTGCGAGTCTGCTGATAAACCGTGGACTCCTTATGTTAGTAAATTCAAGGTTGTTGTTGATAAGTTATATACGGGAGATGATAGGCAAATAAAAGTATGGCATTATTGTGATGGTTTTGGGAGTGGGGGTGTGGATATGGAGGGGCTAATCAATAAATGGAAAACAGAGATCTTTAATGAGGAAACAAAAAAGTTCTTTAGAGAGCATTGTGATTGCGCCGAGTTCTTCCCAGAAGAGTGATGAAGGTTATAGTAACAGGAGGATCGGGGTTTGTAGGTACAAGGCTCAAGCTTATTAGACCTAGTTGGATTTACCTATCGTCTAAGGATGTAGACTTGATGGATTACTGGTCCTTACGAGCTTACCTATCCTACAATAAGCCTGATGCAGTTGTTCACCTTGCAGCTAAAGTTGGGGGAATAAAAGATAATGCTGAGAACCCTGCTGATTTTTACTTTAGGAATAGCACCATTAATACTAATGTTGTTCATGCTTGCAAGGAGATGGGGGTGAAGCGGCTACTAGCATCCCTTAGTACTTGTGCATTTCCAGATGTAGTAAAAGATTACCCATTTAAGGAGTGTAATATTTTTGATGGACCTCCTGCTGAAACCAACAGAGCATATGGCTACACTAAACGAGGTATGTATGTTCATATATTATCTTGTAGAAAGCAGTACGGTTTAGATTATTCCTGTTTTGCTCCATCTAATCTGTATGGGCCAGGAGATAACTTTGACCTCGAAAGTTCTCATTTTGTTGCGGCTGCTATTCGTAAACTTCATGAGGCTAAAGATTCTGTTGAATTTTGGGGAACTGGAAAGCCTAAGAGGCAGCAATTATTTGTTGATGATCTTTGTAGGGCTATCCCATTATTACTGGAGAAGCATACAGGAGTAGATACAGTTATAGTTGCACCAGACGAAAATCTAAGTATATCAGAGATGGTGGGTATTATCAAGTCTATAATAAATCCTACAGTTCGTGTAAGTTTTAATGGAAATTTAGATGGGCAGTACAGAAAAGACGGGTCAAACGAACTATTTAAGGGATTGTTCCTAGGGACTCAGTTTACTTCATTCGAAGAGGGGATTAAAAAAACATATGAGTGGTACAAAGAGAGCATTAATAACAGGAATTAGTGGGCAGGATGGTTCTTACTTAGCTGAGTTATTATTAAGTAAGGGTTATGAGGTATGGGGATTGCTTCGGAGGCATTCTGTACCAGAAAACCAAACTAATAGGTTAGAAGAGGTTGGAATAAAAAAAGATCTCAATTTGATTTACGGTGATATTACTGATTTACCCTCATTACTGTATGTGTTAAAAGAATCTAAACCAGATGAGATTTATAATCTTGCGGCACAGTCCCATGTAAGAATCAGTTTTGATCAACCAGCGTTTACTACCCATGCTGATGCGGAAGGAGTATTAAATCTTTTAGAGGCAGCTAGAATAATGTGCCCAGAGGTTAGAATATATCAAGCAGGATCTTCTGAAATGTTTGGTAATGAATGTGATAAGGATGGCTACAGAAGAGAAACTACACTTATGCGCCCAGTTAGTCCTTATGGGTGCGCTAAATTATATGCTTTCAATTTATGCAGAACATACCGTACCTCTTATAATATGTTTATTTCTAATGGTATCTTGTTTAATCATGAATCTCCCAGAAGAGGACTAAACTTTGTTTCAAATAAAGTAGTAGATGGTGCTGTTAAAATATCTAGACAAGAACAGGACACTCTTCCATTAGGTAACTTGGAAGCTACTAGAGATTGGGGTCATGCTAAAGATTATGTCCGTGCTATGTGGATGATTCTTCAGCATGATAAGCCTGATGATTTTGTTTGTGCTACAGGAGAGTCTCATTCAGTTAGAGAGTTATGTGAAGAAGTGTTTGCTGAACTAGACTTGGATTATTTAGATCATGTTACTGTTGATCATAAGTATTTTAGACCAACAGAGTTAGATGATCTTAAAGGAGATTGTACTAAGCTAAGAGAGGTTTTAGGTTGGGAACCAACTTATACTTTTAGAAGTATGTTAGAAGAAATGATTAAATATAGATTAGAAAAATGAATTTAAATAAATATCAAGAAGAGGCTGTGAAAACAGCAATTTATCCTCAGCAAATCGTCTACCCAGCCTTGGGTCTAGCTGGTGAGGCTGGGGAGTGTTGTGAGAAGGTGAAGAAAGCTTTACGCGATAATGATGGAGTTTTCGATGATGAACGCAGAGAGGAGCTAAAAAAGGAAGTTGGTGATGTATTGTGGTATCTTGCTAATTTAGCGAATGATTTGGGTTATTCTTTAGAAGAAGTAGCTCAGGTTAATTTGGATAAACTAAAGAGCAGGCAGGATCGCGGAGTATTAAAAGGTAGTGGCGACAACCGATAAACCTAAATACTAATATGTGGAAATATCTACTACTTATATTATTACTAGCTTGTCAGGGAAAAACAGTCCCCTCGGACCATACTAATGACAATGATCAAGAGGAGGA
>Ga0209349_1000381_pt1 | contig 23937 bp, 29 predicted proteins | sample ETNvirnome_2_130_FD_184067 | JGI IMG/M metagenome (GOLD analysis project Ga0209349, IMG submission 184067) | Marine viral communities from the Pacific Ocean - ETNP_2_130 (SPAdes) (version 2) | ecosystem: Environmental > Aquatic > Marine > Oceanic | place: Pacific Ocean | collected 2013-06-22
CTCATAATAATTTGTACGATTAATTGTTGTATTTGTAATCTAGCAATATTAAAAATAAAGCCAAACAAATCTGTTGCTTTTGGCAAATAAGCAAATGGATTTTCCATTCTAGGAACTGTGATTGAATATGTATTTCTACAGAATGGTAATTCAACATCTTTTAAGAAATCTGCCAAAGTTGGATCAAACATTGGAGGACGCGGGCAATCCAACAACGCTATCGTTTTAGCTATAATTTCTGCTCCTGGAAATTTATTAAGTTCATCTAATAATCCCAATAAATTATCTCTGTATACTTCTATTAAAGCAGCAATATATGCTTCCATAACAACATTAGGACTTAATTGAGAACCGGCATTCAATAATTGGTTTTTCGCTGTTGCTTGCCCGACAATTGAAGGAGTTGTTGAAGGAGGTATGGCAGTAGGTGTTTTTTCGCCATAATTACCTTCCTTCATATATTTCTCATTTTGCTCATCAACCAATTCTTTATTTTCCCATGGTTTTTCAAAAGTTGGCTTAACAAATAAATCGCCGCTCTCTAACTTTTTCTGGACCAAAGCATCTAACTCTTGTTGCTTATCGAGCGGGAGTCCAATAAACAAATCTCCAAAATATTCTAGAGACATCGATCTTAAGGCCGAGTCGATAATACTTGATAGTGAGTCTTCAAGAGTTAGGCCCTTAAATAAACACTGAATCGCATCTAGCGTCAAATCAGAAAAGCCACTAGTCCTTATTTTGTCTATAAAATCACTCCAAATTTTATCTAAACTAAAACCTTTAATGCCGCCAAGAGAATCACCGTAAACAGTATCAAATATTTTCGCGCAAAAACCAACGAATACCTGATCTCTTTGATCTAATTCTAAAAATGATTGTTCGGTAGCAAATTGTTTTAAAATTTTCTGCCGCTCTTCATTTAATTCTGATAGTTGGCCGCCGGGATCTTCATTTAATCCAAATTTAAAATTCGTAGTGAGTAAATCAGAATAACTTTCTGTGCATAATGATTTATTAAACTGATACGCGATCGCATCTCCGATACCAAAATTTAAATCAAGAATATCTTGACCTAATTGTTTGCCTTCTTCCATTAATTTATCAGCGATATAATTGCCAATAGAATTAGCAGGATCGGTATTCGCATAGCCCTGATTGATTATAGAGTCAATTGGTGGATATGTATGTTCTTTAATAAATTCAAGCCAAGGTTTTGGAACACGAGCCGTTAAGTCGCGCTCCATATCTTTCATTCTTGCGAAATAGGCTACAGCAGTTGGATCTTTCCAAGCAGATCTGTTATTGAGAGATTTAAGATCTTTTCTATTAAAAAGTTTTGGCTTTTCACCGCAACCTTCGGTGAAAACTTCCATCCTTGTTAATATAAATTTATTACTAAATTTAAATTTAATTTTTGTAACCCTATCTTTAAACAAAGTTGGGGTGCCGACACCAGCAATATTTAAGCCCTTACTATTAAGAAAACTATCTAATTGAATTACCAATTTAGAAGTAATAGAACCGCCAAGGACACCAAAATCACCATAATTATCTAAATTAAAAACAGCACCAGAATTAACAAAAATTAAATTTCCGCCTTCTATCGCTCTGTAAACTTTCAAATATCTAGAATATAGATGAAGACTCTTGCGAATTCGAATAACAATAGGATTGATTTCAGAAGCCAAATATTCAACTTCAGTAATGGCCCCCTCTTCAACTTCTTCTTCATCGTCTTTTTCTAATTCTGAAAATACGTCTTCTAGATCATTCAAGGCGCCAAAGGAAACTGAATATAAAAGCTTTAAATGAGAAAGAGGACGAATATCCAAATAATAATCTGTATATTGAATCTCTGCCAAAAGAGCATTAATGTTTTTATCAGATAGTTCTTTATTATAAATTGTGATAAGAGCCTCTACGGCTTCTTTTTCATATTCTTTAAATATATTTTCTAATTCTTCATCTGCCTTCTCGTCTGTCGGATTCTTTTCGGTGCTTGTGGTTGTATTTTTTGTTACAACAGTTATTTGATATAAACATTCCCGTTTATTCAAAAATGGTTCATTAATGTTTTTCTGGTGCCAATCATCTACTGTGGCGTCTGGATTGGGCTTACAATCAAAACAAGCTTTTTCTTCAGGAGGCGATATTTCTACTTCGCAAACATCTATAAGTTTATCGTTATTCTTATCTTGAAGTTTTAAAAATTTTGATATGGCCATGGCGTAAACTCTTATTAATTATGTGCTTTTGACACTTCTGCTGCAGATATATTTGTAACTAAATGGGTTTAAATAATTAACTTCCCACATTAATTTATTAGCCCTTGTCTGATATAGCGGGTTTAAAACCAAATTTGGAAGTCCTGCAGAAGTCGAACCTCCAATGGTGGCAGATGCAGCGGCAGCGGGCGGATATACACCGATTGCGCCAAAGCCGGCCGCTGCAGCCGTATTGGTAGTAACTTGTATAAGAGTAAGATTAATTAGGGCGCCCAATATTTCATCAAGAATCCCGCTTAATTCTTTAAGGGCATCTCGCGTATTATATCCAAGTGTTATTGGCTGCAATGCTTCAATTTTTTCATTTGGATTAAACATGCCGCCCCAAACTGTTCTTGGTTCTATATTATTGCCGGCGATTAATTCAATTCCCGGTGCCGGTTGAGAAATCTTACCTCCTAAAGAATTTGTTTCGCCTTTGTTACCAAATCCTTTCCAATTATTTCCTTTTCCAGTAACAATTTTAATACCTTCTCTACCAAAAATTCTAATGCCATCGGCTTTGAGTCCGATCGCGCTGCGACCTTTTGCATTTCCTACAGATCCTTCAGCAATACCAAAATTAGTATCAATATCCGTTAATTGACTAATATAGATTCTAGCCGCATCTGCTGCAAAACTATTATCAACAAAAGTATTATCTTTTGGACCTTCGCCATCTCTGACGGAAGACATGCGACCAACAACCAAATCGATTGTTGCCGCTCTTGAAGAGCCTTTCGCGCCATAACCAGAGACCAACGAACTTGGCCTGTCTGTACCCAAAACAATGTAAGCACCATTTTTAGAAAGCACCTTTTCGTTGGGGGCTTGCTTATATTGAGGCAACGTTGTATTAGTCCAGCTATCAGTATGTATTAGTCCACTATCAGATGGAGTTTTATTAACAGGTAAATTTTTATCTAACCTATCTTTGGTTAGTGAACCTTTTTCATTAATCTTTTTCATTATTAGGATCTCAACTTATGAGTTCTTTTCTCTATTTCCCATGCGAAAAGATCCATGGGATTTACCGCCCTTGTCTTGCCATCGTCTATCTGAAGATGCAAATGGGGCCCTGTACTCGATCCTTGGCTGCCGATGTTGGCTATCCACTGTCCTCTACTAACTTTATCACCCACCTTCAGCGGGGTGTATTCTATATGTCCGTAGTGAGACACAATTACCCGGTCGGTACCACTTTTGTCTTTTACATTGTGCCGTATCGCAACCTCGCCACCAAACCCCGTCGTGGTACCGAGGTTCACATAGGCACTGATCACTTCTCCATCAAAAATTGAGTAAATGGGTTCTTGAGACTCCTCCTTCAGAGCCGGCTGCTTGGGTTTGTTCCGCAGTTCTAGATCGTGCCAAATGAAGGTACGCTTCCCTCCAGCAAAATCTATACCACCATGACCCCCCGAAGAGCGCTGTGCTCCATACTCACTAGTAATATATGTTTTAGTAGGGAAAGCGGCGCCGGCAATTTGATGGGATTTCGACGGAGTAACACTTATAAGATATGATTTTAGGTGTTCAGGCTTCACGATCGATCCTTCGGGGAGTTTACCATCCCAAGGGCTCGGTTTTCTGGTTGACATCTGGTCGAGATTCAAATCGAATTCCTCGGCATTATCAAATATATCTTTTAGACTGTCACAGTCAGTGTCTTCATTTGAATCAATGCTTGGTGCTGACGGATTGATGACTACATTTAAGAATGTGCCTTTTTGTAAATCATAGCCAAATACATTTTTATTCAAAAGAACCTCGACAACCGAATATTTTCTTGGCAATTCCGTACCCACTTGCAAAGCCGTATCTTCATTTGAAGTAAAAGTTGTATGCATTGCAATTAATTTCTGAGCTTCTTCGGGATTGTCGGCGTATGTCGAATTACAAGGATCTGGCAGAAACAAATGAGGAGAGTTTGGCCCCACGATCCTAGCTTTAAAAGTAAATTGAGAAATTCTTTTTCCTACCGCAGCTTCGATCTTCTCTTTGATTGCCGTGATGGGGGAGCCTTCTGTGTTAGTAAAATACTGCACATCCTCTGGACGCAATGGAACTGGTTCACTCAGCACGATCGCTTTAAATCTTCTCTTGTCGCCATAAGCATCGTAAGAGAGCCCTTTTCTTATAGAATTGGAATACAGATCAAATCCCGATGACGGATCAGTGAATAAAGAGAAATCTACGAAATCCTTAATTGCCATTAATTGGTTTCCTTTTGGATCATATCAAAAAGATTGGCCTTATCTTCTTCAGATAAACTATCATCTTGCGATTTTTCTCTTTGGCGAATAGAAATCAATTTTACCAATTGTTCGTTAGAACGCTGCATTGTTTCAATATGTTTCGCAGCAACAGGAGAAAGGGCTCTGTTGTTGTCAGCATTATTGGCTATTTGATTCGCCAATTCATTCAAAAACTCTCTTGCAAGCTTTCTATCATTTCTGATATTGTCGAGAGCTTCATCAATAAGAATATCAAAATCGTCGCTCATATGTTTCCTTTCTCCCAATCATTTTTAAAAGATGAGTACATTTCTCTAAATTTATTTAAAGAATTGAAGATCTGTTTTGTATTAAGACCAGTCAATTCTCGCAAGTATAGATAAATAGCTTTTTTATTAAAAATTTCGATGTCTTCTTTTGATTCAAAAAGAACCATAATCGCCTTATAAACTTTTTGATCATTCTCGCGCATCTTGGAAATATCCCAATTTTTGAGTTCGTTATAAAATGATTCCCAAAATTCTTGCTGTATCTTGTCGGTTATCCAGGTTTGTTCGGTTGAAAGATATCTTTCTTCAAAATTTTTAGGCGCATTTTCAAAATCAACTTCTATTCGATTACGCTTTTGCTGTTTTTTAACTTTATGAATAAACCAATTTTTTGTAATTACAGAAAAATATGAAAAGGCTTTATAACCTTTACTTGGATCATATTTGTCCAAAATGGTCATAAGCCATACTTTGCATTCGTCTCTAAGATAATCGATATTCGGAAGGGTCGTAAATTTGTATGTAAAAACTATCTTATCGACCATTTCATTAAATGCTGGCTCAAGATACCTAATATATAGTTGTGTCCTAATTTTGGGACAAACAGTGCCGCAATAGTCTATAACTGCTTGTTCGTGCTCTTCCGTAAAATAATATTTATTTTTCTTCTTCTTCTTCTTGTTCTTCAATCTCAAAAGCTGGCTCCTCCTCTTCAGTTAGTGAGTATACATACTCAAATGTATCCAGTTGTTCATCAAAAGAGACAGCATGATTCATAAGCATTTCAAGAGTCTGATCGCCATAAAACATTTCTAATTCATAGACTGAACGAATGTGTTTTGAAAAAGTCGCCACCATCATCCTAAGATCTCCTATTTCATCTGCTATTTGCAATAATCTCATAACAACATTACGAGAATACACAAACAGTACAACATTAAACACCAGAGATAATAAAAGCAAAAGAGCTAATATTACTTCAAGACGGCTCATAAAATCCATTTTTTGTATCTTCCTTTAATTCCTCAAGTATTTCTTTGTTCGCTTCAATATATTCATCTGTCAGATCTCCAGCTTTGGCTTCTTCTTTCGCGTTCTTGTTTTTATACAAAGGCCTTGAAACTAATTTGACGATCTCATCACTTTCGCACTCAATACAATGTTCTTGTGAATCTTCCCACGAATGTAGAACAATAAATTCCACACCGCAAGATCCACAAGAATATTTATATCTTGGCATTTATTTTACTGTTTCTTCTAAATTTTCTTTCGTAATTGATGTGTTATCTGTGTAACGAACAGTCGGAGGATTCATTACAGTTAATCCCCCTTCACCATTTTGTAATTCGAATCCACGAAGAATCGGCACTATATCAAGCTCGTTCAGCAAAGATTCTTGCAGAGCCATCATAATCGCTCCCAATGCTTGGTTTGATAATCTAAAAGTAATTTCGTTCATTTTTTAATCTCCTTATCAACAAAAATTTCTATTTCATGTTCTCCAAAGAACATCGTATCATTGTATTTATTTCTAAAAATTACATAATTTATGCAATCAAAATATTTATTCTTTTGAATCTTTAAAACAAGACCCAAGCCGCTATCTCTTACCACATTATTGTCATGATAATAATCATACCATTTTATTAAACTTCCAATTTCACAAATCATTGGTTTTTAAAACTCTCAAATCCTCATCATACATCATCTGAGCCAGTTCGGCAAATCTGACTTTAGGAATCCATCCTAATTTCTCTTTTGCTTTCGAAGGATCTCCCAACAAAAGCGGCACTTCATGCGGTCTGAATAAGCGTTCATCAATTTCAACATGTTTTTCAACATCTAAGCCGGCATATTCAAAGACTTTAACCAAGAATTCTCTTACTGTATGGGTCTCTCCTGTGGCTATAACATAATCATCTGGCTTATCTTGTTGTAATATTAGCCACATAGCCTCTACATAATCGCCAGCAAATCCCCAATCTCGTTTGGCATCAAGATTACCTAAATAAAGCTTATCTTGTAATCCGAGCTTTATTCGTGCGGCTGCTAATGTAATTTTTCTAGTTACAAATGTTTCGCCCCTTCTAGGAGATTCGTGATTAAAAAGAATACCACTAGAAATATGCATACCATAGCTTTCTCGATAATTGTGACAAAGACTATGGGCGAAAACTTTTGAACAAGCATATGGGCTCGCTGGCCGAAATCTTGTATTTTCATTTTGAGGAACTTCTGGATTATCTCCAAACATCTCAGAAGATGAAGCCTGATAGAATTTGGTATCAGGACAAATATTTCTAACTGCTTCTATCAACTTCAGAGTTCCCATGGCCACTATTTCCGCTGTTTCTTGTGGGGTTTCGAATGATACCCTAACATGAGACTGGGCAGCGAGATTATAAATTTCATCTGGTTGGGTTTCTTGCAAAATTCTATGAAGACATCCAGAATCATTCATATTCGCATAACGTAAGCCAAAGTTTAAAGTTGATTCCATATCTTCAAAAATATGATCAATTCTATCAGTACTGATCATCGACGTTCTTCTTTTTAAACCGATTACTTCGTAACCTTTAGACAGAAGCAAATCTGCTAAATATGAACCATCTTGCCCGGTAACTCCAGTTATTAACGCTGTTTTTTTCATCTATTCTCCAAATACCAATTAATGGTTTTTTCTATACCACACCCAAAAGGTGTAAAAGGAAAATCACCAATTAATTCTAATAATTTTTTATTACTTCCATCTTTACGAAATTGGCCGTCTAAAGTACCATTATAACACACATTTATATTTTTTTCAAGTTTACTAAGCGCAATTTCTGTCATTTCTTTGATACTTAAATTTTCATTTGGTGCCACAATTAATGGCAAACTTGAATTATGTTTTTCTAAAAGTATAGGAATAATTTTTGCCAAATCATCCACATATAATTGTTGCCTCTTAGGATTGCCAGTACCCCATAATTCTATTGTATCGCTTTCGGCATTAACAAGTTTTCTAATTAGCGCCGGTACAAAATGAGATTTTTCATCATTAAAATAATCTCCTGGTCCGTAAACGTTCGAAGGACAAAAGGTAGAATAATTTGCACCATATTGTTTTCTGTAAGAAAGCGCTTGAACATGCAATGCTCTTTTTGCATAACCATATGAAAAATTTGTTTCTGCCGGCGGTCCTCTAAAAATGTCCTCTTCGCGAAATGGGTAAGAATCTAATTTATCTGGAAAAGCACATGTGCTCAAAGACGAAAGTACTCTTTTGATTCCATTTTTATAAGCACCTTCGATAACATTCGTATTAATAATTATATTTTGATAATAAAAAGATGCTTGATTTTCCATGTTATCTTTTATACCGCCTACTCTCGCAGCCAAATGAAGAACTGCATCTGGTTTTATATCTCTATACATTTGATGACATTCTTGTTGGTTAATTAAATTATAATGTCTGGAAGAAACATAAGTCCAATTTGGTTTTATTAATTTTAAGCGTTTGCCTAAAAATCCACTACCGCCTGTTACCAGGACTGTCATTCAATCTCCCTATAGCGCTTTAAATATAACTCAAATAACTCTGGCCATCTTTTTTCAATTTCTTCGTCTAGTGTTATCAGTATATCTTTTAGCTCTTCTTCCTCTTCAGCACATTCGATTGCTGCTCTTCTGTGAAAGTACATATCTTTATTGTCTACTGTGTTAGTGTTGTAGCCGGGATGCGTGACCGGTCGGTCTGGCAGCATCACCGGCTCGGCGTCGATGGGGATGACCCCTGGCGGCATCGAGAGGCAGAGCTTGGATGGCAGCGGGGGACGGCGATGGTGGAGATGCGTTTGCATACTTCTATATTTTCCAGCAGATCTATTTTTGTGTTCTTCGAAGTTGGTCATTAACTGTTCTAATTTTTTTTCATATCCTTTCGGCACTTTCATGGCCTTCATTAGATCATCTAATGTTTTTTTTGGCTCCAAAATAAGATCTTCGTAATATACAATTGCCTTCTCGCGGACGCGATACTCATGATTATGATATTTTTCCAAAAGTTTAATATAGTCCTTTTCAATTGTCTCTAGAATTGTTAAATCTTCAAATTTATAGAGAGGATAGTCATCCCTTAGCATTGCTTCTTTATAGTTTCTAACTAATAATATCATCTTCCTGTATGCCCTCTTTGATCTTGCCTCATCTTCATCCCATTTGTGCCGCTTAAGAGCTATTGGTTCATTTGTAAGATATTCTTTAAAAAATGGTGTATCTACGTGGGTACCATTTCTTATCTTTTTTATGTATCCAAAAGTCGGTCTTTCTGTTAGAAATTCAATACAATATCGCAGCCATGTACTTCCAGAGCGTGGATATGATAGCAGAAGAAACTCAGCATCAATATTAAATTTATCGGGTGGGCCGGCGGCGGGTCCGTATCTTTCGTAGGCTGCCATTTAATCTCCTTTCAATATCCGATAGCTATCGCTATCAAAATGCTGAGTAGAAAATTCAAAAAGCTCCGAAGCTTCAAGTGCTATCATTCGATGCCTTAAGCCACGATAAACATGAAAATTATCACCAGGATTTAAAATTAACTCTTTCGCGTTTTCGATATCATCTTCGTCCGAATATTTCACTAACATCTTGCCAGATTGTAAATAAAAAACCTCATCTTTTAAAACATGATAATGCCAGGAACATTTTTTGTCTTTATGAAAGAATAAGAGTTTTCCACAGTATTCTTCCTTATTAACAATCCAGCGCTCCCAGCCCCAGCCTTTTTCAACATGTTTCATTGGCATGCCTTTTACCACACCGTCTTGCCTCCATCGATAACAAGATTTTCTCCGGTCATATAAGTGCTTGCATCTGAGCACAAGAACACAATGGCGCCCTTATATTCATCAATATGTGCCATTCGGCCCATAGGGATAATATTTGAAAGCTTTTTGACAAATTCTTCAGGATGATTGTTATAAACACCGGTCGGGCTCAAACAATTAACACGAATATTTTTCTTGGCCCAATAAACGGCCAAATATTTTGTCATTCCAACAATCGCCCATTTAGCCGCCGAATAAGTTATTGGCTTTACATTCTGTTGATCTTCAGCAGTATTCTCCTTCCTATAAAGTCTCTGATCTGGCGCGATTACACCTAAATCAGAGGAAATATTTAATATAACCCCTCCACCATTCTGGAGCATTTTATTGCCAATTATCTGTGAGCAATAAAAAGTTCCATTCAAGGCAGCGTCAATTCCCTCAGACCAGTATTCTGATGTCATTGATTCAAATCGACTATCAGGCGTTAGCGTTTCTTGTTTTTTTACTTTTGGGTCTTTGGCTGCATTATTAATTAAAATATCAATTTTACCACATGAATCCACTACCGATTTGATCGAAAGAGGATCCGTAACATCCATATGATAAGCAATAGCAACACCATCGCCATATTTATCATTTAAATATTTTGCTTTTTCTTGTGCCTTATCCAAATGATGATCTGTGAGAATTGCTTTGCCGCCATATTCAATAATGGCTTCAGCGTGCTTCGGACCCAACAAGCCGCCGGCACCCGTAATTAGCGCCGTTTTTCCTGTCAAATCAAATAAATTATTCATTTAGTCTCCTTAAAATTTCTAAATGTCGAGTAATTGTCTCTATCTCGTGCCCATCAGAGCCACGAGCAGTCTGCAATGTAAAAACATTCGAATAATTAACTTTTTTTAATTGTTCAAAAATTAACTTAAAATTAGTATCTCCCTCAGAGGGGGCGACAGTTTTCCCTTGAAAAGTTCTATCTTTCAAGTGAACATTGGAAATTCTATCTGATAAAATGTTTATATATTCTTCATGTTCGAGACCGCAAGATGTTATATTTCCCGTATCATAAGTAACATATACCGTATCAGAAACGGAAAGAAGCTCCAATAATTTCGTGATTTCTAGCTCAGCCTCTAGAGAAAAATTTAATTTCGGGTATCTCTTAGTGAAAATTTTTAAAATCTCTTTAAACCCCCTTCTCTTGCTGTCATTCACCACTGAGGACTCTTCTAGAAGAGGGATGGTGACAAATTTAATATTGTTCTTAATTGCTCGGCGGCAAATAGGATCTAGATTTTCTTCTACAAATTCAATATCATCAATACGCTCATCTACCAAATTATCAGCGCAAACCGAATAAATGGGATACTGTGTTAAATCATGATTAAAAAACGGATTAGTAAGAAAGGATTTTTTAGTGATTATCCATTCAATGTGTTCTAAGCGCAAATCAGAAAAATGAGAGAATTCCCTCTTCCAATTTGTTGGACATTCCTGAAACCCCTCCAATGGAGGAGACAATCTGCCTTGAATTATCCCTACTTTCATGAAAACCTCAACTGATATGGTGATTTATCTTCTGCGCCATCAATAATGCTATTGTAAAATTTAATCTGTCCTTCGATATCGACTCCGACATCTTCACTCCACTTATTCAAAATCGTTTTAGTAGTGGCGCCATATTTGCCATCACCAATATCTTGCCCATTGTATCTCATTACCGGCAGCACACAAAATGGTGTAGCAGTAACGAAGCATTCGTCTGCAGTTAATAGATCATATGGATCTATATTCTTTTCTGTACATTCAATACCAAGTCTTTCACAAATATCAAAGACGTATGCTCTACTGATACCTCTTAAAATATTGCGACCTTCTGGTGTTATGACGACGCCATCTTTAACAATGAAAATGTTGTCTCCTGTTCCTTCGGCAATAAAGCCATCAGGATCAAGCAGAACTGCCCAATTATCTTTGCCGGCAAACAAAGAAGCTTGAATGTTTGCCATCTGATAATGTATTCTACTTCTGTTTTTAATTTTTGGTTCCAGAAGATGAGCAGGAATTGCTCTTTGCGGAACAAGAACCAAATTTATTCCTGTATCGTATAAATGTGATAAGCCTTGAACTGTCCACCTTAAGGGATAATCAGCAATTATAACATTTGGGCCCGAATCGGTGCCCACTTTTCCCTCATAAATCGGTATCAAGCCTCTAGAAACATTTATCATAATCCGATCTTCATCGTATTTTTCAAAACAGTGCTTGTTGGTTTCAATTGTTTCATAAACAGCAGATTCCATTTGTTCAATTGACATCTCCAAAGGTATTCTAGCATATTTTATTGAAGCATAAAGTCTTTCTAAATGCTCTCTTAACTTAAATTGCTTTTTATCGAAAGATCTGGTCATTTCAAAAACCATATCACCAAACATTAATGCTGAATCATAGATAGAAATTCTAGCTTCAGCATCTGGAACAAATTTCCCATTATAATATACCAGTCTTTGCTTATTGCTCACAATTTAGTCCTTTCAGATTATATAAAAACTTGCAGATTTCTAAATCCTCTTCTGTGTCGATTTCGAACATCTTCCAAGAATCCATCAAAGAAAAGCCAATCTTTCCGCATAATCTGTTATTGAATTTTTTGAATTTCTCTGGCTTAAAACAATATATTGAACCATTTTCAACTATTTGATCCGAAATGTCTTGTCTCCGTTGGCGATTAATATAATCATAGTTTAAGCTCTTAAGAGTCGGCTTTAGGCTCCAAATAAAAAAATCTTCTAGCGGACAAGCTGTAAAGGCAGAATCTAATTTATCTGTTATAACTTTTTCTATAAGATTATCTACATCCTTGGAATCTCTTAAAGGAGACGTAACTTGAAGAAAAACAATCAAATCAACTTTTTCAATAAATTTCAAAAAGTGGCCAATTGCCTCTTCAGTTGGCGAATCATCTTGCGATATTTCTGGCGGTCTTTTAATTGTATTTACTCCATATCCTCGGGCTAGATTTAGTATCTCTAAATCATCAGAGGATACGTAAATTTTGTTTATAAATTTCGATTTTTTGCAAACATCGATTGTGTGTTTTAAAAGTGGGTATCCATGAAAATCGACAATATTCTTTTTATGGATTCCTTTACTGCCGCCGCGAGCAGGAATAAATGCTGTTATATTCATATTATAAAAAACTTTCTAAAGCTTCTCGTATTTCTTCAAAAGAATTATCTTTTATTAACACATCAGTAATATAACGTACATTTTGTGGAATGTCAAACCTTTTATACAAAATCTTTGTAGTTTTTTCAGACATCCAGTCAACAATACACGGATTCACTCTTTCCATTTGTTTTTTTTCAGTCTCAGCGTAGTCGCGGTAAGGATAAATTGAGTTCATAGTATGCCATGGGAAAAATGTGCTCACTACATTACAAAATACTAAATTCTTTCTCATAGCAGCGGCCATTGGCCAAATTCCGGCATCACATGAAACAAAAGCCTTGCAATTCTGCAATATGTAAAGATAATCTTTTAATGTCCACAAGGGGCGACTGTTAGTCTTAATGATTTCCATAGTCACCATCGACTGAACATCGTTGGAGAACTCGACGTATTTTGTAAAATCAATTATGTTTGGATGTTCATGTTCGGCACCAAATTTGCTACTAGAATATCTACCAGCCAATCCTATTTGATTTTTATCGCCTATTTTTATCACTTTGTATCCCAAATCAGCATAATAAAAAGCTAATTTGTGAAACACTTCGGGTTCGACAAACCTTTCTGGTTCGGCAAGATCACCATCGTGCCTCTTCCACCAAGTACCCTCTTCGCGATGAAACAATACGATTGCATCTTTAGGCAATTCAAATCTATTTTCATATGCCTCTGAATCAAATTTCAGTGTTATGTTTAGATGTTTTTGTTGTTCTAAGTAAGCCCAATTACAATCATAAGTAAGAGGAAAATCATACACACTTGGCATATGAATATCATTAATATGTGGATTTTCTCGGGGGGCGCCATAATTTATTTCTTTTTCAAAAAATTTTATATTATCTTCATTAATGCCCTCGATACATAAAGCAAAATCTTTCTGCCATTCATGCTCAACATACACTTCAACATCTGAAGGGCTAATGTCGTTAGCCTTCATATAAAGCGCCAGACCTATGGTGTGTTCTGCCGAATTCCCTATGGAATTTTCATGCCTCCAGATACCAAATTTTAACTTTTTCATTGCTCTTTGGCCTGTGTCTTTTCTACAATCTTTTTAAAAGTTGCATCAATTTGATTTTTTACTGATGCTCGGCGTTCATTTGCTTCGCGTAATTTTAATTCATTATTCATATATTTATCGGGACTGCTATTCGATTCTTTTTGATCATAATATGCGGCTCCCACATCTAAATCAGCAACTGCCAGATCGTCTGCAGAATTTATTAATTGTCTTACTTCTTTAATTCGTTTTTCGCCAAAGCTTCTTTTTTCTTCTAAATATTCATATTCATTATGTGTAACACATTCAATAAAAAGATCTTCAATCTTGTACTTGATTTCTCTAATAACGCTTTTTTGATGTTTAATTTCTTTTTCTTTATCCGTATATCTGTTTTCGAAATGATATAATTTTATTCTTTCTGATATTAATCTGTCGAATAATGCTGATAATGTATCGATGTTGGTAACTCTCACAATGCACTCCTATATTAATTCTTTATGTTTTTATAATGATTAATTATAATATCCAATCCATCTTCGATTAAAACATCTGGCTTAAATCCCAATTTTCTTAATTTGGTTGTATCTAAATACATATTTTTAACCTGTACTATGTTATGAAACTCTGTTGACTTAACAGGGATAAATTTAGATTTTGACTTAACTTTGTCCCGAGTATATTCCATCAAAGACAAGAACTGGTACGGGCGCCCATTCGAAACATTAATAATGCCATTTATATCAGATTTTTGCATACATAATTTTATGGCACGACACACATCATCAACATAAATAAAATCTCTGATGTGTGTGCCCCCATCATATAAATTAATATCTCTATTATTAATAATTTCTTTTATTAGGTATTGTAAGGCATTTTTCTTTTTAGAAACTGATATATCAGACTCTCCATAAACATTCCCCAATCTGAAAATTCTGTATTTTATTTTAAATGTCTCACAGAAAGAAATCACTAACTGCTCTGCTGCTCTTTTCGTTATCGAATAGAAACCTTTTGGATTGCAATAATCATCTTCTTTTGCAGGAAGAGAATTATTTTTACCATAAACAAACCAAGAACTTACAAAATTAAAAGTTATTCCCTTATCTTTACAATTTTTTAAAACATTAACCAATACGGTTAAATTTGTATCAATATCCAGATTTGGATTGTCAAAAATATTATAATTATTAGTCGTACTTATGAAATACAATATTTCGCTAGATTGAGGAACATAATTATCCCTGTCTATTCTGATCGTCTCTTTGCCAAAAAGTTCACAAAATTTTGATCCTATAAACCCCGTAGAGCCAAAAACAGAAATCATTAATCTAAAACCTCCTAATGCTTTCTTAGCTTCTTCTTAATCGGAATTTCACTTTCATGAACAAACTTCTCGTTTAGGCCCATTGCAACTTCAACTGTTCTAATATCAGAAACTAATTTTTCGAATTCTCCAATCTCCAATGATGCTGCCTGATCAGAACCGTATATTGAACGATCTAGCGTGATATGTCTCTCTATGGATGTTGCCCCCATCGCAGCCGCTGCTACGCTAACGATACGCCCTGTCTCGTGGCCACTATAGCCGACATCACAATCAAACTCCTCACAAAGCGTATTTATCACTCGTAAATTAGCATTCTCATTTTTCATTGGATAGGTACTATTGCAGTGCAATAATTCAAAAGAACAATTATGTGCTCTAAAAATTTCAACTGCAGACCTAATCTCCTCCATGGTACTCATGCCAGTAGAAATAAAAGTATGTTTGCCTTCTTCAGCAACCATCTTCAACAATTCTACATGCGTCAAGAGTGCCGATGCAATCTTGTTATATTTTAGATCATACTGTTTTAGAAATTTTTGACTTTCCAAATCCCATGCCGAAGCAAGCCACTCGATGCCAGCTTCTTTACAATATCTGTCAATCTGATCATATTCTTCCTTGCCAAATTCTAAACCTTCTTTTTGCTGTCTATTGGTTGAGCCCCATGGACTTTCGCGATATTTGTCAAGTTCGTCTTTCGAATAAACCAATTCTAATGTTCTCTTTTGAAACTTAACAGCAGCCGCTCCTGCTCGAATAGATGCGTCTATTAGCTGTTTTGCGATATCCAAATCACCATTATGGTTGATTCCGATTTCGGCTATAACAAAAACACTCATTTTAATTCTCCATTTTTAAAAACTTTGTACCATGCTTCTTTTTTTAAATTAATAATATTAATATTCCTATTCTTCGCTGAATTATTTAATATATTTAAATCATTTATTAAATTTTTTTGACCGTCCTGCCAAATGGAATAGTGATCTAAATTCATAGGAAAAGACATCTTCGATGCATATCCCAAACTATAATCTAAATCCATACCCGATATATAAATTGGATTACAACCCATTATAATCGCGAAGGCAATCGCATGTAAAATAACGGTATCTCCAGTACTATAATGCTTTTCATAGCCAGATACATTCTGCAATAATTCTTGAACTGTCACGTTCGTCTTATTTCTGCAGCAGCGACCGGATGGATCAAGCCCAAAGGTTCCGATTGGTCTATTTTCAATTGGAGTAAACATAGAACAATTATTGCCATATTCAACAAAATTGAAATTTTGATTTTTTTCATAATAATTATTAAAATTTTTCAATATTTCTATACAATCGTGATTCTTAAAATGCCTCTGATCGAATAAAATATTATCGCACTCTAGATTATCCTTAATGAATTTAATATTGCTCCTTTCTCCACAAGTTGGCGAAAAAAGTAAAAAACTTTTATAAAGATTAAATTTATGGGCCCAATTCACAAATTGATATTCTGGATTTGATATGACCCAATAATCAGGCTTCATATCAAATATATCAAACCAATCATTTAAAGAAAACCTTATTGCTTTTTTTTCGTTATGCAATTTTATAATTTTCCCCTTGTGATCATTCAAAGATGGGCCATGGCCACAAATTATAGCCGTTTGTCCTTTATGAATATCCACGATTTCTTTAATATCATAATTTCGCATATTATCTACCATATGAAACATTTCTTATAGTAATCGACTATTTTCCCTATTTCTTCATCAAAATTCTTTTTCGGACTCCAGCCAAGATTTTTTAATTTTCTATCATTCAGCGCGTATCGAATATCTTGCCCTTCCCGATGTGCATCAAAGTCAACATATTGCTGCCAATTATCGTCCGTTCCAAAATATGCTTTAATAACTTTTTTTACAGTATCAGTATTCGCTTGCTCAAATCCGCCGGCTACATTATAAACTTCGTTAATATCGCCCGAGTCGATAATTGTCAATACCGCCTCTGCTGTATCATCAGCATGCAGCCAATTACGAATAGGAGCCCCTTGATTGTGCAATCTAATTTTTTTTCCTCTCATTAAGTTTTTTATAGATAGCGGAATTAATTTTTCGGGATATTGGCCTATTCCGTAATTGTTAGTCGGGCGTAAAATATTATACTGAATTCCATATGTTCTCGCCCAGGCATTAATTAACATATCAGAAGCTGCCTTAGACGCCGAATAAGGATTGCTAGGTTTAAGCAAATCTGTTTCCACATGGGCGCCCGACTCAATATCTCCATAAACTTCATCTGTGCTAATGTGAAAAAATATAGGTCGTTCATTACAATTTATAGGCTTGAATCTCGCAAGATCTAAAAGATTTTTAACCCCAAAGATATTACTGTTGATAAAGTCATCACTATTAATAATACTATTTCCTACATGAGATTCTGCTGCAAAATTAATAATATAATCGCAATCATACAAACGCTTCATATTTTTAATATCACGTTTTTCAAATTGAAAATTTGGATATTCATTAAATTCTTTTAGCAATTCTGGATTTGCAGCATATGACATCTTATCAATACCGCGAACTTGCCAACCGCGCTTTAAGGCTTTCCGAGTCATATATGAGCCCATGAAGCCCAAACAACCAGTTATATAAACAATTTTCACTTTAAACTCTTAAAAAAACTATTAACGACTTCTTCAATATAATCTAGTTTTTCTTCTGTTAATCCCACATAAGTTCCAAGAAAGAAAGAATTTGTAGTTACCAATTGTGCAATTGGAAATACTTCATTCATATCACCATAATCTTTGGCCATATGGATAAAACCTGGATGAGCCAAGATATTACCAGAAAAATATGAACGTGTTTGTATCTTGGCTCCTTCAAGATGCTCAACGATGTCAAATCGCGTAAAAGGTGCGTTTTCTTTTATTGTTAATAAAAATGCAAACCAACAAGGATCAGCTTTTTCGGTAGCCACAGGAAGATGAAAATATTTTTCATATGGCTCAAATATCGTCCGCAAACGTTTCCAATTTTTTCTTCGGGCACTATCTAACTTTGGAAGTTTTTTAACCTGTTCTAATCCCATTGCCGCCTGTAAATCAAGCGGCTTTAAATTATATCCGATCTCATCGAAAACGTATCGATGATCATAAATTGTACCGTCTGGCATGCCCGGAAGCCAATTACCAAATCTCATTCCGCAAGCAGTCCCACCTGTCACATTTCCGGGTTTTATAGAATTGCAATAACAGGCGCGCCCCCAATCACGAAAACTAGCCAATATGGTTCGTGTATGCAAACTATTTGTTGCAACAAAACCGCCTTCGCCCATTGTCATATGATGAGCGGGGAAAAAAGAACATGTTGACATGTCGCCAAAAGAACCTAGTTTTTTATCATTATAGTAAGAACCCAAAGCATCACACGCATCTTCAAGAAATACTAAATTATATTTCTCAATCAAGCCCATCAAGCGGTCCATATCTGGAGGATTTCCAAGCACATGGGCAAACATAATCCCTTTAATTGAGGGATCCTCTTCCAATATCTTTTCAACACGATCTAGATCTAAATTTAAGCTTGGAAACTCTACATCTACAAAAACTGGTACCAAATTATTCTGAATAAGAGGATTAATTGTAGTTGGAAAACACACAACTGGCGTTATGATTTTGTCGCCATCTTTTAGCTGCTTGGGAAATCTTCTTGATTTTGCTGCAGCAATCATAAGGAGATTAGCCGAACTTCCAGAATTTGTTAAAATGCCATGGTTCTTTCCTAAATGTTTGGGAAACTCAAGCTCGAAATCTCGTCCTTGTCGGCCGAATATCAACCAACCACTAAGTAATTGTTTAATAGCGGCAGTATACTCATTAGTATCAAAAATTGGACCCGAATATGATACCCAATCTTCGCCGGCGGACCAACTCTCTTTTTCTTGTTTTTCAGAAATGTACTCTTCTACTAAATTTAAAATATTATTTAATTTTTCATTCATGCAAACATCCAAATTACATAATATATTAATAACATATTCGAGCCTTATTGTCAAGAAATAAAATTATTTCCTTTGTTTTTTTATCCATCGTATAGTGTCCTTAGATCCTTTAACGTTCTTTTAATACCAACGTGAAGCCCGCACAAATCCACATCAAGGGCCACCAAATCATCAGATGGGCCTACGTAAGATATTCCAGGCGCTTCATTTGTTATTATAACCCCTATATTACTCTTTGCCAAATATTTAATTTTATTTGCGATGTCAAATAGTGTAACCTTCTCCTCGTAACACAAATCTAATACTCCAGGCAAATGCTTGATTTTGTGGTTGTCAAGATAGTGTAATACAACTTTCTTTAAATCTTCGATATAAAAATAGTCCATATATTTATCTTGGTGTATTAAAATTGGCTTATTTTGCAACAAGCGTCGATATGAATTCTTGATAAATCGATTATAACTCTCAGTCGGGCCGAAACAACCATAAAGCCGCAGATTAACTAATTTCTCGTCTTTTTCAATCTCACCATTGATAATGTTCTTGGCTAAACCGTAATAAGTGCTAGTTCTATTTTCGGCGCCGGAGCCAAATGAAATCATAAGGCTATATTTGTCTCTGTGCTTTGCAAGATTCTTAAACATAGTGAGATTGTCTACGAAATCAACAAACGTATCTTGATCAGTTCGGCGTCCACCCTTGATTGCAGTATGCACCACTACATCAACCTTGTTTTCGTCAAAGAAAGAATCCACTTGTTCTGCACTTGATACATCGAGTGTCAAGCAGCATGTCGCCATAACATTATGGCCCGCATCCGATAAAAACTCAGTAAGTTCGCGACCAATAAAGCCGTTCTTGCCAGTAATCAAAATATTCAATATTTTCTCTTCAGGTTCATATAAGCTGGGTGGCCACCGTGGATAAAGAAGTCAAATGTTTTCTCTAAATCTTCTCTGGTATCTGGGTGGTACTTGTCAATATTTTTAAACTGAGATAAGAACTTTGTGTCATCTTCGGCCCAGTGAGAAAATCCTAAATATCCATAATCTCGATCTCGACCGCTGCCAACCAATTTAACAGGAATTTTCTCATGATCGATATAGTTTCGTATTAATTCAAATGGTCGATAAAGCAAAAAAGAAGTGATAGAATATACCACTGGTATCTTCCCCTCCATCGCGGCGCCTATGGCCATACCTGTCATTAATTGCTCAGCAGAACCAATGTTATAAAATCGAGAAGGATAATCCAATCTAATTTTATCCCACAATCCATAACCCAAATCACCTGTTAAGACAATAATATCCCCATCTCTGGCCATCTCTGCGTGGAGTAATTCACTAAAATGCTTTCTCACGTTCCTCCAATTGTTTTACTGCGATCAAAACATCATCTTCACTCATCACATGATAATGCGCGTTTAAGCCGCGCAAGAAAGGAAAGGCATTTACGTTCGTATATTCCGAATTAATGGTTGGTAAAAATGCCAACAAGCGGCGCTGTAAATATTTTGTATCAACTGCATCGTAAGCTGCATATCCATTAATATTCACAAATACCTTGATATTTGATACTTTGTGCTCGTGAATGTAGCGCAAAGCCTCCCAAATAGAACCCTCGGCACATTCGCCATCACTAATCAAACAATATACAGTCTGATCAAGATTAGCCACCGCTCGCCCAACAGCCACCGTAAGCCCAAGACCCAAACTGCCTGTTGAGCAGTAAAGATGGTTCTCTTCGTCCCGATGAGGGTGTCCTCCGTGCTTTAAAAACAACTGCTCGGCATCTATGCCATAATATTTTTCTATGACCGCATAAAGGGCCACAGCGGCATGCCCCGAAGACAGGATGAAAATATCCTTATCCCGATCCATCTCGCCATAAATATTATCAATGATCCCCAGGCTTGAAAAATATGAACCTAAATGTGACAGCTTGTGCTTGTAAGCTATGTCCAATACTCTTCTTTGTAATTTTAAGTCTTCCATTTGTTGCCCCAATATTCTTGAATCATCTTATCATAATTCGTAGGCTCTTTGCGAACTTTCCATGTTGCCTGCCCTGAATGCCACCGATAATAAAATCCCAGCCAAACCGGCGCGGGATATATCATTACTCCGTTATCAGCCAAACGGCAGTACAAATCATAATCGGCGGCGCCGCCATAAATTTCAGGCTTTGTCTGAAGAAGCCCTTCCTGATATAGCTTGGCGTTAAGGATAACCGTTGGTGTGTTGACGGGGCATCTGGAGAGCACTACTCTTTTGAACTCGTCCAACGAACGATACAAATGCTTGATTTCTCCTACATAGATTTCCTCAGACTCTCTCATTCCCTTGACGGGACTTTGGAGGGCCAGAATCTTATGCGGGTCGGCCATTATATATTTCATGCAATTTGTAATAAATGATTTATGGAGCCAATCGTCGGATCCCATAGTCAATACATAATCACCAGTCATCATCTCCAGCCCCAGACTCCTTGCTTCGTCCCAGCAATTAGGATAAATATTTGGGGCGGTACTGATTATTAATTCGGGGTATTGCTCTTTAACTGTCGCGACCACTGCAGTGCTATTGTCAGTACTTTCATTATCGATACAGATAACCTCAATATTCTCATAATCTTGTGTCAAGGCGGACACAAGACACTGCTCGATCCATTTTTCAGAATTATAACAAGGTACAACAATAGTTATTTTCATTTCCAATCTCGCGTGTTCATATTTTTATCATCTATGAATAAGTCATAATAAGGCTTTCCAAGCTTTAAATCATGATATTTAATACCCCAATCAGAAAATTGCTTTTCAGTCACTTCCCTCCAATCAATTCCTGTCGTCGTTCCGCGTGCAGTCCAATATATGATTGTATGTCCTTCATCATAAAGTTTATTGGCCTTAACGATATTCTTTTGGATAGGAATCGCCGTGGTATAGTCTCTATTTTCTGGACTCTCGCAGATCGTTTCGTCTATATCGATATAAATAATCATAGTGCTTGGCCTCCTGGCTACTTTGATTTTCTAACGGATTCTTTCTCTTTAAAAATTTCCCACTGTTTCAATGTCTCTGGGGAACACAAATCCAAATGCTCAGGCGGAATTCCCATGTATTGTGTATCGACAACCGGAAGCTCTAGCAATTCTTGAACCCGATTTGTATAGCAATGATTTTCTAGAATCATTTGCCGATTTTCTTCTTTTATGTTTCTAAGTTCTTTTTCAGTTAAAGATAGAAAATCTTTTGTCATCTGTACTATTTCTTTAGGTTCCAAGGATGTCTCCAAATTTGGAAAAATACGATTTAATTGGCCGACAGTATCGCAAACCAGGGCGCCATTTAAACCAAGAGACTTAAACGTTCTCTCATTGGTATCAAAACCCAGGACTCGTTGATATTGATCGTGGATATTCAAAGTTATTTTACTATTATGAAGCAATAAATTTTCTTGTTCATGGGTTAAATTCTTATTAACAAAGAATCCACAATTTAATCCAGATTTCTTAAATTCAGAGAAATGTTTAAACATTATCCCTTTTTTCTCATTAAATCCATTATCTGCCCAACCGCCGATAAAGCTAATATCATATTTACTATATTTTTCATTTTTTATTGGCTGATAGGCTATTGAATCAAACGCCAATGGTACGGTATGGACTTTTTTCCACTTATTGTGATTTCCGGTCCAATCTCCAAAAGTCCATAAATGTACATTTTCCATGCTATTCAAAGCGTGGATTGCTTCATCGGGGGCCTGACTTACAAAATTGGCATGTCCTCCCCATGGTGCAGGAAAAGAATTCGGCAATGCAAAAACAAAAGACTTGTAGCTTTTTTCAATTATTTCTAAAGCTTTGTGATTACACAGGGAATCTATATACATAATTATGTATTCTCCTTCTGTTTCGTTAAAACTATCGAGAAAATTACCACCGTGCAAAATATCATCTAGAATTCTATCAACTTCTAATATCTTCACATCATAACCTAATTTGGCCCATGCGTTTTGATATCCTTTATAAATCCATTTACCTGCATGTTCCGTATAATCAAATACATATACTTTCATCTAAATCTCCTTTATTTGTTTTAATAGTTTAGAAAGTCTAATTTTTGAATCATGCTCGTTAAGAAGTCTTTGATATCCATTCTTGGCGATCATTTTTGCTATTCTTTCGTTTTTTGATAAAAATTTAGCTTTTTTATTAAATTCTTCCATTGTTTCAAAAGTCACAATTTCTTTATCGATTTCAAAAAAGCTTTCAATACCTTTGTGATATTGTGTCAAAAGCGCCCCGCCGCCGGCTATAATCTCAAATATTCGCTGTTTCATCTGAGTTCCGCCTTCTGGATCATTATCGTTAATACTAAGATTCAATCCGATTTTAGTTCGTGAGTGAGCAGCAAATATTTCTTCAGTACTAACATTAAATATAATTTCTACTGATATGGGGTTATCTACTAAATAGTCGCGACGAGACAGCGTGGGGGAGCCCACAAATCCTATAGTGATATCCCTTTCGGGAAAAGATTTTGGTGAATAAATCTCTGAATTGGCATGCCATGATCCTAATAATATTTTGTCATATCCAATTGACTTAAATTTCTCAATATAAGCAGGCTCGGGAGTAGAACAAACACTAAAATGTGAACATGCCTTACTTGAAAAATTATCAAATCTCCATGTGTCATCACAAAACCAATTAAAGGTTTTGGTTCTGCCGGAATTAGTTTCGTCTAAAATCTCTTTCCATGGCTCATGAGGGGCGATTGATTTATTACCGGTAAGA
>Ga0209349_1000383_pt1 | contig 23855 bp, 37 predicted proteins | sample ETNvirnome_2_130_FD_184067 | JGI IMG/M metagenome (GOLD analysis project Ga0209349, IMG submission 184067) | Marine viral communities from the Pacific Ocean - ETNP_2_130 (SPAdes) (version 2) | ecosystem: Environmental > Aquatic > Marine > Oceanic | place: Pacific Ocean | collected 2013-06-22
CACCTTTGTTGTAGACGTTTGAACCCCACAGGGCTTCGTAGTGGGGATAGCGGTAGGGCTGATAACTTGCGCTCCCAGGGGGAAGAAAAGACGGAGCATACTGAGCTTGAGACCAATCTACGCTCTGGCGATTGGGTACTCGTCCCCTAATCCTGTGGAGGGGCTTAGGGTAAGGGAGATACTGGGGCCAGCGTAGGGGATAGTTAGGAAGCATAGCGTTGTTGTCTCCTCATCCATACAACTGCAACCGTTGACAGAGCGCCAAACAGAACAACAGTTACGATGACGGGGGTGTAGATTTTGGCTTTCTGATCCTTGGACAGGAGGGGGTCATAGCCCCAAAAGTCAGCTCCCCTTCCACTGCCGATGCTGGGCACCAGATCGTAAAAGCCCGATGACCCATAGCTGTGTGCAGAGGGAGAGAAGGTACTCATCTACTTACCTTCGCACGAAAGTCCCAACAGGACCAATATCTTTGGTGCTACGTGTCACTGTGTTCTGCGCTTGTTCCAAGCCCAGACGCCCCCAGCAGTAGCCAAAGCCGTTCCAGCTACTATCCAGGGGCGATAGCGATACCATCTTACGAGCATGAGGTACTTAGTCCAAGGCCAGTACGGTCCAGGATCTGTATGGGTCTGGCCTCCGACATTTACATGGCCGACGATATGCTGTCTATTGATGGGAACGTCCCACCTCTTAGCGATATTGGCAACCATCTTTGCGCTGGCGTTTAGCATGGTATCGCCCCACATCCCCCCCTTGGAGCCTTCTCCTCTCACGTAGGAGAAGCCCGAATGTTCAAGCCCAATACTCTGGGAGTTGATGGGACCGCTTCCAGCGTGCCAAGCCTTGTCTTTCTCGTCCACAATCTGAACGATGTCTCCGTTCGTTTGTACGAGATAATGGGCCGATGCATTTCTATTGGGCTCCACCAAACTAAGCCCTGTCGTCCCCTCTACAGTGTGGATAACGATGAAGTTTACATCATCCTTTGTTCGGTTCTTCTGGGTATAGTTGCTCGTTGGGGCAGGTATCCAATAGAGGGTCTTCCCCCTTAGCATGTCCCCCTTCCTGTCAGGAAGAGAGACTGGATTGTGGCCTGCAATCCTCTGAGCTGCTCCAGTGGTGAGGGCTGCTCTGCGAGAATCGCTCATCTCCGCCAGCGAGAGCGGGACGGGGTAGCTCTTGGCCTGACTTTGCTCGGTAGAAAATCCTTTCTCCCAGCCCTCCCTTGCAGCTTTGACAACCGCGAGGACTTGATCAGGGGTGCGAAGTATGCTTCTTGCCTTCTCGTACTCCGCTGCATCGCCATAGTTGGTGCTTCTCCCAAACCAGTAAGGTTTTCCAGTGGTCTGCTGCACGATGAACTGTACCCCTGGCAAAACAGGAAGCGGCATGTTTCCAAGTGAGCCCCATATCGCAGCGTCGTGTTCTCCGTCTCTCATCCTTATCTTCGGTGTGTAGGGGAGCTTAGTCCAAAAAATATGGGTCGCTCCAACAGGAGCGGAAGCGTGGCCTATTCTCTGGTTGACCGTGGTAAAAGCGTAATGGAGGTTCTTCTTCCTGAGGTGGATTCCCGACTCTTCACTTACTTCCCTGACTGCCGCGTCAATAGCTTTCTCGCCGGGATCTATTATCCCCCCAGGAAAGTTCCAGTGTCCTGGCTTCCAGGGATCGGAGGGGCCTCTTCGGAGGAACAAAATCCGACCCTTTCGGTCGAATATCATTACGGCAGCAGACTGGGACATATTCCTTGTCTTACCTTGAAAAGCAGTTATTGGCCCAGCGCCTCATACAGACGGACTGCTACATCATGTTTATTCGGACAAGCCAACCTCATCCTGTTCCCTCCCGCTGGAAGAACAGACACTTTTGGCTTTGCTCCCGACATTTACCGGCGAGGGCTATTTCTGCCGCCGTGACAGAGTGTCCCTACCCCAGTTGCAGGGCAACGCGCCCCCCTATTTATAGAAGGCCGCTGGGAGCAGGAGCAGGCTCTCGTCAAGCCTTTAGAGCTTAGTTTACTTCCACTCTCCAGGGAGAGTGAAAGCTGCTAAGTCCTCTACCTCAGCGTCCTCACGAGTAAGCACCCGATAGAGCTTTCTCTTTTCAAGGGGGGAGTCCCTTTCTTTGCGCTTTTCCCATTCCTTATTTACTTTCTCGCTGGCCTCCTCAATAGCTTCCAGAGCCTCATCCAGTTTCTTGTCGCCTGTCCGAGGAAGTTTCATTCCGGGTTCTCCTTTTTCTCCATGGTGTCTACCCCCCGGCTTGTCTTTCGTTCAGCTTTTTTCTCTTTTTTGCTCTCCTTAGACGAGGGCTGCTCTACAGAGATCGGTTGGCACCCTTCAAGATTATAACCCCCCGCCACTGCTCCCCCGGTAATAATCCACAACACGGGTTGCTTGGCCATTCCTAAAAGTACAGCAACTTGTTGCCGCGCCCAACTGCTTCTCTCCCTCACGAGGGCTGCTTCCATTTCCTCTTTCGCAGCTATTCTCTCGAGAGCTGTTTCGAGAGCCCCCACCCTCTCTGACCTTGCTTGGCCTTCGGTTTGAAGCTGTTCCAGCTTGGTGAAGATTAGGGCGTGCCTCTCCGAGGACTGGCTGCTTTGGGAGTTGATCAGCTCAATAAGCTGCCCGAGTGCAGTGCCCGTAGCTGTAAGCTGAGTAAGAATCCCAGAGAGCAACTGATCTTCTTCCATAGTCCCTCTCTCCCCCAGACAAAGAAACCCTGGGATGCTCCGTCAAACATGCTGCGCGGAGCATCCCAGGGAATCGAGTGGCACTACCAGAGTAGGCTTATGTAACGGTGATCGCCGTGGCGGGATTGGCAATGCAGTGAAGGATAACGCGAGTGACAGTAACGTGACCTGCCGTCACTGTGACCACAGCGCCCGCCGCGACATTGCAGTTGGCCCCTCCGACGATTGTGACCGTCGCGGCGGTCCCGATGGCGTCAACTTGGGCCTGCACCACTCCTGCTCCTGGCACCGGAGGCGCGGCTATGGTTCCGCAGCACTCAAGAGCGCCATTGAGGATGTTCAATGTGCTCGCTGCGGCTGCGATGTTGTTGGAGGAGACTCCCACGATGGTGAAAGCGCGAGGAGCCGTGAAGGTCTTGGCGGCGTTGAGGTCGCCCGCTGCGTTGAGCCCGCCAGAGCCGGTGATAACAATGTCGAAAGTAGAGCAGATGTTTCCGGTAGCCATGATGCGTTTCCTTGCAGTCGGTAAGTAAGCGCCCAAAAGGGCGAGGACAGGACTACGTTACTGTGATGGCAGTCGCAGGGTTGGCGATGCAGTTGAGGACTACGTGCTGGATGGTAGCAGCAGATGCCGTCAAAGTGATGACCTCTCCCGCAAGAATCGCAGCGTTGGCTGCGAAAATAGCCGCGTTCTGCGTGGGTTCACCACCGGCTCCAGTAGCATTGGACCCGATGATGGCAGCCCCAGCAGCGGGAGCTACCGCAGTAGTGGCTGTGAAGGTACCCGCCGTAGCACCGGCAAGCGTCAAAGTGGCCGTGGCAGCGGCTCCGTTGAAAACTTTACATCCCGTGACTGTAAAGGGACGGGCTACGCTGAACGTCTTAGCCACATTGAGATCGCCAGGACCGATGATAACGATTTGAAAAGCTGATGAAATCTGACCAGTTGCCATGAGAGTATCCTTGCAGTCGGTAGGTAAATAGGAAAGCGCCCCGGTAAGACTGCTGACTAATCCCAGGACTCTGTAGACCTTATCCCAAAACTCCCTTGACGGAAAAAAGTTGGGAGGAGGGGAGTGCTACAAAACTATAAGGGGCTGTCCTCCCCCGCTAGCTAAACACCCGATGACTATTTGGGAAATGGACTTGCTTTCGCTGATAAGAACGAGGTTTTGTGCAGGTTTTACCTCCGATCCCTCGTCGGAGATGGGCATATCCTTCCAGCCTTGCTCCTCAGTAGGACAAGCTTCTACAATCTCCTGCCCGTCGCTATTATGAAGAGCAAACTCGGGCGTCCCCTCCCTGTTGTAGACTCTCACTTCAATCACTTTCATGGCCCTTCCTGGATTCTCTACAACATGAGTTCCTTCTCCATCGAGAAGGATATAGATACAAAATGCAGATGAGAGGGAAGCCTTAGTCGCCATTATAAAAGCCAATCCTGTATGCTGTCGGGGTCTATGGAAAGTTGAGCTATGTGCAGTGCTGGCTTAGAAGCCAGTCGAGAAGCCCAAGTTTGTTTTACCTTGGTAGGCCAATCCTTACCAGGGTTCAAAACATCTCGGAGATTTCCGATGTCGCCCCAGCCCACCCCATCAAGGTTGTAGGACATGTTTGCTTCCAGCGTGAGGATCTTGTCGGTTTCAGGGTCGTGGTCTATGACCAACATGGAATGACCGGCGAAAGTTTGGGGATTGGTAAAGTATTGAACCAGCCACGGGCCTTTTCCAGGTCTTGTAGACCCGATGCCCCATTCCATAGCTACTCTTGGTCCATAGTTTGGAATCTCGCCTGTTGCGGCTGCCGAAGAGCTGACCTGCCAAGCAGACCACTGACTGCTACTGAAAGTAGTTTTGAAGGTGTTGCTTACTACCCAAGTCGTAAACTGAGTGCAGTTGATGGTTTCGGAGCCCACGAGAGAAGGCTTCAGGCTTACTCCCCTGGGCTGCTCCGGCGTCTGGCCTCCTTTCATTTGATAAACCTGATAGAAAACGCGGGGCAGAAGATCCGCCATTGTTTGAAACGTGACCGGCTCCCTTGAGGACTCCAGAGCAGCCAGTGTTTTAGGGCCTACTATTCCGTCAGGAACCAAGTCGTTTTCAACTTGAAAGGCTTTCACTGCGTTCTCGGTATCGCTCCCGAAAATCCCGTCCACGAGGGAAAGTCCGAGGAGTTGTTGGACCTCCTTTACATCCTCTCCGGTACTTCCCTTTTCCATTTCTTCCTCCTCCACGGGGAAAAGCTCAGCCCAGAGCTTTCTTAGGGCTTTGCAGCTCATAGCTTTAGTTCACAGTCCTCGATTTCTACTATGTCCACCAGCCTTAGAGCATCCATGTTGAACCAAGCCGTCGATTCCACATCCCACCCATACATTGGCATCGCCAAGTCTCCCCAATAGCTCCCCCACTGGCAGTCAGGGCATGTCACAGCATCGTAGTCCCTGGCTATCGCCTTCCAGTCCAATATCCTCTTCTTTACCCAAGCATCCTTCCATGAGTCGTATTCCATGGACAGCCTTGAATCCACGGGGAGCGGGTACTTCTCCCAGGCCCTGTCAAAATCCTTTATGTTCCTGAGCCAGAGAATCTTCGCTTGGGGCCATGGCTTGAAGAGGGCTGCTTCTGGGCCAATCGCATCTCGGTAGTCAGTGCTGCAATACTCTATCCACATGCTTTCCCGACCTTTTAGAGAGGAAGTCCAAAACGCCCCCTGTGGCTTGTTGCCGAGACCCCAACGGTTTTCAATCTTGAGCTTTCCCTTGGGTAGCTTGGCAAAGTTGAAGCTGCCTCGGGTAACAAACACCTGGAGGGGGAGAGAAGTGTTCTCTCTGGCACGCCGTAGGGGTCTACCGGCCATGTGGATTCCTTTCCAAGTAGTCAATGGCTTCTTGCCTTTATCTTCTTGTAACCTTCACGCAGATCAGCCTTGTACTCGGCCTTGGTTTTTTCATCCTGCCACCAGCCCTCTCCGTATTCGCGGCGGTACTTGGTGCGTAGGTCTCTACAAAACTTGTGCTCAATCCTTTCCTCCATGCGCTGAGGGCATGGTCCTCCCAGAGCTTCATCTACCTCTTTGCGCCTCTCACCCCGGCTTTTCTTAGCTCGCGGCTTTCGGGAGGTCTTCGGAGCCCTTGAAGGGGCACTGGAAGGGGGGTGTTGCTGGGTCAAAACCTCCAAGATTTCTTCTTTCCCCAGTCCACTGTCTTGAAGAGCCAGAGCCTTCTTGAGAAGGGTAGAAAAGTTCGGTCCTGGGGAGTAACCCAGGTCCATGAGGTCACGCCCCAGAACCATAGGCTTCACCGCGCTTTCCTCTGCTTTTTCAAACTCATCTGCCCAGCGCAGAGCCGTTTCTGAAAACGGGTGATCCCAGTCTGGGATGCCTTCAGGGAAGTTTCTCTCTCCCCAGGGCACAGACCCTCCATCATCAGCTTGTTTTATACGCGCTAACAGGCGAAGATCCCCTCCTTCAGCTTCTACTTTTCGAGCCAATCTTGCCCAAGCTCCTTTTCCCGCCCCTCCTGTCGTCAGGTAGCTTGGTTGCATGTGAAGTCCCACAAGCTGTCCTACAAGCCCTACAGAAGCGGTTCCTTTTTCAGACTTGTGCCGTTTCTGAGCTTTGAGGCTCTCCATAAAGGACCGGGCTCTGGATCTTCCGGCTTCGTCATGCCCATAGGCTGTATAGAGTCTATCAGCAGGATATTCTCCTGATTCTACGTCCTCGGGATACACCGTAATACCAGGAACAGCCTTTCCCACATCGTGGAGCATGGCCCCAAACATGAAGGGTTCTCGGTACTCCTCACGAACGTAGGGCCGGAGCTTAGCCGCTGCATCAGTAGTCAACTTGGTGTGCTCCCACACGTCCCCTTCGGGATGCCATTTCGGACTTTGAGGAACCCCCGGTAACGCTGCAAGCTCAGGGAAGTTTTCAATCCACCGGCTGTCCTGTAGGAACTGGAGTCCTACCGAAGGTCTCTTGGATTTCATCAAGAGCTTGCGCCACTCTTCAAAAGCTCTCTCTGGGGGCAGGTCTTTGTATTCCCCCTTGATGGACTTTATTAGTCGCATCGTATCGGGGTGAACTACCTTGGCTTTTCGAGCCAACAACTGCATAGCTCTCAGCCCCCGCAGAGGGTCTTGAACAAAGAGCTTGGGATCAGTAGCTCTGAGCACGCCCTCCTTGAGGTCTTGGAGCCCTCCGAAAGGGTCGATAAGCTCTCCCGATGGAAAGGTCAGTGCCATAGAGTTGATGGTGAAGTCCCTGCGGCGTGCAGCTTCTGTGTAGGTCATGTTGGGGTCGAGAACGACTTCAATCCCTTTGTGACCTTTCCCCACCCGATTATCTCTTCGAGGAACCGACAGATCGAGGTCGAGTCCTGACGGGAGGTACAGCTTTACTACGCCAAAAGCCTTGCCTACTTCCTCTGCCTTCCCCAGCTTCTTTGCGGTTCTGAGCAAATCCTTCATGGTCAAGCCAAAAACCTCGATGTCCCAATCTTTTATAGGGCGATTCGAGAGGAGATCGGCCACTGACCCCCCGACGAGGTTGGTCCTTACGTTCCGCCCAGCTTGGCGGATTTTTTCAGCGGCTACCAAGACCTCGGAAGGTACTTTGCGAAGGAGATCAGGCCGGGGGGAAGGATTCCTCCTCCCCCGCCGTCTTCGGAGGGTCCGGGGACGGAGGATCATTACTGGACGGCGTAGCCTACTTCTACTACCGGCTGGTCTACCGGCCATAATGGACTCCAGGGCTTCTTGAGAGCCTATCCCCCCGCGTGAAGGGACTCAAGGGGCAGGAGGGGCTTAGAGGGCCACAAGTCTACGACAGCACCTCTATCTCCAGTACGTAGAAACCGTCATCGCCAGCGACAACAAGATAGCTACGATGCTCATTATCAGCATCCTGCAGGCCATAGCCATCATCGTTGCCTTCTACGATGTCTCGGAGTGCCTTCTCGTAAAGGGGATCCGCTTCGGCACTGACTCCAAGAGCCTTCAGCAACTGCTTCTGAGTGTAAGGGCCAAAGCGAACGCTCTTGAAGCCTTCTCCATTCTCGTCCACAGGGATTCGAACGGTTGAAAGTCTTGCGGGCTTGGAAGAAGAGGGGTTCCCTTTGGACTTCAGCTTCGTCTGCCTCCTCAGCTTCCTCTTTTGAGCGCGTTGTTCTTCGAACCTTCGTCGGCCCAGCGTTTTCAGTTCCCAACGCTTCTCTTCCAGCAGTCGAGCAAGGCTTGGACTGATATGACCGATCCTGCTGAGGCGCTTCTCAAGGTCAGCCCGCTCTTTGACCCAGGCTTTCTGAAGCCGTGGAGCCCCCGCCGTTTCATCAATCATCCGATCAATCTCGGCAATCCGATTCTCAATAAAAACGCGTTTTCTGTAGGGGCCTGCAAAACCAGCAAGTATCTGCTTGTCGCTGAGGGGATTGGAAGCAGCGGAAGCGTTCCTCCTCGCTCTTCGGGCTCCTCTATTCCGTCGAGCGGTCTCGTACCGACTGTGCCGCCTTTTGATATTGCCTTCAGGCCCGAGAACTTCCCTATACGGTTTGATCACAACGGGGCTAGCTTCGGTAAGAAAGTTGGCCCGTTTCCATACTGCTTTCCCCCAAGGGGTTCCATCGTCCATCGACAGGATCAACCCATCTGCCTCCTCCAGCGCCTTTGTTAGCGTCCGAGACTTCAACTCTGTGGTATTCACGTCCTGCGGTTGGGTAACATGCAAGAAGTAGGCTTCGTCGTCTGACGCTTCAACCACGAATGTAAAGGGGGAATAGAGTTTTTCCTTCATATAGGCATCCCTGTCTCCTCCATCCACTACATCCCAACCCATTTTTCTTCCCTTCAGTTCTGGTTGGTTCTGTCTTGCTCTTCGGGCACGGGGGTTGTTGTACCCCTTTTTTCCTAGCCCGCGAGCTTCCTTCCTGGCTTCCTTCTCAATCATCGCTAGGAAGGCTCTCTGAGCCTCCTTCTTGGTGCGAATCCAGCGCCACTCCTCTCCCCCGCCCCACTCAGTCTCGCGGCCTACCTTCCATGCGCTCCTGGCTGGTTTCAGCGGACCAGTTCTTGGTCTATACTCCTTACGAGCGAAGTAGGTGTAGTCCTTTCCGAAGTAAGTCACCTTTCCCTTGTCCCAGTCCCAGTCGCTAATACGGTGCTTTTTGCGCTCCCTTAGAAAGGCTTTCAGCTCATCCGTAGGTTGAGCCGGGAGGCGCTTCTTGGGAACTTTCTTTCGCGCAGCCCTGTGAGGAGCGAGTCGTTGCCTGCGTTCTTCTGCTCTGCGTTGCCATTCATCCATTAGGGCTCCAAGACTTCTTGGGAGCTTATCCTTCCGCATGAAAGGGCTCAAGACAGGCCGATATGTTAGAGAGCTACAATGTCGGTTCACTTCTCTTCAAAGACGCCCGAGTGGTCTACTATCGGTCAAGCAGGTATCCAAGCCAGGTAGGGGGCCACAATACTATGGCTATAGTTTGGACACTTCAACACCCAAGGGTACTGGATAGTTTAGAGAGGGGAGAGGCGTATCGCCCCAAACTGTCAGCCGTCGAGAAGTACGGAATGATAGACTACCCTAAACTTCAACACGCCTATGAGTGGATGAGGGAGCAGTATTCTAAGCGGGTCAAGCCTCTGTCTCCAGGTCACGGACTGGTATGGGTTTGGGTTAGACCCAAACCGGATCTGAGAGGGTGGGCTCGTGAAGAAAAGCCCTTTGTTCGTCTTACCCTACAGGTGGACCCCAAACGGATTCTCCCTTCCGACCATGAAGACTGGCATAGTCCCCTCAATGGGTCGCCTGTAACTCCCCTCCGACTCCGTAATCTACCTGACCGATTGTTTGATAAGTGGGCAGACGAGGCTTATATGTGGCCTCCACCAAAGATTGAGAAAACGTGGACCCGCATCTTTGACCCTCGGTACTTTAGACCTCATGTTCAAGGAGTGATGTCAGAGATAAGGCCAGGGGACGTAGTGAAAACAGAACGCTTCGACTAGCTCGGTCTACCGGCCCCATTCCCCCTCTGCCATCGTCGTTTTCAGGTAGGGGGCTCTACCCAGCGCCGCTGCCACTTGCTCCACACAAGCTGACCAGAGATTATCGCTCCTTGGCTCTCGGCGTAGATCCTCTCAAGTCGGTCTAGGCCCGGATACCTCGAACCGTCTTTGGCCTCCGCCCATACCTCCCGAAGGTCGGCCCCCTGGAGGTTGGCCCCGTTTTTGAAGGCCGCAGAACTCGAGTCGGAGTCATAGAGCGTGACCCCCCCGAAGTTGGCTCCTCTGAGATCGGCTTCTCTGAGATCGGCTCTCCTAAAATCGGCCCCGTGCCCCCCGCCCCACCCCTCCTCGCGGAGAGGCCCGAGGTCGGCATCCCTGAGGTCGGCATTCCTGAGGTCGGCCCCTCTGAAGTCAGCGGATTGTAGGGAGGCTCCCCTGAGGTTGGCCCCCCTGAAGTTGCTCCCTTCGAGGTCTGGCCCAAAGACCCCATAGTCGCCTTCGCTCCTGAGGTCGGCCCCTTGGAGGTTTGCCCCCTGGAAGTTTGCCCCCCGAAGCTTGGCGTCTTGGAGATTGGCGTCTTGGAGATTGGCGTCTTGGAGATTGGCGTCTCGGAGATTGGCCCCTTCTAAGTCAACCCCCCTGAGGTTTGCCCCTGCGAGGTCGGCTCCTTGAAGATTCTTATGTCGGAGGGATAAGCTCCCAAACCGCTGGAGTGTAGCGAGGACTTGCGAAACCAGTGGTTTGCGTGGGTCGTCGATACGCAGGGGCTTTGGAGCTTCCTTTCGGACTCGGGTTTTTCTCGCAGGGCGGGCATGGCCTCTCTTCTCCCTTTGAGCTGCTAACCTCTTCTTGCGCTCCTCTGCTCTGCGTTGCCATTCATCCATTAGGGCTCCCTTTTTCATCGGCCCATTTCCAGATCAGGTCTTGTAGCTCTTCCATATCCTCTGAGGAGAGGGAAAACTCGCGTCCGTTGAAGTAGATGGCTGCTACCGGGAAACCCTGCCTGTCCAGCACAACGCGCCAGAGAATAGTGTCGAGCTTTACGTCTTTGGGCTGAACCGCCTCGTTCACGTATTGTGGCCTCTTCAGTCGAGCGCGTTCTTTCGGGTTTTTCCTCGCTCTAAAGGGATTTTCCGGGCCATGGAACCACTTCGAGTAGCCAGAATGACGGCGTGGTTCTCGTTCTAGCCGCTCAAGACGACGCCGCAACTGGTACTTCTCGCGCTCCTTGCGTTCCTCCTGCGCCTTGCGCTCCAGGTCACGTTCCGAGGGGTATCTAAACTTGTACTCCGTGAACCGTGCGGATTTGACTCCCCCCTCCCACTCCTTTACAAACTCACTGGAATAACGTCTGCGCTTTGCTCGGCTTCCGGCCTTCTCGTAGGCCATGTATCCAGCACGCTTCGCCTGCCAAGGCCGTGTTCCCACTCCGGCGTGCGGCCTTCTCCGCTCCAGTTCTTTCTGGAGTGCTTTGCTCCGCTTAGATGGGGCCAATGGCTTGAAGTCCCGCCAGCTAACCTCACTCTCGTAAGGCCTGATTTTTCTACCGGCCATTAGATTATCGCTCCATACCTCTTGGCGTAGGCTCTTTGCTCTGAGGTCAGGCCTTCGGCCCCTCTGAGGTCGGCCCCTTCGAGGAAAGGCCCTTCGCCACTCGGTGCCGGTGTTGAAGACTCCCAGAAGTCGGCCCCTCTGAGGTTGGCCCCTCTGAGGTCGGCCTCTTGGAGGTTGGCTCCACCGAGGTCGGCCCCCCTGAGGTCGGCTCTGGGAAGGTTGGCGTAGCGAAGGTCGGCCCCTTGGAGCTTGGCCCCCGTGAGGTTGGCCCCATAGAGGTCGGCCCCATAGAGGTCGGCCTCATAGAGCTTGGCCCCCGTGAGGTTGGCCCCATAGAGGTCGGCCCCTTGGAGCTTGGCCCCTTCGAGGTCGGCCCCTCGGAGGTTGGCCCTGTAGAGGTTGGCCTTTTGGAGGTTGGCCTCTCGGAGGTTGGCCTCCGTGAGGTCGGCGTAGCGAAGGTTGGCCTCTTCGAGGTTGGCCCCTTTGAGGTTGGCCATGTCAAGGTCGGCCTCTTCGAGGTTGGCCCCGCTGAGGTTGGCCCCGCTGAGGTCCAGTCCAGACAGGTCTCTGTCTCCTGCGGGGATACCCTCGTGCCCGAAAAGATGCTTTCTCGTTCGATGATGGGCAGAGATCACTTTTTTGTGCTGCTCTTTCCAAGCAGCAGAAGCGTTCTGTCTTGCTCCTCGGGCTTCTCTCTTCAGTCGAGCGCGTCGTTTGGGTCTACCGGCCATTATAGTCTCCAAGGGTTCAAAAGCTATATCTTCTTTCCTGGGGGGGGCTACGGCTTCCGGTGCTACATGGAAGCGTTGAAAACGCTTGCAGACCATCTCTTTCGGAGGGCTCTTAGGTTCTGGGCGATTCTTGCTGGGGGGACACCTGTCACCCACTGCCGCTGAGTGGCACGGACAACAGTAATCGCAGGCTCAATCTCAGACCTAAACTCCTGCTTGGAATCCAAGCCCAGAGCCTCTTCAAGCAGGGCCTCGACCGTGAGGAAATGCTTTCGGATGCAGTCCGGGCACGACTTGGCTCGATGAGTGAGGTGGTCTTCAAGCAGTACAAGCTGTTTGCACACTTCTCTCATGTTGTGCTTGGGAGAGGAGACAGGGAGGAGCCTATGATCAGTGCATCCAAAACCGCCGTAGTTAGCTCCGCTGGCCTGTGTTGGGCTCTCCTCTTGTGCCCTTTTCCAGAAAAGCCAGCCAGCACCGAGCACGGCGAACCATAGCCAGGGGGCGGTTCTCTCGTTGGCCATTATAGCTTCCTCGCCTGCTGGGAGGCCCAGGCCACCGCTTGTTGCTTCGCCTCCTCGGTCGTCCCTTCGAGTATTATCCAGGAATGTGAGAGATCAGAATCCCAATCTCTGTCTCCGCGCCAGCCCCAGTTGGCCTTGACCATCCATTCTGTCACTCTCTGAGGGCTCCGTTCCTCCGGGAGAGAGTAGCCCGAACCCCCTTCTGACATATTGATTGAGAGGAACTTCCGGCTATCCTTAGGGTCTACCACGAACAGGTGCCAGGCCTCTTTCATTTCCCATCCTCGGCTTCTTGCTGCCGAGTCGCCGTACTCTTGCCACGCTTTTGCTCTCCTCCTGGCTTCTCTCTCACGTCGAGCGCGTTTTAGTGGTCTACCGGCCATTATGGACTCCAGGGCTTCTTGGGAGCTTATCCCCCCGCGTGAAAGGGCTCAAGACAGGCCAATATGTTAGAGAGCTACAGTGTCGGTTCACTTCTCTTCAAAGACGCCCGCGAGGCAATGGACCTGCCGCCTCGATGACGCTTCGAGCCAGACCGAGAGCTGCCCGCTTCCCTCTGCCATCGTGATCTTCAGGTAGCGGTCTACTCCCTCTCCATCCGTTCCCGAGTTTCTCGTAGTAGTCTGTCGATAGGCTGTTCCCAGGTCTTTACATCCTGATCGGCAAAGTACCGTGCGTCCGCCTCAGTCCCCTCGATCACAACGACCTGTCCGTCAGGATTGATCACCTGGAAGGTTGCTCGACCTGTCAAACCTCCTTGTGGCCCAGTGATGTAGTCGATCATTTTGATGAAGTAGGTCCCTTTGTAGAGGTACTCCTTGTAGATCCTTCCGGTAGGGGCTCCTCGATAGGACTTCGACCGGGCCTCGAATCTCCCATCCGGTGAATATGTGTACTGCTCCTCGGGCCATACTTCCCACCCACCAGGACCGCGCTCTTTTTTCCACCCGTGAGACTGATACCCCTTCGGCCTGTCAACACGCACCACATCGGCGTTCCGTCTTGCTCCTCTGACTCCGGGGTTCAATCGTGCCCATTCCTCCACTTCCTCCCGAGCACGAGCGTCGGCGCGAGACCCCCCTTCAGGTAAGAACTCTCCTTCCACAGCAGATTTCGCGAGCATGTCACCCTGCGAGTCGGTGCCATAGACGACCAGGGCCGAGCGGATTATCACAAGGCCTCTCTTCCCGCCTTTCTCCTTCTCCACGAAGAGGATGGTGATCATGGGATCTCGGTGACTCACGAAGCCACCGTTGACGATAAACCCGTTGTCCTCCGCAAGATTCCGAGGCGTCAGAAGAAATGCGTTTCTCCTGGCTCCGCTATTCAGTCGAGCGCGTCGAGCTTGGTCTATTTCGTCGCCGTAGTCTGCCAGGGCACGTCGAGCTTGGTCCCGCGACAAACCCCACTTCTCGACCAAGCTGGCGATAATCTTCTCGTCTCCCGTCCCCTTGGCAATCATTCGCAGAAATGCCCGGTGCCATGCAAGGCTCTCCCGGCCAATGGGAGGATGCCCCAGCCCCAGGGGATCGTCCGATGTCTGGCGACGGTCCCTGGGTCTGCGATCCTGGTCCCCTATCGACCGTTGGCCTCGTGGAGTTCTCCACCACCTCGGGGTCTCCACTGTCCTTGCGGGCCTTCTCTTTGAAGCTTTTTTCTTGGCGTTCTCTCGCGCTTCTCTCTTCAGTCGAGCGCGTCGTAGTGGTCTACCGGCCATTAGATTATCGCTCCAGACCTTATGGCGTAGGCTCTTTGCTCTGAGGTCAGACCTATAGCCCCTCGGAGGTCGGCCCCTCCGAGGTTGGCCTTCGTGAGGTCGGCCTTCGTGAGGTCGGCCCCTATGAGGTTGGCCGCGTAGAGGTCGGCCCCCCTGAGGTTGGCCCCTTCGAGGTTGGCCCGCGAGAGGTCGGCCCCCACGAGGTAGGCCCCTGTGAGGTTGGCCTCCGTGAGGTCGGCCCTCCTGAGGTGGGCCCCCGCGAGGTTGGCCCCTTCGAGGTGGGCATAGAGGAGGTTGGCCATTTCGAGGTCGGCGTAGCGAAGGTTGGCCTCTTCGAGGTTGGCCCCGTGGAGGTAGGCGTCTTGGAGGTCGGCCCCTCGGAGGTTCAGTCCAGACAGGTCTCTGTCTCCTGCGGGGATACCCTCAAAACCAAGAATATGCTCGCTCCTCCTACTATGGGCAGAGATCGCTTCCTTGTGCTGCTCTTTCCAAGCAGCGGAAGCGTTCTGTCGGGCTTTTCGCGCTTCTCTCTTCAGTCGAGCGCGTCGTAGTGGTCTACCGGCCATTATGGACTCCTTTCCAAGTAGTCAATGGCTTCTTCCAAATCGACCATCACAGGCCCTAGCGCCACCTGTGGCGGTTCCGATTCAAAGATGCCATCTCGGTCAGCGTCCAAGATGTATTGTCGGATGCCCTTGAGATGAGCGAGAAGGGATTTTCTGCCCCTGCCGCCTCCTCCTCGCGGAGGTGTCTTACGGTTCAGTCGAGCGCGTCGTAGTGGTCTACCGGCCATTATGGACTCCAGGGCTTCTGTAGAGCCTATCCCCCCGCGTGAAGGGACTCAAGGGGCAGGAGGGGCTTAGAGGGCCACAAATCCCTTGGGAGCCCCCTTTAGGGGCTCATAAGGCCAAAAAAGTGCGCTGTTTTGGGCGTTTTGTGGATAGTTACGGAAATACACTATTTCAGTAACTTACTGTAAACCCTTGAAATCATTAGACTTTTCGGCAATCTGCTCATGTTCTACGCCCGCGCACAAGTCTCGCGTGCGCGAGGTATCGTTTGAAGCTTCATAAATGCCACGGCCCATGGCATTATGAGTTGTCCCCCAAAGGGGGACAAAAAATGGTCTTGTGTCGCTTTCAACACACCCTTGTGTCGATTCCTACACTCCCGCTTTTCGGCTGGCCCTTGCCTTTAGGCAAAGCTACGTTGAAGCCATGACCTACGTAGAGTTGCAAGCGGCTGCTAGGCACGTAGTCAATACCTCAAGTATTGGTGGCTGGCTGAAGTTCACTCCAGCGATGGACCGAGAAGACGCTATCGCTAACCTTTTAGCGGCAGTACTAAATGCGGGCGGGGGCGACTTCAAGGGTTTCACCGTACTCCAAGCTAAACAAATAATGAAGAAGGAGAAGGAGAGGCTGATCCGGCAACAAGGAACAGAGCCCACGATGCTTACGGTATCCCCCGCTGCAATCACTGCGGGCCAAGCACTGGATGAAGCTTTTGAGGCTCCAGAAGGGATGGCTATAGCGGCAGACTTGGCCGAAGGCGCGATGGTAGAAGCCATGGCCAAAGGGTCGGTGGATATGCTTGGCCTTCCGCCTCAGTTTGTGCTGGATGTAAGGCACAAGATTCCGCCCAAGACCCTGGCGGAGGAGTACAACGTGACTCAAAACCAAGCGAGGCTACTGACAGACGTGGTGGAAGACCTGATCGTTCAGCTATCTGTGCTTGGCATGACCGCTAAGGAACTCGACAAAGAAATAGACGAGCTGCTCACTTTCGAGGTCATTTAGCAGCGATTTGGTCGTCTGTCCTGAGATCATGAAGCTCCTTCAGTAGCGGGCGAAGCCACCCCCATGTTTTTGAGTCAATCCCTACTACGTTCCAAGGATTGACCCTACCGGATTTCACTTCGTCTTTCTTCGCTGCTCTAATGCCGCTTTCCACGGATAAAAGCTGGAGCCCAAAATCAGAGAGTAGGATACTATCCTCTTTCAGAGCCTCGTCTAAAGCGCCTTTTCCCATAGCTCTAGCCAGCTTATATCTGCATGCCATTTCTTCTCCCAGTAGAGGTTCCTCTTACTTTTACTGCAACGCGCCGTTGCAAGTCAATGCTTCTTGACCGGAAAAACTACCCCCTACAGGTTTTACTTGAGGTGATGAGCCTTCGACTGCTTTCCCTACTGGTACGAGTATCAGGCATCCCAGAGGAAAACCGTGATTCCTGAAAAAATACTTGAAAGGTACGTTAGGGTCAAGACTCTGGCGGAGCGGGGCTACCAAGGAGAGAAAAAAGTTGCAGCAGCAATGGCTCAAAAGCTCAGGGCAGAGTACCCTGGGATCGACGCAGCTTCTAGTCACCTAGACCCCAATGGAGAAGACGATAAATACTGGTGGCCAGGGAGAGCTTCCCAAGCTCAAACTGGGGGTAACTGGGAAAAACTTTTTTCTTATGCCCAGGACTTTTGGGGGGCTGCTTCTTCTTTTGCAGAAACTCTAAGCGAAGCCGCGAGGGGTGCCTCGCTCGCTACTGAGGTCCGGCTGACGAGCCGCGTTAGCAAGGCTGGAAATCTGTTGATCGGCTTTAGCATGCCTATGGAAGTGTATGAAAGAGTTACGGGACTAAACCCAGTCCAGAGAGCTGCTTTCAAGCACCGACTACACGAAGCACTGTCCGTGGAGATGGAACGTCTTTTCGATCAGGCTGAATAGCTCTCAAGCTCTTCGCTTCTTTGAGGGCCTTCTCCCTTTCCTTGTTGAGCCTTTTCAAGGTGTCGAGATCCCACATATCTACTCCTAAATCGGGCAGGAAATGCCGTGCTGACTCAGGATTTGGCGAGCCTCCTGCTTGCTTTGGGCTGTACGCTCTTTGCCCCACAGGTTTACCCCGGCATCCTTCATAGCCGTAAGGATCTTAGAGGCTTCTCCCCTTGTAGACAAGCCCAGGTATCTAAGGGCCTCTCGATGAGAGAGCCTGCCGCCTCGTTCCCGCGCTCTCTCGGCGGCGGGACAGTACTCTACGAACCCTCCAATATGGTTGCCAATAGCTCTGGCCTGCGCTGAAGTCACGCCCCGATCTTCCCACGGCCCTTCCCAAAAGCGACCGCCCCGCCTTTTTACAGCCGCCGCCTCTGCTGCTGCGTGTCTCTCTTTCCCTCTTGTTCCATACCTTTTCAGCTTCCTTCCAACAGGAAGGGGAGGGGCACCGGGCTCGGGATAGCCCCCTCCTCGCTCAGAGTAATCCAGGAACTCTTCGACAGTATCAAACTCGATCACATTCCCTTGGGGGTCAGTGATTTGTAGGGCCATGTTTCTACGCGCTCTCATTTCTACTCCAAGGTTCGGGCCTTCTCCCTTTTCTCGTTCAGCCTTTTCAAAGTCTCAAGATCCCACATACTTGCTCTTGGGTCATCATTTCGTTGTTCTAACACCATTCTAAAGGATTCGCAGCATTGGTACAAACAAGTCAAAACCGTTGTCGTCCTCCGGGTGGAGAATAGCCTCGGCATAAATACGGTCAAACTTCCGTCTTAGGTGCCAAAACTCCTCTTTGTCAGCGTGCCACTGGGCGATGTAGGCATTTCGGCAACAGCCGATGTAGCTGGCTCCGTCTACCAGTTCTGTTTTGGGGATCATTCCGTTGAGGTAAGCCTTTGTGAGCCATTCTTGGCTTACTGGTTTGGGAATGTTGTGCCCGTAGCCAGAAAGCTCAATCGCAAGTTTTTTTGCAGTCTCGGGAGTCATGTCAATCATTTCTTGCCATTAGCTCATCTTTCCCATGGCATAAAAGGCGGCTTGTGTTGGGTCTGCTGGGTCAATGGGCACCTCAAAGGTGCGATAGAACCTAGAAAACTTATAGAGCTTGTCTGCCCTGGGCTTCAGCCTCATCAGTGATGCATACGTGTCCTGGTATTTTCTTGATCATCACCCGTTATCAAAGCTCACAACGTCACCAGCGACGAGGGTAGAGCCGCCAATGCGATAGCTTTTGTCAACCGCAGTAGAGTCTTGGATGATTTCCCGCATGAGCCCATCTGTGGTTTGCCTCATTTGCCGCCCAATGCCGTAGAAGTTGTTGGGAACCGCCACCTCAAAATAGCCATAGGGGAAACTCGCTTGAGTGCCCCCTATGGTGATGTATCGGGGCGCGGCGAGCAGGGTGGTTGCCATTCGATTCTGCACCCGCATGATGCCCGGATTGCTTGGGTCGAACACCGCCACCGCTTCTCTGTTGGACGTGTTCACGACGCCCGAGAATGCATTGGCTGCCGCCCAGAAGGTGGAAGAGATTTGCTGTCTTCCTGTCACCATCATGCCGTAGAGCCTGCCTGGGGTTCCCTCGCCGTCCGCGTCGGTAGGTGGGTCCAGGATGGCCCCTGCGATGCCTCCGAACCAGTCTTCGGCGGCAATCTCGTTACCCCAGAAGGAGAGGGACTCGTCCGAGTTCAAACAAAAAACTTGGTTCCACGGGTCGGCACCAAGGTCGTCCGAAATCTTCCAAAACCCCGAGAACCGATTTCCGCTTGTGAGGCACGGTCCTCCCACTCCGAGCGGCCAACTGGTCGCCCCGCCTTCTGGACACAGGCCGAGAAAGATGGATGTGGTCTTGACCGAGTTGGTGTGGTCCCCGTAGGAGGTGACCGAGCCCAAGGTGGCGCGGCCAGGGGTCGGCGCGGGGGTGTTGTCCAAAATCATGGCGTCGGCTGGGGTATGGCAGACGATCACTTGCATGTTTGGCTGGTTGCCGCCAATCGGGGTGAAGATACGGTAGTCGTCACCGGGCGCGCCGCCGCCGCCGAAAGCTCCGGCGTCAAGCTCCCAATAGGTAGAGTCATCCACGCACAGCTTGATTGTGTCCAGAACGTCGTCGGGAGCTGTCGCCACGGCGGGGACTCGGATGTTGGTCATATCCCAAGTGAGGGTGGGTGCGGTCGAAGGCATAGTGGAATCCTTATATCGTGACGACGGAGAAGACGGGGAAGGACGAAACGGCGTTATAGCGTGTTACCTGTCGGGAATCTGGTGCCGAGTAAACTTGGCTTCCAGACCCGGCACCGAGGCCCCCCACGTCCACGAGGCCAAAGTTATTGGCTACCTGTCCATCGCCGTTATCTGTAGCCGTGTAGATGAGAACATAGGCCTCGCCGTCCCGCATGTTGGAAACAGTCCAGGGACCAAGGCCCGCGCCTCCCAAAGTTGCTGGCGACCCAGGGGGCTTGTTTAGAGTAACGCCGTTGGTGACGCCCGTTCCCGTGCCCCCCGCAGGAGCGTTGAAGGTCACGTCGGCGCTTGGTGTCCCCGGCCCGAGGTCTTGCCGAGCGGGATCGGCCCCAGGGACCAAGTCGGCCCCTCCACCGCCGCCGCCGATGTCGATCTCGAAACCTGTAACATCTGAGTTTCTTACCATTAGCTAATCTTCCCCGCTATCCAATACCGAAGAACCCTCTGGTTTGGACATAAGTGATGTTCAAAAGGACGTTAGCTCCTGCTGCTGATTTCATGTAGATATCTGTCTGGACATCGAAAACTACTCTTTCGCCCTGGGCTCCCAGGGAGATAGTGAAGCTAGAGTTAGCTGGCAAAACCAAGCTGAGTGCCTGCGTCAGGTCTCCGGCTCCTAAAACTGCATCGCTCATCCGAAGGTAGATTTCGTTCGCGGCGTCCAGATTCAAAAAGGTAATGGACTTGCAGTTAGCAGGAACTCCTCCCCCTGCCGGTCCATTCGCAAGCAGGGTGTAGACAGTGGCCGCATTCACCATATCCAACGTGCTACTGATGAATGGTCGCCATTCAAGCTGAAATCCCATGGGTACCTCGGTCTCTTAGGGTAACCCTGCGGGAGAGAAGCTACAGGATGCTGTCCATACTTAGAGTGCTACCCTCTAGTTCCTACCAACTTTTCTAGCAGCTCCCTTGTCTTCCAGTTTTGTGGATAACACTCTCCTCGTGCCCACCTGTAGACAGTGCGAACACTCACTCTGTTGTCCACAGAGACAGCTATCTCCTCAACCGTCATGCCAGTATCAAGGAGCCTTTGTACCATTTCCTGAACTTCAGCTTTTGTTTCGCCCATAGCTGACCTCCAGGAAAGCAGGCCTTGGGAGAGAGTGGCCGAGGAGGTTCTTAGCCTGCGAGTCCAGAGCCTCCCACAGGGCTCTACTGACGCCATGAAACCCGTCTGCTGTCCAAGTTGTTTCCGGTCCAGAGTGCCATTCCACAAACTCGTGAAGGGCCTTGGCCAGAGGCTTCCCGTCCACGCTCTTCGTCCTGAGCTTGAACAACTCCAGCTTGAGGTCTTCGTTCTCCTCTTCTAGAGCGTATAGCCTTTCTTCAATCTCCCACTCACTCTTCACCTTCTTCTTCCTCTTCTGTAAAGTGAACAAGGGTGGCAGCTACCCTGACCATAAGCTCCATCGGCATAGCCGCTGGAATCTCCAGGGGCATGCCTTGAGTAAGGATCTGGCGGGACGCGCTTACAAACTCCTCGATTTCCTCGGGGTTTAGGATGGGAAACTCCTCCAGGCTTCGTGGAGCGCCGACGATTTGGGGGGTAAGAGCGGCGTTCATGGGTTTTCCATTGGGGCCAAGAAGGGTAGACATGTTTTTCTCCGTGAAAAGGGGCTTTTAGCGCCCAAAGGTAAGTTTGTCAAATGTCATGGGGATGAGCTATACATCCGCGCCATGGAAGTTATCAGGATGGCAAGAAGGAGGAATATAGAAACTTTTTCTGCGAGGCTAAGAGGGCTCATTTCCCTTTTTCACGGAAGCTTCAGACATCGCTATGGTGCGAAGAGCGCCGCTTACCATGCCTGCCGAAAACTCTCCTCGGCTCCCGTGGCCGCTCTGCTGCATTAGGTACTGCTGTCGATCTATTTCGTCGGCAACCTTGAGTAAAAGTTGAACCGCCATTTCAACTGCTGCCTTGCTCATTTTCCCTCCCTGAGCCCATACCCGTCCTTAGCCCATCCACTGCCCTTGAGGGAGAAACTGGTCTTGCTAATCTGTTTCTGCATGGGAATCCTTGCGCTGTAGAGAGATTCACATTTCACGCAAATGGGAGCGGTCTCTCTTCGGGTTTGAAGAACCTCTATGGTCAGGTTGCAGTGCAGGCATTTATATTCAAAGAGGGGCATAAGTATTCACTGAAACAAACCTGAAGGAAGGGGGGCGCAGCCTAAGCGAAAGCTACAATCATTCTGCATCTACGACAGCAAGGAGGATCAAAAATCGTCCTTGAGTCTGCGGCTCCCTCGGAGAGAGAAACTCCACAGCGCAGGCAACTTAACACTTGTCCTACCGCATAGTGTTCTCCGCTCTCAACACAGGTTCCAGGGAGAAGGATAAACCCTCTTGCGTGGCTCACCTCATCATCTTCTTCGGTAAGCTGGAGCCTATGGGGTACCCACTCCAGGGGGAAAATCATTATCGGGGGCTTGTCTGGTTTTCCAGGGATAGGCCAACCGTTGGCCCCTCCTCGAAAAGATAAGAGCCTCTCTTTCCATCCCTCTGCGGGGAAGAAAAACGCTATCCACTTAGAAAGAAACAGCTTCAGCTTATTCACTGGTACTCCTGTTATTCGCCATGTTGATCGCTCAAGCGCAACCACGCCTTGGCTTTAGCTCGAATAGTTAGCTTGCGGCTCAGTCTGATGCAAGTTCGAGCAGCGTTAGGCTTGGCCTTCCACTTATAGGCAGGGTCCATCTTCCCAGCGGAAGCTATAAACTTTTTCCAGGTGAAGTAGGGATTGGCAGACTGAGCACTGAACAAGGCCTCTACAATCTTGGGCCATAGCTCCTCGTATTCCTCTGGGCTCACCCTCTCCTTTCCCTTACCAAACCCCCTTCTCTGGTAAGGACACCCTTCTCTCAGGGCACGCCGGGCGTCAGCCATCGAAGAGTGAAGGCACCAGGGGGCTACCTCAGTTCTGTCGTCGTACACCATGCACCCTAAACGACTATCATCCACGATGCCAAGGTACTTACAGTGGAGCCCCTCGACAACAATCTGTCGTCCGTCATCTATGGGCACCGCTGCATGGCACGAAACCCCGCACCTTTGGCACTTTGCTTCGTGTTCCGGGGAATCGGCCATAGCGTTCCTCTAAAAGGGAAGGGGAGAGTCTGGGGTGGGGACAGGCAGATCAGAAACTTCTGCCTCTTCCTTTTCCTTGGGGTTCTCCTGCTCTTCAGCAAAGTCGCTCACAAAGTCATCCATCCAACTGCCTGAAGAGGGATTACCGCTAACAATCCACTCCAGGACTTCCTGATGTTCCTTGTTGAGAGACTTGAAGGTCTTGCTCTTCACAGCTTTCTTTGCCCACATGCGTTTCACACCGGGCTGGGTCTTTCTATTACCCGTCTTTGCCTTGTGCTTCTTCGCCTGTGTCGTAGTGGTCTGCTTCCCGCTGGAAAGATCCTGGAGGGCAGAAACCTGTTCCTCCCTGGGCAGGTTGGACAGCTCAATAGCTGCGGAGGCAGAGATTTCTCCCTCCCTTACAGCACCGTGAATGGCAGAGTCTGCTCCTGCGAGAGAAAGCCAGTTACGGATCGTCTGTTCGCTCCTTCCAAAAGCAATGCTAACTTCGGTCATATCTCCTACCAAATCGAGCATTCTCGCAGCTTTCAGAGCCTTGCCCAGAATCTCATCCGGCTCACGGATTTCGTTTGAGCTAATCATGATGCCGTGGACACGGGAGTCATCGCCTCGCGCCGTAATGATGGGCACCTTGACGGCAAACTCCCCTGCTGAATCCTGACGGCGAGCAGCTATTCTTGCTGCTCTTACTCTCTGGCGACCATCCACTACGTGAAGTTGTCCGGCCTCCTCTCTGCACAGGACAGGCTGCTGAATCCCGTACACCATGATGTTGCGAACCAACGACTCGTTTTCTTCCAGGAAGATCCTCTCGTCGAAGAGGGCGTTCTCCTTTCCATCGTCAGTATCCAGGCCCACGATGATGAGGTCGCCTGGACTATGATAACTCACCTCCTTCGACACTTTCTTCTCTTTCTGCCCTGGTCCCACAGGAAAAGTCCTGGGGACTACTTCTGCTATTTTGATGCCCTCAATGGGCTTATCTTCTCCCCACGGGAGAGTAGGATTGTCGTTCGACATGTTTGCTCCTTGGACGACTGTTTTTTGTCATCTGTCACAGGTGTAAGACAAAAAAAATCGACTGTCAACTGGCAAAGGAAAGTTTTTTTTCAGCCTGCTCGTTCCCGAACCAGGAAGTAAACGACCGTCCCAGCCTCTACATCTGTGTAAACCAGACCTTGTTTTTCCAGGAGCTTGAGGGCACTGAGAACGTCTTCTTCCCCCATCCCAAGTTCCTCCTGAATCTCCCTTGACTCACTTGGGTCGTTCAAATCAAGGTGTTTCAGAATCCGTGCTCTCATCTTCTCTCTTTCCTGTCCCTGCTGCACACTCTCCCTCTTCCGGGCTTCTGCCTGCTTCCTTGCCTTTTCCTGCTTTTCGGCTTCTCCCAGTGGAGCCAAACCAAGCTCGCCTAGCGCACGCGAAAGTAGATCGGCCTGCCTCTGCCGCCTGTCCTGCATGTGCTTTAGCTTCATCTCGATCTCATCTATATCCCTACTTGCTTTGGCGTCCTTGCCCCTTCTCGCACGTCGT
>Ga0209349_1000384_pt1 | contig 23855 bp, 9 predicted proteins | sample ETNvirnome_2_130_FD_184067 | JGI IMG/M metagenome (GOLD analysis project Ga0209349, IMG submission 184067) | Marine viral communities from the Pacific Ocean - ETNP_2_130 (SPAdes) (version 2) | ecosystem: Environmental > Aquatic > Marine > Oceanic | place: Pacific Ocean | collected 2013-06-22
CAACGATGCTACTAAAATCGCAAATTTAAAACTTGCAATTAATGGTACTTCTGACACTTCAAAAGTTAAATATGGTTCTGGCATCACAAATGGAGCCACAGTTGGTATTAAAGGCATCACAGCATCCGATGGTACAACGAACGCGGAAACATATGCCAACCTAACCGCAGATAACGCTGGTGGCGCTGGAAACAATATCGCGATTACAGACACAGTTGGTACAGTTCTTGTCAACGAAAGCGCGCTTACAGATGGAAAACTAACCGGCGCCGATGAAGCCATTACTATCACGGTCATGGCGCGAACATCGATGGGAAGCACCCCATCTGCAAATCAGATTCATTGGTACCTTGATTCGGCTAGTGACGCCGCTAAAATCGCAAATTTAAAACTCGCGATTAATGGTACTTCTGACACCGCCAAAGTTAAATTTGGATCTAGCTTTACAAACACAACTGGTGTTAAAGGGCTCACAGCATCTGATGGCGTAACGACTACAGACTCATATGCTACTCTAACCGCCGACGTTGCTGGTCTGAACGGAAACAATATCGCAATTACAGACACAGTTGGTACAGTTCTTGTCAACGAAAGCGCGCTTACATATGGAAAACTTGCTGGTGGCGCAGGCAATGCCGAAAGCCGGGGGTTTATTTCAGGCTCTAATGGCGATGGTTATGGCGATGAAAGCAAATATGGCCTTACAGTAGAAGCCGATATCACATTCCCATACTTTTCTGACGAAGACGAGGCCTCTCCTCGCACATTCTTAACAGCATCATTATTCGGAATGTACACCGTTGATACGGGAAGCGCAGATTCAAAGAGCGGCACTAACACGGGATTTGTATCCAACTTAGCTACTGCTCAACCTGACCTCGCCAACTTCCAGGTGATGGCCATTAGGCCCCGCGGGAAATCTAAGAATGTTTATTTCCAACTAACATCATCAAACTATCCTTACCCGATCTCTTCAGATATTCACAGCGCCATTACCAGTAGTATATTTTTCAATGTATATGACCAAGAACGTTGGAATCTATCTGTCAGAGTAAAGCCTAGTACCTATCCACTTGCGGGAATAGTTAGTGGCGCCTCATCCACCCACCCTGGAATAACCGCACCCGTGGGCTTAACGTATACATACGATGTTATATTCCGCGGCGTTAGCACGGGAGTTGACTCTCCATCAAAGAGTTTCGAAGTAACGGGATCCATGACCCGGGCCGCCGGAGAATATTTTCTTCGCTCAGCGAAAAGAGTTTATACTGGAGCGCGAAGAACAAATCTTACTGGTGCGCTTCTAAACCAATCTGATGTATTGGTTTCATCAATTAAATATTGGGCAAAATATCTCGATAATAGTGATTTAAACCAACATGTCGATGATTTCGAGAATTATGGAATATCAGATTCATATAGAAATATTTCTGCATTAGATCCAGGTCTCGAAATGACTGACGGCACCAACACCCGATTGGATATTCTTAATTTAAACACCCTAGCCTTAAACTGGAATTTTGTTAATGTGTCTAGTTCGGGCGATGCTAGCAGCCCTCTGTCTAGCAGTTTTTATGTAACAGATATTAGTTCTGGTTCCGCGCTGCTTAGGAATAATTATGGCTGGGTTGGTAATTTGGCAGGATACCAGCATACAGGATACGGAGCACATTTTCCAACAGCATCAACAACAGTTGTCAACAAGCAACTGGTTAATACATATAAATTTATTGATCCAGAACAAGCAGTTTCGGCCGATATGATTAAAATTTTATCGGATGATGACAGAGTATATGGTGTTGTAGAGACCGTACCAAATTATTATTATACCCTAGAAAAGAGCATGTATGGTGCAATTTCGGAAGAGATGTTGGATTTTTTTGCCGGGGTCGTTGACTTTAATAATGTTATTGGAGAACCCGTCAACAGATATCGGGAACGATATAAGAATTTAGAAAAATTAAGAGAAATTTTCTTTAGAAAAGTAACAACAGTATCGGATGTAGAAAAGTTTATTGAATATTATAAATGGTTTGATGACACGCTTTCTATAATAATTGGCCAGCTTTTACCGGCCTCAGCAGAGTTTTCTTCCGATGTTTATAATACAATTGAAAGCCACGCCCTTGAAAGAAATAAATACAAGACCCCATACCCAACATTAGAGTTTGAGGAGCCAGATCTAAATCAAGCACTTGAAGGCGTCAAGGCCGGCTCTTATGATTGGCATCAAGGATCTTCCAACATCACGGCTTCCCCTCGTGATACTAAAACTAGATTAGCCTTTTGGCGTGAGCGCGCCCTTAGATCAGCAGAGGAAATCACTGCAAGGAAAGATCTTCCCAGCAACACTACTTTGGCCGATATTATTGACTCACAAAGAGAAACAATTCGTAAAGTTTCTTGGTCATCACCTCGAATGAGTCAAAGCTTTCCAACTTCATTTACTGATCAAGGAGCAGTATACCAAAGCAGAGAATTTGCAAAGAGAAATTTCAATAAAATTGCAATTGAAACAGTAGACAAAATTGATGCTATTGGAGGAGGAGTTAATTTTGAACAATCAAAAAACATTCACTTTACTTATGATGCATTATACCCGGCCGGCCCAATAAACTTAGCGGATGGCAGTTACACACCAGAAAATGTATTGGTTGGGTTCACAGAAGATGTTGTAAAATTACAAAAGCTTGAGATGTTAGACTCTAACCTCACTAATAAGAAAATTAAACGAAACATTAAAGTTCAACATGGTAGAGATTGGGAAGATGGCTTAGGAAAGTTAAACGTTAGATCGGCTATAGCATTCCCGTTCAATATAATGAGTTCTTCAGTTGTAAGTGGTTATAATAAAGCTGTTGTCAATTTAGTAACTGCAAGCATAGAAATTACCAACTTACATAATGATGTGTATGGTCGCGACATGGAGGTGCCAATGCAAGGCCCCTTTACAAACCATGTTGTCGGTGGCCACCAATCCCGCCACGTACCAATAAATTACGGTTCAGACAGCTATTCAAGTCGACCCGAAGCTTGGAAATTATTATTAGGCAGATGTGTAGATGATACTGTTACCAGCGGCGCCATTGGTCTCGTCGGCGCCGACTACCCCTGGCCAGAAGCTAACGATCCAGGTTCAACACCATATCCTATGACAGCTTCTCAAAAGGCTGTATATTATAGAGATTTAGTTGCCAAGAGCCCAGTTAATATTAAAAATATTCTTCTTACTAGCGGCTCTACTCCTGGTTCTGTGAAGCTTGGAAATTATCGTAAAAACTATGAAGTCGTTAGTACCTTTGGCGCCTATGCCAACCCTAGGTGGTTTCTGGATCACCAACCAGTATTGCCGGCAACAATTACAGACCAAGGTAACTTAACTGCTTCAAGTGTAGTGGGAACAATTTTGGCAATCGAGCGCGCCGAAAATATTGGACAGGGTTTCAAGCCAGATCATTTTGATTGGGATATAGGATATTTAGTAACCGACAATAGCAGTTCTGCCGATAATAAATCTATCATTACACAGCGATTTGGTGCCCCCGGAGGCAGAGAGACATCCGCAAGAATGATGAGAGACATCCGCTCCGGCGAATTTTCAGTCTACAATACCTTAAATAATCGTAACTTAACAGTTATAAAGCCTTCACAAGGGCCGGCCAACACATCCACCGTGACAGGCGCCCTCGACGAGCCAGTTGGCATCCGCGTTTCTGATATTCATTTTGAAGACTATGGCTTAAACTCTCATGTCTCTCGCCATAGTGCACAGTTTGGCTTAGATGCACTGCAATCTGCAGATTATTTATTAACTACTGACTTAGTTACGCCCAGTTCTGGTAGCACATATACATATAGATCCAAAGATTCACTACAGGGTTGGTGGCGATTAAATACAGATGTTTTTGCATCCGGGGACGCAATAGATAGCAGCGGGAAAGACCGTGCCGGCTCTATTTCCCCCGCCGGCGACCGGCCGAGGTTTGATCCATACAATTATCCGGCCGAAAAAATTCAAACAGCCACATGTATTTTTGATGGCACCGACGATCAAATAGATATTGGTACCTCAGTGGTATGGGATAAAATTATTGGGAACAATACATCTGCCGGCTCAACCCAATTAATGACTTTTTCAGCTTGGGTTAATGTGGCGCCAGGGTCCGGCCTCGACCGAATACTTGATTTTGGCAACCGGGATATTGTACTCATTACTCATGGCACAAGTAAATACGTTGGTTTTGAAACATCATGGAATGGCTCTACCATCACAAAGGTGACGGCCAACAACACAATTGAAACGGGCAAGTGGCACCATATTGCCGTTACATACGATGCCAACACCACAGGTAATGTGCCCAAGATATATATTGATGGTGAGCACATAGCCGTAACAGGTGGCTCCCCATCGGGAACATGGGATGGCATTTCCGGAGTCAACTGCTATATTGCTGGTTACACCAATTTTTTCACGGGTCGCTTGGCCGATATTGCAGTCTGGAATTCAATACTGCATCTAGACGAGATCAAAGCACTTTATAACTTTGGTTCTACTTTTGATTCTCGCCCAAGTATGTTTAAGACTAACAGAAACCCAAAAAGAAGAGCCACCATGGAAATTGGCTACAGCCAGCAAACTCTTGATGGCATAACAGGATCAACCTATCGATATGATAACCTTAATGTTCAGCATCCGATCCCACAAATGGACCGACAATATTCATGGGTAGCGAACTCGATTGTTAAATCTGATGATTTACGATATTTCGGAAGGGCTACTATTGATGGTCCCCTCGCAGGATATTATTCAAGTTCGATAGACGGATATGTGCCATATTTTGACTATGTTACTGCAAGCAGTCGGGCAGATACATATGTTGGCGGCGCCCTTAGCAGCGCCGTCGCACAGGCAACGACAGGACTCAACACAGTAACCGCTGAGCCCATTACGGCATCATCAAACACACTAGGATATCCCCTTACAGAACCGGGTACCGCTTATATAAATAGATTTCTCTCAGGTGCAGGAGGCCCCATTCCTTCCCTCTCGACCGCCAAACTTCCAGCCGGCGGCGTTCAAGGGGTTGACTCTGCAGATTATTTAAATCTTTTGCTAACTCGCCGCGGCTCCTCGTTCGGCTGGAACTGGAAAGCATTTCACCAACATGATCATCCGATTCTTGCGCTAGAAAGATCAAGCGCATCATTTTCCTTCTTATCGACAGAAGATGGTACAACGTTGGCTCATTATAGACTGCCGCCGGTTTCGGTAAGAGGCCGACCAGTTCTACTCAATATTTCAGGAGGAGGAAATTTTGATAACAGTACGACGCTTAAAGCAACGCACAACAATGAGGAAATCTTCTTTAATGATCGTGACTGCAATGAGCTTTTAGCCCCCGACCCAGATTCGATTGTAACGCCGTATGAGCAACTTGTAAGCATATATAGAGGCAAATTTAACTGGGTTCTTTATTCTGAAAATCTTTATCCATCATTAAGAAATGAATTTTCAAGTTCTATTACAACTCGCCTTGGATATGATAATAAGTTTTGGAGGGACACTTCTGTTGAAAGGATTGCTCTCGGAGCAGACCAGAAAAATTCATGGAATAGAACAGTAAGTCAAAGTAGCTGGCCTTTGGAGGCTCAATCTGACTGGGCGACGAGAACAACTTACCCGACCGCACAGGATGGAACCGACAACTTAGCACTAATAATCACTGGCAAGTCTGGAGAATTACAGAATAACTACTTCCATACTTTAAATCAATATAATGACAATGCGCTATCAGACGCAAACGAAGCAGCTATTTTAGCACCGGGTGCTCTTTATGCAAGAAAGCACATGCTCGATACATATACTTCCGTTGTTGGGCCCAACGGCCCACTTATTGCCGAGACTGCTAGCATTTGTATTAGACGCAAGGGCATCGCTGAATCTGGATCATGGCCTTCGGCCAACTCGGCCGGCGGCGCCTATAATGGTTTTGCTGTTTTGCCGCCATGGGGATATAACACGAACGCCGCTCCTGGGGTAAAACAATATCGAGTTGAAGAATATGGTGGCGAGGCACATTGGGACGCTCCTACGCAGGCAGGCATCGTATCACAAACCGTCGTGAATGCGCGCGCCACTGGATCGATTACGATTGATAGTGTAACAGGATGGGATGGAGTTGCAGCCGATAACGGCCAGTTCACAGTCGCCGCGGCGGCCGGCACACCTGCTGAACTCATTGCTTGGACTGGCGAAGCTTCTGGAAGTATTGAGGTTAAAAAGTCGGCCGATCTCACAGACGCCGTTTATACTGCTTATGAGCCAAAGATGTGGGCAGGTCATGCGACTGCAGATATCGACGTCTGCGACGGCACCAAGGCCAACTGGGGCGATGGCACTTCGGCAAACGGCAGATTTACAATCAGTGGAGTTCTTTTTTCTCCAGAGAACAGCGCCAATAAAGATGCGCCGGCCTCAATCAGTTCGACATCATATTCATTTGGTACCAACGACTGTTCAAACGCAAACGATATAGCGCTTGCAATCTATAATGCAATTGCTTTAGCAAAAACTAACGGTCACATCGCTGTCACGCCTTCTCTAAACGCCCCATGGGTAAGACTTGTAAGAGACTCTGCCGGATCTACTAGTGATACTATCGATCCGCACGATATACCTTCCCACGGCCCCCTCGCTCAATTCCGTACTCCTGCTCAAAATGGTTCCGCATTTACGTCCGCTACGGCCTGGAGCGGCGGAGGATCTGCCAGAACATTTATTATTACAGATTCTGCAGACGCTAAGCTCCCGGTCACTTTTACAGCAACAGCAACTGGTAATGCCGTAGTTCGAACGGGCACAAGGGCATATACATTTGGGCTAGAAAGTGCGAACACTCACAAAAAAATTGCTGATCAGATTTATTTTGCGATTTTAACGGCATCGGCTGGAACAAACAATACCGGCTCTTCTGAATTAGATGTATATCCGAGAGAAAACGCCACTGCCGGCGATCCGCTGGTTCGCCATACGTGGGTTGGGATGACACAGAATTCAGCAAGTAGCGACGGCAATAACAGCATTGCCGGCACAGCAGATGATTCTCCTGCTGTAGCTATCTTTGCGGGATTGGCAGGCGGAACCACCGCTCCTACTATAATATTAACCGATGCTGCGCTCAACTCGGTTACATTCACTGGGACCGCCGGCGCGCGCACAACTGCTGGAGAAAAGATCTCTGACACAGCCTATAAATTTGGGCTTAGTTATAACGCCTATCTGTATTCTACCTCCACCACTACAGTATGTAGCGGTATTGACGACGCCATCGAGTTGGCACAAGATAATGGAGATTTAGCGATGGCGTCTAATCAAGAAGCCGCGGTCCTGTTCCTTACACAAGATAATGCCGGTACAATCCCTCCATATGGGAATAGTTCTGTTGAAGGTACTGCCGAGGGCTCGTCGCTTATTACTGTTCAGGCGAGATTGAAGGACGGAGAACCCCTAAGAACAATTACTCTCACAGATGGAAAAGCAAGAACAGTCACATTTCAGCAAGATTCAGGAGAAACGGCAGCTGCCAGAACCGATGCAAATAATTATAAATTTGGTAGCTCGGGGGCCAGTACCACCACTATCTGGGCCAAGCGCGTTAATGATGCCATCGCGCTAGCGAAGACTAATGAAGAACTATCGATTACATCAACTAGCACACTGAATCTTGTTTCGCTAACACAAGATATTTCTGGCGCCGCCGGGCAAACTGAAATTACCGGTACGGCACCAGCAATAGACACCTTTCCCACCACCGGCTCCGCATCTCCAAAGGCAACCTATAGCCAGTTTGCCGGCGGTTCCAGCGCTGACTTTGTTTGGGCAAGTTATCCTTCTACGCCATTTTATAGTAAATTTGATGATTTTAATGACGATATCAAATTGCAAGCTCGCGGCTACTCCGTTGTGCCAGAATTTAGAATTAGCGAGCACGTTGAAGCCTATATTAAAGGTGGCCTCTTCCAGCCAAACAAATATGATACTTTTGAAATTCCCGGCACACGGATAAACAGCACCACAAGCTCTTTCTACCGAGACTATTCAAATTCAGATTTTATGACAAATTTCTTAAAGGTTAAATCTGATACTCTGCTCGGAGCAAAGGAAATTAGGTTAGTATGTAGTGCCGCTATTAAATTCCATCCCTATAAGGGCTTCTACCCAGCACAAAGAACGCTTGATCTAGTTTCTCAATTTTCTCGCTCTTATGGCTCTGGGATTTCTGCAACACATAATTATAAGGGCGGCAATCTTGTTGGCGATGGTACTCCATCTGGCTCCTCTACTATTTTGAATAGCAAGGGCACCTTAGCAAGGCCAATATTGCAGCCATTTTTTGCACCAGGAATTCTTTATAACTCTATTAAATCTGGTATTGCTGTCGATTATCCTATTATAAGCGATCCAAATAAGATGCGCATGTCAAGTTATGATCCTGTGTATGATCTCAATGATGCTGATGGGTTTACCACTACCGGATCGCAAAACTGGGCGATTACTGCAAATCGGACGTTGCTGCAGACGGAGGATCATACTGGCTATGCTACTGGTTCATTCTGGGATAAAAGAATTTCATTTGAAGCAATAATCGACCCTGTAAGACACCTAGGAAGCTTTACTGCTCTTGATATGGAGCCTCACCCTTCCGCTTCTATTAATGTTACCGGCTCATGGAATGGACAGGCATCTGATAGTGTTTATACACTAATGGCTCGCAATTTCTTTGGAGAAGTTAGTAGTTTCTTCCTAAAAGATTCCGGACTTACGAGTCTTGAATCATCTGTAATTGGCGATAATATGGAATTCGAAAGTGGAAGTGTATATATGGCAAGAGTTAAATTGCGCCGTAGTACAACCGGCCTTCGTACTTATGAATTTGAGTCTTCATCTCTTGGTACTAACGACGGATTTACTCGATGGGGGGCCGCTTTTACATCAGGCTCCGGCATCACTACGCAAGGTACGCAGCATACTGGCTGGCCCGGAACTCGCGCGAATCAGGCCAGTGGCGTGCAGGGATGGGATCCCGCCGATCTTTCGCTTGGCTCTGGTTCATATCCGCTACCACAAGATCCGCAAAACAATCCCGGATTTAAAGAAACATTTACGATGTATAGCCGTCCATCTGCTTTCGGCCCTCCCGTGGCCGGGATTATTGCAGACAATCAAACCAATGCCGCTACAAACTACACAAGTTATGCCACAGCGTCAGGCATCTATGATAGTTTTATGGGAGTTAATTCAGCGTTTACACCGCCTTATTATGATGGCGAAGCTTGGCTTGATTTGATTTTTAGGCCAGATATAGATGGTGGTTACGATCTTGAAAGGATTTTGGGAGAAACAAAAACAGTAAGCTGGCGCTGGGATCCTGGAATTACGACTGGTCCGCGCGCCCTTGTAGGTGGCGAAACCGGTAGCCCAATTCTTATAATGGGCGGCCCTCGACTCGGCGTAACTCATGCAGCAAATCCTATTTACGCTGGTAATAATATTAATGTTAATTCAATGCAATTAACACACAGTATTAATGCGTTTGGCATAAGAGATATTAATTTACAAGAAAGAGATAAGTTTGGCAAGGTCCTAACAGAAAGAAATACGCTTGTTGGCAAACAATGGGTTATCCAACCTAAGTGGGAAACCCCGATGCTTAATTTTAATGATGAAGGCGTACATCCGATCACAGACAAGGCCGGAAACTTAACAGTACCGACATATGCTTCAGCATCGACTCCTCGCGGAATGTGGCACCAATTTGGTTCTATTCCGCCATCTCCTGATAAAGGGATTTTTCTAGAGATTGGTGATATTCCTACTGATTGGCTAAAAAATCATTATTTAGTATTTAATAGCGCTAGCGTATATTGTAATAATACTGCGGAAAGTGGCTCTGGGGCCGGCGGCTCAGGCGCCCCACGAGCATATGAAACCGTAAGATCATTAGCAGGACTACTTGGATTTAACAGAGATGCCACTTCTAAACGTCTAGGAGAATTAGCTGAAAGTCGTACAATTCGAGAAGCTATCGTAGCAGTTCCCTACATTATTGAATCTGGAACTCAACGAAAAAAGACAAGTATGTTTGATGCATTTAAGCCTGCAATTATAACAGAAGGATTGAAGCAGAGAAAGAAATTTATTGAAATTCCTCAACAACAATTTGATGCTGCATCAAAAGACAGCGATGGCTCCGCAGCCGGCGATTCTCTTGAGGCCTCCGGAGAATCTATTAGAAAGCTAATCCAAAAGATGGATCGTTATAGTTTGCCGCCCGAATTTGACTTTGTTAATAACCCGCAGCTTACCCCAATTGTAATGTATATGTTTGAATTTAAATATGAGTTAGATCGAGATGATCTTTCATATATTTGGCAGAACCTAGCACCAAGAAATTATGATAACTTAACATTTCAATATGAATCAGTTGCTCACGAATTAATGGATCTTGAATTACTTAACGAAAACCACATTATAGATAATGAGAATTTACGTTGGATGGTATTTAAGGTTAAGCAAAAAGCACAGACAGATTACTATGATTTGATAGAATCTCAAGCCGGCGAACGCGCATCTACGATTAGTAACAAATTTACACAACTACGAGGTGCGTTTGTTAAAAAGACAAACCCAGATTCTACATATAATATAAGATTTAATTGGCCTTATGATTATGTATCAATTGTTGAGCAGGTTAAATTAGATGCCGAGGTATTATATAAGCCCGATTCCACCACCAGCAACATGATCGGAATCATGGGCCAAGCCGGCCCAGATGTTGGAAGCATCGGCCCTCTTCAGACACAGCTATCGCCGGCATCAATTGGCGAGACCATCCGAGAAGCGGCATTTACAATGGGCCCCCGCGGCAGCGCCGGCGGTATGGCAACGCGCCGCACCCAGGGCCCGGGTACCCCCAAAGCAAAGCGCCCCGGAGCAGGCGCCCTATCCACCCGGAGATCCGCGCGCAAAACTAAACGCAAGAGTAAAAAATCTACTAGGAAGGGTCCGAAGAAGTATTAATCATGGCAAAATTTTTAAACAAGAAAGAACAAGTATATGATTTACAATTAACTTCTTATGGGCGGTATACGCTGTCTATTGGGAGCTTTAAGCCAACATATTATGCTTTTTATGACGACAATGTTATATATGATCACAATTATACACGTACTTTATTATCTGCCTCAACTCTTGAAGACCCATTTTCTGGCTCTTCAGAGCCTCAAAATGCTATTCATAAGAGAATCAAAGAAGAAACTCAGTATTTAGAGAGTTTTGTTTTATTTGAAGACGTTGAAGAAGCAAAAGAGATCATAACTTATGAAGACGGCCACTTTAATATAGATATAAACCCCGTAAAAAGAGAGCCAAGAAAAGATATTTATCGATATAATACAGCGATTGGGGATGCCTTTTTAGACGGAGACTCTAATGTCGCTCCTGCATGGAAGCTTGTTACCTTGCAAGGAGAAATAATGTCGGTTGATTTAGAAGATGCAACCGGCTCTACGAGAATTCCACAAATAAATATTCAAGCAAATTATACGAAAGAGATTGTTGATTATAGTATCAATATAAACCCAACCAACTTCGAAGATATTATAGCAATCACACAACCATTTTCAGATGGCAAACAAATACGAGTTGTGGCAGAAGATATTTTGATTTACGGCGAAGAACTAAACACAGAACTATTAATAGAGAATTTTGATGTAGAAGTATATGAAATAGTTACGAATACAGCGAAACCAGCAACCGGAAGCATTGAAGTAACAACAGGTATTTCCGATGGTGACACAATACAAATTAATGATGGATTAAACGCGATTACATTTGAATTCGACACCAATTCAACGGTGACTAGCCCCAATACCGCTGTTACTCTTACCGCGCCGGAATACATGTATTCCACAAACGCTACTGCCTTGAAGACGGCCATTGAAGATTCAGTTTTAAATATTACAATCTTGAAATACGAAGGTCCAGGCAAGACCGGTCTCGATCTCACGAATACCAGAGTTGGCGTCGGTGGCAATAAAGACATTGTTGCTAGTAATACAAACGCATTTACAATTGAAGGCATGGACGGTGGCCGCGACGGTCGCGACGAATTAAGCAGAAAATACTTTCAGAATGAAAATACGCAGATTCAAGATGGATTTATGACATCTGAAACCCCCACACAAACAGCAATAGGAATTATTACGACAGCGAGTGTAGAATATTGGTTTGATTTTCTTGCAGATCAGCAAATAGATCAAAAATTAGCCTGCAAAGGAGCGGAAATATTTAATAAGGAATCATATTATATTGATATTGATTTTGATTGTGAAGAAGATGAAGAAATTTTTTACTATGATATTTATGGTGCAGCAACGGAGCCTGAAATATGTCAAGATTAGTGTTTCGCGGCGATATAATTAAGAATTTTGGTAAGTTTTTGCCAACGCCAATTATTGAAAAGATCGGTATTTATGATAATTATTTAAAGGTTAAAGTATCAATATTTTTGCAAGATCAGGACTTTACTCCGGATACGAACGACAATCTCAATCAAGCGGTGATTTTTAATAACATATTAAACGATCTTCATTTTTATTTGGCTTATGTAATAGACAAAGATCAAATAAATCAATTTATAAACAAAGAAGAAAATATTTTTAAAGCCATTAATGGTGACGACAAGTTGTGGATAATACATGAAACGTGGGGCTATGAATCCGCGTATTTCATGTATTATGAAAACGCAATCAAGCTTGGAACGACTGGCGCTGACTGGACCCAAGAAGATACAATATATGATGAGAGTTACAATATAGTTTATAAATATACACAAGAAGTAGATCTATATTATGGCCGCCAAACCGGACCAGCGCACACGCATCTGACCGCCCTCGAATCCACCACCCCCCACCGCGGATACCGGGACTTAACACTTTTTTGTTTTTCAAGCCTTGTCAATATCGCCAGCTATGCTGGACTCACCAGCACAACAATATCACTACCTATTAAGAATTCCGCTGGGTGGCAGGAAACATCGCGATACTATACTACTCACATACCTGAAACTCCGTTAGTTTTTGTAGATAAAGAGACAAGCGATATAACCTATGAAAGCGTTATAAAAGATGGCAGAATTGATCTGGCCCCTCGCGCCATTTATTTAGATTCTGCCGGCGCTCAGTATAGCGATATTCCAATACAATCTCTTGGGGGCACTTTTTATAAAGCCGACACAGTAACTCACGAACAGGTCACTAGCACGTTTGGAGAATTAATATCCGAATACGACGGCGCCGCGGTGACTGAAGAAATGGCTAATATCATGGATCAAGTTGTTTATATTCTAAGCACTTATAGCAAAAGTCCAAAATTATTAAAGGAATTGCAGACTCTTTTCGAGGTTTGGCCAACCAGAGTTGCCGCCACCGCCGCCGGAAAATTATTTGTTAAGTACAGTACGAGTTTAGCCGCGTTCGATAAAGCCCTACAGAATAGCGATTCTCTAAAGATAGAACTTACAACAAATTATAAACTTATTGATTATAGAACTCCCACGGGAGGCGAATATAATCCAAGTACTTTTTCTGGGAACACTTTAGAATATAATCCACCCTCGGAACCTTCTTGGGCAGGGGACAGTTCATACATCTATCCTAATTTTTATATGTCGCGCGAGACTTATTATTTGTCAACTGGCCACAAGGAATATTGTATAAATCGAGGCTATTTCTTTTTTGACTTTGAAAAAGCTCTGCGCGCAGATACAGAGCTTTCAAGAATTATTGATATTTCAAAATTAGAATTTTGGTTTGGACGAGAATTATCAAATTATGGATTAAAAGTTAGTGAACTTTCTTTGCAACGGTTTGGGGCCCGAAATGAACTCCTGGCCCAGTATCGCAAATCCGATTTATTAGCACAAATGGTAGGAACTTTTGACACAGAAGCCGCATATCCAAGAATTACGGAAGAAATTATTACTGCTGGTGCTGTGGAATCGTTCACCGATTTTGTCGGTATCAATTCGGGAGAATATGTGTACGACCTGGAATCCACCGCCGGCGTGCTCATAAACGAAGACGACGGCACCACCACCACAGTAGATTATTCATATGTAATTCCACGTAGCTTTGATGTGGCTTCTACTGGCACCAGCACCGATTATAGATTAATGTGTTTCTATTTTCAAGATTATTTTCAGGGTGAACAGGATTATGAGGGAGGAGATCTTGGAGTAACTCTCCCGCGACCATTCGAATGGTATCAAGCAGAAGTTTCTCTTAAAGATCAAACAATAAAAACAGTTGATGCTCTCGGAACGGCATTGCAGAGCGTTTGGAGCAATCTCCTCGCTTATAAAGAGGAGGCAGCCGATGCGTGTAGTTATAATGAAAAAGCTGGATATTTTAATACTTTTTTTGCTGATGCCATGGCAGAAAGATATAAGGATAACCCAAACGAAGCACCATGGATTCGCGCAGCATCTGCATATTATATTTATTTAGACTTATTAGAAGATCATTTTGGCGGTGATCGGACCGCAATTTTAGAAGCAACAGCCCATAAAAGTGAGCAAATAGGCCCTGAAGTAGGTACGCTCGAACAATTAGAGGCTTTTTTGCATAAAATTGAGAGTCTCTATGGGGTTTATTTTAACGTTAATAGTGGCCTCCTTTATGCCGGCTTAAGCTCTGATTATAATCCTTTGTCTGATACACCCCCTTCTTTTGATTTACGCTATCAAATACAAACCGATTTTCTTTCTGATACTGTTTTTGTAGATCCCGACCGTGCGCCGGAATCCGAAATCGAAATTGTAATGCCAACGTATGATTATAAAAAGTATGCCTGGAACGACGAGAAAAATCAAGCCGACCTCACCACCGTCACGCGCGCGCGGTTTAAAGAATGGATGTTCGGCAAGTGGGAACGTATTTTGGATGTATGTCCAACTTGCAAAGGCAGCACGATGTCGGCCGTCGATTCCGTCATCCACATAGAGCACCCCGGGGTGCCAGCAGCGGATCTCAGCACCCACACCTCTTACATGAGCAAGTCCTGGCTAGAGTGGGATACGGTCTTCGCGTTGGTTAAGACAGATTACCTTAAGTTAGGCTGGAAGGGCTATTATGGTAAAATTCACAACCAACTAAAGTACCACGAATGGGAAAGCGCCGAAGCAGAAAGAGCTGTAAAAAACTTTGCACAGTGGGCATGGGGTTCTTCCACTGCTAGAGGCACAAACGAGGAAAAAGGATTTGATTGGAAAGAGGAAATCGCGAATAAATTTGGGCTAACAAAGAAGGACAATCAGCAAAGAAAAACAAAAGAAAAACTCACGGCCGAGGCCGATGAATACTATGAGAGCATCGAAGATTGAGAACCAGGGAGGTAAATATTTATAATGAAACGTTTTAGAAAAGGAAAGATCAAAGAGGGACTTCGAAAGAACAAAGCACGCCGTAGTGTAAAAAGAATGCGCGGCAGAAAAGTTGATATTACAGAAAGAAGGCCCGGGCCCTCTGTTCAAACTGTTATTGGCGCCAGCCGCTTGAAAAAGCAGGCGATAATTCCTCCCCAAAACAATAGCCAAACTGATGATATGATATCGCTAACGGTGCTAGCATCTCTTGGTGTTAGTGTAGAAACAGGATATCCTTATAATAGAAGTGACTTTTCATTATTAGAAGTTCAGACTGATACGGAACTTTTTGACAATGAAAATATTTTCGATAAAATGCAGTTTAAAGTAATAAGCAAAGCGGTTGGCTTGGCAGATAGATTTCCGAATGTTGCAAATCCTATATTTCAGCCAGATAGCTCACCCATTACTAAACGTCTACAATCAACTAAAAACATTAAAGATACGAAAGTAGTGCCAAGTGTGATTTCTGTCGCCGGCGCCATGGTGGGTGTTAATATAAGTTCCACTGGCACTACTTCAAAATATTTTAAATTATAGATAATATAAAAAATGAAACAACAAAATTTTATTAGATTAGTAATTATAGAAGAAGGAGTTTAGATATGCCTCATGGTGGCCCAATACATGTGGGTGATATAGCTGCAGCCATCCAAGCCGGCACGCCGCGTGATGCTATAAGATCGGCAAGCGAGCTTATATTTTATAATATATTAGGGTTTGGAGACGATGGGCTTTTGACTTCTTTAGATTTTAGTTTCTTCGCCGGTGTGGAATCCGCGGCCGACAATATTGAAGATGGAGACATAGGAATAATGTATGAGCGCATCGATGATGAAGACGAAGAAGTGACTTTTAAACTCTTTCATTCCATAGAAACGACCACGCCCCCCGTCATGACCGGGATCTTGGAGCAAGATGAATTGACGCCGCAAGAACAGGCCGCAGTGGCCTTTAAGATAGCAGAGCAAGCCATGGATGCCATTGAACGCGGAAATGGACTACAACTAAAAAGTGCCTTAGATCAGATGTCAGATCTCCCCGTCGCACTTCAACTTGCTGGTACCGAGATTACCAACCAGCTTCAACAGGCCATGGACGACGGAATTAATATCGGAAATTTAGAGGACCTTCTCTCACAAGGGGGCATTATAACTCAAACTAGTATAGACGACCTTGCAAGCGGCTTGAGCATAAATATAGGCTCGTTCGAACTCAAATCCGGGCTAGCGGGAGTTTCTTTTTCCGTTTTCTCGGCCGCGTCCAGTATGATTCAGACCAATCTCCGGAGCATGATCTAATGGCACAATTAAAACTTATAATGAATTATAATGATCTTGAAATTGAGCGCTTAGCAGAAAAATTTGGATACACAAGCACTGTAATTGGAGATGCAATAAATAATGTAATAGACGAAATAGCGCAAGAGACTTTGACTTCTGGTATTAAAAATCGTTATTCTGTGACAGGAATCAGACAAGGCCCTTTTAAAAACGCAGAACTTGCCACATTAACAGAAGAAGAAGAGATTCAAAGCATCAGCGTAGAACAGACATCCACCAGAACTGAAACAACCACAATGATAGGTGATGAAGCCACGACAGTTACTGAGTATGCTTCAAGCGAAACAGGAAAAAACCTATTTGGATTTTCCACATATTAATAAACGATGTCTCACTCAAACGAATATAAAAATCTTAAACTTACAGATCTAAATTTATTGTCAGGATCTTCTGAAACCTTTAGAACAGCAGTGGATCATTGTTGGAGCCAAATAAGTAGCAGTACTGGCTTACACTTAAGCTTTCAAGCAAACCCAAATGCAGAGCTTATTTCATTCGATAATATTAGACCAAACGTTAGCGATACGCCATTAATAGAACCTATATCTACTGAGACGATTTTACCAAATTATAGATTTCCATTAAGACTTGTTGGCGATCCAACGGTCATTAAAAATGATAACTTCTGGAGAAGCTTTTTACTTGGAGGCACATTTGGAACCGCGTCATTAACACCAGTTTTTAATACTGATACATTTGATGATCATATGTTTACATATCATTTGCCATATTCAGCGTTAGAGTCTAAAAATTTAGATCAAGTTGAGGCATCTGGAAGAAATCCAATAACAATTTCATATAAATATAATTCCTATTTACAAGAATACGAAAACTATATTGCGGACTTAGAATCTCCTTTGCAAATTCCAAATGCTTATTTTCTTGAAATGGCGGCCGGCACCTCTACTGTGGATCCTGCATCTGCGCTTCAAGATATAGATAAAAATATCGTTGATTTTATTACTTTAAACGATAGTATTACAAATAGTGAATTAGAGAGTCTTTTTGTTCCCGTAGATACTGATATTTTGCCTTCTCACGTAATTGGCGCGCCCGATTATGATTCTACAACAGGATATAAAGACAAAACAAAAAATATAAATACGTATTTGAGTAATTATGTCAGCGTGCACACGCCTTCTTTATCAGTAGAGCAAAAATTACAAAATATATTTTTTGATAATGGCGTGATGCTCAACGCCTTCGACACAGCAGATATTTTTAGTGCGGACGGAATAAGCAAATTTCCATTTTATATAGAAATCGATATGCCAACCGCCAATGCGTGGGACCAACAGTCCACATATATTAGAGATTCAATTACAGATAACAATTTTTCTCCACGGTTTCTCAAAATGATAAAAGAGATCTTTAGTGATGCAACAACTGCGCCTACGCCAAGTCCTCTTGATTTTTCTGTGGAGGCATCTTATCAATCTGGCTCGATTAAAGGTAGTGCTATCATTAGAAATGAGATTGAGACGGTATCGACTTACACTTTTCGATCTATTAATTTAATGAACAGCTTAGCATATTATTATAATAATTATCTTTCTGAGACAGAAAATTGTTATTTTATGCCTGTTGCAAGACCGTTGTCGGCCGCCACCCTTGCCGGCACTGAAGCTAGCCGGAACGCAACCATGGATACTACCGGCAAGTATCGCTATATTAATACCATAAGTACTGCCAAGGTTATGAAAGATCTTTTAGAGAAAATAGAAGACGATTCAGATTATAATATTACGAGCTTGCAAGATCTATATGAAAAGGCAAATGACTCAAAATATAATGAAACAATTGCTTATCGAATTGAGAAAATTGGAGGATCTCCTACGGGAGATTCTCAAACACAAAACATACTACAAAATTTTTGGATTTTTAATTCCAAGGGCCCGACCGAAAATATTAAATTTTATGATTCTCAAGTAAAATATGGCGAGGATTACACATATAGAGTATATGCATATGTTGCCGTTATAGGTCATAAATATAATTTCTCAGACTTAGCAATTACGAGACATATTGGCGAGACCGGTACCGCCTCCAACTGCTTAGAATTTTTTAACCCAGACACAGACCAGAGTACTTCTCAATTGTTTGATGAAGACGCTTTAGCTGAGGTTAACCCTCTTGGCACTTCCGCACAGGTTATCACACAATCTGATTATCTGGCAGATTTTTATTTAAATTATGAACCGACTATTAAATTAATAGAAATACCGATTTATTCAAAAACACTCCAGATATCAGATCATTCAAGCCCAGCATTAGAAGCAGTGCCTTTTCAATATATGGACAATTCCCAAAAAATCGGCTTTACATTGGCTGTTGATACATCGCGATTTACAAAACATTACCCCCCCAATGACGGCGCCAAAGATGCACTCCCAATAGCGATTACGACAAGTGATCAGACGTTGTGGACAAACTACGCGAATTCGAACAACATATTAGCAAATGAAGAAGTTTCAACCGATTCAGTTACAAGGATAGGAGCTATAGAAGTATATCGTATTAATGAAAAACCAACAGCATTTTCTGATTTTGCTAATAATCTATTATCATTAATTGATTTAAGAATTGAGAATACAAGAACAACAGTTTCTAAAACACAATTTGTTGATAAGATTGACACAAATAAAAAATATTATTATCTTTTTAGAGGATTAAGCGAACACAACATCCCCACTCATTTGTCGGAGATATATCAGGCAGAGTTGGTTGATGATGGTGGCTATAAGTATAGTTTATTTGATGTTGTCTATAAAGAGGATTTTGATACTAGTATACATATCAACCCTATAAACAGTTTTAAAAAGCTATTTCACCTTAAACCAAATTTATCTCACTTGACAATGGATGATACCAATTTAGATTATAGCGAAACAGCAAGATATAATTTAACCGAAGACAACTTAATCGTTGGAACCGCTGATGAAACAATTTGGGGAAAAATATTTAAAGTTCGTCTTTTGTCCAAGAAAACAGGCAAAAGAATTGATTTAAATATTACTTATAATTTAGAAAATGAATAATCTAGGAACAATATAAAATGGCATTTACAAACAATTGTGGGACGATTGTAATAGACGCTGTTTTGACCGATATCGGCAGAAAGAGAATGGTCCAGGGTAACTTTAAAATTACTAAATATGCCTTTGGTGACGATGAAATAGATTATAACTTAGTAGATATTAATGATAACCAGAACTTAAGTGCATCCGAGTCGGGCGGAACGCCCCTCGGCACTCCGATATTTGAGGCGTTTGCAGAAAGAAATAGCGTTATTAATCACGGACTTTTAGCATTTGATCGGACAGACCTACTTTATTTGCCAGTCTTAAAAACAAACGAGAACCTTACAGATTCAGCCCACTCCGCATCGACAAGTGCTGCAGCCCCCGTGAAAACCGACCAGCCCGGTTCGGAGTTTTATTATTTATCAGCAAATAGCGAGACCACAACAAGCTTGACAACAATGCTTACAGGATCTAGATTTGTATTAGAGACAAATAACCCCATAGATTTAAAGATTATAGTAGAATCTGGTCTTGATGCTGTTCTTGAAGGAGCCTCCGGTAATAGCTTACTTTTGCCCTGCACTGAAGAGGCTCGTGAAGCTTTTATTTTAAATACAAATCTTCTAGATAATTATTTTAATATTTATTGTGATTCTAGATTTATTACTAATGTATTGGCTGCTGGCAACGATGCTTTTTTTAAGAATGCCGATAACAATGCCGCTCGCGTTAATTTTCAAGTATTACAAAAACACACCCCATTATCTACCACCACATTATTTAAACATTCTTACATGTTTAATGTTGTCGGCATCCCTAATTTAATTTATGATAGATCGGGGGATGGCACTGATATAAATATTTCAAGCATTAGGGGCCCTCGGGGCTCTGCTACGGCTTTAAATTTTATTATAGATGATTCTATGACGGCAACTTCTAAAGGAAGCTCTAATTATAAATATACCACTTATGGAACATCCTCAGCTGAATTGTTTGGAGATGGCTTTTTGTACGATTATATCGATACAACAGTATTAGTGGAAGGTGCTACTTCACAATCTACTCTTCACCTCCCAATAAGGATTATTAGATATGCAGGCACTTAAAATATTGAAGTATATAAACATTTTTACGACTATTTACGTTAGAGAGACAAATAAATGGCTTTTTTAGATAATTCTGGCGACATCATTTTAGATGCCGTACTCACAACCCTGGGCCGAAGAAGAATGGCCGAAGGCCGCTTCAGAATCACGAAATATGCATTTGGTGATGATGAGATTAATTATGAAAAATTTGTATTAGCAACTGGGTCCGCATATCAAGATTTAACAATAATGACGACTCCCGTTCTTGAGTCGACTACTGGTGCAAACGCAAATATTCAAAACGCTTTACTTGCGATTACGCGAAATGATTTGCTATATATTCCTCAATTAAAGGCAAATGAAAAAGTAGGATCTGGAAACCCTGCCTTTGTTACATCAAGTGTTTATTATTGTGCTGCAAATGCAGAAACATATAAATATCTTATAATATCGCACACGTCATCACAATATGTATTACAAAGCGGCCAAAGAACCTCTACCAATATTATAATTGAATCTGGCTTAGATGGTGCAGCCGATGACGGTATTTTAGGCACAACTGCAAATAGAAATCAGTTTATTGTTAATAATAATTTAGAAGATTCAAGATATGATGTTTTGTGCGATAGCCGATTTATTGCTGGATTATTTGGCCCGGGCAAGAGCGCAACCTTTAAAAATTTACAACCCGATGGAGCAGAGGTGGTCAGTTTTGCGCCGTTAGCAAATGTTCCCGTAGCTGCTACAGCACCGTCGCTTGATAACTATAATAGATTTACGGTCAATGGGGTTACGAATTTGGTTACATATACTTCAAACGGCACCGCCACAAATGTTTCTGTTATTAATGGCCCCCGGGGCTCAGCCACTGCGTTAAATTTTACTGTCGCACCAGATCTCAGAGGCACCAGCGCCCGCAGTGCAAAATATAATTTATATGGAACAATAAATGCTAATTTATTTGGGGATGGGAACTTATATGATTATATAGACACAGTTGTATATGTAGCCGGCGCAGCTTCGTCGGCGCAAATTCAATTCCCTGTTAGAATTATTAGGTATGCCGGTACATAAGCCGCGGAGATTATAAATGCCAGTACAAAACTACGAACCATTAAACACAAATACAGATGTTACTACAACTAGAACGCTTCTTCATGAAGCTATTCCAATTACAGGAGCTATTATAAGTGGTACCTATAAAGAAGGTAATACCCCCACAAACATCAAAGATTATTCTCACGGACAATTTCAATCTGTGTATGATTATCCATATTTAAGTTCCTCCGCGAATCACATTTTTGATATTACTTGCGGATATGACGATAGCTCTACTCTTTCTAGTTCTACAGCAGTTCAGAACGCAAAGAAAATTAATATATATAATCAATTTGCGCAAGTATTATTGGGTTATAGTGGGAGTGCGAATGCGGTTGAAATCTTTGAAAGTGATTTAAATTTTGGCGATAATAATAATCAAATGAAAGAGGTTTTCTTTATTAATTTCTCTCGTCTACTAACAAAAGATCAAATAAGAAAGGGAAGCTTTTCACTTACGGTCATGACTGGCGCCTGGGCCGAAGCCCCGGGGTTCTACCCGGATGGCGGCACCGGTAAGTATTTCCCCGCTGGTCCTTTACTTAAATTAACTGATGCATCGGCATCAGCAGCATTAAATGCTGGTACTAAAAACACAATTGGTGGAGATTACGGCGTACTCTATATTTCTGCTAGTGCTAACATTGGCAATCCCGGCGGCAATATTGGAATTATGCCCATTTCCGGGGCCGGCCTCGCTAGGCAGGGTCCGGGCTGGTCAGATGCAGGGGGAGTCGGAATAGTTTTCTATCAGGCTGGCATAGCAGTTATAACTGCATCACTCTTTGCTGGTACTGGAAGTTACGACAAGAGCCCCGGCACTATTGCCGAAGGCACTCCAGCAAATTGGGGGAGCACCACAGGGTACCCATCCACCGGCCGCGAATTCCAAGGCTCTGCATCTTCTGATATAGGTGAAAATAGATGGGTCGACATGGCACTAACCGGAGCAGCTATCTCGGCATCTTGCGATGCGCTTAGACACAGAATATTCAATCTTTCGTTCAACAACACAACAGAGATTAATTCTACAATCTATTTCTGCCGAGCACCTCACAACAAATACAACTATAGTTCTAATCCAACATACACAAGCGGCAGTAAGATTAGAGTTAAAAATGTGGCATCTGATCCGCCTGTAGCATATATAACCACAATCGGGCTTTATAATGCACAGAATGAATTATTAGCAGTCGCAAAACTTTCAGAGCCACTCAGAAAGGATCCCACAAACGAGGTCACAATACGCGTTAGAACGGATCATTAAAAATGTCATTAAAGAAATTCGGTAGGAACGACATCCTATTAAATACAATGAAAGCTCACCCTAAGTGTGAGTTTTTTATTTTTAATAGTCAAATAAACTATAACAATATTCCTGCACAATCAGGCGCATTTAGTGCTCAAGTTCGTAATGTGCCTCCCGGATTTATTAGCCTTTACGAATACAATATTGATAAAATAACTGGCTCGACCGCCGGCATACACTCCAGAGACAATTCATATATATATCCTTTTATTACAAAGGGAAGCGCCCGGGCAAGCTTTCGTACTGCGGTATCTACAACAACACCAGATGAGTGGGGCAATAGTGATGCCACGAAAACTCTTTATGGAGCATACCCTCTCTCTGCCTCAATAACACGCGAATATATAACGACCCCTTCCGCATCTTCTGGGACCTACACCAAGCACTATCTTTCATTAAGAAATCGTTTAAATTTTTATGGCGCTAGAAGTATTCACTATAAGGTATCGTCATCCTACGGAAATAAAGATACACAAACCTTAAATCTAATTTCTATTCCTTCAATTTTT
>Ga0209349_1000385_pt1 | contig 23826 bp, 17 predicted proteins | sample ETNvirnome_2_130_FD_184067 | JGI IMG/M metagenome (GOLD analysis project Ga0209349, IMG submission 184067) | Marine viral communities from the Pacific Ocean - ETNP_2_130 (SPAdes) (version 2) | ecosystem: Environmental > Aquatic > Marine > Oceanic | place: Pacific Ocean | collected 2013-06-22
CTAAGGCAATATACAACGGAACGGCAGCTACTCTTGCTGCGGATTCTGGCGTTGTGACAATGGGTTCAACTACAGGAGCTACCGTTTCAGCCGCTGGTATTGTAAATGTTAACAACACAACTGATGCTGCTAGTAAAACTGACGGTTCGCTTCAAACAGACGGTGGATTGAGTGTTGCTAAGGCAATATACAACGGAACGGCAGCTACTCTTGCTGCGGATTCTGGCGTTGTGACAATGGGTTCAACTACAGGAGCTACCGTTTCAGCCGCTGGTATTGTAAATGTTAACAACACAACTGATGCAACCAGCACTACTGACGGTTCGCTTCAAACAGACGGTGGATTGAGTGTTGCTCTAGACGCTGTGGTCGGTAATGATCTTATTTTGAAGTCCGAAGACGCGCAGATCGCTTTCGGTGCAGACTCGGAGATTACTTTAACTCACGTTCCAGATATCGGCTTGCTGATGACGAGCGGGGTTACAACCGTCCCGGTATTTGAGCTTAAAAATACCAACGATGATGCAGCTGGTGCCACGCTTAAATTTAATATGAACGGCTCAAGTGCAGGCGACGGCGATGTTCTTGGTAATGTTGATTTTGTTGGTGAAGATTCTGGTAATGCCGCTACAACTTATGCTAGAATTCTAGCAAAGAGTGATGATGTAACCGCTGGTTCAGAACAAGGTAGCTTGGAATTCTACGTTGCTGAACTTGACGGCACGTTGACGAAAGGTATGGATATCAAAGGGCTCGCCTCTGATGCTAATATAACGGTAGACATCTCAACTCACGATGGTGCTGCTGGTGGCTTGATGCTCGGGGGCACGCTCGTTACAAAGACCGCCTCAGAAATCAATAATTTGGTTTCAACAAGCGCTGCAAACACTTTTACTGAGGACCAGACGCTCACCAGCGGGGACGCTTCTCAGCCTGTACTTAACATCACGAATACACATGATGGTACAACTTCTGGTGAATTAAGATTTAATAAAGACAGCACAGGCGATGACGGCGATGTTATGGGCTTGATATCTTTCTATGGCACTGACAGCAGTGATAACGCGCACGAAAGACTAGCATACATGGACGCGATTATTACAGACTCGGCTCATGGTTCTGAAGCTGCTTCCTTGAGATTCTATACGGCAGTAGATGATGCTACTTTAGTTCAAGGTTTAGTAATTTCCGGTCAAGCTGATGATGCTGGCGAAGTTGATGTAGGTCTCGGCGCAGGCGCAGCCTCTACCACGTCCGTTGCCGGTACCTTTAACACTGTTGGCGCGGCAACTCTAGCAAGTCTTGTTTGCACCGCAGGCGCATCCTTCGGCGGTGGGGCACTGGTGTTCGGCGGCAGCGGTGGGGCATCAATCTCTAGTGACGGTGATCTTGCGTGTGATGGCCAACTTGCCTGTAAGCTTACGGGTAGTTTTGGTACCGGCGCGGCTGGAAACGGCGCGGAGGTTTATTTCTATAGTGATACCCCCGGCACTAATTTTAAATGGGACGGCTCAGCATCCGGCGACGACGAACTACAATTCATTCGCGGCAGCTCGACCCTTCTGACTATTGGCAACGACTCCGATAGCGACTATATGATTGATGTAGTCACCGGTAACAACAATACAAATAAAATTCGTGCAGAGGCTTTTGTTACTCACTCAGACGAACGCTTGAAGAAAGATATTCGGCCAATGACGAATGCAATAGATAAAATCAATAGATTGCAAGGTGTTACCTATAACTTGAAATCATCAGACAGGAAGGTCAAAGGGTGGAGAGCGCAGCAGATTGGGTTTCTTGCTCAGGATGTGAAAAAAGTCTTGCCGCAAGTTGTAACAACCGATGTCGCTGGTGGTATGGGGATTGATTATTCCAAGCTAACTGCTGTTCTCACTGAGGCAGTCAAACATCAAGATGCTGAAATCAAAACCTTGCGCAAGACACTATCTACTGTATTAGAATCTCAGGAACTTCTTCTTGAGCGCCTGGGAATTAAAAAGTAGAGAGAGGACATAATGGCGAAAGGTGATTCAGTACCGGGAACCTATAGACAAACTTCAGGATTGGGACACGTCCCGGCATATCAGGTCTCCGGTAGACCGTGGATGACGGGCTCAACCATTGCGCCTTCTGGTACGCTTACAATAGAATTTCCGAGTGTAACAAAGAACTTTACTGTTGTCAATACGCGGCACCATGCTGGTCTCGCTATTGAGAATACTTATACTGGCTCTTTGGCAATTTATTTTGGACCCACCCCTGGAGTTACCTGGGATGGCACAAACATTGATCAGATAACAAAAAATCATTATGTCTTTTTAGATGAGCCAAATGATGCATACACATTTGATACTAAGACAAAGACATTGCACATTACCTGCTTGGGATACGGCAACTATGCATCGGGGGTGCCTACGCAAACTTCCGGTGTTTCCGGCTCGGTTCGCATCTTTGCGGAGTTAACAGGTATTGAAGCAGATGACATGTATGCACTGACTGGTTCGGGAATTGACGCTTAAAAGGTATTTACCTGTTGAAGATACTATTTATTTGTGATAAAAATAACTTTGGTTAGGAGTACCAAAATGTCCAAAATGTTACAAGAGGCAATTATCGATGCAGAAGCCTTGAAAGAAGCCGCATTGCGTAATGCTGAGCAAGCAATTATTGAAAAATATGAGGCTGAAATCAAAGATGCTGTTACGACTTTGCTAGAGCAGCCTGAAGAAGAGGAGGAGGACCCTCTTGGACTTGGTGGCGGGTTAGACATGGAATTGGGTGGCGAAGAAGGAATGGAATCAGATGAGGCTGTGGCCGACCAATTGGTTCCTGCCGCTGTAGACGGCGAAGACCTTTGTGCTTGTCCAGATATGCAAGACCCAGCCAATAAGAAAGTTGAAATTGATTTGGACCAATTGGTTGCCGCAGCTAACGCAGAAGAAGAAGCCGAGGAAGAAGAAGCAGCAGACATGGGTCTAACAAGCGCTATGGCTTTGGAAGAAGAAGTTGATTTGAGCGAAGAACTCCTTGCAGATTTGATTGAGACATTGACTGTAGACGTCACACCAAAGTCAGACGGTTGGGCTGGTGCCAATTCTGCTGAGCTTGAAGAAGCAGAAGAGCAAGCTGTTGCAGAGGAAAAAGATTCTGAACTGGCCGAAGAGAACGAAGAATTAAGAAAAAATGTAAAAGAGCTTGAAGAAAGGCTTGAAAAATATACAAAACAAATTAAATCAATTAAAGAAGAAAAAAATAAAATTAAGAACGTTGCATTGAAGATGCGTGACCATGTAGAAGGCACAAATCTTCAAAATGCACGATTGCTCTATACGAATCAAGTTTTGATTAGTGACTCCTTGAATGAGCGACAAAAAAATAAGATTGTCGAAGCTATTTCAAAGGCAGATTCCGTAGATGAGGCGAAGATGATATTTGAAACACTTCAGAGCGCGGTGGGCTCTTCTTCTAAGAAGACGCCAAAATCACTGAGCGAAGTTGTAGAACGTCGATCTTCCACATTGCCACGGGCAACCAAGGCAAAATCATCCGACCCGGCAACGGATAGGATGAAACTTCTAGCAGGAATTGTTAAGAATTAAACACATTTAAGGAGGATTTAAAAATGTCTGTTTTACAGAAGTTGACGGAAGGAATTGTCAACCGTAGTCTCGAAAAGGATGGTCAGGCTCTACTTGATAAGTGGAATCGTACTGGTCTTTTGGAGGGGTTGGGTTCTGACCGCAAAAAGAATAGTATGGCTTGTCTCTTAGAGAACCAAGCTAAAGAGCTTCTTCGCGAAGCATCTGCCATGTCCCAAGGGGATGTGGAAGGATTTGCAGCAGTTGCATTTCCGATTGTTCGCCGTGTATTCGGTGGACTCGTAGCTAACGACCTCGTTAGCGTTCAGCCCATGAGCTTGCCTTCTGGTCTGATCTTTTTCCTTGATTTCACTCACACGGATACCAAGGTGGGGGCAGGAGCGACAGCGCGAACTACTTCCGTTTACGGTGGTGGCGCTGTGGCCAGTGGAATCGCTAGCGGTGTAGGCACCTTGTCTGAAACCGGTTACTATGACCTTCAGAGTGGCTACGCCTCTCCGACTGGTTCTGCGTCTGTTACTTTGGCGGCTGTGTCCGCCCTGACCGCTACTTTGGTAAGCGCTCTAAGTGAGGCGCAGAAGAAGCTTGTCAGGTTTGACCCTGACCTTCTTGCTGACACGACCGCGCAGATCGCGCAGTTCACCTTTACAGCGCCCGCAAATCTGAATACCAATAATCTTGGTGCTTTGGATTTGACCCTTGCTGCTGAAGATGTTGTGATTCGTCGCCTGACTTCCATTAGTGGTACCACCATAACGGTTACCATTATGGATACCACAAGCAACACTGTTGCTGCGGCTGCTACCGAGTCAAAGACTGCCACATACGCTGTGGCTGATAGCTTTGCAGCCAGCACTGCTGCTGGTTCTGTTGTGGGTGGTACTCCGTGGGGTCTTGAAACTACTGGCGACACCGGTCTGGGCCTTGCAGGAGCGAATGCGGATATCCCCGAAATCGATATCAAAGTCGATTCTATCGCGGTAACCGCAATCACCAAGAAGCTCAAGGCTAAGTGGACCCCGGAATTGGGACAGGATCTCAATGCCTACCACAACCTTGACGCTGAAGTTGAGCTTACTGGTATTCTCTCTGAGCAGATTGCTCTAGAGATTGACCAAGAAATTCTCAACGACTTGGTACAGGGTGCTACTGCTGGTACGCTCTATTGGAGCCGTCGCCCCGGTCAGTTCTTGGACCCCGAGGCTGGTACCAGTATTACCAGTGCTACCGCACCTCCCGACTTTACGGGTACGGTTTCTGAGTGGTATGAGACGCTTGTTGAGACAATCAACGACGTTTCCGCTCGCATCCACCGTAAGACCCTTCGTGGTGGTGCCAACTTTATCGTTTGTGGCCCCGAGGTTGCAAACCTCCTTGAGTTCACTAGCGGCTTCCGTGCGAAGGTCACCGCTGATGACGACAAGGGTGAAGTTGGTGCTGTGAATGTCGGCAGCATCTCAAAGAAGTGGGACGTTTTCGTCGATCCTTACTTCCTACGGAATGTAATTCTTGTAGGTCGCAAGGGTAGCAGCTTCCTTGAGAGTGGCTATGTCTACGCTCCGTATGTACCGCTTCAGGTTACTCCTACTATCTTTGGACCCGAGGACTTCTTACCCCGTAAGGGCGTGATGACTCGCTACGCTAAGAAGATGGTACGACCTGACTTGTACGGTCTTGTGGTTGTAGAAAACCTTATTGGTTAATAGCCTAGTTATTGGCCTTTAAAATTAAAGCCCCGTGTTAGTTCGCTAACACGGGGCTTTTCTTTTGTTGAAAAACTAATTACACTTGAGGAATACTGCCATGGCAACACCAACTTTACTTCCAGCTTCAAGCACGTCCGTTTCAAGATTATCTTCAACGGGTACGCACAGCGGCGTCGTATCATCTTTGGCTTATGGAATATATTCTAGTGCGGCTTTTGTTTCAGGAGCAGTAGACCAAGTTGCTTATACTTATCAGAAGTTAGGTGGCGATATTCTTGATATTGAACTGAAAGACGATCAGGTTTATAATGCGTATGAAGAAGCAACGTTAGAATATTCTTATCTTGTGAATGTCCATCAGGCCAAGAATATGTTAAGTAATGTTCTTGGTGGAACGACAGGCTCATTTGATGAGGACGGGCAGATTGTATCAGGTCATTCGCTAGAGAATGTTAATGTTAATCTCAGATTGCCACGGTTTGATTTTGCCTATGCACGACGAGTTGCGGAAGGTATTTCTGGGGAACTCGGCATGGCTGGGGCACAAATACATTCTGCTTCTTTTTCTTTGGTGGGAAGCCAACAAGATTATGATTTGCAATCTATTATTTATAGCGCGTCAATTGACGCTGATAATAGTGCTTTTCCATATTATAACAAAGTCGGAAAAAATAAAATCACAATTACCAAGGTATTCTATAAAACGAAAACGGCTAGTTGGCGATTTTATGGCTATTATGGTGGTCTCAACACGGTAGGTAATTTGGGTACTTATGGGCAATATGCTGACGACTCAACGTTCCAAATTATTCCCGTGTGGCAGAATAAAGCACAAGCCATGGCTTATGAAGATTCAATTTATACGCGGAATTCACACTGGTCATATGAACTGAAAAATAATAATATTCGCGTCTACCCCATTCCCCCATCGGGCTCAAGCTACCCAGACAAGCTCTGGGTAGAATTCTCAGCTGGTGATGTTGATACCTGGGTTGAGCAAGCCGACCGCAAAGAGGGTGTAGAGGGAATTAATAATATAAACACTTTGCCATTTGAAAATATCCCGTATCAGAACATCAACGCAATTGGTAAGCAGTGGATTCGTCGCTTTGCCTTGGCAATATCCAAAGAAATGCTTGGATATACAAGAAGCAAATTTGCTTCAATTCCCATCCCTGGAAATGACATATCTCTAAACGGAAGCGATTTAATTTCTCAGGGGAAAGAAGAACAAACCGCGCTGAGAGATGAATTGAAAACAGTATTAGACGAGCTAACGTATGGACAGCTTATGTCCAATGATGCAGAAACCGTTGATTCCTCAAGCAAAATTCAACAAAATGTGCCCATGCTAATTTTTAGTGGATAGGGGGAAATAAAGGATGGCAGATCCGAACAACAACTGGACACAACCTACTGCGCCCCCACCTCCATTATTTGCTGGAGAAAAGGAACGGAACCTTGTTAAACAGGTTAACGATGAATTAATTGAGAGGGTGATAGGACAACAAATTGCTTATTATCCAATCAATATTGTACATACAGATTTTCATCCACTATATGGTGAAGCGATTAAGAAAACTTTCCTCCCACCAGTCCGTGTCTATGTGCTTGTTGAGTGGGAGGGGAGTGAAACCACCACATCAAATTTTGGGATTGACCGTAAGGCTTCAATTACTGTGCATTTCCACCGAAGAAGGTTGGTTGAGGACCAAGACCTATATGTGAGAGAAGGTGACTTTGTTGCTTATGGAAGTCAATTTTTTGAAATTGTGACAATCGGACAACCTAGAGAGATATTTGGGCAAACTGAACATAAAGTAGAGATTGTGGCGAAATGTATAAAGGCTCGCGAGGGTGTGTTCGATGCCGAATAATTATAAACCGGACGCTAAATTAAAAGAGGTGCCGTTTCAGCCGTCTTCGGTTGAGACAATTGACCATGCTATCACAGATTGGTTGAATGGTGTTAATATTAATGTTGCAACAAATAAAGGATGGAAGCCTGTGCCGGTTTTATGGGTTGCAGCTGAACGTTCATTCTCTGTTAAGAATAATAAAGACCTGAGAGATTCTAGTGGGGCGATGAAGCTACCTCTTATTACAATTGAAAGAACGTCAATGACGAAAGACCCTTCGCGAAAAGGCACTGCGTGGGCACATATCCCCCCTGTGGGCGATTATAAGGGCGGTTCAATCACGGTGGCTCGCAGGATTCAGCAGAAGAAAAGTTCTGCGTTTGCTTCAGCAAAAACTAAAGATATCTTTGGTCAAAAGACTTTTCCATATAGAAACAACAAAGTTGTTTATGAAACAATAACCATGCCAATGCCTGTTTATGTTGATGTTACTTACAAAATAAGCACCCGTACAGAATATCAACAGCAGATGAATCAAATAATGCAACCGTTTATTACCAACACGGGAGCTATCAATTATTTTATTATAGAGCACGATGGACATCGTTTTGAATCTTTTATGCAAGACAATTTCGCACAAGAAAGCAATGTTGCTGAGATAGGAGAGGACGAGAGATATTATCAAACAACTTTTGATGTGAAAGTCTTGGCTTATCTGATAGGGGCAGGAGATAATCAAGACACTCCAAGGGTTGTTATTCGTGAGAATGCAGTTGAGGTAAAGATAGGAAGGGAGCGAGTCGTACTTGAGGACGACATAGAACACTTAGAATCTAAAAATCGGAAACCCGGTGACGGTGGGAACTATCGGAGCTAAAAATGGTTTTTCGGTTTTTATATGACTATTTACTAGAGAAAAATTCTTTGGCTTGAAGGAGAAATAATCATGTCAGTAAAGAGATTTAAGTTCGTATCACCTGGCGTTTTTGTCAATGAGATTGACAATTCGCAATTGCCATCAATACCAGCCCGCATTGGGCCAGTTGTTATTGGCAGGACCGAGAGAGGACCGGGAATGCGCCCGGTAACTGTAGGGTCACAATCTGACTTTGTTGAGATGTTCGGAAATGCCATTCCTGGTGGCCTCTCAAATGATGTTTGGCGCAATGGCAATTATCAATCGCCAACATATGCTTCATACGCGGCTATGGCATATCTTCGGAATAATGGACCTGTGACGGTGGTTCGCCTCTTGGGGCACGAACACCCGAATAAAACAACTGGCGCTGGTGAAGCCGGTTGGAATGTCTCCACCGATGCTTATGGCCTTTGGCTGTGGCCATCGAGTAGTGACACTCAATTCCAAGTAACAGGAACCTTGGCAGCGATTTGGTATATGGACGTAGGCGTGATTGCACTTTCCGGTACACAACACGTTGCTGAAACTGCTGTCGGGACCGCAAAAGAATCTACTTGTATGGCTATCAAGTCTGTTGGACCCAACAAGGAGTTTAAGGCGACAATTTATGAACATGAAACAACCCATGATTCTACTACTCAAATATTACAGACGACATTCAATTTTAATAAGAATTCTGATAAATTCATTCGTAAGGTGTTTAATACCAACCCCTCTCTCGCTAGTGATGGGGATGAGATTAGCACTGTTGGCACCACAAAAGGAAAAGTCGCAAAAGAATATTGGCTTGGTCAGACGTTTGAGGATTCTCTTGGAGATGTATTGTCGGGTAGCGGCGACGATACGAACGTGAATGGAGACGGCGGATGCGTTGGTATGATAACACCTTTAATAAGTGCTGTCGGTGACACAAAAAGTTTTCAAGACTTCCGAATGACCGCGCAAAATGCAAATTCTGGCTGGGTGATATCGCAGCAGATTTCTAGTGATTCCGGCAGTTTCAACCCAAAGGCGACGGTGCCCGAAGGTTGTGATAAATTATTTAAATTTCACGCTCTTGATGGCGGTGAGTGGACATCTAGCAATTTAAAGGTTTCTATTGAGGACGTTCGTTATTCGCGTAACGAGGCGGAAAATCCTTTTGGCTCATTTACGGTTAAGGTGAGGCAGAGACAAGATAATGATATGGCACCTAAAGCCGTAGAGGTATACACAAACTGTAATCTCAACCCTCAGTCTGCAAATTATGTCAAAAGAAAGATTGGCGACCAGACTTTAAGCTGGGACGAGGCTGAGCGACGTTACAGGGTTGTGGGTGATTACCCCAATAATTCAAAATTTATTAGAGTTGAAGTGAATACTGACTTGGATAACGCTGCTTTAGACCCGCTGCTTCTGCCTTTTGGCTTTCAAGGACCACCGGGCCTGAATCCGATTATTGCTCCCGGTGGTGGCGGCTATACTGTTGCCTCTACTCGTACTTCATCAGGCGATGTGGATATTCTATTTGGCGTAACCACCAAGGCGCATCGCGGCGGCAACACTGCACAACTTTATTTTGGCAGTGATACGCTTAGGTTGCAGTGGCCAACCCTACGTTGTAGGAAAAGTTCGGCAGAGGGCAACCTTTCAAATCGCCGCGCAGCCTATTGGGGCGTTGATACCCTGGCTTCCGGCAGCTCAAAAACAACCAATCCTGGTTGGAGTGACTTGATGTATCCTCATCCTGAAAATATCGCGATGGGTGACGCTTCAGCTCCTTCAGCAAGTTTTGCCTTCACGTTGGATGATGTTGCGTTGAGTGGCGGCGAAGCAACTTGGGCTGAAGGCAAACGCACCGATGGTTTGTCTTACAGCGTTAGGGGCGCTTTAGACACCATTGGCTCTGGTAGTTGGCAGGACACTCTTGATCAAGGTATTGATAAATTTACTATGCCTCTTTGGGGCGGCTTCGACGGCCTTGACGTTAAGTCTCTTGACCCCTTTTCAACCCGTCACATAGGGACCACTGATAAGGGAAGCTATGAGTATTATTCAATCAGGAAAGCGATTGATACATGTGCCGACTCTGAAGTTGTTGAGTGTAATCTTATGGCAGTGCCGGGTGTTACGAGCAACGGCATTAACCAGCATATCGTGAACGTTGCTGAAAACCGTGCTGACTGCTTGGCAGTATTAGATATCGCTGGCGGCTACCAGCCACGGGCAGGTAGGGTTGCGACTGCGGCGTTTAGCACTTATGGCGGCACTGTTGATGCAACTTTGACTAATCTTAAGGACCTTGGTATTAATTCAAGTTACGCTTGCACATATTATCCGTGGGTTCAGATTCGTGACACGGCCCAAGATGCGGTGGTCTGGGTGCCACCATCCGTGGTTGCTATTGGTACGATGGGAAGTTCCGAGACTAAATCTGAAGTGTGGTTCGCACCTGCTGGTTTTACCAGAGGTGGGCTGACCGAGGGTTCGGCGGGTATGCCGGTTGTTGGTGTGCGCGACAGGTTGACTTCTAAGCAGAGAGATGAGCTTTATCAGCAGAATGTTAATCCGATTGCAACGTTTCCAGCGGAAGGTATTGTAATTTTTGGTCAGAAGACCATGCAGGTTACAGCGTCCGCGCTTGATAGAATTAATGTTCGTCGTTTGATGATTTTCGTTAAGAAGGAAATCTCAAGAATGGCAGCAACCACTTTATTTGACCAGAACGTACCGGTTACCTGGAATCGCTTCTTGAGTCGTGTAGAGCCATTTCTTCGCAGCGTGCGTACTCGTCTGGGTTTGCAATCTTTCAAGGTTATCCTAGACGAGACGACTACAACGCCAGAGCTTATGGACCGCAACATCATGTACGCAAAAATCTTGATGAAACCGGCAAGAGCTATTGAGTATATTGCGATTGATTTCGTGATTACCGATAGCGGAGCTTCATTCGAGGATTAATAAAAAAAGTTAGGGGCAAATTAATACGCCCCTAACTATTTAATAATAGCCGCATATGGTTTAAGGAGAATTAAGAAAATGGCATTTTGGTCAGACCGAACAACAGAGCCGAAAAGGGCTTATAGATGGGTTTTATATATGGGGGGAATCCCTCAGTGGATATGTAAGAAGGTTTCAAAGCCGAGTTTCACAATTTCTGAAACGGAACATACTTATTTAAATCATAAGTTCTGGTATCCCGGTCGCGTAGAATGGAACACTGTTTCTGTGACGCTAGCGGATCCTGTTAGCCCTGATGCCGCCGAAACCATGATGGCAGTTATTGATGCCTCTGGCTATAAACTTCCTTCAGACCCGAATCAAATTCAATCTATGTCTAAGAAGAAGGCGATTGATGCCCTTGGTCGTGTTGCGATTCAGCAGATTGGACCTGAAGGCAAAGAGATTGAAGAGTGGGTGCTTGTTAATCCGTGGGTTAAAGATGTTAAATTTGGAGAGCTTGATTATACGTCAGACGACATGGTTGATATTGAACTTGAGATTCGTTATGACTATGCTATCTTGAATAAGATTGAGGATGGCAAATACAAGAATGCCGCCGCGATGGGTGCAGTGGGTGACTCTGACGCCATCGGGAATGTTGGGTAAAAAAGTAAAAAAAGGCTTAACAAATCTTTTATAATCTTCTATTCTATACTATAGAAACTTTTTGCTTTAACGAGGTGATTGATGGCAAATAGAAACAATGAGGACCGCACAGGCGAACGTCGTGCGGCGGGCGCTAACGCCCCTCCTCAAACGATATCTCCTATGATACCGTCTAGTGAAACAACTGGGCCAGCAGGCAGGCCACTTGATTTTACTTGCCCGACAGAATTCGTAGACATCCCCTCCAAAGGGCGGTTTTATCCAAAAGACCACCCACTTCATAATAAGGATAGTCTTGAAATTCGTTTTATGACTGCGAAGGATGAAGACATCCTTACGTCAAAATCTTTACTGAAGAAGGGTGTCGCTATTGACAGGTTTTTGCAGAATATTATTGTTGATAAGAGTATTGAACTTTCATCCCTTATCGTGGGCGACAAGAATGCGATTGTTGTTGCCTCTCGTATCACTGGTTATGGTGCAGATTACGGCACGAAGGTAACATGTCCCGCTTGCGGTGCATCTCAAGACTATTCATTTGATTTAGAATTGGGCAAGGTTAGTGAGGGCGGGACCGAAGGATTAAAAGACAATCCTGAAATGGCGGCTGCTGTTGATTCAACTGATAACAATACGTGGGTTATTGATTGTCCCAAAAGCAAGGCAATAGTTGAAATGAAACTTCTAACTGGGGTTGATGAGAAACATATGCTCAAATCTCAGGCTATGAAAAAGAAGAATAAACTTCCTGAAGCGCTTCTCACTGATCAGTTGCGACAAACAATTGTATCGGTCAATGGGGATTCTAGTAAACTTAATATTAATAGGTTTATTGATGTTATGCCTGCGTTAGATTCACGATATGTGCGTAGCATTTATGAAAAGCTAATGCCGAATGTTGATTTGACTCAGGAATTTGAATGCCACTCTTGCGGCTTTGAGCAAGAGATGGAGGTGCCTTTTACTACGGACTTTTTTTGGCCTAAGCAATAATTATATCGAATCTGTTTACGAGCAGTTTTTTCTTCTTAAGTATCATGGCGGGTGGAGTTTCATTGAGGCTTATAACTTGCCGGTGAAAATCCGAAATTGGTTTGTGGACCGTCTCGCGAGACAATTTGAAGAAGAGAAGCAAGAGATGGAGAAGGCAAAGGCAAACTCAAAGTCTAAATCGGGCGGTTCAAGACCAAGTATGCCTTCCGGTCGTAAGCGATAAGATTTAAATTATAAGTATAAAGGGGTTCCATTCGTGGAGCCCTTTTTTATTATGCGAGAACTATTTATAGTGAGTTATTATACCCAAAAGGAGATGAGCTGATGGATAACAACGAACAAGGGGACTTGACCCCGATTGTCATTGACTTGGATGCCTTAAAAAGTGGTAAGATAGATGAGTTTAATGTATTGCAGCAGATGGGTAGCGCCGTTAAATTAATTATGCGTCAGATGTTTGGTGGCTCGGCAATCCCTGTATCAGTGAGGGGAAGTCGCAGCGATGTTAAGTCTTTTGCCAAAACAGTCGGTAGAGAAAAGAGATATATGAGCGCATATAAAAAGTTTGGCTTGAACGACCCGCGAACCTATAAGAGCAAGTTTAAATTAAATAAGTCTGTACGCGACTTTGAACGCAAAACCAAATTAAAGTGGCCTTTTAAATAAGGATTATGGAAACTTTCTAAATGGCTGATAATGGATTCCGCACCCCAGCAGAAATAGAAGCTGAAATCGCTGCCGAAAATAAGCGTTTGGATCTTCTTGGTGAACTTACCAATGAAGCTGAACGCACTTATGCCATAGAGCAGAAGCGAGCTGATTTGGCTAGAGAGCAGCGGGAACATATTGCATATGTTAAAGCCAACTTTCACGAATTAAATGACATAAAACAAAAAGAAATCTTCTATGCGGAAGAGGCGTTAAAAAAGGCTAAAGCGAATACAGATATCACTCGCGCTCAACTGGCCGAATTGAAAGAGGGCCTTGAAGTTCTCTATGAACAACAAGACGCCCTTTTTGAAGTAAACAGCAACGCTGAAACGCTACTTGGGACTTATAGCAAGATTGAAGAGGAGGCAGGAAAAGCTGCTGATGAGCTTAGAGAAGCTGTAGAATCAGCAGCGGGCTTGGGTGAGGCTGTTAAGGATGCTGCGTCTGCCTTAACTGGCATAGGCCCCATGTGGCGAAAGAGCGCGATGGGCGCATTTGTTTCAGCTGGTCAGACAAAGGGCTGGGCAGCTGCCATGTCCGAGGTAGGTGAGAACCTAGCTAAAACCCTCTCACCAATGAATATAGCTGGGTCACTTATGGCTGGTGTTGTTCAGCAAACCATGTTTATGGTCGGAGCAATTGACAGCGCTCGCTCTGGTTTTAATAAGGCTACGGGAGCTGGTGGCGCATATAATGACGTTCTTATGGAGGGTTATGAATCTAACCGGCAGCTTGGCGTTGATATCGGAGAAATGAGTGAAGCCATTCAAGGCTTAATGGGGAGTATGGCTGGCTTTGGTCAGATGGGTAAAGCAGCCAAGAAAGAATATGCAGGGATGGCAGCTGTACTGCAAGAGGTTGGCGTTAACGCAGGAACTTCCGGTGAGTTATTTTCAAATGCTTCAAAGATAATGGGCAAGAACGCTCAGCAAACTAAGGCATTAGTGGGCGAGTTTAAAGGCTTGGCGAAAACACTAGGGACATCACTTGGTCCGTTGATGGATGAGTTTAATGCGTCAATGAGCGACTTAGCTGTGTATGGTGATCAGGCACCAGAAATATTTAAACGCTTGAAAGGTGCGTCAGAGGCACTCGGGATTTCAGTTGGCAGTCTGGTCGGTACAATGAAGGAACTTGATACCATTGAGGGTGCAGCTGCACGCGCCGGTCAATTAAACGCAGCGCTGCAAGGCCAATTTTTAGACACTAATGAATTATTAAATGCCAGTGTTGAAGATCGTATTATACTGACTCGCAAAGCTCTAGAAGACTCTGGAAAAGAATGGAAGTCAATGGGCCGCGCAGAAAGACAAATGGTTGCAAATGCTGCTGGCTTTTCTGATATGGCTGAAGCGGCCAAATTTATGAGTAAATCTACTGCTGAGTTGGAGCAGGCGATGAACAAGGCTGGTAAGGCATCAAGTAGCTGGCTTGAAGTCAGAGATTCAGCAGCGGCAGCACAATCAGTGAAAGATAAGCTAGCTGCTACGATGGCGAACTTGGCTGTTCTTGCAGAGCCGCTTGTGGAATTGTTACATCTGCTTGCCGAGGGTCTGGCATATGTTATAGGCAGGCCGTTTGGCAAGTGGGCTACGATAGCTGCGGCAGGGATGTATCTGATTGGCTCTGGGGCGCTGACAGCAGCAGGGGCTATGGCTGGGGCATTCTTCTCTGCCATCTGGGCTGGTATATCTGCGATTGGTGTGCTTATCTTAAAGATGGGTATCTGGATCGCATCGAAAATAGTGAACCTCGGTTGGACGTGGGCACAAATTTCCGCAATGTTTGTACAAGAAAAGGCGACAAAGGGAGTTACCGAGGCCATTGAAGACCAGGCAGACGCCCAGAAAGAGGTGTCCAGCACGGGCAGTGGTTTTATTAGTTTTCTTAAAGCGCTTCTTGAAGTTGCTAACGATAACTGGAAGGGGCTACTTGCCCTTGGCGCAGCCTTTTTGATGGTTGGTATTGGGGTGGGCCTTGCCGCTTTTGGTTTAAGCTTTTTTGTGAAGGCGTTTGCCGGTATGTCGCCTGCACAAATTTTGGCTATCTCTGTGGCTTTGGCTGTATTTGGTGCCACGATGGTCACGATGGCTTGGGTTTTGGCGGCAGCTGCGCCTGGTTTGACGGCAGCTGCGTGGGGGCTATTGGCTTTCGGCGCGGCGATGATGATGATGGGACTTGCGATGATATTGGCAGCAGGCGGGTTTGCGATATTTATAGCTGCGTTACTAACGTTAGTTCCTCACATACCTTCCCTTTTCCTGGCTGCTCTCAGTTTGGGGTCACTTGCACTAGCGGGGATGCTTATGCTGCCTAGCGGGATTATGGCTATGATTGGATTGTTCATGCTTGCCGTTGGGTTGGGCGCGTTGGCTATATCTTTGGCGCTCATTAAGACAGATGATTTGCAAGCGCTTGGCGTGATGATGATGGGGCTAAGCATGATCGACTTAGCAGCGTTAAGGCACGCACCAGCGGCGGTCGAAGATTTACTGGACGCACTTGAAGACGCCAACGAAACATTGGCTGGCGCTTTGATAACGTTTTCTATATTAGGGTCAGCGTTTATGTCTTTTGGGTTGGGCGCTCTTATGGCTTCAATATTTTTGCAGCTGCTCGTTTCTCCACTAGCTAGCTTGGCTGAGCATGGTCCCGTTGCAGCAACGGCATTGGCTGCAATTGCCAGTGCGGGTACGATGTTCGTTCCAATTGTTGGGGTATTTGCAACGGTGGGCGCGTCCCTTATCACCCTGGGGTATGGAGCTTTTCTAGCTACAGCATTTTTGCAGCTGCTTATTCCTCCACTGTTTGCAGTTGGTCTGGGAGTTATAATATTGACCTTTGCTATAACAGCATTGAACGCAACGTTGCCAATATTCTTTTCTTTCTTGCCCCAGTGGTGGGAGATATTATTCATATTTACGGCGCTAGTCCCACTGATTGTAATGTTAACCGGTGCTATTTTGATTATGGCGATGTTTGGTATGCTTGCTGCGGTTGGTTTATGGTGGATTTCTTGGGGTTTGTTAAGCGTTGGTCACGCGCTATGGGCTCTGCCGCTGTTCACGCTAGTTGCCTTTGCTGGTTTTCTTGGAGAAATCAATTCATTGACAGACACTATGATTAGTAGAATAGGTGACTTGGCGTTGGTAATTTATGATATGGCCGACGCCCTTTGGTGGCTCAGTATGTGGAGGGTCGTGAGGTTTACAATGTTGCTGCATGAAATAGGGTATGCTGGTAAGCACGCAGCTAAGATAACACCAGCTGTGGTGAGTAATGTTGAAACTTTGGTGGGCACTGCTAAAGAATATGGCCGCATCAAGTGGGACGTCCTTGGTAGCGGCAAAGGCCCCGATATGAATCCATTTGTTGAGATGCTTAAGGCCGCTTCTAAAGTTAATTTCGGAGGTGGTGCCAACGGTGGCAAAGGCAAAGGTGGCGCTGGTGGCGCTGGGGGCGAGGGTGGCGCTGCCGCTGGTGCCGGTGCTGGTGGCCCCACGACCATTATTCTTGAGCTTGACGGCAAAGAATTGGGTCGGACGGTAGAAGCCCTTTTAAGCAAGCGCAATAATTTGAGGACTGTTACCACATAATAATTTGTTGTGGTGATAATTATATTAAGGGGGGATAAATTGTGAGTGAAGTTTTTTCTTTTGGTGCTGATGAATCTGATGAATTAGCGAACAAACACCGATATATAATTGACTTCTATCATGTACCCACTGGCAGGAGTGTCACCTTCAAAGCTTGGGTTTCTAGTTTTTCGGATTCATATGAGTCTAATTGGGATACAACAGATGTTTACGGAAGGATGGATCCTATTTCAACTTTTCAGAACACAAAAAGAAATATTTCTATGGAGTGGGATGTTATAGCAGGGAGTCTAGCAGAAGCAAAAGATAATATGGGGAGATGTGAAATGCTCTTCGCGATGCTTTATCCCACATATGACGGAGATACAGATAACGCTTCCAACCTTCAACAAGCCCCACTTTTTAAGATTAAATTTGGCAATCTGATTACAGCACCGTCAACTGCGAATGCGGCGACTGCTGAAAATGCAGGGCTGCTTGGCACACTTAGTGGTTTTGAATACTCTCCTGATTTTGAAGCTGGGTTTTTCACACCAGCGGTCGGGATGATGTATCCTCAATCAATTACCTTGAGTGCAGAATTTCAAGTTTTGCACAGCTTCCCCCTTGGGTGGAACAAAAATAAGTTTCGCGGTGGAGAGAAATTTCCATATGGTGAATCATCTTTTTCGCAACCTGGTGGCCTCTCTGAGCCGCCACCAGAGCAACCAACGCAGTCGCTGGTGGAACCAACGCAGTCGGTGCCTGCGGATGAGACAGCAGCTTCAGAAATGACATCAGACAGGAGTCAGTCAAGATAACGGGGGAAACAAACAATGTCAGTTGGAAGTAGATATCAAGTTAGAGCTATTTATGTAACAAAGAACCCGTTATATGCTAAAGATTTAAAAGCACGCGGTCTTAATCAATTTCGTTTTTACGAGACACCTCGTTTTACGCAACCGACAGCTTTTGAGAAAAGTGAATTCGAAAATGTTGGACATGTATGGAATCTCGGAGATAGATATTATAAATTGGCTCATGAGCACTATGGCGATAGCGAGTTGTGGTGGATAATTGCGTGGTATAATAACAAACCCACTGAGGCTCATGTAAAGATTGGAGAGGTTATTAATATTCCAACTCCATTGTGGAAAGTAAGAGCCGCATACAGGGTATAAGTTACGATGGCTGACAAAGAAACAGAGCCAGTAATCTCTGATAATGAGGATGCAGCTTCTCAACATCAGGAGCGGTTTAATCAACAGTGTTATTTGATGGACCATTGGCGAACTTATTGTAACAAAAAAAACAATCCTGGTGGGTTCAGACACTTTACTTGCATTGATGCCCCGCCAACCGAACTGATTCAAAAATTAACATCTGGGCTGGGTCGCCAGGAATTCATGAATATAACTACGGGTCAGACTTCTCTATTAACACCAAAAATTAAATTATTTAAGGTGCTGCTTAAGCCAGACGGGAAGCCAATAAGCGGCTTGGGCCAGGAGATAATTTTTAGAACGCATTATGATGAAGCAACCATTTCTGACATAACTTCAAATAAGACAATTCGTGGTGATGCTGTTGGTTTGAAGGAGCTTACTTATGAACTTTATGATGCGGGCTCAAAGGAGATGGCAGGCCGAAGACAGAATGTTACTATAAAGTTTTTTGCAGAAAGTCTGGCAGCTCTTGCTAAAAAAGCACCCAATGGTGCAGCACCACTTGAATTGGCTATAGCGTCAAGCAAATACACAGAAGATACGAAGGGCAATTTAGTACCCAATTCTGAGCGCTATGCGATGAAGCTTGTTTATGGATGGGCCATTCCTAAAGAAAATCAGGAGTTCATTCCAAAGGGAGTTAAGATGGCATTAGAAGCCTCAGTTCAAACTCTGATGTTGACTTTGAAGGACCATTCTATTTCTTGGAATGAAAATGGCAGTGTTGAACTAGAGTTAGAATATGAAGGTTATATCGATACGAAGCTTGACGAGGTTCAAAGAAACATTTTATGGCCCGACCCGAAAGTAAAAGCGAAACTTCAAGAGGCTGAGTTAAAAGCGGCACAAGCAGGGAAGAAGGAAGAAGAAGCAAAGAAAGAGCAGGAGGAGGCGGGAAAGGAACAGGCAAAGGAAGAGGCAGCGGGTGGGTCTAGTGGTTTCTTTTCTAGTTCCACCCAGAAGGAAGATGCGCTTAAGAAATCCGAAGATGGTTTAGAAAAAGCTGCCGAAGAAAAGAAAGCATCGGATGAGGAATTGGCAAATTTGAGGGCGGTTGACAAGACAGCAAAGTATCGTCGCCTGTTGAGCGAGCTAGAAAAGTTTAATAAAATATGGTATGTGGATGTTGACGCGGCTCAGATTGGATTGATGCAGGAAGGGGGGAGGATTTCAGACAGAGAAGTGCGGATGGATATGAGCAAGACTAGGGTGGCGGCAAAGTCCCAAGAAGAGATTGATAAGATGTCACCAGAGGAGAAAGAAAAATATCAGAAAGATCTTGCTAAGTCTTCCGAGGCGCAAGAAAATGAAAAGGCGGCTCCTCCGCAGAGAGGCGGCTCAGCAACAGCCCTTCAGGGCGGCTCTGAAGCTATCCAGAAAGCGGGCCAAGAAAAAGAGTCAGCTGACAAAGAAGAGGAGCTAGAGAAATTTAGTAAGGCCAATAAAACTCAGAAAGGCAAGGAAGAAAATAAAGTAAGAATTAATTATATGTATTTTGGTGATATTCTCTCCGTTGTTTTGTCAGTAAGTTATAGCGGAAAGCAATTGCCGATTCGCTATTTGCTTGGTTCATTGTCGTTTACTGACCCCCGTACTGGGAGGAAGGAACGTATAAATATAGCAGATATTCCTGTTTCTTTAAATCTTTTTACTGAATTCTGGATTAAGAATGTTGTTTCGCAGACGCGGGAAATTTATACAATAAAACAATTTATACAGGCGTCCGTTAAAGAGTTGATTGTTGCTGCGTTGGGTGATGGTTGCTATGATGGCGCGGGCAACACGACCACCAGCGTGAATAATGTTAGCTTCACAACGTTCGGTGCCCAAACCAAGCAGGGCGGGTCAGACCCGCTTGGACCAAAAAGCACGAAGCGCATTAGTGAAGCCCATCTTAATAACTTGGCTCCTTTTCCCAATAGCACATCAGACGTAAAAGGCAGTCCGCAGTTCGCCAAGCCGACTGATCATTATGAATATTTATTTGTTTACTGTGCTTCTTGGTCTTCAAGAGAATTGCGTGAGAACAAACAAGAAGACAATGCGCGCGGCATCTACCATATTGCAGTTGGCCAAGACAGAGGACCAGTTAAAAAAATTGCATTTGAAAAGTCAGACATCCCATATCAAAGAACCGCAGCGTTAGCAGGCGGTAGTTCAACATATAGCAGGTTGGCAGCTGCCTATAAGGCAGGCGTATCAATGATAGGAAATACGCTTTTTATGCCAGGTAATTATGTATATATTGCTCCGACTTCAATGGGGTTATCTCGGAGCACCGCAAGCGAGCTGGGACTAGGGGGTTATTATGTAATTGGGAAACTGTCTGGCAAGGTGGATTCTTCTGGCTGGACGTGTGATGTGGGGTGTCGCCCCATAGGTCCAACTGGAAAGAAAGCCGGTTCCACAACATCCCCGGCCCCGACGTCCCCAGAAGCCGCCCTAGCCGCTGCTGGGGTTAACCCTGAAAAGAAATCTTAGGAGAATTATTATATGGCAGCACCTTTTGATACAGTTACCCCCATTACAGTCGCGCTTGGGAATAACAAGTTAGGGCCGACAGCTTCGTATATGTTTCGGAAGTATTGGAAGGAAGATGGCATGCCAACTGTCGCAGCAGTTGACCCTGAACCGATTGATTTTTGGTATGGAAAACTTTTTCATGGGAGAATAGACGGAAGTGGGGTAGTGGTGTACCCGTCTGAAACCAATCTTAAACAAATACCATCTAACGACAAGCGTACTTACTGGGCTTTTGATTTTGTTGTGGACGCTTTTTCGGGCCTTCAGTCACATTATAAGAAAGCAGCGTTTAAAGGCTTGATAACGCCAGAAAGTAATATCACTCAGATAATGCCTAAACGTGCGTGGGTGAGCATTCATCAAAATTATAATGTATATATGGAGAATTTGTACAACCATCTTGTTACCTTCTGGTTTCAAAAAGAGCAGCGCAACTCAAAAATTAAAAACTTTTCGGAGTTCTTACACGAATTTATGGAGTTGGTTCAATTCGAAGGTGGCGCACTACCATTCACCAAGAGCGCATACATTCTTTCAAGGTACTTCTCTCCTCTATCAAGTGGTTTTATTATAGAGATTGCAGAGGACGATCACTCTTTGGATGAAAATAAAGAAAAGAACTGGACAGAAGACCCAAACTTTTCTTTTTATAGAAATTCAGCTGCGAACTTTGGATTCATTATTGACAAGAACGCTCCATGGAGATTGGTAGCGGATATCAATAGTCCCATTATGGCGCAATATATGAAACCATATGGCCTCGTCGGTGGAGCTAATGATTTATTTGAAACATACTATTATCAAAGTCATCTTTTTGACATTGAAAATCTGAAGCGTTATCTTTTAGAGATGTATAATGCTTATGTGTTGGCCTATCCTCAAGCGAAAATCTTTAGAACGAAGCTGAAGGGCGCGGGCGGCATTCAGACTGTGAGCAAGTTGATTAATCGCAGACCAATCAGCATTGAGGATGTGAATCGGCAATTTAGCCCTGCATTTTGGCTAAAAACTTATTATTATATAAGGTTGCGAGAGCTGGGTGTTCCCCGCGACCCTGTTAAATTTAATAAAGAATTAAAAAAGATCCTTCAGGAGTATAAATTGCTTGACTTTGAACGGGCTTTGAGTTATATTAATGATAACATCCGTCGTTTAAAGGTTCGTTAGTGTTATTTCAGCCAATTGATGAAAAAAGATTTATAGGTATATACGTTCACGGAATGATTCATCGCGATATCCTTCCCGCTGGCCTAAAAGCCACATGGCGACCATGCCCCTTTCTTTCTGATGAGTATGTATATGCAAGCTTATACTGTGGTGGCAAGTCTTTAAGCGAAGTGTGCCCAGAATATTTGCTTCCGAGGTGGGAACAGACAAGCGGTCGCCTTAAAGCTCATTTAACGGCATGCCACACGGCGCAAGTAAATTTACAGGAGATTCCTTTTCTTGATTTAATACCAGAGGAGTTGCTTTTGGAGTTTTGTGAAATTAAAAATCAAATCACTGAGCATGTTTTATTAAATTATCCGAGACCCGAAAATTATGATTTTCTTCTTGACCTTGAGAGGACTTTGGAAAATATACGCAACCATAAAATTAATTTAAATCTTGGTGTTCTCCAACCATATTTAACAACTGTTCATGCGCGGTCATCATATAAAAAATTAAAGAGGTCGCGAAGGGTTGTTGATTATGATGCGTTTAAAGTAAAGACTGGGCGCTTGACAACAAAGAAGGGTAGTTTTCCGATTCTAACCTTGAGTAAGCCGTTTCGTCGGGCCATTGAGCCCAACAACGATTATTTTGTAGAACTAGATTACAATGCCGCCGAGCTTCGGACTTTGCTAGCACTATCTGGGAAAGAGCAGCCCTGTGATGACATTCATGAGTGGAACGCTAAGCATGTTTACCCAGGATTGGCAACAAGAGAAGAGGCGAAGAAGAGAATTTTTGCTTGGTTATATAACCCCGAGTCAAAAGACCAGCTCTCTAGTCGCACTTATGATAGAAGCTCGGTGGTTAAAAAATATTATGACGGGAGTCAGGTGGAAACCTTTTTTTCCAGAACAATACCGTCAGACGATCATCACGCATTAAATTATATTATTCAGAGTACAACAAGCGATTTGTTCTTAAGAAGGGCGATAGAAGTTGGTAAAATACTACAAGGAAAGGAATCTTATATTGCGTTTACCTTACATGACTCATTGGTTATTGATTATGCTAAAGAGGATAAGGATTTGATTAAGCAACTGTATGACACATTTAAAGATACTGATTTAGGACAATTCGTGGTGAATGTTTCCACGGGTAAGAACTTTGGTGAGATGACGAAGTTGGAGCTATGAAGGTATATAATAAATTGGTGAGGGATAAGATCCCATCTATAATTGCCAAGCACGGGAAAGCGTTTTCCACACACAAAGCCTCCGAAGAAGAATACTTAGAAAAGTTAAAAGAAAAGCTCTTAGAAGAGGTAGAAGAATTTCTTGAAGAACCTTGCCTAGAAGAGCTGGCTGATATTTTTGAAGTATTTAGCACACTGATTGGTACCTTGGGCCATACAGTGGGTGAGCTACGAGAGTGTGCAATGAAAAAGGTTGCAGAGCGAGGGGCTTTCAGTTCCAGAATCATTCTGGAGAGTGTAGAGGACTGATATGAAGACGATTATCGGATTGGGGAAGGCGGGCGTTGGCATCGCTGACCAGTTTTCAAAATATCCTCAATACAATATATTTAAAATCAAGGTTGGCCCCCGCAAGGAGAGATCAAAGACAGTATTTAGCATACCCAAGAAACAAACGCCAGAAAGTTATGAGAAAAACTGTCCATCTTTAAAGACCTTTTTGAAAGATGTAAACGGGGATGTGGTATTTGTTGTAGATGGTTCAGGATATGTTTCTGCCGCTTCGTTGAGAATTATGCAGCAGCTTAAAGATTGCCAGATTACCGTATTGTATATCAAGCCGGATATCCAATTTTTATCAGATACTTGTCGCCTGAATGAGAGAGCAGTGAGGGGTGTACTACAGGAATACGCGAGGTCGGCGGTTTTCAAAAGAATATATCTGGTTGACGTGCCGCTTGTCGCAGCAACGCTGGGAGATGTGCCAATTAAACTTTT